>WBZL01000200.1_pt1 | contig 66355 bp, 50 predicted proteins | sample 5204291 | NCBI WGS metagenome assembly WBZL01 (sample SAMN12344345, study PRJNA552823) | activated sludge metagenome | biome: Activated sludge suspended growth; feature: Nitrification reactor; material: Wastewater; isolation source: activated sludge from nitrification reactor of wastewater...
GTCGTCGACGGGATAGTGGACGTAGCCGCCCTGCGTCGACTCGGTCGCGCGCGGCACCCACCACTGGCGATACAGCGCCATGACGTGGTCGAGACGCAGCGCGCCGAAGCGGCGCATGCTCGCGGCCAGCAGCTTGCGGAACGGCTCGTAGCGTTCCGCGCGCAGCACGTGCGGATCCTGCGGCGGAATGCCCCAGTCCTGGCCCTTGAGCGCCAGCGCGTCCGGCGGCGCGCCGACGCCGGCGCCCTGGCGGTAGAGCGCCTGATCAGCCCAGGTCTCCGCGCCGCTCGAATTGACGCCGACCGCGTAGTCACCGTAGAGCCCGATCGGCATGCGCAGCTCGCGCGCCGTGCGCTGCACCGCGCAGAGCTGTTCGTCGGCCACCCACTGCAGCCAGGCGTAGAAGTCGACGCGTGAGCGGTGCGCCGTCTCGAACGCCGTCACGCCCGGCGCGTCCGGCCGCCGCAGATCCTCGGGCCAGACGGGCCAGCCCCAGACCTGCCCGTCCTGTGCGCGCAGGTGTTCGTCGATCGCGTCGTGGAGCGCGTGCAGCCGCAGCGTTTCGCCGCGTGCGGCCCGGAACGCCTCGAAGCGACGCGCGTGCTCCGTCCGCGCCGCGACGTGCCTGCGTTCGAAGTGTGCGTACAGCCGGTCGAGGATGCCGAACTTCGCACGCGCGACGCCGGGGTAGTCGACGTGCGTGGTCGCGCGCAGCCGCCGCAGCTCTGCCTGGAAGGCATCGGCCTGCACGGCCGCACGGGCCTCGGCGCACTCGGCGAACTCGGGCAACTGCTCGACGGCGATGTAGAGCACGTTGAAGAAGTGCCGCGACGACGCGCTGTACGGGCTGCAATGCCAGGGGTTCGACGGAAACAGCGCGTGCAGCGGATTGAGCCCGACGAAGGCGGCGCCGGACGGCGCAATCGCACGCACGACGTCGTCGAGGTCGGCGAAATCGCCGATGCCCCAGTTGCGGCTCGAGCGCAGCGTGTACAACTGCACCGCGACGCCCCACAGCCGCCGGCCGTCACGCAGGGCCGGCGGCTCGAAACAGGCAGTGGGGGCGACGATCAGCGCAGCTTCGTACCCGTCGCCGGGGCCGAACGACACGTGCAGGGAGTGGTGGCCGTGCGGCAGGTCCGGGGGCAGCGTGAGGATGCGACGCGTGCAGGCGCGACCGTCGACCTCGGCGTGCTCCAGCTCTGGCAGATCGCCCACGCGGACTTCGCCGCGGCGTCCGGTGCCGTCGGCGCAGACCACGCACCAGTGCAGCGTCCGGTCGAGCCCGTCCTGCGTGACGGCGAGTTCGGCCGCAAGCCGCCCGGGGTGCAGCACGACGACGGGTGGCAGCACGCCCTGCCAGCGTCGACGCTCGTCGTCGGCGAGCATGGCCGCGAGTGCCACGGCATCGTCCGCGGGACAGCCCATCGCGCCGAGAATCGCTCGCTTCGACTCGCGCCCGATGGTCACGAGGTTGCCGCGGTAGTCGTGATAGCTATCGCCGATCCCGCGTTGCCGCGCGACCAGGTCGATCAGGGCATCGAGCATGGGTGTCCGTCCGCCGGAATGCGCGCCGACGATGCCTGAGCGTGCAGGGCGCCGCAACCGCGGAAAGTGCGACTCAAGCGGACGCGGCTTCCATGAGCACGACGGATCGCTGTTCGACGCGGATCGATTCCCCCGGTGTCACGGTGCGGCGCGGCACGGCGGCGGGATCGGCGACGCCCGTGTCGAAGAGCACCGTCCACGCCACGACCTGCGACGTCGCCGGTACCTGCAACTCGATGTCCGCGTCGTCCGCATTGAAGACGATCAGCAGGTCACCCGTGCCCGCACTGCGCGGCGGCGCACCGTTCATCACCACGGCGATGGCCCGCAGGTTCGAGTCGTTCCAGTCCGTCTCCGTCATCTCGCGGCCCGACGGATGCAGCCAGGTGACGTCTTTCGCGTCCTTGCCACGCCGCGTGCCCTTGAGAAACGTGTCACGCCTGAGCCAGAGCCGCGACCGCCGCAGGTCGATCAGCCGGCGCACGAACTCGACCAGTGGCGCATTCCTGCCGGCGAGGCTCCAGTCCACCCAGCTCAGCTCGTTGTCCTGGCAATAGCCGTTGTTGTTGCCCTGCTGGGTGCGGCCGAACTCGTCGCCGGCGAGCAGCATCGGCACGCCCTGCGACAGGAACACCGTCGCGAGCAGGTTGCGCATCTGGCGCAGGCGCAACGCGCCGATGTCCGGGTCGTCGGTCGGGCCTTCCACACCGTAGTTCGCGCTCAGGTTGTGCGCGTGGCCGTCGCGGTTGCCCTCGTGGTTGGCCTCGTTGTGCTTGTGCGCATAGGAAACCGTGTCGTGCAGCGTGAAGCCGTCGTGCGCCGCGACGTAGTTGACGCTCGCGGTCGGCTTGCGGCCGCCGCCGCGGAACAGGTCGCTCGATCCGGCGAAGCGCTCGACGAAGGTGCCGACCACGGGCCGGTCGCCGCGCCAGAACGCGCGCACCGCGTCACGGTAGCGATCGTTCCACTCCGACCAGCCGGCGGGAAAGTGGCCGAGCTGATAGCCACCCGGCCCGACGTCCCAGGGCTCGGCGATCATCTTCAGGTAGGCGAGCGTCGGGTCCGCGCGCATGGCCGCGAACAGGGGCGCATTGCGGTCGAAACCGCCCGCGCGGCGTCCGAGGATCGGCGCGAGGTCGAAACGGAACCCGTCGACGCGCATCTCGGTGGCCCAGTAACGCAGGCAGTCGATGATCATCGCGCCGACCGCGGGCTCGTCGAAGTTGATCGTGTTGCCGCAGCCCGAGTGGTTCACGTAGTGCGCGCGGTTGGCGAGCAGCCGGTAATAGACGGCGTTGTCGAAGCCGCGCAGGTTCAGCGTCGGTCCGTTCTCGTTGCCCTCCGCCGTGTGGTTGAACACGACGTCGAGGATCACCTCGAGCCCGGCCGCATGCAGCGCCTTCACCATCTGGCGGAACTCGCCGACCGCGTCCTCGACAGCGTAGCGCGGCTCCGGCGCGAACCACGCGAGCGAGTTGTAGCCCCAGTAGTTCGACAGGTTGCGGTCGACCAGAAACTGCTCGCTGATGAACGCCTGCACCGGCAACAACTCGACCGTCGTCACGCCGAGCCGCTTGATCCAGTCGATGACCTCGGGCTGCGCCAGACCGAGGTACTTGCCACGCAGCGGCTCCGGCACCGCCGGGTGCCGCTGCGTGAAGCCCTTCACGTGCAGCTCGTAGATCATGGTGTCGCGCCAGGGCACGTTGGGCGAGCGCACCTTGCCCCAGTCGAAGCTCGCGTCGACGACCTCGGAACGCGGTACGAACGGCGCACTGTCGTCGGTCGACGGCTGGTCGTCGCGACCGCGCACGGCGCCGTGCAGCGCCGGGTGCCAGCGAAAGTCGCCGCGCAGCGACTGCGCACAGGGGTCGAGCAGCAGTTTGGCGGGGTTGAAGCGGTGCCCGTTCGCGGGATCGTAGGGCCCGTGCACCCGGTAACCGTACTGGAGCCCGGGCCCGCCAAAGCGCGCCGGCAGGAACCCGTACCAGATCGCGCCCTTGCGCGAGGGCAGCGCGACCCGCGCAATCTCCTCGCGACCGGCGGCGTCGAACAGGCAGAGTTCCACGGCCTCGGCGTGCGCCGAGTAGACCGCGAAATTGGTGCCCCGGCCGGTCCAGTTGGCACCGAGCGGCTGCGGCGAGCCGGGTTCGAGATGCGGCGTGATCGATGTGCTGTCGAACGCCATGCCGTCGTCGGGTCCGGGATCGCGGCCCGTCAGCGGACGAGTTCGAGGAACAGGGCCGCCAGCGGCGGCAGGTTCAGCCGCACGTGGCACGGCTGGCCCTGCGCGGGCGCGGACTGGGCCACCACGCACGCCTGACGGTTGTAGTCGGAGCCGCCGTAGCGCGACGCGTCGGTGTCGAGGATCTTGCGGTACGTCCCCGGCGCGGGCACGCCCAGCCAGTAGTCGTCACGCGGCACGGGCGTGCAGTTGAACACGCACAGGACCGGCGCGCGGTCCGGCAGCGGCGGACAGCGGCGCAGGAACGCGAAGGTGCTGCGCTCGGCGTCGTGCAGGTCGATCCACGCGAAACCGGCCGGATCGGCGTCGCTGCCGTGGAGCTGCGCATAGTCGCGGTAGATGCAGTTGAGGTCGTGGTCGAGGGCGAGCAGCGCCCGGTGCGGCTCCTGCTCGAGCAGGTGCCAGTCGAGCGAGTGCTCGTCGCGCCACTCGCGCCACTGGCCGAACTCGCTGCCCATGAACAGCAGCTTCTTGCCGGGGTGTGCGGTCATGTAGGCGCGGAACCAGCGGTAGTTGGCGCGCTTCTGCCATTCGTCGCCCGGCATCTTGTCGAGCAGCGAGCGCTTGCCGTGCACGACCTCGTCGTGCGAGACCGGCAGCACGAACTTTTCGGACCAGGCGTACACGAACGAGAAGGTCACCAGCGACTGGTGCCAGCGGCGGTGCACGGGTTCGTGCTCGACGTAGCGCAGCGTGTCGTTCATCCAGCCCATGTTCCACTTGAAGTGGAAGCCGAGCCCGCCGAGGTGGACCGGCTGCGTGACGCCCGGGAACGCCGTGGATTCCTCGGCGAAGGTCATCACGCCGGGGAAGTCGCGCCCCACGGCGACATTCAGCTGCCGCAGGAAGCCGATCGCATCGAGATTCTCGCGGCCGCCGTAGCGGTTCGGCACCCATTCGCCCGGCTTGCGGCTGTAGTCGAGATAGAGCATCGAGGCGACCGCGTCCACGCGCAGGCCGTCGATGTGATAGCGGTCGAGCCAGTACAGCGCGTTGGCGACGAGGAAGTTGCGCACCTCGTGCCGGCCGTAGTTGAAGATCTTGGTGCCCCAGTCGGCGTGCTCGCCGAGACGCGGGTCGGCGTGCTCGTAGAGCGCCGTGCCGTCGAACGAAGCGAGGCCGTGGTCGTCGCGCGGGAAGTGCGCCGGCACCCAGTCCATGATCACGCCGAGCCCGGCCTGGTGACAGCGGTCGACGAAGTGCATGAAGTCGCGCGGCGTGCCGAAGCGCGCGCTCGGCGCGTAGTAGCCGACGACCTGATAACCCCACGAGCCGTCGAACGGATGCTCCGCCACGGCCATCAGCTCGATGTGGGTGTAGCCCTGGCGGAGCACGTAGGGAATCAGCTCGTCGGCGAGCTCGTGCCAGCTCAGGAACGGCGGATCGCGCCCGTAGTCGCGCCGCCAGCTCCCGGGGTGCAGCTCGTAGACGTTGATCGGGCGGCGCGTGTGGTCGGCGTGGCGGCGCGCCTCGAGCCAGGCATCGTCGTGCCACTCGTAACCGTCGAGCGAGACGACGATGGACGCGTTGCCGGGCCGCCGCTCCATCGCGAACCCGTACGGATCGGCCTTGAGCAGCGTCGTGCCGGCCCGCGTGCGGATCTCGTACTTGTACAGCGTGCCCGGCCCGACGCCCGGCACGAACAGCTCCCAGATGCCCGAACTGCCGCGCACCTGCATGGCGTGCCTGCGGCCGTCCCAGAGATTGAACGGGCCGACGACGCTGACGCGCCCGGCGTTCGGCGCCCACACGGCGAAGCGCGTACCCGGCAGCCCGTCGAGCTCGGCGGGGTGCGCGCCGAGCTTGTAGTAGATCGAGTAGTGGTTGCCCTCGCCGAACAGATGGAAGTCGAATTCGGTGAGCTGCGGGGCAAACCAGTAGGCGTCGTGCTTGTGTGCCTCGTGGCCATCGCGGTACCTGACGTGCAGCCGGTACGGCTGCGCGGGGCGGCGATAGGGCACGCGGCCTTCGAAGAAGCCCGCCGGATGCACCGCCTGCAGCGCGACACCCGGCTCGTCGTCCCGGACCACCTCGACGGCCACGGCGTCGGGCTCGAGCACGCGGACCACGCACAGCGGGTCGTCGCCGTCGCCACGCGGAAACTCGTGATAACCGAGCAGCGAACGCGGCGCCGGGTGACGCGCGTTCACCAGCGCTTCGATGTCAGCCGTTCGCAGAGTCGCCACCACGCGCCGAGTCTAGCCTGCTTCGCTCGTCGACCGCATCGTGACTGCCCGCGGCGGCGGCGCCGCGGCCGCGACGCTGCGCCGCGGCGAAACGGGTTCCGGGGAGATCATGCAAGTCATTGAATAACGGCCTCCAACGTCATCATTCGGAGTCGGTTCACCGCGCCGCGCGCGCCCTGCCCCGGCGACTTCGCCGCCTGCCGGGAGCCGTCAGAGCACGGGCTTGATGCGCCAGATGCGTTCCGCGTACTCGCGGATGCTGCGGTCGCTCGAGAACGTGCCCATGTTGACGGTGTTGAGCGCGGCCCGGCGGCTCCACTCGTCGGGCTGCAGGTACAGCGCGTCGACCTCCTCCTGCGCGCGCACGTAGTCGGCGAAGTCCGCGAGCACGAAATACGGCTCGCCCTCGCTCAACAGCCGCTCGACGATCGGCTTGCCGTCGAACACGTTCGCCGGCGTGAAGTGACCCGAGTCGATCAGCTCGAGCGTACGCGCCAGGTCGGGGTTGGCACGCACGTAGTCGTACGGCGAGTAGCCGCGCGCGCGGTGCTCCACGACCTCGTGCGCCTGCAGCCCGAAGATGAAGATGTTCTCGGGCCCGACCTGCTCGCGGATCTCGATGTTGGCGCCGTCGAGCGTGCCGATCGTGAGCGCACCGTTCAGCGCGAGCTTCATGTTGCCCGTGCCCGAGGCCTCGAGACCCGCCGTCGAGATCTGCTCGGACAGGTCGGCCGCCGGCATGATGCGCTGCGCGAGCGTGACGTCGTAGTCCGGCAGGAAGACGACCTTGAGCTTGCCCCGCAGGCTGCGGTCGTCGTTGACGACCTGCGCGACGTTGTTGATGAGCTTGATGACGCCCTTCGCCATCACGTAGCCCGGCGCGGCCTTGCCGGCGAAGAACACCGTGCGCGGCACCTCGAAGGCCGCGGGGTTCTCGCGCAGCCGGTGATAGCGCGTGACGACGTACAGCAGGTTCAGCAGCTGGCGCTTGTATTCGTGGATGCGCTTGACCTGGACGTCGAACAGCGAGTGCACGTCCACGTCGATGCCGACGCGCTTCTGCACCTCGGTCGCGAACCGGCGCTTGTTCTGCAGCTTGATGTCGCGGAACTCGCGGCGGAACTCCGCCTCGTCCACGGCCCCGCGCAGCCGCTCGAGCTCTTCGAGGTCGTTCTCCCAGACGTTGCCGAGGTGGTGCGTCAGCAGCGCCGACAGGCCCGGGTTGGCCTGCTTTAGCCAGCGCCGCACGGCGATGCCGTTGGTGACGTTGGTGAAGCGGTCCGGATAGAAGCCGGCGAAGTCGGTGAAGATCGTCTTCTTCATCAGCTCCGAGTGCAGCTTCGCCACGCCGTTGACGGTGTGGCTCGCGACCACGGCGACGTTGGCCATGCGGACCAGGCGGCCGTTGCCCTCGTCGATCAGCGACATGCGCCGGCGGCGCTCGTTGTCGCCGGGATACTTCGCCGACACGCCGTCGAGCAGCGCGCGGTTGATCAGGTAGATGATCTGCAGGTGCCGCGGCAGGATGCGCTCGAAGTACGCGACCGGCCAGACCTCGAGCGCCTCGGGCAGCAGCGTGTGGTTGGTGTAGGAGAACACGCGGCGCGTGATGGCCCACGCACGGTCCCACTCCACTTCGTGCTCGTCGATCAGCAGCCGCATCAGTTCGGGAATCGCGAGCGCCGGGTGCGTGTCGTTCAACTGGATCGCGAGCGCGTCGGGCAGCGCGTCGAAGCTGCGGCCCTCGGCCACGTGCTGCGCGAGCATGTCCTGCAGGCTCGCGCTCACGAAGAAGTACTGCTGCTTGAAGCGCAGCTCCTTGCCCTGCGGCGTCGTGTCGTCCGGGTAGAGGATGCGCGAGAAGTTCTTCGCCTCGACCTGCTCGACCGAGGCCTCGGCGTGACGGCCGGCGTTGAACAGCTCGACGTTGAACGGCGCGATCGCCCGGCCCGCCCACAGGCGCAGGTGGTTGACGGTCGGACTGCGGTTGCCCGCGATGAGCTGGTCGAAACCGACGGCCCAGACCTTCTGCGTGTCGACCCAGCGGTAGCGCGTGCGGCCGGCGGCGTCCTGCGAGGCCACGCAGCGGCCGCCGAAGCGGATGACGTAACGCGCGTCGTCGCGCGCGATCTCCCACGGGCTGCGCTCGCGCATCCAGGTGCTCGCGATCTCGCGCTGGCGGCCGTCCTCGTCGATGACCTGCGTGAAGATGCCGTAGTCGTAGCGGATGCCGTAACCGACGGCGGGGAACTGCAGCGTGGCCAGCGAGTCGAGGAAGCAGGCGGCGAGCCGGCCGAGGCCGCCGTTGCCGAGGCCCGGGTCGATCTCCTCCTGCGCGACGCGCTCGAGGTCGTAGCCCAGCTCGGCGAGCGCCTCGCGCGCCTCGCGCACCATGTCGCCTTCGAGACTCGCGAGCCCGTTGACCAGGTTGCGGCCGAGCAGGTACTCGACCGACAGGTAGCAGACGCGCTTGACGCCCGCCTGCGAGACGCGGCGCTGCGTGGCGAGCCAGCGCGCCGCGAGCTCCTCGCGCACGGCCAGCGACAGGGCGTCGTAGATGTCGCGCTGCGTGGCGGTTTCCGGATCCTTGCCGAGCGAGCGCGTGAGCCGGTCGAGCAGCACGGCGCGCAGCGTCCCGGGCTGCAACGCAATGCCACTGAGCAGGGCCGTGCTTCTCAAGGTCGGGCTCCGGAAGGGCGGTACGAGGACGTCCGCGGCTCGTCGACGGTCAGTGCGCCGCGGGTGCGGACGTCACTGCGCCGGCTTCCCGGGCGGGCCGTTCCTGGGCGCCGGGGCGCTCACGCGGCGGAAATACGGCGGCGGCTCGTCGAGGCAGCGCGGCGCGGGGTCGAGCTTGTCCGGATCGGGCGCCGCCGGCGGGATGACCAGCACGCCCGACGCCAGACGTTCGCTGCCCGCCACGCCCTCCGGCATCTGCAGCCGCGGCCGCTCGCGGGCCGCGACGTACTCGGCGTTGTCGAGCCGGCACGGGTTCGTGGTGCCGCAGCCGGTCGCCGCGAGCGCGAGGCCGGCGAGCAGCAGCGGTCGGAACGTCGGGAGCGGCGGCATGGAAAACCCGGGGCGGTGCGCAGGGGGCGCATTGTAGCGGACCGGAAATGGAGGGGCATTCACCTATTTCCGCGAACGCAGCACTTCGACCTGGTCGAGCTCCCAAAGGTGCAGCGGCGCGCCCCGGCGCACGAACATGCCCGAGCCGGCATTGATGAAGCTGCGCGCCAGCCGGCGCCGGTACCACGTCGCCGGCCGCACGTGCACGTCGCGGTCGGTGCGGCGCTGGTCGCAATAGAGTTCCCAGTCCTCCAGCGTCAGCGCGCCGAAGTGCAGCACGCCCGCGCAGAGCCGGGCGAGGTTGCGGATCGCGGCGGCGGCCGGCCGCGCCGGCAGGTACTGCAGCACGTCGTAGCAGACGACGAGGTCGAACGGCCGGTCGGCCGCGAACGTGGCCGCGGACCCCTGCACCCAGCCGTATTTGCGGCAAAGGTAGTCGCTGACCTCGAGACCGACGTAGCGGGCCTTCGGGAAGTGACGCTGGAGCGGGTCGCGCATCAACCCGAGCCCGCAGCCGACGTCCAGAATGCGACGGACCGGCAGTTCGCCGTGACGGACGAACGCGGCCACCAGATCGGCGCGCCGCGCCATCTCGGCCGGCGTGACGACCCGCGTGCGCTGATCCAGATAAAAGCGGCGGTAGAAGCCCGCATCGAACGGGCGGGTCGGTTGGGCGGTGCGGGGCGGCGTCAAGCGTCGGGGTCCGTGGGCCGGAAGGGGTGCGAGTGTACGGCGCGCCGCTGCAGCGCGTTCGGTGCGTGCCGGAGACATTGTCAAGCAGTCATTGATGGACTCATCGAAGTGAATGGTGTTGCGCGTCATTCCATCTATCGTGGATTGATGAACAGACCCGGGTGCCGCAGCTACGGGTTGCGGTTGCCGCTGCCGCCACAGCGGCACCGGTTGCTCCCGCACCCGTTGCATCCCGGCGCATCCGTCCCCACCTCCGGGGAACGTGATCGACCGATCGGACAACGAGCGGACGTGGGCACATGACCAGACGACGTGAGACATGGATGTGGACGGAGGCCGTCGACCTGCTCGAGCAGGCCGAGCGGCTGCAGCGTCAGTTCTTCCGGCTCGCAGCCCGGGACGCCGGGCGTGCGCAGCCACGCTGGGAGCCGCCGGTGGACGTCTTTGCCGGCGAGCACGAGGTCTTCGTCGAGGTGGCGTTGCCGGGGGTGCCGCCCGACCGCATGGAACTGGTCCTCGCCCCCGGCGAGCTGGTCATCCGCGGCGTGCGCAGCCTGCCCCAGCCGCCGCAGGGCGCCGCGCTGCAACGACTGGAGATTCCGTATGGCCGGTTCGAGCGCCGGCTCGCCCTCGGGCCGGGGCACTGGGAGTTGATCGGCCGCACCCACGCCGACGGCTGCCTGCAACTGTTGCTGGCCCGTCGTTGAGCTTCCACCAGGAAAGGTATCTGCGATGAACGAAGACGCCGCTGCGAAGAACGTCCAGCCGGCCACCCCGGCCGCCAGCGTGAAGCCTGCCCCGGCGCCCAGCCTGCCGGAGGACATGCTGATCGTGCTGCCCGTGCGCAACCTGGTGCTGTTCCCGGGCGTGATCCTGCCGGTCGCGATCAAGCGCGAGAAGACCGTCGCGGGCGCGCAGGAGGCCGTGCGCACCGAGGGCAAGGTCGGCTTCCTGCTGCAGAAGAACCCCGAAACCGAAGACCCGGGCTTCGACGGACTGCATCACATCGGCACCGCAGCCTCGATCGTCCGCTACATCACCGCGCCGGACGGCACGCATCATCTGGTCGCGCAGGGCGAAAAGCGCTTCCGCGTGCTGGACGAGGTCGGGGGGTTCCCGTACCTCGTCGCGCGCGTCGAATGGCTCAATGACAGCGGCGGCGCGCATCCGGAGGTCGAGGCGCGCGCGCTGTACCTCAAGCAGAAAGCGGTCGAGGCGATCACGCTGCTGCCACAGGCGCCCGCGGAACTCGCCAACTCGATCCAGGCGATCGAGTCGCCCGCGACGCTCGCCGACACGATCGCGAGCTTCCTCGACGTCAAGCCCGCCGAGAAGCAGGAGATCCTCGAGACGACCGAAATCCGCGCGCGGCTCGAAAAGGTCTCGGCCCACCTGACGCGGCGCGTCGAGGTGCTGAAGCTGTCACGCCAGATCGAGGAGCAGACCAAGGAGGCCATCGACGACCGCCAGCGCGAATACGTGCTGCGCGAGCAGTTGAAGCAGATCCAGAAGGAGCTCGGCGAGGAGACCGAAGGCGAGGAGGTCGCGGAGCTCGCCGAGGCGATCGCCCAGGCCGGCATGCCTCCGGACGTCGAGGAGCACGCGAAGAAGGAGCTGAAGCGGCTCGAGCGCATGAACGAGGCAAGCGGCGAGTATTCCATGTCGCGCACCTACCTCGACACGCTGATCGCGCTGCCCTGGTCGAAACTCGACGCCGAGGCGATCGACATCGAGCGGGCGCGCGGCATCCTCGACGCCGACCATTACGGCCTCGAGAAGATCAAGAAGCGCATCCTCGAATACCTCGCGGTGCGCAAGCTGAACCCGGCAGGCCGCAGCCCGATCCTCTGCTTCGTCGGCCCGCCCGGCGTCGGCAAGACCTCACTGGGCCAGTCGATCGCGCGCGCGATCGGGCTCAGGTTCCAGCGCACGAGTCTCGGCGGCACGCACGACGAGGCGGAGATCCGCGGCCACCGGCGCACCTACATCGGCGCGCTGCCGGGCAACGTCATCCAGGCGATCCGCAAGGCCGGCACGCGCAACCCCGTGCTGATGCTCGACGAAATCGACAAGCTCGGTCACGGCATCCAGGGCGATCCGGCCTCGGCGCTGCTCGAAGTGCTCGACCCCGAGCAGAACTCGACCTTCCGCGACAACTACGTCGGCGTGCCGTTCGATCTCTCCAAGGTGCTGTTCATCGCCACGGCGAACCAGCTCGACACGATCCCCGGCCCGCTGCGCGACCGCATGGAGATCATCGAGCTGACGGGCTACACCGAGGAGGAGAAGGTCGAGATCGCACGGCGTTATCTCGTGCGGCGGCAGCTCGAGGCCAACGGGCTCAAGCCGGAGCAGGCCGCGATCGACGACGCGGCGCTGCACGCGATCGCGCGCGAGTACACACGCGAGGCGGGCTGCCGCAACCTCGAGCGCGAGGTGGGCGCGGTGCTGCGCAACGTGGCCGTGCGTGTCGCCGAGGGCGAGGCGACGTCGGTGCAGATCGGCGTGGACGAGGTGCGCGAGATCCTCGGCGCGCCGAAGTTCGAGAACGAGGTCGCGATGCGCGTCAGCGTGCCGGGCGTGGCGACGGGCCTCGCCTGGACGCCGGTCGGCGGCGACATCCTGTTCATCGAGGCGACGCGCGTGCCGGGCAGCGGCAAGCTGATCCTCACCGGCCAGCTCGGCGACGTCATGAAGGAGAGCGCGCAGGCGGCCATGAGCCTGCTCAAGTCGCAGGCCGAGTCGCTCGGCGTCGACGCCACGCGCTTCGAGAAGTCCGACGTGCACGTCCACGTGCCCGCGGGCGCCATTCCGAAGGACGGCCCGAGCGCCGGCGTGGCGCTCTACACCGCGCTCGTGTCGCTGCTGACGGGCAAGACGGTACGCAACGACGTCGCGATGACCGGCGAGATCAGCCTGCGCGGGCTCGTGCTGCCGGTGGGCGGCATCAAGGAAAAGACCGTGGCCGCGCATCGTGCCGGCATCCGTACGGTCATGCTGCCGGCCCGCAACAAGCGCGATCTCGACGACATCCCGCAAAGCGTGCGCGACCAACTCGAGTTCGTCTGGCTCGAGCGCGTCGAGGAAGCGATCGCGCGCGCGATCGACGGACCCGTGCCGAAGGCGGCGTAGGGGTCAGACCCCAGTCAACTTTTTCTTGACTGGGGTCAGACCCCATGCGGTGTCAGCGGCGTAGTTCGACGAGCACTTCGCCCGACACGGGGTCTGTGACGCCGAGGCCGTGGCCGAGGTCCTCGAGCGTGTCGCGAAACCGGTCGAGGTTCGCGATCATCGACGGCCGCGCCGCGGCGATGCTGCTCATGTCGGCCCATTCGCCGACCAGGCAGTACGCGTGGTCTCCGGTCTTGAACAGCCCGCCGCCCCGCAGACCGGGAAAGGCACGGTCGAGATGCCGGTGCGCCTCGAGGAACTCGTTGTCGCGACCGGGCTTCACGCGGAACCGGACGACGTTGTAGGCCGCCATGGCGAGCACTCCCTGGGTTGGGGCGGACAGGCTGCACCTGCCCGCTGCGTCTTGCTATCAGCGGCGTCCGACAAGACCGGGGAAATGGGTACCGGGTACGAACCTGTCGTCCGGCACGCCGTGGTCTGCGAACCCGGCGAAACGGACCCGAATCAGCTCACGGTCTCGCCGTGGGCCTCACCGAGCCAGCGCACGAACCGGTTGTGCTCGTCGACGAGGACGACCCTGGGCTCGATCGGTGTCGCGCACAGCTCGAAGCCCATGACGATCACCTGCTCGCCGGCGCCGATCAGGTGCGCCGCCGCGCCGTTCATGCACAGGCAGCCGCTGCCGCGCGGCCCCCGGATCACGTAGGTCTCGAGCCTCGCGCCGGACGTGTTCGAGACGACCAGCACCTTTTCGTTGGGCCAGAGCCCGACGAGGTCGATCAGGTCCTCGTCAATCGTGATCGAACCGACGTAGGCGAGGTTCGCCTCGGTCACGGTCGCATTGTGGATCTTGGAACGCATCAGCCAGCGCATCGGCCGCTTCCCCTCTGGAGCCCGTCGCCGCGATTCTGCCCGACCGGGACCCCGGCCGGCGGCAAACGCAGTCAAATCCGTACCTTGCGCCAGGACGCCGAGCGCCAGCGCAGGTGCAGGGCGCTGCCGAGCAGCACGACGTAGATCAACAGCGCGGACCAGCCGCCCACGGCGCCGAAGCCGAACTGCGGCAGCACGTCGACCCAGCCCTGGCCCGGCGCGAACGAGAGCGCATGCGCCAGCGGCACAAACACGCCCCACGAGAGCGCGAAGAACAGCACCGCCGGCACCCGCACGTCGCCCGCGCCCCGCAATGCGAAACCGCTGCCCATGTTGAGGCCGTCGAACACCTGGTACCCGGCGGCGATCCACAGCAGCAGGACGCCGAGTTCGACGACCGCCGGCCGCGACGGGTCGCCGGCGTCGAGAAACGTCGGCAGCAGCCACGGCCCCGCGAGCGCGACCAGCACGCCGAGCGTGCCCATGAAGCCCACGGTCAGCCAGGTGATCGCGTTGCCGAGCCGGGCCGCCCAGTCGCGGTCGCCCGCACCGATCGACTGCCCGACGAGCGTCGTGCCGGCCAGCGCGATACCGATGCCAGGCATGTAGACCATCGACGTCAGCATCATGATGATCTGCGTCGCCGCACCTTCGACCGCACTCAGACGCACCTGCATGAGCTGGAACAGCGCCATACCGAACAGGTCCGACGCGTACATCGCACCCATCGGCAGGCCGAGGCGGTACTGGCGCAGCAGGCTGCGCCGGTCGGGACGCCAGGTGAGGTGTGTCCGGTACTGCGCCCGCAGCGCCGGCGAGAGGAAGACGGCGAGCGCAAACGCGACGCCACACGCCATGCTGAGGTTCGTGGCCCACGCCGAGCCGCCGATGCCGTAACCGAGTTCGAAAATGAACAGCTGGTTGAGCAGCGCATTGACGATGGCCACCAGCAGCGTGGTCATCACGGCGACGCCGGGGCGCGAGATGCCGTTGAAGAACCCGAGCACGGCCCAGAGCGCGACGCCCAGCGGTGCGCCGAGCATGCGCGGCTCCCAGAACGCGAGCGCCTGCGCCGCGACCTCCGCCGTGAGGCCGAAGGGGGCGTAGATCCAGGCGCCGGCCCACGCCAGCAGCGCGAACAGCGGCACGGTGAGCAGACTCGCCCAGAGCGCGACCCACGTCGCGTGACTCGCTCGGGCGCGGCGACCGCCGCCTTTCGCCTGCGCCACGAAAGTCTGCACGGCGAGCCCGATGCCGCCGATCAGCATGACGAACAGCAGCACGACCCAGTACACCGCCCCCATGCCGGCCATCGCCGTCGTCGAGATGTGGCCGACGAACCAGGTGTCGGTCAGGCTGATGACGGCCTGCAGGCTGCTGTTCAGCATCAGCGGCAACGCGAGCGAGGCGACCGCGCGGTAATCGACGTGCGCGCGGCCGTGCACGTCGAGCCGCCGGGCGGGCGACGTGAATGCCGCGACCGCCCGGCCTGCGGCAGCCGGACCGGTGCTCGAGTCGTTCATGGCGCGATGCGGGGTTGGACCGGAGCGTGCTCGCTAGTGTAGTGCTTCATTCTGTTTGGAGCTTAACCGCCGATTGGCCCGGATAACCTTCTGCAGGATGTCGGTGGCCTTGGCGGTCCAAATGAAGGGTTTGGGCTTGTCGTTATGCGTAGCGATATAGCCCTGGATGGCCGTGACGAGCTCGGGGACGCTGCGGAACACGCCGCGGCGCAAGCGGTCGGTGGTCAGGTCGCGGAAGAAGCGCTCGACCATGTTGAGCCAGGAGGCCGAGGTCGGCGTGAAGTGAACGTGGAATCGCGGGTGCTTGTCGAGCCAAGCGATCACGTTGGGATGCTTGTGCGTGGCGTAGTTGTCGCAGATCAAGTGCAGGTCTTTGTCTTTGGGTGTTTCGCGGTCGAGGCGGCGCAGGAACTTGATCCACTCCTCGTGACGGTGGCGAGGCTGGCAGCAGCCGATGACCGATCCATCCAGGACATTCAGCGCCGCGAACAAGGTGGTGGTGCCATGGCGCTTGTAATCGTGCGTCATGGTCTGCGCACGACCCTTCTTCATGGGCAACCCCGGCTGGGTGCGATCGAGCGCCTGAACCTGGCTCTTCTCGTCGCAACAGAGCACCAGCGCATGCTCCGGCGGGCTCATGTACAGCCCGATGATGTCCTCGAGCTTCTCGGCGAATTTCGGGTCGCGCGAGACTTTGAACCCCTTGACCACGTGCGGCTTGAGTCCGTGGGCGCGCCAGATGCGCAAGATCGTCGTGTCGCTGACGCCGACCTGGGCCGCCAGCGTGCGCGTGCTCCAATGCGTCGCCGCCGGCGGCTTGGTCTGCGTGGTCAAGCGCACGATTTCGGCCGCATCGACGGTCGGCTTGCGGCCGCTGCGCGTCGCATCACGTTCGATGCCCGCCAAGCCCAGCCGTGCGTAGCGCTCGCGCCAGCGGCCCACCTGCACGCGACCCAGGGCCAGTTCAGCGGCGATCTGCGTGTTGTCCAGGCCATCGGCCGCGCGCAGCACGATCTGCGCACGGCGCGCCAACCGCACGCTGGTGGTGTTCGATCGTGCCAGCTTCGTCAGCACGTTTCGCTCGTCGGTACTCAGAACGATCGCAGTTGCAATTCGCATCGCCGGCCTCGAATGGACGTATTCTCCATTGAGACCGTCGAACCCACATTTAGTTCCTTCAATTACGAAGCACTACACTAGCGCGCCCGAAGCGCCTGGGCCGCCGCCGACTCCACCGGGTTCCGCGGCGAATGGCTGCCAATCCGCGCATCGCGCCGCTGCGGCATCGCCGCGAGGCAGGTGGCGAGCGTCTCATGGGTGCGGTCCGGCGTGCGAAATGACGGGTCGCGCTGCCGGTGGCGCCAGTCCCACGGCGCAACCCACTGCGACGGCGGCCGCTTCCAGAGCCCGCGCCGCGCACGGCGCGCCTCGTCCTCGAGGCGGCAATAGACGGGATCGTCGACGTACCGGCGATACGCCCAGGCATGACCTTCGCGTACGAGCCACTCGTTGATCACGACGTCGCCGACGTGGACTACGGCGACCATGCGCTCGTAGCGATCCTGCTCACCCGGCTCCAGCGCGACCTCCGCGCCGCGCGGGAGACGCTTGCGCAGCACCCGCTTCGCCTCGCGCCCGCCGGGTTGGTCGTACTCGGGCGTGTCGGCCGCGTGCAGACGGACCTCGATCGGGCCGGAGGGCAACTGCACGCGCAGCGAGTCACCGTCGACGACTTCGAACACGGTGCCGCGCAGCACAGGCGCCGCAACGGCGACGGAAGTCAGCGACGGCAGTATTGCCGCGACGAGCGCGGTGACATGCGGCGCGAGCGCCGTCATCGCGCGCAAGGTTGTGGCAACGCGCGCATCAGTAGATCGAGAAGGATGACTCGGTGGTGACGCTGACCACCGTGCCGGCGCCCAGTTTCACTTCACCACCCGTCCGCTTCGCAGCGGCCGCGCCCGCCGCACCGCCGACGATGCCGCCGATCACGGTGCCGCGATCCTCCTTGTCGATCTGGTGACCGATCACGGCGCCCACGGCGGCGCCGCCGAGGATCTTGGCGGCGTCGCGTCCCGTCTCGCTCGTACCCTGCTGCACGAAGCGCGCGACGATCGGCACGGTGGCGCCATTGGCGGCGACGAGCGAGTCGAACGTGATGCCGAGCGTCGGCACGCCACCGATCCGGCTGCTGCCCGAAACCACTTCGGTCACGGCGCCTGTGACCAGGGCACCGGCCGTCACCGCCACTCGCCCGTCGACGGCGACGTCGCGGGCAAGACGCGCCTCGACGGGGTCGCCGGCGCGGGCGGTCTTCGTGTTCACGTTGGCCTTCAATTCGATCGCGAGCGCGGTGCCTGCCGGTACGACGATCGGCGGAGTAGCGACCTTGGCAATACTGCTGGAACCCGCGCCCGCGGTTGCCACAGGTGCAGAGACCGCCTTGCCGCGTCCCTGCGCCAGGGCACGCTCCCGCGCCGCCACCTGCGCCTCACGCTCCGCCAGCGCCTTTTCACGCGCCGCCAGGTCGTCGCTGCCCGTAGCGGCGGGAGTTGCGGGGGCCGGGGCCGCCTGCGCAGCCTCTGCGCCGTCTGCCGCCGGGGCGACCGTCGACGAAGATTCGGGTGCAGACACCGGCGCTTCGGCACCTGGCACCTGCACAGGCGGCGACGTGTCGAGGGTCGAAGGGGCCGCGGCTGGCGGAGACGGGCCCTTGTCGCACGCAGCGAGCGCCAGCGCCGTCGAAGCCAGCCAGACGAGCGTCGAAACGTTACGGGATGGACGGATCACGGGGCCTCCCTGGCGGGCATCGACTCGATGGCCTGGCCGGTCGCATCCCTCACCGGTGCGGGCTTGTGCGCAGCAGGCGGCGTGCCGATGACAACGGGCACCGAAAACGCGCGACCCTCGCTCTGCACCTTGCTGGACAGCTTGGTGATCACGCTGACGTAGTACAGGCCCTCCGCGTTGCCACGCACCTGAACCTTCAGCACATACGGCTGCCCCGCCTCCACCGCCGGGAAGCGCGCGACGCGCTCGCCCTCGATGGTCAGCCCCGGCGAGTCGCCGACTTCGACGTCGAGCAGGTCACCGGGCTTGCGCGGGCTGACGACGAGTTCGATCGTGAACGGCTGCCCGACCTCGGGTTTCGCGGGGATGTCGTACTGCAGGTCGATCGGCGCCGTCGTCTTCGAGTTCGGCACGGCGGTCGCGAGATGCGTGGGCTTCGAGTCCGCCAGCTTCACGGTGGCCGTGTCGGTTGCCTCCTTCGCGGCAGCCGTCTTTTCGGCCGCCCTGGGCCTCGCTGCGGCCTCGGACGCGACTTCGTCGTCGCCACCGCCGCAGGCCGCCAGCAGGCAGGCCGCCACGGCGATCACGCAGGCACCCGCCGCGCGCTTCGTGCCACACCCCTGCAGACCACTCGTCTGGTTCACCATGGTTGCTTCCTGTCCCGTTCGTCGTTGCGATCGTAACCGTCAATTCGTGACGGAAACGTTCATGCAGGTCACGCCACGACGCGCCGCATTGGTCGACGGATCGACGTGACTGAATTCGTAGACCTCGATCACATAGTCGCCCGCCGCGAGGCCGCCCACCGGCGTCAGTTCCTCCACATTCGGCGTGCCGCCGTCCGCGGCATCGAGGAAGCCGTTGCGGTAGAGGACGAAGTCCGGGTCAGGGTCAGGCGACGGGCCGGGGTCCGAACCGGTCGCGGTGTACTCCGCGCGGATGGTCACGGACTGCGCGGTGGCCAGCGTGAAGCGCAGGAACAGCCGGTTGCCGAGCGCATTGTAGGTGCCCGCCGCCGTCGTGCCGCAGACCCGCTGCGTGCCGCCCAGCGTCAGCGTCGTGTAAACCGGCAAGGCCTGACTCACCGACCCGTCGTTGGTCTCGCCCACGCCATAGAGCCCGGTGCCGAAGACGGACTGCGACTGCACGAGCGCGTCGATGGCCGCCACCGGCGCACCGGCGCGTGCCTTCAGGCCCGCGATGAACGGATACAGACTGGTCAATGCCGGGCCGCCGCGCAACTCGCCGGCGAACACTTCGAACATCGGGCCGTAGCCGAGCGCGACGGCGTCCGGATGCTCGTTGGCGGCGTCGTAGAGATCCCACGCGAGACCCGCGACCGAGCCCTCGTTGAACCAGCCGGCCGGCGGGTGCGAATTGTTCTCGAGCTGAAAATCGAAGCGGTCGCCCTGGGCCTGGCCGAAAGAGTCCTTGTAGACAGGATCGGCCAGGACCATGCCGGAAAAGGCATTGGCGAATCCCTCGCTGAACGCCAGACGCAGGTCGATGCGGTCGTCGGGGGAATGTGAGCCGCCGGGCGTATCGGTGCGGCTGGTCACGTCCTCGAGAAAGTGCTGGAACTCGTGCGCAAGCACGTGCTGATCGTACTCGTCCGTGTCGTTGCCATCGAGGCCGAGCACGTAGATGCCGTCGGGAAAGCCGTCGTTCGCGCCACTCCGGTACAGTGTGGACAGGATGGCGCCCGTCGACGGATCGAAATCGTCGGAGGATGTGTTCTTCTGACTCCAGAACACGGCCAGCGCCGGCAGGCTCGGCGGCGTGTCGACATTGCCGCGGACGAACTTCACGGCCGAGTACAGCGTATCGACGATCGCGAACGGCGCCGCCGCACGCGTGCCACTGTAGGTCGTGCCGCCGAAACCCGGCCAGCCCGACTCGGCAAGCAGATTGCGCGTCACACTCGCCGTACCGGTGCTGAAGCTCGCAGAGTCGAGCACGTACAGCGCATTGGCGTTCGTGTTGTTCAGCACCCGGATGTCCCACGCGCCGGTGCTGCGGACCTGCGCCCTCGCGCGCACGAACACGCTCGTGTCCGCGGGCGCCGTCATCGCATAGTCGCCGTTGTCGTCCGCTGTCGTCGTCGCGAGCACGGCCTGGCTCGCCGCGTTGACGAGCTCGACCACGACGCCGCGCGCCGGCGCCGCGAACGTCCCGCCGTAGTTCAGGCCCGCCGTGGCATCGACCACGCCGGCATTGAAGAACGGCACGCGCTGGTAGGTGATGCGGCCGCTCACGGTGACGTCGGCCGGCGGTGGCCCGGTCGCGGTGATGGTGCGCGTGGCCTGGCCCGTGGCGCCCCTGTTGTCCGTCACGGTCAGCGTGACGGTGTAGCTGCCGCCGGATACGAACGTGTGCGAAGCGGCGACACCGGTCGCCGATCCGGAGTCGCCGAAGCTCCATGAGTAGCTCGCGATCGAGCCGTCACGGTCCGTCGACGCGGAGGCATCGAACGCGACGACGAGCGGAGCGTTGCCGCTGGACGGCGTGGCGGTAAACGAGGCTGTCGGCGCCGCATTGTCGGAGCCACCGCCCCCACCGCCGCCGCAGGCGGAGAGGACGAGGCACGGGAACAGGAGGCATCCGGAGCGCCAGACGGCTTTCATCACGCGGTTCGGCCGGTCGAAGTCGAAGTTCGCGAAGGATAGCACTTGCCCGGACGGCGTCGCCGTCCGGCGCGACTGGAGCGCATCAGTTGCGCAACAGCTCCGGTTCCCGCGTCAGCCGGAACTCCCATTGCAGCTGCGAACGGACGATCTGCTCGAGGTCGTCGTGGCGCGGCTCCCAGCCGAGCACCTGCCGGATGCGCTCGGCATGCGCCACGAGCGACGGTGGATCGCCGGCGCGGCGCGGCCCTTCGAGCGTCGCCAGCGGCCGCCCGGCGACCTTCTCGACCATCCTCAGCACCTCGCGCACGCTGTAGCCGTGACCGTAGCCGCAATTGAGCGTCGTCGAGGCGCCGCCTCGCGCCAGATAATCGAGTGCCTTCAGGTGGGCCGCGGCGAGGTCCTCGACGTGGATGTAGTCGCGTACGCCGGTGCCGTCCGGCGTCGGGTAGTCCGTGCCGAAGATCGAGACGTTCTCGCGCGCACCGGCGGCCACCTGGCAGCCGACCTTGACCAGCAACGTCGCCGTCGGCGCGCTGTGTCCGATGCGACCGCCCGGATCGCTGCCCGCCACGTTGAAGTACCGGAGCGCGACATAGCGCAGCTTCTGCGAGGCCGCCGCAAGATCGCGCAGCATCCACTCGCTCATGAGCTTGGACAGCCCGTACGGGTTGATCGGCGCCGTCGGCGAATCTTCCCGCGCCAGGCCCTCGGCCGGAATGCCGTACACGGCCGCCGTCGAGGAAAACACGAAGCGCCGCACGCCGGCGCGGTCGCACTGCTCGAGCAGATTGCGCGTCGCACAGGTGTTGTTGCCGTAGTATTTGAGCGGCTGTGCCACGGACTCCGGCACGATCGTGTGCGCAGCGAAATGCAGCACCGTGTCGACCCGATGCTCGGCGAGTACGCGCCCGACGAGTTCGCGGTCGCTGGTGTCGCCGACGACCAGCGCCGCGTCCAGGACGGCGCTGCGATAGCCGGTCGACAGGTTGTCGAGCACGACCACGTCTTCGCCGCGCTCGACGAGCTGGCGGACGACGTGGCTGCCAATGTAACCGGCGCCACCGGTCACGAGGATCTTCGAATTCGTGGTCATGACGTCCATCCTACCGTGTCTTCCTGCATCGCCGCGACCTGCTCGCGCAGATTCAGTACTTGCTGCTCCCAGTACTTCGGCTCCTCGAACCACGGAAACGCCCGCGGAAAGGCCGGATCGTCCCAGCGGCGCGCGAGCCAGCCCGAGTAGTGGATGATCCGCAGCGTGCGCAGCGGCTCGATCAGCATGAGTTCGTGCGGGTCGAAGTCGCCGAATTCCGCATAGCCCGCGAGGATGTCGTCGAGCTGCGCCCGCATCTCGGCCGGCCGGCCGGAAATCAGCATCCACAGGTCCTGCACGGCGGGGCCGGTCATGCAGTCGTCGAGATCGACGAAATGCGGGCCGTCGTCGGTCCACAGCACGTTGCCGGGGTGGCAGTCGCCGTGCAGACGCAGCTCCCGGTACGGTTGCGCGTCGTCGAAGCGCCGGGCGACGAGTTCGAGCGCATCGTGCGCCACCGATTCATACGCGGCCTCCAGGTGCGAGGGAATCCAGCCGGCGCCGAGCAGGTGGTCGACGGTGTCGCCCCCCATCGCCTGCCAGTCGAGACGCACACGGTGCAGGAACTGCCGGGTTCGTCCCACGGCGTGGATGCGCGCGAGGAAGCGTCCCATCCATTCACGTTCGGCACGCGCGCCCAGTTCCGGCCAGCGCCCGCCCGCGCGCGGGTAGACCGCGTAACGAAAGCCCTCGTGCTCGAACAGTGTGCGGCCGCGACGCACCTCAGGCGCGACAACGGGAACCTCGGCGTGTGCCAGCTCGAGCGCGTACTCGTGCTCCTCGAGGATCGCGGATGTGCTCCAGCGCGCAGGCCGGTAGAACTTGACCACGACCGGCGGGCCGTCTTCGCGACCGACCTGATAGACGCGGTTCTCGTAGCTGTTCAGCGCGAGGATGCGGCCGTCGCTCAGGTGCCCGAGCGCCTCGACGGCGTCGATTACCGTGTCGGGCGTCAGCGATTCGTACGGCTGGAGCGAGGCCGCGGCGCGAGACATCCCGCCATTCTACGCGAGAGCTGGTGTACGCTCCTGCCTCGACTCATGGCACGCCCTTCCTTTCGTCCGCGTTCGCTCACCGGCCTGATCCTGCTGGGCTTCGTCATCGTCGCCCTGCCCGCCCTGCTCGGGACGATCAGTGCCGCCGTGGAAATGCGCACGCTGTCGGCGGCCAGCGAGCGGCTCGTCATCAACGGCGTCGCCGCCACGCAGTACACCCAGGCGCTCGTGCGGCAGGTGTCGTCGCTCGAGCGCACCGTACGACTGTACCAGATCATTCCGCGCGCCGCGCTGCTCGACACGTTCCGGCAGAACCGCAACCTGCTGGTGGCGACGCTCGACGGCTTCAGCGGCCTGCCGAGCACGCGCGACGGCCGCGCTGAGGTCATCGACCGCATGCGCGCCACGCTCGAGCGCATCTCGGTTGCGGTGGACTCGAGATCGCCGGCGGAGATTGGACGCACGCTGCAGGTGTTCAACCAGCTCGCGCGCGACGCCGGTCAGCTTTCGGGCTTCGCGAGCGCACAGACGGACCGTGAGCTGAAGCAGTTGCAGGCGGAGACCGCGAACGTGCGCCGGCGTCTCTACTGGCAGTCGGCGGCCCTCGTGCCGGTCACGCTCGGCCTGATCGTGCTTTTCGCCGTCTTCCTGACCCGCCCGATCCGCCAGCTCGACGCGGCGATCGGCAACATCGGCCACGGCCGCATCAACGAGCCCGTCGACGTGCGGGGCCCGACGGACCTGCGCGCGCTCGGCCGCCAGCTCGAGTGGCTGCGCATGCGGCTGCTCGAGATCTCCGAAGAACGCAACAAGTTCCTGCGCCACATGTCGCACGAACTCAAGACGCCGCTCGCCAACATCCGCGAAGGCACGGAGCTGCTGATCGAGGGTGCCGTCGGATCCATGAGCGCCGAGCAGCGTGAGGTGGCTGGCATTCTGCGCGACAACAGCCTGCGGCTGCAGCGACTGATCGAAAACCTGCTGTCGTACAGCGAGTGGCAGGCCCGGCGCAGCGAGCTCGAAACGGGCGAAATCCGTCTGCTGCCGCTGGTCAAGAGCGCGATCGAGACGCACCGCCTGCCCATCGAGGTGCACGGCCTGCGGCTCGACCTGCAGGTACCCGACCTGACGCTCCATGCAGACCGGGCGAAGCTCAGGCTGATCCTCGACAACCTGATTTCAAACGCTGTCAAGTTCACGCCCGACGGCGGCACGATCACGTTGCGTGCGCACCTCGACGATGCCGGCGAGCGACTGATCTTCGACGTCGCCGACACCGGTCCGGGCATTCCCGAGGACGAACGGGCGCGCATCTTCGACGCGTTCTATCAAGGCGCCACGCCGCAGGGCGGGCTCGTTCGCGGCACGGGTATCGGCCTGTCCGTCGTGCAGGAGTTCGTCACCGCCCACGGCGGCACCATCGAGATCGTCGACCAGGAATTCCCCGGCGCACACTTTCGCGTGACGCTGCCCGTCGCGGGCGAAGCTGCCGCAGGAACCACAACACCGACGCCTGTATCATGAACACCATGACCGCCACGTTCCGCTCTGTCGTCTCCCGTTCCGCGACCGTGCTGCTGCTGTTGGCCGTGGGCGCCTGCGCCGGCTCACCGCCGGCTCCATCGCCCAAGGGCGCAGCGGGCGTGACGGCCGAAAGCGCGCCGAAGAAGGTCGCCATTGAGGACTACCTCCAGATCTTCGACCGTCTCGCGCCCGGCGATGCGACGCGACAGTACGAGGTCGTGGCGGAACTCGCGGCGGCCGTGCAGCAGGCGCCGACCGCCACCAACCGGCTGAAACATGCGCTGGCGCTCGGGGCCGCCGGACGTCCGGACAGCAACCCGATCGAGGCCAAACGGCTCGTCTCGGAACTGCTGGCCGAGCAGAACGACCTGCGGCCGCTGGAGGTCTCGCTCGCGAACGCCTGGCTGCGCGAGTTCGACGCGCGGGTCGCGCTGTACGCCGACCTCGCGCGGCAGCACGAGGAATCCGAGCGCGAACGGCACGCGGACGCCGCGGAGAGTGACAAGCGCATCGCGGCACTGAATACGGAGACCCAGCGCCTCCGGAAAGCGCTGCTCGAGGCCGAGCGCAAGCTCGAGGCCGTGGCGGAGATGGAGAAGCCGCTCGCGCCGCCGGAAGCGCAGTAGCGCGGCTGCAGGAACACAGGCGAGCAGCCAGTGACGCGACCGAACAGACGCACGCCGAAGATCCTGGTCGTCGACGACGACCCGGGCCTGCTGCGCCTGCTGACCATCCGCCTGCGTTCGCAGAAGTACGAGGTCGAGCCGGCCGAGAGCGCCGCGAAGGCGCTGTCGGTCATTGCGCGATTCCGCCCCGACCTCGTCATCACGGACCTGCGCATGGCCGAGATGGACGGCATCACGCTGCTGCGCGAACTGCAGCGCCGCTGGCCCGGGCTCAACGTGATCATGCTGACCGCGCACGGCACGATTCCCGACGCGGTCAAGGCCACGCAGTCGGGCGCTTTCGCGTTCCTGACCAAGCCGGTCGAAAAGGAACAGCTGCTCGAGGAGGTCCGCCGCGCGCTGAAGACCTCCGGTTTCGCGGACACCGCCGAGGACTGGCGCACCGAGTTCGCCACGCGCAGCCCGATCATGGAGGACCGTCTGTCGAAGGCGCATCTGGTTGCGGCGACCGACTCCTCCGTGCTGATCACCGGCGAACCCGGCACGGGCAAGGAACTGCTCGCCCGTGCGATCCATCGTGCGAGCGCCCGGCGCGAGGGGCCGTTCGTTTCCGTCGACTGCAGCGCAATGGAAGGCAATCCTGCCGAGACCGCAGGCGACGGCCGTCTCGCCGCCGCGGTGCGCGACGCTGGCGGCGGCTCGCTTTTCCTGCGCAACGTTGACGACCTGCCCGCGGGTCTGCAGACACGGCTCGTCGAGCTGATCCGCGCCACGCGCGACATGCGCGTCATGGCGACGAGCGACCAGCGACCGGACGAGCTGGCGGCCGACCCGCGATTCGTGACCGCCCTGCTCGAACTCGTCAGCGCCGTCCACATCGACCTGCCGGCTCTCAGCCGGCGCCGCGAGGACGTTCCGCTGCTCGCCGCGCAGTGTCTGGACGACGTCGCCTCCGAGAACCCTGGCCAGGCCAGGCGCACGCTGTCGCCCGAGGCGATGGAGGCTCTCGCAACCTCCAGGTGGCCGGGCAACGTCCGCCAGTTGCGCATGGTCGTGCGTCAGGTTGCGGCGCTCGGCGCAGGGGCGGTCATCACACCCGAGCAGTTGCAGGACGCGCTGGGGCAGGCGACACAATTGCCGAGCTTCGACGAGGCGCGGGACGAGTTCACGCGCAGCTACCTCGTGCAGTTGCTGCAGATCACGCAGGGCAACGTGAGCCAGGCCGCGCGCATGGCCAGGCGCAACCGCACCGACTTCTACAAGCTGCTGACCAAGCACGACCTGCGGCCCGAGGAATTCAAGGAATGAGCGCGGCGCCGGCCCGGCGTGAACCGGTCCGCGAACTGATACATGGCGCGCATTTCCGGCAGTTCGCGTTGCCACGGTTGGCGATTCCCCGAAGACTCACCCACGTCTGAAAAAGGCAAACCCGCCGCGAGGCGGGGACGCAAAGCCTCCGGTCCAGCGGCTCGACGCCGAGGGATAGCGGGGTTGCCAGCGGAACGTGTCTCGCATCGCGCGGGACCGCAGGCGACCTGCACCCTCGAATGTCCGATGGACCGGCTCGATGAGGGTACGAAATGCCGGTCACTCGCCACTTTGCCAGCTCGTTGATCATGATCGTCGCCTGCGTGTCGTTGAGCGCATGTGGCGACGAGGGAAAGAAGGCGCCCGCCGACACCGGGCAGACGCCGACACCTCCGGTTGCCACGCCTCCGCCCGCAACGCCGCCGGCCGGCAACAACGCCCCGGTCATCACCGGCAGTCCCGCCACGGCGGTGAGCACCGACAAGCCCTACGGCTTCCGGCCCTCGGCCACGGACGCCGACGGCGATCAGCTCCGGTTCTCGATCGCCAACAAGCCCGCCTGGGCGTCGTTCGACGCCGCGACCGGCACGCTTTCCGGCACGCCCGCCGCCTCGACCGTCGGCGTGTACTCCAATATCCGGATTTCGGTGAGCGACGGCACCGCCACCAGCAGTCTGCCGGCATTCAGCGTGACCGTGCAGGCCGCCACCCTCGGCTCGGCCGCGCTGTCGTGGCGCGCGCCGAGCCTGAACGAGGATGGCACGCCCGTGGACGACCTCAGTGGCTACGTCGTGCGCTACGGCACGGAGCCTGCGTCACTGGACGCGCAGGTGCGCATCGCCAACCCGCAGGTGACCAGCGTGGTCATCGAACAGTTGGCGGCGGCGACGTGGTACTTCACCGTGTCCGCCGTCGCGGCGAACGGGGTCGAGAGCGAGCCGTCGATGCCGGTCTCCAAGACCATCGGCTGAGCCGGTCCGGAACCGCCTGTCCGCGGCGGTCCGACGCATGCCTTCCGGCGAGCCGACTCAGTGCACCGGAGGCTCGCCACCATCGCCGTCGCGCAACCCCAGGCGCTCGAGCGCGTCGTACAGCGTCGGGCGGGTGACGCCGAGGAGCTCGGCGGTCCGCGAGATGTTGCCTTCAGTGAGCGCCAGTGCCTGCCGTACGGCCTCGCTCTCCGCGCGCGCGCGAACTTCGCGCAGGTTGAGCCAGCTCACGCCGTCCGCGGGCATCGGCAGGCCGAGGTCGGCAGCGGTGATCTGCTTGCCTTCGGCGAGGATCACGGCACCGTTGATGCGGTTTTCGAGTTCCCGCACGTTGCCGGGCCAGGGATAGGCCTGGATCGCCGCGAGCGCATCCGACGTGAACGAACGCGCGGCCCGGCCATGCTCGCGCGCGCGGACATCGAGGATCTTCTGGGCAATGATGCCGGCGTCACCCGCCCGCTCGCGCAGCGGCGGGATTGTCACGGACACCTCGCTCAGCCGGTAGAAGAGGTCCTCGCGGAACTCGCCGCGCTCGATCATGGCCTGCAGGTTCTTGTTCGTCGCGCAGATTATGCGCAGGTCGACCGCGATGCGCTCACGCCCGCCGATGCGCTCGAGCGTGCGGTCCTGCAGGAACCGCAGCAGCTTCGCCTGCAGTGCGAGTGGCATGTCGCCGATCTCGTCCAGGAACAGCGTGCCGCCGTTGGCGAGTTCGAACTTGCCGAGCGTCTGCCGGATCGCCCCGGTGAACGCGCCCTTCTCGTAGCCGAACAGCTCGGCTTCGAGCAGGGTCTCCGGAATGGCGGCGCAATTGATCGCGACGAAGCTGCCCGAGCGCCTCGGGCTCATGGCGTGCAGCGCGCGCGCGAGCACGTCCTTGCCCGTGCCACTCTCGCCGAGCAGCAGCACCGTCGCCATCGTCGGCGCGACCTTCTCGATGGTCCGGCAGACGCGACTCATCGCATCGCTCGCGCCAACGACGCCGAGCAGCGGCTCCGGCCCCTGCGTCCGCGACAGGAGCATGTTTTGCTGCTCGAGGCCGTGGATGTAGAACGCGCGGGCCACGACCAGACGCAGGACCTGCTCGTCGACGGGCTTTTCGAAGAAGTCCACGGCGCCGAGTTCGATGGCCCGGAGCGCGTGGTGCCGGTCGAGCTGGCCGGTCACGACGATGACCTTCGTGCGCGGCGCGAGACGCAGGATCTCCTGCAGCGTGGCGAACCCCTCGCTGACGCCCGCGGGATCGGGCGGAATGCCCAGGTCCTGCAGCACGACGGGAGGCTCCGCGCGCCGCAGCGCCGCCAGCGCGCCCGGCCGGTCCGACGCGATCAGCACATCATAGTCTTCCAGCGACCAGCGGAGCTGCTTCTGCAGCCCTTCGTCGTCCTCCACCACGAGCAGCTTCGGCTTGGCGGTATTCACGTCCTCTCCGCTGGCAATCCTGCGTGGCCGTCCCGCATGGCCCGTGACCTCGCACGCCTATGGTAGCGCCTGAGGTCACTGAATGGTCTTCCCGACGATGCCGGACAGGTCGCTCTCGACGTTCGCCGCGTTGTAGGCTTTGACCGCAAAGTGCCAGGTGCCGGCCGCGAGGCCCTCGATCACCGCGGAAGTGATGGTCGGCGAGGCGATTTCGAGCACTTTGTCGAGCAGCGTGGCGTCCTGCCCGTAGCGGATCCGGAAGCCGGCCAGATCGGTGAGCGGGGTCGAATCGGTGTTGAGCCGCGGCGCAACCCACGACAGGGTCGCCGTGCCGGCCGCCGGCTCCGGCTGCGCGGTCGACGAAGCCATGACCTCGATCGAAAACGCCGGCAGCCTCGAAGCATTCGAGCCGTCGCTCACCGACACCACGATGCCTGGATACGAGCCGACGGTGCCAGCCCCTGGCGTGCCCGACAGCGCTCCCGTCGCGCGGGAGAACGCCGCCCAGACCGGCTTGTTCGCGATACTGTAGGTCAGTGTCGAGCTGTCGACGTCGTACGCCACGGGCTGGAACGAGTACGACTGCCCCTGCACGACGCTTGTCGCCGGCGTGCCGCCGATCGTCGGCGCGGCACCACGCGTCACGGTGATCTTGAATGCGCGCAGGCTGGCCGCCAGCCGGCCGTCGGAAACCGTGATCGTGATCGAGTCCGAGGTGCCCACGTCGCGCGAGCCGGGATATCCGTGCAGCCGGCCCGTCAGCCGGTCGAAGCTCGCCCAGCGCGGCAGCCCTCGCACGCTGTATCGCAGCGCATCTCCGTTCGGGTCACTCGCCGTCGGCTTGAACGAGTAGCCCTTCCCGGCGACGGCCGTGCCCGGCGGCGAACCCGAGATGACCGGTGCGAGATTGGCGGCGTGCGCCGTGGCAGTGAAGCAGGATGACCCCGCGAGGAGGAGGATGGCGACCTGACGAACGCGGACGATTGTTCCCATCGGACCCCCTGGCCGTCCGTGCGCGACGGTCGACCGTGGGGCATGCGGGAGTTGCTCGAACGCACGCGGGGCGCCTCCTGGCACGCACTCGTGCCGCGCCATCCGCAGGTTCCGGCAACCCCGCTATCCCAGGCCTGAGCCGTGGACCGGAGGCTTTGCGTCCCCGTCTCGCGACGGGTTTGCCCTTGACTGAAACGCGGCGCAGTGTCCGTCGCTGGCCCGTGCGCGTAAAGCACCGATCCCGGAAGTGCGTCACATGGAGCAGAACGTCACGCCCAACCACACCGGTTGCGCATTCTGCGAGGCACGTCACGGCGAACGTGCGCTGATTTCATTCGCCGGCGATCGGCAGCCGGATCTCGAACGTCGTACCGCGGCCGGGCGTGCTCTGCACGGAAATCACGCCTCCGACGGCACGCACGTATTCACGCGCCTGGTAGGCGCCGATGCCCATACCCTTGCTGCCCTTCGTCGAATCGAAGGGCGTGAACAGTCGCTTCTCGATGAACTCCCGGCTCATGCCGGACCCGCTGTCGGTGAGCGTCAGGCGCACATCCCGGCCGACCGTATCGACGCGCAGGCGCACCGTGCCGTCCGGCGGCGTCGCTTCCTGCGCGTTGCGCAGCAGATGCTCCACGGCCGCGACGAACCGGTCGGCGTCAACGAGCACCGTCGCCTCGTCCGACACCTGCAACTCGGGGACCGGTCGCTGCATCGACGAGCGCTGCACCGCGAGTCGTGCCAACTGCACGATCGGGTTCCTGCGCACCGCACCCTGCTCTTCCCGCATGTGCAGTTGCACGATCAGCCGCTCCATGCGGCGCGCGGCATTGGCGACCGTGCTGATCGCGTCGTCGACGAACTCCGGATTGCGTCGATGCCGTTCGGCGTTGGTCACGATCAGCGCAAGCTGCGCGGCGAGGTTCTTCAGGTCGTGCATGACGAACGCCGTGAGCCGGTGATACGCGGCGAACTGACGGTGCTCCGCAAGCTGACGGTCCGCCTCGTGCTGGGCAATGTGGGTGGCCACGTGCTGGCCGACCGTCTTGAGCAGGTCGCGGTCCTCGAAATTGGGCTGGAATGGCGCCGAAGGATTCGCAAGCACGACCAGGCCGATCAGTTCGGCGCCTTCCAGCAGCGGCATGACGATGCGTGCCTCGGGGAACATCGTCAGCGTGTCCGGGAGCGCGACATCGTCATATACCGCCGGATCGCGACGATATTCCTCGAGGTCGAGCACCCACTGCCGGTCCCGCATCAGCCGCAGCATCGGGTCGTCGGCCGGCAGCGTGCCGAGCGTGCGGTATTGCCCAGACGGGTCGACCGGCCACGCCGCGACGGGAGCGAACGGCCCGTCCTCGCTACCTTGCCGCAGGAACAGGACACCCGCCGGGCTTGCGATGATCTGCGCCGTGGCCCGGATGGCGCGCGTATACGGATCGGCCACGACGTCGTCCGCCACCGGCCGTGCCTCGGCGGGCCCGACGTGCTGTATGCCGCCTCGCGACAGCGTCTGCACGAAGCGCAGCCACTCGGACCGGTAGTCGTACTTGTACTGGTAGAAGTGTCGCGCGATGAACACGCGCGTACGCTGACGCGCAGGAGCCGACGTGGTCAGCAACGCGAGCAGCCCGCCGCCGGCGAGCAGGATCGCGATGCCGACGGCCGCGAGCCACGGATGGCCGCCGCTCAGGAGCAGCGAAGCGCCCGCGAGGGCCGCCAGCAGGGTCACCGAGACGAGCAGCAGCAGCAGCGCCGAGAACGTGGCCTGCCGTGACACGAAGACGCGCAGGTGCCACTCGGGGTTCCGCTTGGCCGCCACCGCGACCAGCGGCAGCATCGCTCCCGTGACGAATCCGCGCGCCAGCCAGGGCGTGGACGCGACGCCTGTGTCGCTCATGAGGGCATACAGGTTCGCGAACAGATCGTAGCCGAACGCGAGCCCGAGCGCGAGCGCGAGGTGACGCAGGGAGTATCGCTCGCGCGTCCGGTGGTACACGTACCCGAGCAGCGCGAGCAGCAGTGCGGCCAGCATGGCCCCCGCGAACGGCCAGTTGCCGTCCTGCAGCACCTGGGCCGGAGTCTCGACGAGCCAGGGCGACGCGACGAACCACGCGCCGAGACCGACGACCACGATTGCGCAGGCCGACTGCACGCGGTCGCGCACGGCGGGCGCCAGCCCGACGCCGACACAGCCCGTCAGCACGAAAGCCCATGCGCCGCCGCGCAGGGCCTCCATGAAAGGCACCGCCGACAGCGGAATCGCGCGGTCCGCCGTGCTGCCGGCGAGTGCGACGCCCCAGGCACTGGTGACCGCGCACGCTGCGATCAGTCGCGCGCCGTGCGAACTGCCCTCCCAGCCGACGGCGAGCAATCCCGTCAGCATCAGGAACGTGATGCTGGCAAAACCGTACGATAGCGTGCCGAAGTCAGCCAAGGGTCATCCGCGTCCCGACGCTCGAGCCGTGCCGCACGGAGTATGACGGTATTGCAGTGGTGGCGTCCCCACGGGGATTCGAACCCCGGTCGCAACCGTGAAAGGGTTGTGTCCTAGGCCTCTAGACGATGGGGACGTCGTGGTGGAGCCAGACGGGATCGAACCGTCGACCTCCTGCATGCCATGCAGGCGCTCTCCCAGCTGAGCTATGGCCCCACGAGGGTCGCGAATTTTCCAAGCTCGCGCGGCGCTTGTCAAATTCTCCTCATGTTCGCGTCATCACGCGCACGCGGCGCAACACCCGTATCGCGCCCCGACGAGTTCCCTATCGGCATCAGCGCCGGCTCTGGTGCCTGCGCCAGACCTGCGTGCCGCGTCAACTCCACGGCGCGGAAGCACGCGGTTCCCGCCACGCCCTCAGCGACAGTGGGCGATCGCGCGATCGAGCCGCCGCAGCGTCGTCTCACGGCCGAGGATCTCAAGCGTGACGTCGATGGGCGGCGACACCGAGCCGCCCGAGACCGCGACGCGGACCGGCTGGGCCACTTTGCCGAGACCCGCGCCGTGCTCGGAGGCGATGGCCTGGATGATCTCGTGCAGCCGGGGCGCAACCCACGCATCCAGTGTCGCCATGCGGTCGCGCGTGGCCTGCAGCAGCGGGGCCGCCTCGGCGGTCAGGTTCTTCTTCGCCGCCTTCTCGTCGTAGCCGGTCAGGTCGCGGAAGAAGAAAATGCTGTTCGCGGCCATTTCCTTGAGGGTCTTCGCCCGCTCCTGTTGCGCCTTCGCAATCGCGGCCAGATTCGCCATGTCGTCCGTCTCGATGCCAAGCGTCGCGAGCTGCGGCCGCAGGTACTGCGCGAGCCGCTCGGGCGTGGCCCGCATGATGTGCTGCTGGTTGGTCCAGAGCATCTTGTCGACGTTGAGCGCCGAGGCACCCTTGTTGACATCGTGAATGTCGAAGAGCCGCGTCATCTCCTCGAGCGTGAAGATCTCCTGGTCGCCGTACGACCAGCCGAGGCGCCCCAGGTAGTTCAGCAGGCCCTCCGGCAGGAAGCCCTCGTCGCGGTATTGCAGCACGCTCACGGCGCCGTGGCGCTTGGAGAGCTTGGCACCGTCCGGGCCGAGGATCATCGGTACGTGCGCATAGAGCGGCGGTTCCACACCGAGCGCGCGCAGCATGTTGATCTGCCGCGGCGTGTTGTTGATGTGGTCGTCGCCGCGGATCACGTGCGTGATCTGCATGTCGTAGTCGTCGACGACGACGCAGAAATTGTACGTCGGTGTTCCGTCCGAGCGCGCGATGATGAGGTCGTCGAGTTCGGCGCTGTCGAACGTGATCGGTCCGTGGACGACGTCGTCGACGACCACCGAGCCCTGGTCGGGGTTGCGGAAGCGCACGACCGGGTTCACGCCCGGCACGGGCTCGTGCCGGGCACGGCAGCGGCCATCGTAGCGCGGCTTTTCCTTGCGTGCAGTCTGCTCGGCACGCATCTGGTCCAGCGACTCCTTCGAGCAATAGCAGCGATAGGCCTTGCCCTGCGCGAGGAACTGGTCGATGACCTCGCGGTACCGGTCCATTCGTGCGGTCTGGTAGAACGGGCCCTCGTCATGATCGAGCCCGAGCCAGCGCATGCCCTCGAGGATCGCGTTGACCGCCTCGGGCGTCGAGCGCTCGCGGTCGGTGTCCTCGATGCGCAGGATGAACCGGCCACCGTGACGGCGCGCGTAGAGCCAGCAGAACAGCGCCGTGCGCACGCCACCGATGTGCAGCATGCCGGTCGGGCTCGGAGCGAAACGGGTGCGGACGGTCATTTGGACACCGGGACCGGGACACAGGCTCCACGAAGGAGATCCGAGTGCCTGATTTGACTGGTGGGCGGTACTGGGATTGAACCAGTGACCCCTGCCGTGTGAAAGCAGTGCTCTACCGCTGAGCTAACCGCCCCACCTGAGAAGGCCGCGTAGTTTAGGGGGCGTCGGAGGGAGGGTCAAATGGGGTCAGACCCCTCTCAAGAAATTCTTGACTGGGGTCAGACCCCTACCCGGGCTCACCGCCGATCAGCGCCAGCAGGTCCTGCGTCTTGTCCCGCATCAGCACCTCGTTGCCGCGGCTCTCGACATTGAGTCTGATCAGCGGCTCGGTGTTGGACGAGCGCAGGTTGAATCGCCAGCCGTCGAGCTCGACGCTGACGCCGTCGGTGCGGTCGATGGCCTTCGCCATCGGCTGGTACTTCTCGAGGACCTCGGCGATCGTCGCCTTGGCGTCCGGCACGCGGCGGTTGATCTCCCCGCTCGCGGGAAACAGACGGATGCGCTCGCCAACGAGTTCCGACAGCGGCTTGCCGGTCGTGCACATGAGCTGCAGCACCAGCAACCACGGGATCATGCCGCTGTCGCAATAGGCGAAGTCGCGGAAGTAGTGGTGGGCGCTCATCTCGCCGCCGTACACGGCGTCGGCTTCGCGCATCACGGCCTTGATGAACGCGTGGCCGGACTTCGACTGCACGGCCTCGCCACCCATGCGCTGCACGATGTCGAGCGTATTCCAGGTCAGGCGCGGGTCGTGGACGATGCGGCTGCCGGGATGGCGCTGCAGGAACACCGAAGCCAGCAGACCGACGATGTAGTAGCCCTCGATGAAGCTGCCCTGTTCGTCGAACAGGAAGCAGCGGTCGTAATCGCCGTCCCACGAAATCGCGCAATCCGCACCGTGCCGGCGCAGCGCCTCGATCGGCGCCGCATGGTTCTCGACCAGCATGGGGTTCGGGACGCCGTGCGGAAACGTACCGTCCGGCTCGTGCTGCACCTTGACGAATTCGAACGGCAGGTACGGCTCGAGCTTGTCGATGATCAGACCCGCCCCGCCGTTGCCCGCGTGCACGACGACCTTGAGCGGCTCGAGCTTCGAGCGGTCGACGTACGACAACAGGTGCTCGATGTAGCCGGGCATGATGTCGACGGCAAAGCGCTCGCCCACGCGGTCGGGCTTCGTGAACTGCCCCGCCTCCGCGATCTGGCGGATCTCGACCAGCCCGGTGTCGCCGCTGATCGGCCGCGAGCCCTCGCGCACGAACTTCATGCCGTTGTAGTCGGGCGGGTTGTGGCTCGCGGTCACCATGATGCCGCCGTCCATCTCGCGCGCGAACGTCGCGTAATAGACGACCTCGGTGCCGCAGAGGCCGATGTCGTGCACGTCGACGCCCGAATCGAGCAGGCCCTGCTCCAGCGCCTTGCCGAGCAGCTCGCTGGACAGCCGGATGTCGCGCCCGACGACCACCTTCTTCGGCTTGACGAACTCCGCGTAGGCACGGCCGACGCGATAGGCGACGTCCTCGTTCAGCTCGTTCGGAATGCGACCGCGCAGGTCGTAGGCCTTGAATCCCTGGATCGTGATCGGATGCATGTTGCGTCGTCGCCCGAAAGTAGTGCGGAACCTCACGCTGCCCTCGCCCGGATGCCCGGGCAGGATGTCGTGCTCACTTCGTCGTGCCCTCGCGGCCGTAGACGTCCTCGAAACGGACGATGTCATCCTCGCCGAGGTAGCTGCCGGACTGCACTTCGATGATCTCGAGCGTCACTTTACCCGGGTTCTCGATGCGGTGCCTCGTCCCGAGCGGGATGTAGGTCGATTCGTTCTCGCCGAGCAGGAACGTGTCGTCGCCGCGCGTGATGCGCGCCGTGCCCGACACGACGATCCAGTGCTCGGCCCGGTGATGGTGCATCTGCAGCGACATCGCAGCGCCCGGCTTGACGATCAGCCGCTTCACCTGGAAACGCTCGCCGTTGTCGATGCTGTCGTAGCTGCCCCAGGGCCGGAACACCTCGCGGTGCAGCGCCGTTTCGTTGCGTCCCTGCTCCTTCAGCCGGGCCACCAGCCGCTTGACGTCCTGAACCCTGTGGCGCGGCGCGACCAGCACGGCATCCCTGGTCTCGACGACGACGTGGTCCCGCAGGCCGACGGCGCCGACGAGCCGGCTCGTCGAATGCAGGTAGCACCCGCTCGTGTCCTCGACCAGCACGTCGCCGGTCGTCACGTTGCCGGCCTCGTCGCGCGGCAGGGCGTCCTGCAGAGCCGACCAGGACCCCACGTCGCTCCAGCCCGCATCGAGCGGCACGACGACGGCCTTGTCGGTCCTTTCCATGACCGCGTAGTCGATCGAGTCGCTCGGGCAAGCCGAGAATTCGCCGACCGGCAGTCGCGTAAAGTCGAGGTCCTGCGCGGCGCCCGCGACGGCAGCCCGGCAGGCCGCCAGCATGACGGGCACATGCCGCTCGAGTTCCGCCAGGTAGGTTCCGGCGCGAAACAGGAACATGCCGCTGTTCCAGTAATATTCGCCCGATTCGACGTACTTCTGCGCCGTACCGGCGTCGGGCTTCTCGACGAACTCCTGCACCGGGTAGGCGGCCGCGCCACGGGCCCTGTCGCCGGCACGCCCGGCCGCATCGCCGTTCCTGCGGCGAATGTACCCGTATCCCGTCTCCGCGCGGTCCGGCACGATGCCGAACGTGACGAGCGAGCCCGCCTCCGCCGCCGCGCGCCCCGCCCCCACCGCCGCCTGGAAGGCCGCCACGTCGCGGATCACGTGGTCGGCGGGCAGCACCAGCAGCAGCGGGTCCTGGTCGGCCTGTGTGGCGCCAGCACGCGCCCGCTCCATCGCGACGAGCGCCGCGACCGCGACGGCGGGGGCCGTGTTGCGACCCACGGGCTCGAGGATGATGGCCTGCGGGGGGGTGCCGCCCACGCGCAACTGCTCCGCGACCATGAACCGGTGGCTCTCGTTGCACACCACGATCGGGGCCGCGAGGTTGGCGAGGCCCGCCACGCGGGCGGCCGTGTCCTGCAGCATGGTGCGCGGGCCGACGAGCGGCAGGAGCTGCTTGGGGTACAGCTCGCGCGACAGCGGCCACAGCCGCGTCCCGGAGCCACCGGAGAGGATCAGGGGGATCAGCATTCGGCCTCGTGTCCTCGTGGGCATGCGGGCGACCTGCTCCGGATCTTACCCGGGGCCCGGCGCAAGGGAACTCAGAACGGCCAGACCCGCGGCACGATCAGCATCGTCGCGACGCCGACGATGATGCTGAGCGGCACACCGAAGCGGATGTAGTCCGACCAGCGGTAGCCGCCCGGGCCATAGACCATCAGGTTCGTCTGGTAGCCGATCGGCGTGATGAAGCCCGCGGAGGCACCCACCATGACCGAGACGACGTACGGCATGTAGCTCACGTTGCCGTCCTGGGCCACCGCCATGGCGATCGGGAACATCAGCACGCCGGCCGCGTTGTTGGTGATGAGTTCGGTCAGCACGACAGTGGATGCGTAGAGCACGACCAGCGCCCAGAAGGGATCGCCCCGCGCAAGATCGCCGATCCATCCCGCGAGCAGCGCTGCGGCGCCGGATTCGGCCAGCGCAAAACCGAGCGCGAAGGATGCCGCGATGCCCGCGAGCACGGGGTACTCGATGCTGCGCCGGGCGATGGGCAGGCTCAGACAGCCCGTGGCGATCATCAGGCCGCCCGCGATGAACGAGGCCTGGAACAGCGGGACGAACTCCATTGCCGACAGGACCAGCATCGCCACGAGGATCAGCGACGCGAGCGGAGCCCGCGCGAAGTTCGGCCGCGTCGAGTCCTGCAGACGACTCACGAGCAGGAAGTCGCGGTTGTACTTGTGACGCTGCACGAAACCCTGGGCGGCCTCGACGAGCAGCACGTCGCCGGCCTCCAGCCGAACGTCGCCGACCTTGCCGGCAATGCGGGCGCCTTCGCGCGAGATCGAGATGATCGCCGCGCCGTAGAGGCTGCGGAAGTTCGACTCCTTGACGGTGCATCCAACGACGGGCGCGCCCGGCGCGAGCACGATCTCCACCAGCCAGCGCTTGCCATGGTGCAGGTCGAACTGGTAGGTCTGGTCTTCCGCGACGGAGATGCCGGGCATGCGCCGCAGTTCGTTGACCGCGTCGACGACACCCACGAACGTGATGCGGTCGTTCTCCTCGAGTATCTCGCCGGGTCCGACCGCCGTGAGCAGCCGTTCGCCACGCTTGATGTCGAGCACGAACGCATGCTTCATGCTGCGCAGACCCACCTCCGCGATGGTCCGGCCGGCCAGCGGGCCACCCGGCAGCACGCGCGCCTCGACGGCGTATTCACGCGCGTTCTCGAGCTGCTCGACCGGCCCCTTGCGGTCCGGCAGCAGCCAGCGGCTCGCCACCAGCATGTAGCCGAAACCGAGGATCGACAGCGGCAGGCCGATCCATGCCAGGTCGAAGAGCTGCAGGTCGGCATCCGGCACGGCCTTGACCAGCATCGCATGCACGACCAGGTTCGTGCTCGTGCCGATCAGCGTGCACATGCCCGCGAGAATCACCATGTGGTTCATCGGCAGCAGCAGCTTGGAGATCGAGTAGCCGAAGCGCGAAGACCACTCCTGCGCGATCGGGATGAACAGCGCGACGACCGGAGTGTTGTTGACGACGCTCGACAGCGCGCCCGTGACGAGCATCAGCTTCGACTGCGCGACCTCGAGCGACCCCGGTTTGCCGAGCACGGTACGGGACAGCCACGCCATGGCGCCCGTTTCGCGCAGGCCGGCGACGACGATGTAGAGCGCCGCGATCGTCATGACACCGCTCGAGGCGAAGCCCTGCAGCGCCTGATCGGGCTTCAGGATGCCGAGCAGCGTCAGCGTGATCATCGCGCCTACCAGCACGACGTCCGTATCGAGCCGCGTCGTCGTGAGCAGCACCAGCACGCCGGCCACGACGCCGAGGGTGATCAGGATGTCTGGCGTCAAGTTCGCCCGGCGCTCCGGTCGCGGAAGGTCAGCCGATGTCTGGCGACTTCAGGTGAGCGATGCGGCGCGCTCACCGCGGCCGATGCCGTAGTACACGAGCCCGAACGACCGGACGAGCGCGGGGTCGTAGAGGTTGCGACCGTCGAAAATCGCCTTGCTCGACAGCACGTCGTGGATGGCAGCGAAGTCCGGGCTGCGGAACTCCTGCCACTCGGTGACGATCGCGAGCGCATCGGCACCGTCGAGGGCCGACTCCGCATTCTCGCACAGCGCAAGGTCCTCGCGCCGGCCGTAGATGCGCACGGCCTCGCCCATCGCGACGGGATCGTAGGCACGGACCTTGGCTCCCGCAGCCCAGAGCGCCTCGATCAGCTCGCGTGCCGGCGCTTCGCGCATGTCGTCGGTGTTCGGCTTGAAGGCGAGACCCCACACCGCGATCGTCCGGCCGCGGAGCTTGCCGCCGAAGAAATCGTCGATCTTGCGGAACAGGACCTGCTTCTGGTGCTTGTTGACCGCCTCGACGGCCTTGAGCAGCTGCGCGTCGAACTCGTGCTCGCCGGCGCTGTGCACCAGGGCCTTGACGTCCTTCGGGAAGCACGAGCCGCCGTAGCCCGCACCGGGATAGATGAAGCTGTAGCCGATGCGCGGGTCGGAACCGATGCCGACGCGGACCTTCTCGATGTCGGCGCCCATGCGCTCGGCAAGGTTCGCGATCTCGTTCATGAAGCTGATCTTGGTCGCCAGCATGGCGTTGGCCGCGTACTTCGTCAGCTCGGCGGAGCGGACGTCCATGACGATCATGCGGTCGCGGTTGCGTGTGAACGGATCGTACAAGGTCTTGAGCAGTTCCGCCGTGCGCGGGTTGTCGGTGCCGACGACGACGCGGTCGGGTTTCATGAAGTCGCCGATGGCGGCGCCTTCCTTGAGGAATTCCGGATTCGAAACGACGTCGAACTCGATCTTCACCCCGCGCTCGCCGAGCGTCTGGTCGATGCGCTCGCGCACCCGGTCCGCCGTGCCCACGGGCACCGTCGATTTGTCGACGACGATGCGGTAGTCGGTCATGTGCCGGCCGATCGTCTCCGCCACGGCCAGCACGTGCGACAGGTCGGCGGAACCGTCCTCCTCGGGCGGCGTACCCACGGCGATGAACTGGAACAGGCCGTGCCGGACGCCTTCCTCGGCGTCGGTCGTGAACTTGAGACGACCCTTGTCGTAGTTGCGCTTGATCAGCGCGTCGAGCCCGGGTTCGTGAATGGGGACATCGCCCTGCTGCAGGCGGGCGACCTTGTTCGCGTCGATGTCGACGCAGACGACATGATTGCCCGCCTCGGCAAAGCAGGCACCGGTCACCAGGCCCACATAGCCTGAACCAAAAACAGTAACTTTCACTCTTAAGCCTTTGAAACTAATTGATTTTTATGGCGATCTGAGTCTGCCCGCAGAACCGGCAGTCTAGCAGAGACCGGTCGGCGCTCCCGTACGCAGATCACAGGTTGGCGCTCGGCCGATGCGCCACGGGTGCCCGGCCTGCTACTCCGCCCCAGCCGCGGGTTCGCGCCGTACCGCCTGGCGCCGATCCTGGAGGTGGGTCACCTTGGCGGCCTGGCGCAGCGTGGCATGGCGGCACCAGACATTGTCGACGATGTCGCCCGTCGGCCGGTATTCGTGCACGAACTCGCGCAGCAGCGCCCAGGCCGTCGGCACGTCGGACTGCCCCAGGGCGACCAGCAGCTTCTGCATCAGCGCTTCGATGTCGTCCCACGGCAAGGAATGCTCCATCGCGCGCATGATCATCGCGTGCTGCGTGCCGGAGACGTTGGTGCCGATCAGCAATTCTTCGTAGAGCTTCTCGGCCGGGCGCAGGCCGGTGTAGCGGATTTCGATGTCGCCGTCCGGGTCTGCCTCGTCGCGGACTGTGAGGCCGGCCAGGTGGACCATGCGCCGCGCGAGGTCGGCGATGCGGATGGGCTTGCCCATGTCGAGCACGAACACGTCCCCGCCCTCGGCCATCGCACCCGCCTGCAGCACGAGCTGCGACGCCTCCGGGATGGTCATGAAATAGCGGATGACGTCGGGATGCGTGACGGTGATCGGCCCGCCGCGACGGATCTGCTCGCGAAACAGCGGCACGACTGAACCGGAGGACTCGAGCACGTTGCCGAACCGGACCATGCAGAAACGGGTGCGGCCCGGCCGGGTCTGCAGCCCCTGCAGCACCATTTCGGCCACTCGCTTGGTGGCGCCCATGACGTTGGTCGGGTTGACCGCCTTGTCCGTCGACACCAGCACGAACGTCGCGACGCCGCATTCCTGCGCGGCCTCGGCCGTGTACCACGTGCTCACGACGTTGTTGTGGATGCCCTCGATGACGTTGCACTCGACGATCGGCACGTGCTTGTAAGCTGCCGCATGGTAGATCGTCTGGACGTTGAAGGCCTGGATGACCTCCCGCACACGCTGCTTGTGGTGGGCGTTGCCGAGCAGCGGCTGGATGTCGACGCGCAGTTGCTCCGCCGCCGCGATGACGCGCAGTTCCTTGTCGATGCTGTAGAGCGCGAGTTCCGACATCTCGAACAGCACGAGCTGGCGGACGCCGTGCCGCAGGATCTGGCGGCAGAGTTCGGAGCCGATCGAGCCGCCGGCGCCCGTGACCATGACCACCTTGTCACGGATGCAGGCGTCGAACAGGGACTGGATCGGCGCGACCGGCTCGCGCCCGAGCAGGTCATTGGCTTCGACGTCACGCACATCCTCGAGCCGCGCATGGCCCGCGAGAATGTCGGTGATGTCCGGGACGGTCTGCACGCGCAGCCCAGGCAACTGGACCTTTTCCAGCGCGGCCCGACGCGTGCTGCGCGAGACCGAGGGCATTGCCAGCAAGACCTTGTCGACCCCGAATTCCTCCTGCAGGTGCGGCAGGTCCGTCGGCTTGTGCACCCGCAGGCCGCTGATCAAGGCGCCCCAGAGCGAGCGGTCGTCGTCGATGAACGCGACCGGCCGCGCCTCGGCACTGTATTCCATCGCGCTCGCCAACCGTGCACCGGCCGCCCCCGCACCGTAGATCACCACACGATTGGCCAGGCGCGAGCGCGGCGCGAGCAGCAGCCGGATGATGTAGCGGCTGCCGGCCACGTACAGCAGCGCGAGGGACCAGTAGATGACCAGCGACGAACGGGGCACCCGGCCGAGCCCCGGGAGGTAGGAGACGGCGATCAGCAGCAGGGTGGAGATCGTCACGCCCGCCAGCGCGGCGACGAGGGCGCGACTGCTGATGAAACGGATCACGGCCCGGTACAGGCCGAGACGCGCCAGCACCGGCACGGTGACGACCGGCAGCGCGATGTAGAGCCAGCCGGCGTTCAACGCCTCGTGGTAAACACTGCCGAGGCGAAGCGTGATGGCCAGCCAGAGCGCGACGGGCAGCGCCAGCAGGTCGGCCGCCACCATGATCGCCTTCTTGGTCGACCGCGGGAGCGCCATGGCCAGGACGCAGAGGCGGTAGAGGATCGGGTGCGTGTCGTTGAAATCCGCCACCAGGGCTCGCTTTCTTGTTGGTCCGTTCTGACCAGAATTATAGGCGCCATTGCCCGCGACGCCCCAACGGCGCCAAGCGGGTCTCACCCCGGACCCGTCTGGCGTCCATGCCAAACCTTTAGTTTGCGGTCTGCGAGCCGGCGCGCCAAGCTTGCATTCCGTGGCGATACGTGCTCGCGAGCCTCCAACCTGCCCCTGAGGTCCCGTTCAGGCCCGTGCGGCCGCCTGCAGGACCGAGCCGATGACGGCACAGGTCCTGTCGACCTGTGCCTCGGTCAACGTCGGATGTACCAGGAACATGAGACTCGTCCGGCCGAGTTCCCGCGCCACGGGCAGCGGTTCCTGAGGGCGCCACGGCGTGCTGTCGAAAGCCTTCTCCAGATAGACCTCCGAGCAGGAACCCTGGTAGCACGGCACACCCTGCTCGTTGATCGCGGCGATCAGTCGGTCGCGCGTCCAGCCCGGCGCCAGACGCTCGGTCCTGACGTAGGCGTAGCACTTGTACCAGGCATGGACACAACCGCTGCGCTGCGCGCAGTCTGCGTCGCAGGCGCCTTCGACGCAGCCGAAGTCCGGCACCTGGATCGCCGCGAAAGGCGCGCAGGCCGCGCGGATCGCTGCCGCGTTGGCGTTGCGCCGCGCCGTCCATTCGGCCATGCGCCGCAACTGGATGCGGCCGATGGCCGCCTGCACCTCGAGCATGCGCCAGTTGGTACCGAAGCTCTCGTGCAGCCAGCGAAACCCGGGCGGATGCTCGCGTTCGTACACGGCGGCATAACTCTTGCCGTGGTCCTTGTACGACCACATCGCGCGCCACAGCGACTCGTCGTCCGTCGTGACCATGCCCCCCTCGCCGCCCGTGGTCATGATCTTGTCCTGGCAGAACGACCAGGCACCCACGCGGCCGAGCGCACCGACGCTGCGGCCCTTGTAGCGCGCGCCGTGTGCCTGCGCGCAGTCCTCGATAACCTCGATCCCGTGACGTGCGGCCAGCGCCAGGATCGGGTCCATGTCGCAGGGCCATCCGGCGAGATGCACGCAGACGATCGCCCGCGTGCGCGGACTCAGCACCCGCTCGATCGTGGCCGCGCTCAGGTTGCCGCTGCGCGGGTCGACGTCGGCGAATACCGGCGTCGCCCCGGCGTTCACGACGCAGGACACGCTCGCGATGAAGGTGCGCGGCGTGACGACGACTTCGTCACCGCGGCCGATGCCGAGGGCGTGCAGTGCGACGTCGAGCGCCAGCGTACCGTTGCCGAGTGCCACGGCGTATTTCGTGCCGCACCAGGCCGCGAACTCGTGCTCGAATTCGCGACATTCGCTGCCCGTCCAGTAATTGACCCGGTTCGAGCGCAGGACGCGGGCGACGGCGTCGACTTCCTCGTCGGTGAAGGACGGCCAGGGAGCGAAGGGGGTGTTCAGCATTGCGACATCACGCCTTCGGACGCAGCATCGGTCGCGCCGGATTGCCGACGACCGTCGCGCCGGCAGGCACGTCGCGCGTCACGACGGCGCCCATGCCCACGACCGCACCTCGCCCGATCACCAGCGGCCTGCCCGGATTGCCTTGTTTGATCACGGCGCCGGTGCCGATGTAGGCGTGGTCTTCGATGCGGATGTTGCCGTTGCAGTGCACGCCCGGGGCGAAGGTCACGTAGTCGCCGATCACGCAATCGTGCTCGACATAGCTGTACAGGTTGGCATGAAAGTGCGCGCCGATCCTCACGTTGCTCGTGATGGTGACGAATGGGCACAGGATTGCGCCCGGTCCGATCGTCACGTCGTCCATCGTCACGACGTTCGCCGCGCGGACGGAAAGAAACCCCACGGCGTCGGCCTGCAGCCGACGGGCAATCTTCTCGCGCACGGGCGAGTGCGCGATGGCGATGCACGCATGGCGCGACTCCGCCTCCCCGGCGAGCCAGTCCTCGTAGCGATAGACGCGGTGACCGTTCGACTCGGCCGTCGCAATGCCGTCGTCGACGAACGCGAGCTCGCTGTCGACGTCGTTCGCTGCCTTCGTCTGGGCTCGCAGGAGCGGCATGACCCCCCGGCCGCAGCCGCTCGCACCGTACACCGCCAAACGCTTCATGCCGACGCACCTCCGTTTCCCGGCCGACTGCCCTCGAACCGCGGCATCGTCGCCTCACCCTCGGCGCTGATGCCGTCGCGGCGCAGGACCTCGAGGACGGTTCGCCCGAGAATGCGCAGATCGAGCCACAGACTGCGATTCTGGACATACCACAGATCGAGCCGGAACTTTTCCTCCCAGCTCAGCGCGTTGCGGCCGTTCACCTGGGCCCAGCCCGTCAGACCCGGCCGCACCTCGTGGCGTCGCGCCTGCTCAGGCGTGTACAGGGGCAGGTACTCCATGAGCAACGGTCGCGGACCGACGAGGCTCATGTCGCCGCGCAGCACATTCCACAGCTCCGGCAGTTCGTCGAGACTGGTCGAGCGCAGCCAGCGGCCGAAGGCACCCAGGCGCTCGGTATCCGGCAATGGTCGACCGGTCGCGTCCTCGGCATGACGCATCGTCCGGAACTTGAGCAGCACGAAGGGACGCCCCCCAAGACCGGGGCGTGGCTGGGCAAACAGGACCGGGCTGCCAAGCATCCGCCTCACCGCCAGCGCAACGAAAGCGATGACGGGCGACAGGACGACCAGTGCCGCGAGCGCCAGGACGATGTCCAGCATTCGCTTCACCAGGTCGTCACTCACGCAACCGCGTGGCCCGCGACGGCCTTCCGCAGCACGCACTCCAGCTGTGTCGCCAGCAGGTCGCGGTCAAAGCGCTCGGCCGCGAGGCGCCGTGCCGCCGCGCCGGCAGAGTCGAGCCAGGCGCGGTCGCGCAGCGCTCTCGCGACGCTTCGCGCCGCCGCGGCGTGGTCGCTGGCCGGCAGCACGAGCCCGGCGCCCGCCTCCTCCGCGACGATCGACTGCCAGCCGCGGAAGTTGTTGGCGACGGGCCTGCCAGCCGCGAGCGAATCGAAAAACTTGTTCTGCACTGCGTCGCGCCAGACGATCGACGGTCCGGTGAACAACGCCAGGGTCATGTCCGCCGCCTGCGTCCACGCGGCTGTCTCCTGCTTCGGCAGCTGGCCGAGCAGGAACAGGTTCTGGTCGAGCACGCCGAGCTCCGCCGACAGGCGCCTCGTGGCTTCGAACTCGCGCCCCGCGCCGACGGCTGCCACGCGGATCTGCGGATCCAGTTTGCCCAGCTCGGCGGCGAGCTTCGGCAGGTAGTCCATGCCGTTCACGAGGCCGAAAGTGCCCGTGAAGACGAGCAGCGGTCGCTCGCCGAGCCACGCATGCCGCGCCCGGACACCGGCACCGGCATCGGCGTGTCCGAACACGTCGAGATCGCAACCATTCGGAATCACGTCCACGCGGTCGGCGGGGTACCCGGTGGCCACGATCTCGTCGCGCATACCCGGTGCCAGCGCGACGATACGGGTCGCGTGGCGATATGCATAGCGTTCCAGCCGACGGGCCGCGGCGACTGCAAGCGGATTGCGCAGTGCGCCGATCGCGATCGGCACGGCGGGCCAGAGATCGCGCACCTCGAACACCATCGGGCACGCCGTACGGCGCGCCGCGTGCACCGCCGGGACCGCGATCGTGAGCGGCGTGCTGGTGGCGAACACGACGTCGCCGCGCAATGCAGCGGCTCTGCGACCCGCACGCAGCGCGAAGTCGAAAAACGCCCGGATCCGGCGGCCGTATCCCATCGTGTTGTCGTAGGGTACGGCCGCCCAGTGAACCCGGATGCCCGCTTCCTCGGTCTCGCGCCAGGCAGCGGCGCCTGAGCGCGCCTGCTGATCGCTGGTGACCATGTGCACCTCGTGCCCGGACGCGACGAGGCGCCGCGCCATTTCGTAGGAGCGGGCACCGCCCGCCATTGCCGGCGTCACGAAGTACTGATGCAGGTAGACGACGCGCACGAGCAATCACCCAAAGAATGCGCGCACCGAGTCGACGACGTGATCGACCTGGGCGGTGGAGATCTCCGGATAGATGGGCAGCGAAAGGATGCGCCCCTGCAGGCCCGCCGCGACGGGAAAGTCGGCTGGCGCGTGGCCGAGGTACCGGTAGGCCGGCAACAGCGGCAAGGCGGTCGGATAGTGGATCGCCGTCTCGATGCCACGTCCGGCGAGAAAGTCCTTGAGCGCGTCGCGCCGGTCCGTCTGCACGACGTAGAGGTGGTACACATGAGCCGCACCTTCGCGCGTGCGGGGCAGGACCAGGTCGCCGATGCCCGTGAGCCGTGCGTCGTAGGCAGCCGCGACGCTGCGTCGGGCAGCAGTCCAGTCGGCGACGTGGGGCAGTTTCGCCGACAGCAGCGCAGCCTGCAGGCCGTCGAGCCGGCTGTTGATGCCCTCCATTTCGTGCTGGTGTTTCACCAGCGCACCGTGGTTCGCGTACATGCGGCAGCGACGCGCAAGATCCGCATCGGCGGTCACGATCGCGCCCGCATCGCCCCAGGCCCCGAGATTCTTGCCCGGATAGAAGCTGAAGGTTGCCGCATCGCCGAACGTGCCGACGCGCCGACCGCACCATTCACTGAAATGCGCCTGCGAGCAGTCCTCGATGACCTTGAGACCGTGTCGGCGCGCCACCTCCATGACGCCATCCATGTCGACGGCCTGGCCATAGAGATGCACCGGAATGATCGCCCTCGTCCGCCCGGTGACCGCGGCCTCGAGGCGGCTCGTGTCGAGCAGCACGTGATCGTCGACGTCGACGAATACCGGGCGCCCCCCGACCTGCGAGATTGTCTCCGACGTCGAGATCCAGCTGATGGCCGTCGTGATCACCTCGTCCCCGGGGCCGATGCCGAGCATGCGCAACGCAACGTAGATCGCGTCCGTGCCGTTGGCGCACGAGACACAGTGCGGGACCCCATAGGCAGCCGCGTAATCGCGCTCGAAGTCCTTGACGAAAGGCCCGCCGATGAAGGCGGTCTTCGCGACGACCGCCGCGAGCGCCGCGTCGAACTCGGCGCGGTGAGCATCGTACTGTGCTGCCAGATCGACGAAAGGGACATGCATGCGGTCAGTCTCCGAGCGGCCGCACGAGTCGGGCCGGACTGCCGGCGTAGACGCCGGGTTGGGTGATGTCGCGTGTCACGACCGCGCCAGCGCCGATCACGGTGCCGTCGACGATCGTGACCGGCAGAATGGTAGCGTTCGAGCCGATCGAGACCCGGTGGCCGATGCGCGTGCGCCCCCACTTCGACTGGTCGCCCCGGGCCGGGCCACCGTCGCGAAACAGGTCGTTCACGAACATGACGCCGTGCCCCACGAAGCAGTCGTCGCCGATCTCGACGAGTTCGCAGATGAACGCATGCGACTGAACGCGGGTGCGCCGTCCGATCGTCACGCGCCGCTGGATCTCCGTGAAGGGCCCGATGAAACAGCCGTCGCCGATGCAGCAACCGTAAAGATTGGCCGGCTCAACGACCGTGACGCCGGCGCCGAACTCGACGTCGACGATGCCGGCCTGCAGCCGTCGCGGGGTGCGCTCCGTGCTCATGACGGTCACCGCTGGCCGAGGCGGCAGAGCTTCGGCACGAAGCGCAGCGGGACTTCGCGACCCGTCTCAATCGATTCGTACACGGCCGAGATCAGCTCGAGACTGCGACGGCCCTCGAGACCGTCTACGAGGTGCTGGCGGTCGTTGACGATGCAGTCGACCACGTGCTCGTAGTAGGCCTGATGCCCGAATCCGTAGACGTTCGGTGGATTCACCGAGTAGCGCGTCATCACCTCGTCGTCCGCCGGCCGCCGGTCTTCGAAGTGCCATGCCTTCATCTCGTTGACGGCAAAGCCGCCTATCTCGACCGTGCCGCGCTCCCCGAGAATCGAGATCGAACCCTCCAGGTCCCTCGGACGCGTCGCGGTGGTGGCCTCGATGACGCCGAGCGCGCCGGAGCGGAACTTGAGCAAGACCACCGCCGTATCCTCGGCTTCGATCCGCGCGAGCGCCGTCGTGCCCCTGGCGAACACGCTGTCTACGTCGCCCATCATCCATTCGAGCAGATCGACGTGGTGACTTGCCTGGTTCGTCAGCACTCCACCGTCGAGTGCCCAGGTGCCGCGCCACGCATCCTGGTCGTAGTACTCCTGGCGACGGCACCAGCGTACGCGTACGGTGCCGAGCACGAGCTTGCCGAACCTGCCCTCCTCGAGCGCCTCGCGAAGCTTCACGACCGGCACGTTGAATCGGTTCTGCTTGACGACGAACAGACGCACGCCGTGGCGATCGCAGGCGCGGATCATTGCATCCGCGTCATCCAGGGTGAGCGCCATCGGCTTTTCGACGACGAGATGCCTGCCATGCGGTGCGAGCGCAATCACGTGCTCGGCATGCCGGCCGCTTTCCGTCAGCACGACGATGACGTCGGGCTGCTCCGTCTCCACCATTTCGTGCATGTCGACGTAGGCGGGCACACCGAAGGCCTTGGCAATCGCATCCGCCTTCGCGCGCACGACGTCACAGACCGCCGCCAGTTGTGCTCCGCCGATCTGCTGCCTGCCGAGCAGCTCCGCATGACGCTTGGCGATACGGCCGCAGCCGACCAGGGCGAACCTGAGCAATTTTCCGTCCTCCACGATGCCGGGCGGGTCAGCGCGAATACCAGCCGCGCGCGCGCAGCGCGTTGACCATGCGCTTCAGGCTTTCGACCCGTGCGAAGTTGTTGGGATAGTCGCGGAAGCTGCGTGGCGGCGCCGCCATCAGCGTCTCGAATCCTGCGTCCGTCAACTCGAGCTTCTTGATCACGTAGCGACGGTCCTGCTCCTGCAGGTCCGCCGGATACGTTTCCTGGCGGATCTCGTCGAGCGCCTGCTCGCGCGTGAGCTGGCCGGAGTTGATGAGGTCCGACAGGTGCCCGTAGCGCTTGTCGATGCCGAACTTGCGCGGCAGCACGTAACCTTGCCAGAAGCGCGTATAGATGGACTCATAGTGCTTGCCGCCGTAGTACACCCAGCCCAGCTGGTCCCGCAGGAGCCTCATCGCGGCCTCCTTGTCGTACTCGACGTAGTTCAGGATCGAGATCGTGCGCACGCGGCGCACGAGATTGATCCAGAGGAGGTCCAGCAGCGAGAAGTGCGGATAGGTCCGCAACGGCGTCGTGCCGAAGCGACGGTGGACCGCCTTGATGTATCGCCAGTCCGAATGGCCGTAGGACCATTCCGGGACGCTCATGGCCTCGGTCGCGAAATTCATGCCCGACACGATGTAGCGCACGCCCTTGGCAACTGCCTCGCGCCAGAGCAACGCAAAGATCCCGTGGTCGGTCGGGATCTCGCCGTCCGGCGTCGATGCCCGCAGAAACGCGAGCTGCAAGTCGCGGAACTCCTCCCAGTCGACCACATAGGTGTGCAGGTCGATGTCGAGCCGCTTGAGGACCTTTTCGATGTTGCTGACGGCCAGTTCGGAGTTCCAGCCGTTGTCGAAGTGCACCGCGAGCGGGCGCAGACCCAGCTGCTTCACGAGGTAAGCGACATACGTGCTGTCGACGCCGCCGCTCACGCCGATGATGCAGTCGTAGTCGCGGCCGCGGCCCGCGGCCTTCATCTTCCCGACCAGCCCGTCGAGGATGCGCCGCCCCTCGCCGCCGCGCACCACGCGTGCCCCGACCAGTGCGTCGTAGCGACGGCAGTGGTTGCAGACGCCGTTCCCGTCGAACTGGATCCGGGGATCGACCAGGTCGTTCATGATGCAGCGGCTGCAGGTTCTGGTCGCCGGCTGCAAGTCGATTGTCGTCATTCTCGGGAACGCCCTGCCGGAAGAACAGGGCGCCAGGGTGACGGGAATCCTGTCCGGCGCCCGCACCCACCGCTCCTGCTCAATCGCGGAATTCTAGCAGAATCCCGTTTCCCGGCTCACGCTCGCCGTGTCGCGACCGGCCGATGGGGCGACCAATGCAAGCCGCGCATACAAGGCCTCGAGTCGGGGAAGCTGTGCTTCCCAGGTGTACTCGCGCGCCGTCGCAATCGCCGCGACCCGGCGGGACTCGAGATCCGCCGGCTCGACCGATGCGACGAGGGCACGCAACTGTGCTGCCGACCACTGCGGCAGAACCCAGCCCCCGCCCTGCCTGGTGACCACCTGCGCGATCTCGGGCAGGTTGCTGACCAGTGCCGGCACGCCCGCGGCGAGGTACTCGAACAGCTTGTTCGGCATGCAGTAGCGATAGCTCAGGCACGTGTCTTCGATCAGGCACAGCCCGACGTCCGCCGAGGCGGTGTACTCCGCGAGACGATCCGGCGGTACGGCGGCATGGAGGCGAATGCACGCGCTGCGCGCCGCCACCGCCGCGATCTCGCTGGACAGAGGTCCCATGCCGAGCAAGACCAGCACCTTGCGCGGATCCGGGATGCCAACGAAAGCCTCGAGCATCAACTCGACGCCGCGGCCCGGCCCGAGAATGCCCTGGTAAAGGAAGATCAGGGTCTCGGGTGACAGGCCGAGCGCATCGCGCAGCATGCTCGATCGCTGCGGCTCGTGCGCCGGTGGGCAGTTCAGGACGACGGTCGGTCGGCGACCACCGTACGTTCGGTGATACCAGTCCGCGATGCGCTCGCCCACCACGATCACGTCGTCCGCGGCGCGATAGAAGGTGCGTTCGACGACCTTCGACAATCTCCGACGCAAGCCGCGCAGGCCGTTCGCTTCCGTTTCGAGCTCGTGCGCGTCGTAGATCAGCCTCGCTCCGGTACGCCACTTGAGCAGCACGCCGAGCGGCAGCGTCGACAGGCTGTGGCAGTTGATGCACGCCACCGGTTCGTTCCAGTAGTGATGCAGGATGCGCAGGCTCCACGTCGCGACGCCCAGGGCCTTGCCAAGGGAGCCGGGGATCCATGCCGGCACGGCGCGCGAAAACCGCGCCATTTCGCGCCGTGCGTCGAGCACCTCGCGCTCCGGCAGACCCGGCGCCATGGCGCCGACCAGCACGATGCGATCGAAGACTGCAAACGAAGCGATGGCTGCCGTCTCCTTGAGCATCCGGCTCTCGTGGGTCAGCGGGCTCGGGTAGACGTGCAGGTTGATGCTAGTCGATGGCATCGCCGGCGGCCTCCGACCGGGGATGCTGCGAGGACGGCTTCGGCTTCTCGCCCATCATCGACAGCAGAACGAGCAGGATTCCCAGCCCGTGTGTAAGCAACGTCGTGAACAGATCGCTCTCCGTGAATACCGCCCGCAGTGGTGCTACCGCTGACGCCGCCACGAACACGCCAGGCAGCCCGTATGCGACGCAGCCATCGAGGAATCGCAGCAGCGCCGCAATGAGAATCGAATAGAGGAACAGTCCCCCGACGCCGAAATTCATGTATGCAGTGCCCAGATAACCTGTTACTGCATTGACGTCCGGAAAGCCAATGTAGTTGCCGATGACCAGGCCCGTCGCACGGTCGCCATAGGGATAGTCCGACAGCCAGGAAAAGAGGCTGTTGGTCAGAAAGACCTTGTCGTGGGAACTGAAGAAATCGAGGTAGGCAAAATCGAGGAATGCCGGCACGTACAGCGTGCGCCGCACGATCAGGTCACCCACGAAGTCAAGTTCGAAGAACGCAAATAGCGCGACTGCCCCAAGCACCGCTGCGAACAGTCCCCAGACCAGCACCGACCTCCACGGCGTTCTGGCAAGGAGCCAGTACGTGCCGATGACGATGACCGGCTGGAACAGGTACACCTTGTGCGAGGTCGCCGCAAACATGAACACCTGGGCGAGCAATGCCAGTACCGCGAGGCCGAATCGCCCTGTCGCGGCGAAGTACGCCATCAGCGCGACACAGATCGTGCCGCCGACCCAGGAGTAGAGGTAGGCCCAGAGCCCTGAGTACGCTGCATCGGAAACTTCGGCCCGGAACTCGTACACCTTGGCCAGATCGAAGTTGAGGCCTCCTGCTCCAACCTTCACAGCCAGACTCCCGACCGCCACCAAGACAAGGCCCACCATCAGGAGCAGGGCAAGCCGTCCGTGTCCGGCGAGCGGCGGCAGCACCAAAGGCGGCAGGACACGTACTCCGAGCACGAGCATCGCATATGCCGACAGCAACGTATAAAGCATCCACCGCGGCTCGCTCGCCAGTGCGTAGTACGACAGGATCGGAACGATTCCCAGGACAAAGAACAGATGCAACAGGTAGGTCGAAGGCAGCCTGCCGCGGGTGGGCAGCATGAGCGCGCCGACTGCCGTCAGGACATAACTCTCCAGCGTGCCCGGCAGGCTCGGCGCATTGCGAAAGCCGAAGTACTCGTTCAGGGGGAACAGCAGATCCAGATAGGCGAAATCGAGCAAGGCCCGCCAGGCGAGCGTGCCCACCAGGAAGACCAATGGATCGAGTCGGACCCACTTCCCGGCATTGGAAGGCCCAGCCGCGATGGGCAGACTGCTACTTGGTGACAGCACGAAGTCCAATCGAGTAGAGCAGTGGACGGACCTTGTCCTTGGCCTCGTAAAGGCGACGGCTGCTGGGATAGTCCGCATGCTGACGGATCGGTGCACGCAGGATGTCGTCGAGCTCCGCGACCGGTAGTCCGAGCTTCTTTGCGATGAACAGCTTGTCTTCCTTCAGTGCAGTCTCGTCGTAGGGTGGCAGGGCAATCTCGGCCAAGGCTGCGTCACGCAGCACCTGACCGGAGAGGATCATGCTCGACAGGTGCGCCCGACGCTTGTCGAAGCCGAACCGGGTGGGGAGCCAGTAGTTCTGGAAGAACTTGGTGAACCGAGACTCGCCATGCTTGGTGCCGTAGTACCGGTACCCGAGCTCCCGTTCGAGCACCTCGAGCGCATTCTTCTTGTCGTACGGCATGAAGTTCAGCGGCCGCACGACGCGCATGTGGTGCAGGAACGGATAGCCAACGTAGTAGTCGAAGAAGCTGCAGGTGGGATAGGTCCGCAGGCGCACCTGCCCGAACCGCCGATGGATGGCCTTGAGGTGCCGCAGGTCCATCGCGGCATGGCCCCAAGCCGGCGGCAGCACGGATTCGGTCGCGATGTTGCCGCCACTCAGCACGTGGCGGATGCCTTTCTGCACCGCGCAGCGATACAGCGCGGCGAAGAACACGTGATCCTGCGGAATGTCCTGGTTCGGCACGCCCGAGCGGAGGAACGCCAGCTGCAGGTCGCGCATCTCCTCCCAGTCGATGACCTCCGTGTGCAGGTCGATCCCGAGCCGCTTGACGATGTTCTCGATGTTCTTGACCGCCAGCTCGGAATTCCAGCCGGCGTCGACGTGCACGGCGAGCAGCCGCAGGTTCCAGTGCCGGCGCATGACCCAGGCCGCATAGGAGCTGTCGATGCCGCCGGACAGGCCGACGATGCAGTCGTACTCGCGCGAGGCCGACTCCTTGCGGATGCCGTCTGCGATGGCGGCGAACCGTCGCTCGCCCTCCGAATTCGGGAACCACTGCGGCGCCACCTCGGCGTCGAACCTGCGGCACCAGCTGCAGACGCCCGTCTCGTCGAAGCGGATGTCCGGGTCCGAGGTGTCCATGACACACCGGACACAGACCTCGTAGGGACGACTCTCTGGACTCACTCGAACACCTGCTGCAGGTTCGCGTACTCGGGGTAGGTGATCAGCACGGCGCGGTGCCTGCCGTGAAAGACGAACAGGCTGCCCGCCGCGACGGCGGACGCTCTTCCTTCGCGCACGGCGGCGCGGAAGTCCTCGACGCTGCCGGCACCGCCGCTCGCGATGACGGGAATCGACACGGCATCGGTCACCTGGCACAGCAACGGCACGTCGTAGCCCTTCTGGGTACCGTCGCGATCGACCGCCGTCAGGAAGATTTCGCCCGCACCGAGGTCCTCCACGCGGCGAGCCCACTCGACCGGGTCGAGCCCGGTCTTGCGTGTGCCGCTGCAGGTAACCACCTCGTACTTGCCGAACAGCGAGCGCCGGACGTCGATCGACACGACGACGCTGGAACTGCCGACGAGCCGCGACGCATCGCGCACGAACCCGGGCTGCTCGGTGGCGACGGTGTTGAGCACGACCTTCTCGACGCCGAGTGCGACGAGGCTCGCGACCTGGTCGATCGTGCGGACGCCGCCACCGTACCCGAAGGGCATGAACGCTTCGGTCGCAATGTCGCGGACGAGTTCGAGATTCGGGCCGCGACCCGCCGGCGTGGCCGAGATGTCGAGGAAGACGAGTTCATCGACTTCCTTCTCGTTGAAGATGCGCACGGCGTTGATCGGGTCGCCGACGTACTTCGGGTCGGCGAACTTCACCGTCTTGACCAGCCCGCCGTTGCGCAGCAGCAGACAGGGAATGACCCGGGTCCGAAGCACGTCAGAGCCCCGCAAACCGTCGCACGAGGTGCATCCCGAACTTGTGACTCTTCTCGGGATGGAATTGCACGCCGTAGATGTTGCCCCGCGAGATCCCCGAGACGAAGGTGCCGCCATAGTCGGTCGTCAGCATGACGTCCTCCACGTTGCGACAGTACACGTGGTACGAATGGACGAAATAGAACCGTGGTTCATCGTACATGCCGTCGAACAATGGCGTCGGTTTGACCGCCCTGATCACGTTCCAGCCCATGTGTGGAACGCGCAGCCGCGGCTCCGGGCCGTCGAAGCGGAAGCGGCGCGTGCCTCCCTCGAACCAGCCAAGCCCACGTTCGTCCCCCTCTTCGCTCGACTCCGTCATCACCTGCATGCCCAGGCAGATGCCGAGGATCGGCACGCCGTCGTCGAGAACCCGACGATTGAGAACGGGCACGAGATCCCGGTCGTGCAGGCGGGTCATCGCGGCATCGAATGCACCGACTCCCGGAAGCACGAGTTTGGTCGCTTGGGCGATCCTGGCGGGTTCGCCGGTCGCATCGGCCTCCGCGCCCACCTTGCGAAGCATGTTGACGACCGAACCCACGTTACCCATGCCGTAGTCGATCACGACGATCACGCACTAGACTCCTGTCCGGTCAGGCTCGGCATCTGGCGCCGAAGCACCTGCAAACCCAGCATTCCCAGTGTATAGGCACCCGTCAGCCCGAGGGCCACCCACAGCCCGCGAACGGAGCCGAGCCAGCGACACCCCAGCATCACGACGACCGCGATTGAAGCGACCGAGGTCGCGAGCACTGCCGCACGCACGAGCAGCAGTGCACTGAAACCGGCGACCCTGAACGCAGCCGTTACGTAGGTGCAATGATACGCACACGCGATTGCCGCATACGCAACCAGCGTGGTCGTGGGACTGAATCCGCCGAACAACAGCGACAGAACCGTGGCCGCCGAGGCGAGGTCGAACGTCAGCTGGATACCGAACGACCGCCGCTGCCGTCCTGTCACCTCGAACAGCCGCTCCGGCCAGCTTGAGAAGAGGAACAGATAGGCGACGGGCGCGAAGATGGCAGCATACACTCCTGCCGTGCGCCATGGCGCTCCGAACACCAGTGCGAAGATCTCCGGCCCCCAGATCACGAACATCGCGAAGCCGGGTGTCATCACCAGCACGATCCCGCGCAGGATCTGGTTTGCAAGCGCCTCGAAGCCGGGCGTCCCGATGGTATCCGCCGCCTCTTTGTAGAAAACCTGGCTCAGTGACGCGGACAGGAAGCTCACCGGCGCGTAGAGAACACTGCGGGCAAGGCCATAGAAGCCCGCATGCTCCGGGAAGTTCAACGCAGTGAAGGCGAACAGCAGCAATTCCCGCGAGGCGGTCCCGATCAGGCTGTACGGCAGGTTGAACTGGGGAAACTGCCGGTAGCGAACAAGCATCGCGACGGCGCGGGCGGGAGTGACGGAACGCGCGACTGCCTGCCACTCCGAGCGAACAGACCCCGCGAGCCACGCGGCGGACGCGAAGTGGCCGCTGAATCGCCCGGCGAGCAGGCCGCCGTGGATCGCACCCAGGGCTCCGAGCAGCAGACTGACTGCCGCCGTCCCTCCCTGCAGCAGGATCGTGCCACCGACGATGCGGCGGTACTGACGCCCGCGATTCGCCCACGACGCCGCAGTCTGTGCGAACGCCATGCACAGGACGGTCGGCGCCACGAGTGGCAGCCAGCCACCTGCGGTCATGGTCGGCCAGCGTTCGTGAATCCACGCCTTGCCGAGCAGCGCTCCGACGGACACGAGCAGTACGGTGATCACGGCGGTGACCAGCGCCACGGCGACGATGTTTGCAGCATCGCCGTCATCCCGTGGCAGGACGATGGCCGGTTCGATGCGCAGCGTGGAAACGACACTGATCACCGTCACCACGCCGATGAAGGCAGCCAGTGCGCCAAACTGTTCTGGCCCGTACATGCGGGTCAGCAGCGGCGCCACCAGCAATGGGATCGCCTGCGCGAGCGCCGTGCCGCCCATCATGAGCAGTGCGCTGCGGAAAAAGCCGCGTACACGAGGGCTGCGGTCCATACCGCCGAGGCCGTCAGCGCGCCTTGACAGGACGCTCGCGGATGAACGCCAGCAGCAGGCCGATACAGAAGCCGACGATCAGCCCCACGGCACTCATGAGCGCCCGGCGCGGCCACACGATCTCGTCGGATTCGGGAGCCGTCGCGGAATCGATTGTCTTGAGCGCAAATTCCTCGCGAACGTTCGCGAGCATGATGCTCTTGACCTGTTCCTCGGTGAGCTTTGCAATGGCCTCACGGACCGCGACGAAGGTGGTCGCCTGCTCCTCGCGTCGCAGGAACTCGATGCTCCGCTGGGCCTCGCGAATGGCGCGCTCACGCAGCCGCGCATTGGCCCTCGCGACGAGTGCATTGGCCCAGGACGCCGCCAGTTCCGGATTCGACCAGCGGATGGAGATGCGGACTATGCCGGTTTTCCTGTCATCCGTGATAGCCCGGACCTTCTCGGAAAACAGTTCGTAGGCATCACCGAGCGTCGGGATCTCGTCCTTCGGGACCGTCCACCGATTTGCCGCCGCGTCCCAGTGCTCGTGGAACAGCACCGGGAGAAGATCATTATCCCGGATGAAATCTGTGGTGAACGATCGGGACCGCAGGTACTCGAGGGTCTCGTCGCGGTTCGAGCCCCCGTTCATGCCGAGGCCCGCCAGCGATGCCAGACCCCCGAGGCCACGCACGAGGCTGGCCATGCCGCCTCCCGCCACGTCCGCGGAGACTGGCACGACGACCACTTCGGCGCGGTACATCGGGGTCATGAGGAAAGTTGCGGAGAACGTCGCACCGGCCGTCAAGATCGCCGCCGCGGCCACAATCAACCTGTGGCGCCAGACGAGCCCCGCGACATCGAGCAACGACACTGGCTCCTCCATCCGCACGCCGATCGTTCCAGATTGCTCCTGGTTCATGACGCCGTGTCGATCAGAACGAATTCACGGCAGCCACCGCCACCGCGAGGTTGTAGATGATCGTCGTCACGGCCGTCCACAACGGCAGCGGCCGCATGCGCTCGGCATCGAGCGGCACGACGATGGTGTCACCGGGCTGCACGCGTCCCGACGACTGGAACCACTTGCTGGCCTGCGCCTCGACGCTGCCGTTCGCATGCACGACGTAGATGCGCGAATCGTCGGCCTTCTGCGTGGTGCCGCCGCTCATGCGGATGTAGTCGTCCCGCGTGAGGTCCTGCGTGTACAGGTGCGAGGTGGCGTTCTGCACCTCGCCGATCACCGTCACTTCCTGCATCTGCTTCGGCACCCGCAAGCGATCGCCGTCGCGCAGAACGACGTCGCTGGGACCGCCGGGCTGGGCCGCGATGATGCTGTCGAGATTGATGACCAGGCGGCCGACGGGTTCGGCGGTCTGCAGGTCGGTCAGCAGCGACTGGCCGATGGCCAGCGTCTCCGAGGCCTGCGTCGCCGCCGCGCCGCCGACCTGCGCTCCCTGCAAAGCAAGGGCGCTCAGGTCCTGGCGCAGCCGGTCCGTGAGGATCTTGACCTGCTGCTTCTCGCGCTCCTTGAGCGTCTCGCGCGTGAAGACGCTGCCCTGGGGAAACGCCAGTGACGTCAGGCCCCCGGCCCGCGCAACGAGCGAGCGCAGTGTTTCACCGCGCGCGATCGGGTATCGGCCTGGAAACCGCACCTCGCCCTCGATACGGACGACTTCCCGCTGCGCCCACTCGGCGATTTCCTTGACGACGAGGGTGTCGAACGGCTCGAGCAGCAGATTGGCGGCCGGGTCGTCGGCGAGCGCGCGCGCGAGATCGACCTTGAGCACCTCGGCGCGGCGCGTCTGCCCGTCGCGCACCTCGTATCGCGCCAGTTCGGCTTCACCGCCGTAAGCCTGCTCCGCCAGCCCGCCGCCGGCCCGGATCAGGTCGCTGATCCGCATGCCCGAATCGAGCGGATAGTCGCCTTCGGCACGCACGCGCCCTGTCACGCGCACGATGCGCGAAGGCTCGGTGCTCACGGCCTGCCGACGCAGGTCGTCCATGATCGAGTCCAGGTACTGGTGACGTCCCGTTTCCAGGTCGAATACGTAGATCTGGTCGCGCGGCGCCAGCTTTGGATTCGCATCCGTCAAGGGTTCGGCCCAGGCCTTGGCCAGGTCGACCGAAATCGTCTCGATACGCCGGGAATCCAGCCGTTCGCGACGCACGAGCACGTAATGTGCATCGGCGTTCGGCCGCAGTTCGTCGATCGACGGCAGCACGTCAGCCACCCGCATGCCCGGCCGATACTGACGGCCGCCGGCGCGGTACACGTGCCCCTTGAGTTCGACGGCATTCGCCAGCGTCGGACGCGCCGCGGGAATGGTCAGTACGTCGCCGGACTGCAGCTTCCCGGCGCGTGCTTGCGGGCTCGTCAGGTCGACGTCGATCACGGTGCGATCGCGCCGCTGGTCGATGCGTTCGATGCGGGCCAGCGTCGGGTCCGCTTCCGGCGAGAGCCCGCCGCCCAGGTGCAACAGGTCCGCCGCGGTGCTCTCACCCGCCAGCTCGTAGATGGCCGGCCGACGGATCTCGCCGGTGATGCTGACCGTGCTGCCTACCGGCGGAATGAAGATCACGTCACCCGGCAGCAGACGCACGTTGTCCGAGGTGTCGCCGTTCAACAGCATGTCGTAGAGATCGAGGCGCTGCACGATGCGGCCGTCGCGCTTCAACTGGATGTCGCGCAACGAGCCGATCGTCCTGACGCCGCCGCTGACGAACAACGCGTTGGTGATGTTGGCGAGCCCGCTCACGGTGTACGAGCCGGGCCGCTGCGCCTCGCCCAGCACGAAGATGCGGATGGAGCGCAGGTCGCCCAGCGACACGATGGCCTGCGTGCCGATCATCTGTTCGCGCACCCGCGATTCGATACGCGCCCGCACGTCCTCGAACCGCAGGCCGGTGACCGCAATCGGCCCCAGTTCCGGGAACATGATGTTGCCGTCCCGGTTGACGACGAGCGAGTGCCGTCCCTTGGTGTTGCCGATCAGCTGCACTTCGAGCCGGTCGCCCGGGCCGACGACGTATTGGGCCGGAACCGGCACGTCGCTCACGGGAGCGAACGTCGAGGGCGCGCCCGCGAAGAGATCGTAACCGAACGGCTTGAGCGCCTCGGTGTCGACCTTCTGCAACGGCAGCAGCGTCAGCGCGAGTTCAAAGTCGCGCAAGGCGGGATCGAGGTTCAACCGCTCCGTCGCCTGCTTCTCCGTGAGCCCAGCGAGCGAAATCGGCGCGACGCCGGGAATCCGCAGGACGCCGTTCTCGTCGAGCTTGTAGGGGTTGCCCCGCATGATGCGTTCGCGGATCTCCTCGAGGCGCTCCTTGGCCTCGAGCGTGCGCGTGCCGGTGACCTTGTCGAGTCGCTTCGGCTCTTCCTTCGCAGGGCCGGCAACCGCACCAGGAAGCGCGCTCGCTGCGGGGGTTCCGGGGGCTGCGACCGGCCCTGGCGTGAGGGTGACCGGCGTTCGGCCGGTAGCGACCGGCTCTTCGATCGCGAGGTCCAGCAGGACGGTGTCGAGGCCCCGGATGCGCAGTTCGCGGGCCACGGTGCCGGCGGCGTACCCGTAGGGTGAGGCCGTGTCGTCCTGCCCTGGCACGCGGTACGGATCACGCGGCCGCACCGTCTCGACCGTCTCGAGGTCCCTGTCACGACGCACGCCGCTGTTGCCGTCGCCCGTCGCGCCGCCGCCCATGGCCTCGAGAATCGCCTGCTGCTGCTCGGGCGGCAGGTTGCGGAACGTCTCCATCTGCTCCGCCGTCTGGGCACCGGCCAGCGGGCCCTGAAGCAGCAGCATCCCGGCCGCGCAGATCGCCCACGTGCGCGACCACAGTCCTCGCATCGAAATCGCCATGCAGTGAAAGCCCTGTCTGTCGCTTCCGGGATATTCGTCGTCGTTCCCGGCCCGCCTACTGGATTCCATGACTCAGCGTCAGGAAGCCCCGCAGGCCTTCCTCGAGCCCGTCATCCGCCCGCGCGTCGACTGCCGCGTAGCCCAACGAAACCGTTATGTTACCCCATGTGAAGGGCTGGTCGCGGACGACCTCGAGATCGCGCACCCTGGCCGGGCTCGCCGTCAGGGAATGCCCTGCCGCCGCACCAGCACGATTGAGCTTGACGTTGCGTGCGGTGACCTGCCAGCGCACACCGTCCAGCCCGAGCAGCGTGGCCCCGAGGCCCACCGACTCGCCGTCGGCGTCCATCGGGTGACCCTGCACGCGACCGCGATAGCGGTAACCGGTCGTGTAGATGCTGTTCGTGTACGCACAGCCGAACTCGGGCGGCGCGGCGTGGAAGTCGCAAGCCGTGTCAGCGTATTCGGCCAGCACGCGCCAGGACCGGCCCGACCAGTCGCCCCAGGCTTCGAAGCCGAACAGGCCCAGGTACTTCGACGGCATGAACCCCGCTTCGTCCTCGCCGATGGCCTGGGCGTAGATCGCCAGCGGCAGCCCGCCACCCGGCCACGACCAGCGCAGATCGAAACCCGCCAGCTGGTTGCCAGGCTGATCCTCGAGCGCCTGGTCGTTGTCGTTGCCCATCAGCAGGTCGCCGAAGGTGGCGAGGTCGCAGGGGCGCCCCTCGCCGCACCACTGCGCCGTGCGGCTCACCGCGACCTGCAGCGACGGCAACGGCCGTGCCTCTGCGCGCATGCCGAACAGGAGCGCGTGCGGGTAGTCACGGTCGCCCTCCAGTTGACCCATGAACGTGTTGAACCGCCATGGGCCCAGCCAGCGCAGCACCGGCCAGTCGAAGGGCCGCGACTCGTTGCGGTCGAGCGAGATCGCGGGCAGCGGCCGCGCATTGCTCGAGAGGATCAGACTGCCCTGCCAGCCGGGGCCCCACCAGCGGTCCAGATAGCCCGCCCCCAGCATCCAGTTGCCGAGACTGGCGGCGACGTAAGAACCGTCGGGACGGAAGGTCTGGCCGTCGCCGCTGTCGGCCACCACACGGCCGGCGAGCTTCCATGCGAACCGGTCCCCGAGCCAGTCCACCACCAGCGCGGCCTCGCCTTCCTCGCGCGGCGTGTCCTCGAAGGTGCGCAGCGGATCGGGTTGGTAAGCACCCGCCAGCTCGAAACCGAGCCGCGCGCTGTCACGCCGCATTTCCTGCGCCGCGCGCTGCGCGACCCGCGCTGCGGCAGACTGCTGCACGGGCGTCAGCCGGGACGTCGCGGCGTCCGGCAGGCCCGCCGCAATGTCCGCCCAGGGCAGAGGCCAGCTCAGGACGGGTGCGCGGATCAGGCCCGCATCGGCGAGCACCTGCACGTCGTGACGCAACCACGGATCGCCCGGCGCTGCCCAAGGCTCCGCCGTGACGGACATCGGCAAGAGGCATCCGGTCATCGCGCCCGCGGCAAGCGCGAACCAGCGGCGACGGCTGGCCTGGCAGCGGCCCGCAGGAGCCCCGTTCACCTGAAGGCGTGGTGCCAGGTGAGCCACGCTCGCGCGAGCAGCGCGTCGTCGCCGCGCCATTCGCGATCCTGGCGGTCGGCGCCGACGCCGCCTTCGAGCCAGCCTTGTCCCAGCATGCGGCGATAACCCAGGTCGATGCTCAGCCAATCCTCCGGCCCGCGGGCGACGGAGTTGCGATCGTCGGGCACGACGCCACCCGCGTTGACCTCGGTGTAGCGCAAGACCGCCGAGAAGGTGTTCGACGCGGCATCGACGTGCACGAAGCGCGCCGAGAGCATCTCGCCGTCGCCGTCCATCGAGTGGCCCATGACCCGGCCGAAACGGCGATAGCCATCGGGGTTGAAGATCGAGTTGTTGTAGGCGCAGTCCCAGATCTTCTGGCCGTCCTCGGTGCCGCCGCAGCGCGTCTGCGCCCATTCGAGCCCGGTGCGCCAGGAGCCGCTCGCCTGCGTCGTGCCCCACACCTCCAGCCCGAGCAGATCCAGCGAGCGATAAGGCCGCGGGATGTTGTTGTCGATCGACTCGCCGGTGTGCTGGAAATACAGGGCGTACGGCCAGTCGAAGACCGGTGACGACCAGCGGATCTCGTAGCTCGCGAGCTGGTTGCCGGGCTCGTCCTCCGGATCGACGTTCTCGCCGGCGTTGTCGTGGCCTGTGAACAGGTTCCAGAAGTCGTCCCAGGTGCACGACCGGCCTTCGCCGCACCACTGCGCCGTGCGGTCGACGCTCAGTTCCAGACCGTCGAGCGGCCGGGCCGAGATGCGCATGCCCCAGAGCAGCGGCTTGTCGTAGTCCTGGCGGTCGTCCTCCATCTGGCCCATGAAGGTCGTCAGCCGCCAGGGCCCGATCCAGCGCAGCCACTTCGATTCGAACGGCAGCGAGACGGCGCGGTCGAGCGCGATGGCGGGCACGGGCCGTGCATTGGTCGACAGGATCAGGCTCCCTTCCCAGCCCGAGCCCCACCAGCGCTCCTGCGCGCCGGCGGTGACGATCCAGTTGCCGAACTTGCCGGCGACGTACGAGCCGTCGAGCCTGAAATTCTCGTCGTCGTCGGGATCGGCCGCCGCGGTGACTTCGAGCCGACCGCCCCAGCGCTCGCCGAAAAAGCCCGCCGCGTAGGCGGTCAGCTCGCCTTCCTCGCGCGGCGTGTCCTGGAAACCGCGCAGCACCGTCGGCCGCGCCGCGCCCGACACCTCGGTGACGAGCGTCGCGTGCCCTTCGCTCGCGAGGGCCCGCAGACGCGTCAGTGCGGCCTGCTGCGCCGGCGACCATGAGCTCTCGCCCCGGCCATCTTCCGCCGCCGTCGGCGAGCCGGTGGAACCGCCACCCTGTCCAGCGATCTCGAGCGCATGCGCGAGATCCGAGGTCGCGATCGGCCAGTAGGTGATCGGCAGGTCGATGACGCCCGAATCGACGAGCAGTTCGATGTCGTGACGCACCTGTACGTTGCCCGGCGCAATCCAGGGCTCGCCGGCGTCGGCGGGGCGCGCGACGGCAAGAAACACAAGTACCGCGAAGAATGCGGCGGTCGCGCGCCGCCGCGACCGGCAACCCGGAATGTTGTTCATCCTGCGATGGTACCGGCGCGATCAGTGCGCGCGCCAGCGCCCGACCTGCTCGAGCAGGCCCTGCAGATGCGCGGGGCCGTCGGGCCACTTTGCGGTCCGCACCGGCTCGATCATCGAGGCGGCGAGCTTCTTGCCGAGTTCCACGCCCCACTGGTCGAACGGATTGATGTCCCAGAGCACGGACTGCACGAACACCTTGTGCTCGTACCAGGCAACCAGCTTGCCGAGCGCGCGCGGATCGAGCCGCGGCACGAGGATCAGGCTGCTCGGGCGGTTTCCGGCATGCACCTTGTGCGGCACCAGCCGTTCGGTCCCGCCCGGTGCCGTGCCTTTGGCCTGCAGGCCGGCACGCACCTCGTCGGCCGGCTGTCCGCGCGCGAAGGCCTCCGCCTGGGCGAAGCAGTTCGCGAGCGCGAGGTCCTGCTGCGCGGCAAAGCGACTCGATGCGTGCACGGGCGCGATGAAGTCGAGCGCGACGCGCGCCGTACCCTGATGCAGCAACTGGAAGAACGAGTGCTGCGCATTGTTGCCGGGCTCGCCCCAGACGACGTTGCCGGTGCGCCAGGCGACCGGTTCGCCCGATCGCGTGACCGACTTGCCGTTCGACTCCATCTCGAGCTGCTGCAGGTACGCGGGGAAGCGATGCAGCCGCCGATCGTAGGGCAGCACGGCCAGCGAATCGAGGCCGAGGAAATCGTTGTTCCAGACGCCGATCAGGCCCATCAGCACGGGCAGGTTGCGCTCGAGCGGCGCCGTGCGGAAGTGCTCGTCCATGTCGTGGCCACCGGCGAGCAGCAGCTCGAATTGGTCCATGCCGAGCGCGAGCGCGATCGACAGACCCACGGTCGACCAGAGCGAATAGCGGCCGCCGACCCAGTCCCACATGGCGAAGCGCGCGTCCGGCGCGATGCCGAACGCGTCCATCGCCGCGTCGTTCGTGGAGACGGCGACGAAGTGGTGGCCGACCGCTCTTTCGCCCAGCTCGCCGACCAGCCACTCGCGCGCGGCCGTCGCGTTGCTGAGCGTCTCGAGGGTCGTGAACGTCTTGGAACAGATGACGAACAGCGTCGTCGCGGGGTTGACCTGCTCCAGCGCGTCAGCGAGCTCGGCACCGTCGACGTTCGAGACACAGTGCAACCGGATGGCGCGGTTGCGGAACCGGGCGAGCGCCTCCGTGACCATCACGATGCCTAGGTCGGAACCACCGATGCCAATGTTGACGACGTCGGTGAACCTCGCGCCGGTGAAGCCCAGAATGCGCCCTTCGTGCACGCCCGTGACGAACTCGTGCATCTTCGCGAGCTGCGCGCGCACCTCCGGCATCACGTCGTGACGGTCGACACGCATCGGCCGACCCGACCGGTTGCGCAGCGCCATGTGCATGGCGGCGCGTTGCTCGGTGTTGTTGACGGGCTCGCCGGCGAACAGCTCGGCGATCCGCTGCGGCAGGTCGCAGGCCTGCGCGAGATCGGCGAGCAGCCCCAGGGTCTCGTCGGTGAGACGCTGCCGCGAGAAGTCGTAGAGCACGTCGAGCGCCGTGACGCTCAGGCTCTCGTAGCGGGAAGCCCCGCCTTCGCTCAGCAGTTGCCGCAGATGACGCGGCGCGAGTTCGGCCGCGTGGGCCTCGAGCGCCTTCCAGGCGGGCAGTCCGGTACGGGAGTTCATCTGTGGAAGCTTAGCACCGCGACGCTCCCTCGCCGACCGGCCGGTTATACTGAGAGACGAACATTTCTAGTATAACTGCGCGCTAAAGATCCCTTTATTCGCCCTCCAGCACTCCGGGACGATTCAGGCCTGCGTCGCCGGAGGCTCCAGCCGCAGACGGCCCTGCTCGAGCACGTAGCGATCGCCCGTGTGCTCGCAGCGCACCTCGCCCTCCCCCGACACGGGCAACGGCAGGCGCTCGCCGAATCTGCTCATCCAGCCCATCTGCCGCGCCGGCACGCCGAGCATCAGCGCGAACGCGGGCACGTCGCGATTGACGACCGCACCCGCGCCGACGAAGGCGTGCGCGCCGATCTCGATGCCACAGACGATGGTGCAGTTGGCACCGAGCGTGGCGCCGCGGCGCACGATCGTGTCGCGGTATTCGTCCTTGCGCGAGACGGCCGAACGCGGGTTGTAGACGTTGGTGAAGACCATGCTCGGGCCGCAGAACACGTCGTCTTCGAGCGTGACGTTGTCGTACACCGAAACGTTGTTCTGGATCTTGACGTTGTCGCCAATGCGCACGCGATTGCCGACGAAGACGTTCTGCCCGAGCGAGCAGCGTGCCCCGATGACCGCGCCACCGCAGACATGCACCCAGTGCCAGACGCGCGTGTCGTCGCCGATCGTGGCGCCGGCGTCGACGATCGCGGTGGCGTGGACGACAGGGGCACCCATGTCAGTACTGCAACGGCAGCGCCACGCGGCGCTGGTCGCGCGCCGACAGGTAGCTCGCGATCAGCACCTCGAGCGAACGCAAGCCCTCGCGCCCGTCGGTTTCCGGCTCGCACTCCCCGCGCAGCGCGCGGATGACGTTGTCGTAGTAAAGCGGGTGGCCGAAGCCGTAGACGGACGTGGTTTCGTAGCTCGCATCCTTGACGCGCTCATCGTCGGGAT
>WBZL01000201.1_pt1 | contig 66210 bp, 59 predicted proteins | sample 5204291 | NCBI WGS metagenome assembly WBZL01 (sample SAMN12344345, study PRJNA552823) | activated sludge metagenome | biome: Activated sludge suspended growth; feature: Nitrification reactor; material: Wastewater; isolation source: activated sludge from nitrification reactor of wastewater...
GGTCGGCCCGATCTTGGCCCGTTACGAGGCCAAGGGTCTGCGGATCTTGGCCATGGAACAACGCCACATCGACGCCAAGGTTGCAGATGCCCACTATCACGAGCACGTTGAGCGTGACTTCTATCCGCCATTGCGTGACTTCGTGACCAGTGGGCCGCTCGTAGCCGTGGCGCTCGAGGGCGAAGAGGCGATTGCGGTGGTCCGGGCGATCAACGGCGCCACCGACGGACGCAAGGCAGCCCCGGGCACGATCCGCGGAGATTGGTCCCTGTCCAATCGCGAAAACCTCGTGCACGGATCCGATGGGGTCGAATCGGCCACTTACGAGCTCAACTTGTGGTTCCCCGACCTGAGCGTGTCGTGACCTGATTGAGCTCCGTCGACCCATAACCTGATCGTGGGTACGACGAGGTGCGTCGTACTACTTCGCCTTCCCACACGCACCTGCGAGGCATCTGATGGCCAACAGTCTCATCGGCCGCGACATCGCCGTAGATCTCGGCACGGCCAACACTTTGGTCTACGTGCGTGGCCGTGGAGTGCTCGTGGACGAGCCTTCGGTGGTAGCCCTCGATGAAGAAGCCTTCCAACTGAAGGCGGTTGGCCACGAAGCCAAACAGATGCTGGGCCGCACTCCTGACGGAGTGATCGCAGTCCGTCCGCTCAAGGACGGCGTGATTGCCGATCTGGATGCCACCGAGTTGATGCTGCGCGCCTTCATCCAAAGGGTGCATCGCAGGCGCTATTTCGCCAAGCCCCGGATGATCATTTGTGTGCCGAGTGGGTGCACGGTGGTGGAGCAAAGAGCGGTGAAGGAAGCCGGCTTTCAAGCGGGTGGACGCCAGGTGCACATCATCGAGGAACCAATGGCCGCAGCGATCGGAGCCGGGCTCCCGATCCATGAGGCCACCGGCAATATGGTTGTCGACATTGGTGGAGGCACTACTGAAGTCGCGGTCATTTCGCTGGGCGGGGTGGTGACGACTCTTTCGGCGCGCGCCGCAGGCGATGAGATCGACCAGGCGATCATCAACTGGATGAAGAAGGAGCATTCGCTCCTGCTCGGTGATCGCACGGCTGAGGAGATCAAGATCCAACTTGGCACGGCCTATCCACGTGCGGAGGAGAAGTCAGGAGATGTCCGCGGCCGCGACCTGGTTTCTGGACTACCGCGCACAGTCAAGGTGAGTGAGGCCGAGATCCGAAGGGCGATTGAGGAGCAGGTGCATTCGATCATCGATGCAGTGCGCTCCACGCTTGATCAAACCCCACCTGAGCTTGCCGGAGACATCATGGATCGGGGCATTGTCCTGACTGGCGGTGGCGCTCTTCTCGGTGGCCTGGATGACCGGCTGCGGCATGAGACGGGGATCCCCGTGCACATCTCGCCTGATCCGCTTCGTTCGGTTGCCATCGGAGCAGGCCGCTGTGTTGAGGACTTCGATGCCTTGAGTCAGGTGCTCGTCGCCGACCGGAGGCGTTGATGGCGAGACTCAGATTCGGGCGCAGACCCCACTTCCATTCTCGGCGACTGGTGGGGGCGTTGTTGTCGGTGGCAGTCTTGTTGATCGGGCTAAGCCTCATCCCTGCCACAAGTAGTTGGACATCGGCGCTGCGTGATGGCGCCGGCACCGTGTTGGGGCCGGCGGAGGCCTTGGTCCATGCTGCCACCCAACCCGTGCGCAAACTGAGTGAATACACCGAAAGCAATTCTCAGTTGCGCGATGACGTAGCCAGATTGAGCAGCCAAAACGCCCAACTGCAACGCGAAGCAGACCAAGCTGACCTCGATCGGGCGCGACTTGTTGAGTTTGAAGGCCTCAACAAGATGACCAATCAGACCGGCCTGCGGCTGATCCCTGCCCGAGTCGTTGCGATGGGGCCAGTGCAGTCATTCTCCCGGACCGTGTCGCTTGACATTGGCTCGCGCCAAGGCATCGGCAAAGACATGACTGTGGTCAACAAGGATGGATTGGTCGGCCGGGTGATCGCAGTCAGTGACTCATCCTCCACTGTGCTCCTGATCGTTGACACGAACTCCGTGGTCGGTGGCCGGCTTGGTTCCAACAACGAAATCGGCTTCTTGCGAGGGCGAGGATCATTCAATGACTCTGGACGACTTGACCTCGACATGCTCGATGACTCAGTCACGCCGAGCATTGATGATCTGGTCGTCACCTGGGGATCCAACGGCAAAGGGCCCTATGTGCCTGGAGTGCCCATCGGCAAGGTGGAGTCGGTCTACGCAACTCCGGGCCAGCTCGGCAAACACGCCGTAATCAAGCCGCTGGCAGATTTTTCAGCCCTTGACGTGGTTGGTGTCGTGGTGCCCAAGGCAGGGTCAGTTCGGTGAGCAGCGGGGTCCGAGCTGGTGTCTTGGCGATCTTGCTGATCGCCTTGGTCAGTGTGCAGTACGCCGCACTTGACCTGATCGCAGTCCATGGAGTGGTGCCAAACCTGGTTTTGTTGCTGACCGTGGCGGCTGGTTTGTCGATGGACCTACCCGTTGCTGTGGTGCTCGCCTTTTGTGGCGGCCTACTCATGGATCTGGCGCCGCCTGCAATGCACCCTGTCGGAGGCTGGGCGTTGGCCATGGTGATCGTGGCCTTGTTGGCTGCGCGCCAACGTGATGACGCCGCTGACTCGCCCATTCAAGGCCTCCTGACGGTTGCTGCCTGTTCGTTTGTGGCCACTTCGGTCTACGCCTTCATTGCGCTTGTGTCAGGGGCCCCCGGCCTTGGGGTTGGCCAAGTGCTGGGGGTCATCCTGATCGCCGTACTCTGGGATGTCGCCTTGGCGCCCTGGTTGCTGCCATCATTCACAAAGTTGTTGCCCAAGCTTCTTCAACCCGAACCAATCCGCAGATGAGCGCGACAACAAGCAATGCGACGAAGGCCAGGCTGCGGCTGATCGTTGTCAGGGTCCTGATGATCTCACTGTTCATCACGCTGTTGTCCAGGCTGTGGTTCTTGCAAGTCGCCAGTGGGCAGGACTACCGCGCGGCAGCTCAGGCACAGGCAAAGCGGGAGTTGATCATCCAGCCGGCACGCGGTCTGATCGTCGATGACATGGGCCGTCCGCTAGTGGCAAATCGCACGAGTTGGGTGATCGCTCTTGATCGCAATCTATTCGACAAACTCACCGCACAGGCGCAAGATCAAGTGCTTGGCAGGTTGGCTTCGGTGTTGGGGCGCGCCAAGACAGAGCTCGAGCAGCGTTCTCAGTTGTGCAGCGAGCCGACAGCAAAGGCGGAAAGGTGTTGGAATGGCTCCAGCATCCAACCGATCCCATTGGCCTCAGATGTGCCGCAGCACGTGGCGGTGCAGATCTTGGAGCAGACCGAGGACTATCCCGCGATCCTTGCTCAGCAAGACAGCGTGCGCGCCTATCCCCAGCCGTACGGCGTCAACGCCGCGCAACTGCTCGGCTACCTGAGCTCGATCACCAAGGGTGAGTTTGACCAGGCCAAGGTCAAGCAAGATCGCTCACTCAACGGAGCAAGCGTGGTGGGCAGGGCGGGCATGGAGAAGACCTATGACCGCTATCTCCGCGGGATGCCTGGGCAGCAGACCCTCACGGTGGACGCACGTGGTCGGGTGATCGATGAGGGCGAGCGTGTGGAGGCGCAACCAGGAGAGACTCTGGTCACCTCGATAGACGCAAAATTGCAAAGCTTCGTGGAGCGCCAACTCCACGAAGCACTGACCACAGCTCGAGGCACCTTCGACAAGGTGACTGGCAAGAACTACGTCGCAGACACTGGAGCTGCCGTTGTGATGCAGGCCCGCACCGGCCGGATCGTGGCAATGGCCAGCCAACCGACCTATGACCCCAATGTCTGGGTTGGTGGGATCAGCAAACGAGCCTTACGGGGCCTCTATGCCAAGTCGGCCGGTACGCCCTTGTTGTCACGTGCAACACAAGGCCAGTTGGCGCCCGGCTCGACCTGGAAGCCGATCATGACGGTTGGGGCCCTGAACAACGGATTCGAGCCCGACACCAAGTTGGACTGCTCATCTGGGCTGCAGGTGGGCAACCGGTGGTTCAAGAACTACGAGTCCGCAGCCTACGGACCAATCGGGTTTGCTCGAGCGCTCGAATTATCTTGTGACACCTTCTTCTATCGGGTGGGTCTGCATTTCTGGGAGAAATATGGATCTGATCCAACCGACGTAGATGCGAAGGACCCCTTGATCGACGTGGCCAAGGATTTTGGCTTCGGACGCTCCACTGGCATTGATCTGCCGGGGGAGTCCCGCGGCCGGATTGCTGATCGTCACTGGAAGCAGGAGTACTGGAAGACCCTCAAGGGCCGCTATTGCAAGGTGGCCGCAGAGAAGGGCGCGCCCAATGATTACCTGCATGTCTTTGCACGTGAATTCTGTCTTGAAGGCAACCACTACCGTGCCGGTGATGCGGTCAATTATGTGATCGGCCAAGGCGACACACTGGTCACTCCCTTGCAACTGGCTCGTGCATACTCAGCACTCGCCAATGGGGGCACCTTGTATCGACCCACGATCGGCAAAGCGATCGTGGCTACAGATGGTGCATTGGTCAAGAAGATCAGCCCTGTCGTCGAGCACAAGATCGACAGCACGCGCGCTGCCCTGCGTGAGGTCGACCAAGCCCTGACCGGCACACCGAGGCAAGGCACTCTGGCTTGGCGATTTGTTGGTTTCCCACTCGATCAGGTCCCAGTTCGAGGCAAGACCGGAAGTGCCGAAGTCTGGGGCAAGCAGAGCACTTCATGGGTGGCGACGTACACCAAGGACTATGTGGTGGTCATGATGGTCACCCAAGGCGGCACCGGCTCTGGCACCTCTGGACCATATGTTCGCAAGATCTGGGAGCGGTTGTACGGCGTCACCGGTGATGAGGTCAAGCGCGCCCGGGCGATCATCCCCGGTGTCGTCGCGCCGGCGCGTTTGCCGACCTTCACCCAAGACGGTTCCATCTTGCCTCCGATCGACCCAAGGGGTGCATCATGACCGTGTTGCCTCATTCTCGTGCGGCAAGCAACAGGTTGCCGCAGACCCAATTCACTTCGCGAGTTGCGGTGCAGGCCTTGGACAAATGGCTGATTGGCAGCACGTTGTTGATTTTGGTGCTCGGTGCCGTGGTGGTTTGGTCTGCCACAGCGCCCAACGAGGCTTTGACTCAAGGGCAACCCACCCTCTACTTCAAGAAGCACCTGATCAACATGAGCATTGGCGTCGTCTTGGGGCTTGCCGTGGTGCTGACTGACTACCGGTGGTTGCGGATCCTCACGCCCCTTCTCTACGTCTTGTCTGTGATCGGCCTAGGCCTCGTATTGCTCATGGGCGCCAGCATCAATGGTTCGCGTTCTTGGGTGCTGATCGGCGGGCTGTCGATCCAACCCGCTGAGTTTGCCAAGCTCGCGGTCATCTGTGCGATGGCGATCATCGTGGCCGAGCGGGTCGAGAATGACGGGCATCGCCCAGTGAACACCGCCGACGTGATGCTGATGCTTGCGGTGGCCGCGCTTCCTGCCGGGTTGATCATGTTGCAACCAGACCTTGGCACGGTGATCGTCTTGTCGGCAGCTGTGCTGGGCTGTTTGGCGATCGCTGGTGCGCCCCGCAGGTTGCTGGGTGGGCTGTGTTTGGCGGGCTTGGCCGCGATTGCGGCCGTACTCAGCCTCGGACTCCTCAAGCCATATCAGGTCGATCGTTTCCTCGCCTTCACCGATCCGAGCCTCGACCCCCAAGGTGCGGGCTATAACACCGCTCAGGCCCGAATCGCGATCGGCAACGGCGGCCTGACTGGCCAGGGACTCTTCCGAGGCTCCCAGACGAAGGCTGGCTTTGTGCCTGAGCAACACACGGACTTCATCTTCACTGTCGTCGGTGAGGAGTTGGGGTTGTTGGGGGCGGCGCTGCTGATCGGGCTGTTCGGCATACTGCTGTGGCGTGCGTTGGTGATCGCTCGAAATGCCAGTGACATGTTCGGCAGGGTAAGTGCTGCCGGCATTGCTTGTTGGCTTGGCTTCCAAATATTCCAAAGCATTGGGATGTGCCTAGGCATCATGCCCGTCACAGGGGTGCCCTTGCCCTTGGTCTCCTACGGCGGAAGCTCGATGTTCGCCTCAATGATGGCGATCGGCTTGTTGCTCAATATTTCGCTGCGCGAAAGAGCCGAGGTCAGGCTCGGGGCGTAGGCTGGAAGCTTCCCATCTGCGATTCAAGGAGTCACCATGTCTGCTGCTCGACCGAAGTCGGTGTTTTCCCGACTCGAGCCGCACCTGCTGAGCGTGTCCAAACCGGTCCAATACGTTGGGGGTGAGCTGAACGCCTCGCAACGTGACTGGGACGAGGCTGACGTCCGTTGGGCCCTGATGTATCCCGATGCCTACGAGATCGGGTTGCCCAACCAAGGCCATCAGATCCTCTATGAAGTGCTCAATGAAGCCGACCGGGTGCTCGCCGAGCGCACCTATGCGGTTTGGCCAGACATGGAAGCTCTGATGCGGCGTGAAGGGATTCCGCAATTCACCTTGGAGTCGCATTATCCAGTGGGGGCCTTCGATGCCTTCGGGATCTCCTTTTCCACCGAGTTGGGATACACCAATCTCCTCACTGCCTTGGATCTCGCGCAGATCCCGCTGCACGCGGTGGATCGAGGTGATGACCATCCGATCGTGATCGCTGGAGGGCACTCTGCATTCAACCCGGAGCCGATCTCAGATTTCGTTGATGCGGCCGTTGCCGGTGACGGCGAAGAGGTTGTTTTGGCAATCACTGAGGTCATTCGTGAATGGAAGAGCGAAGGACGACCCGGAGGGCGTGAAGAGTTGCTCTTCCGCCTGGCCGCCAGTGGCGGTGTCTATGTGCCAAGGTTCTACGATGCGACCTACGACGATGCCGGCTTCCTCTTGGCCACCACGCCAAATCGCGCAGGTGTGCCTGATCGGGTCCGCAAGCACACTTTGATGGACCTCGATGCCTGGCCCTATCCGCGCAAGCCCCTGGTGCCCTTGGCCGAGACCGTGCACGAACGGTTCAGTGTGGAGATTTTCCGTGGCTGCACTCGTGGCTGCCGCTTCTGCCAAGCCGGCATGATCACCCGCCCGGTGAGAGAACGTTCGATTGAGACGATCGGTGAGATGGTGGAGAATGGCATCCGCAAGTCGGGCTTCGAAGAAGTCGGACTGCTGTCATTGTCGAGTGCCGATCACACCGAAATCGGTGACATTGCTACCGGCCTTGCCGACCGCTACGAGGGCAGCAATGTCTCGCTGAGTCTGCCGAGCACGCGCGTGGATGCCTTCAACATCACCTTGGCCAACGAATTCTCCAGAAACGGGCGTCGTTCTGGGCTCACCTTTGCACCCGAGGGTGGTTCTGAGCGGATGCGCAAGGTGATCAACAAGATGGTCTCAGAAGATGATCTGATCCGTACCGTGGCGACGGCCTATTCCAATGGCTGGCGTCAGGTGAAGCTCTATTTCATGTGTGGCCTGCCCACCGAGACCGACGAAGATGTCTTGGAAATCGCAGATTTGGCCAAGAAGGTGATCGCCAAGGGGCGCGAGGTCTCGGGGCGCAATGACATCCGTTGCACGGTTTCGATCGGGGGTTTCGTGCCCAAGGCACACACGCCATTCCAGTGGGCCTCGCAACTCGATGTCGAGACCACTGACGAGCGCTTGCGGAAGTTGCGTGAAGTGGTTCGCTCAGACAAGAAATATGGTCGGGCGATTGGTTTCCGCTATCACGATGGGCAGCCCGGCATAGTCGAAGGTTTGTTGTCGCGCGGTGACCGTCGAGTGGGAGCCATCATCGAGGCTGTTTGGCGCGATGGTGGCCGCTTTGATGGTTGGAATGAGCACTTCTCATATGAGCGCTGGATGGAAGCGGCACGACAGGCACTCGCAGACAGCCCCGTCGATGTCGACTGGTACACCACCCGCGAGCGCAACTACGACGAGACACTTCCTTGGGACCATCTCGACTCGGGTCTTGACAAGGACTGGTTGTGGCAAGACTGGGAAGACGCCCTCGACCCTGACTCCATTGATGTTGATGACTGCCGGTGGACACCCTGCTACGACTGTGGTGTCTGCCCCGAGATGGGCACCGACATTCAAGTGGGCCCGACCGGTCAGAAGTTGCTGCCTCTCACTGTCAAGTGACTGCAGGTTGCATGGGTGTGGTCGGGTAGCCTACGAGCAGAAATCTGGAGGATTTTCAATGAGTTCTGAAGGCAAGCCTCGTGACGTCGGCACCAGCGCCGATGACTATGACGGCGCGTACTACGACTGTGGTGGACTGCAGGTTGGTTCCCATGGTGGCTATGTGGAGTATTCCTGGGAGACCGACGAGTGGCGCAACTTCTTCCTTGGGATCGCCGAACGGATCGTGGCGGTGGCCCAGCCCAAGAGCTTCTTGGACGTCGGTTGCGCCCGGGGTCTTCTCGTACAGGCGCTTGCCACCAAGGGGGTCGACGCGGAAGGTGTCGACATCTCCGCCCATGCCGTCGAGTCGGCCCATGATGATGTCAAGGGGCGGTTGCGCGTAGGAAGCGCCACCGAGCCACACCCGAAGAAATACGACATGATCTCGTGCATCGAAACCCTGGAGCACATGGATCCTCAATCCGTGCAGTTGGCGATCGATGCGATGACCTCGGCCACCGACAAGATCCTGTTCAGCTCCACTCCTCGCGACTTCGAGGAGGCCACGCACATCAACGTTAACCCGGTCGGTCAATGGGCGGCTTGGTTTGCCGAGCGGGGCTTCTATCGCAGGCCTGATGTTGATGCGACCTTCCTGACCCCGTGGGCTCTTTATCTTGAACGAGCTGAGCACACGCCGCGCAGCCTGGTGCACATGTATGAAGAGCAATTGGCTCCGATGCGCGAAGAAGTGGCCGTCAAACGCAATGCCTTGCTACAGGCACAGCGCGATGCCAGTGAAGGGTTGGGGGGCGCAGGTCTGGGGGATCGATCCCTCGACGACGATGTCCTCCTTCGCAGGCATGCAGACCTTGCCGCACGCGACAATGTGATGGGGCTGGAGGCGCAGATCGTGAACCTGGAAAACCAACTCACCGAGGCGCGAGCCCGGGTCAAGAGACTCCGTGAGCGTGCTGAAGTTGCTGAGCGGGAGTTGGTCGAGGTACGTCAGTCCAGGACCTGGCGAGTGGGGCGGGCTGTCACAGGGCCGCTTGGCCGGCTGAAGGGTTGAGCATGGCGCCGCTCTTTTCGATCGTGACCCCGGTGTACAACCCTCCGATCGACGTCTTGAAGGACACCATCGAGTCTGTGTTTGCCCAGAGCTACACAGACTGGGAATGGATCCTGGTTGATGACCGGTCTACCGACCCGTTGGTCCTGTCGACGCTGAATGAGGCTGCGCGTGCAGACACCCGGGTAAAGGTGATTGCCAGGGAGACCAACGGACACATCGTGGCGGCTTCCAACGACGGAGTCGATGCGGCCACGGGCACCTTCATTGCTCTGTTGGATCACGATGACCTGTTGACTCCGGACGCCCTGAAGCGAAATGCCCAATTGATCAGTGAGCATGACGACCTCGACTACGTATATTCCGATGAGGACAAAGTCGATGCCAACGGCCGCTTCTACGACCACTTCGAGAAGCCGCCGTGGTCTCCCGAGCGACTTCGAGGGCAGAACTACTGCTGCCACTTCTCAGTGCTGCGTACCGATCTGGTGCGATCCGTTGGTGGATTCAGGGAAGGCTACGACGGCTCCCAAGACCACGATCTAATTTTGAGGGTCACTGAGCAAGCCAGAGGTATCGAACACATCCCTGAAGTGCTCTATCACTGGCGGGTCGTACCCGGCTCGGCTGCTGGAGGCGTGGATGCCAAGCCATATGCAGCCGTGGCCGGGCTCAAGGCTGTGCAGGATCACGTTGATCGGGTGGGCATTGAGGCTGAAGTCATTGCAGGCGTGACTCCGGGTTGCTATCAACTCAAGCGGACTCTCCCTGCCGAGCGCTCGGTCAGCATCATCATCCCTACGATTGGCTCCAAGGGCATGGTGTGGGGCAAGGAGCGCGTGCTCGTCATCGACGCGGTGCGATCAGCACTTGCTCGGACAAAACACGCCAACTTGGAGATTGTCGTGGTCTACGACGAGCCGACGCCCAAGGAGGTCTTGGAGGAGTTGCGCAAGATCGCTGGACGTCAACTGGTGTTGGTGCCCTTCAAAGGGGCATTCAACTTCGCCAAGAAGATGAACTTCGGCGTACTGGCTTCAAGAGGCGATCGCCTAGTCTTCCTCAACGACGACACCGAAGTCCGCACCGACAACTGGGTGGAGGAGCTCTTGGCGCCTCTCGAAGAGCCCGATGTAGGGATGACTGGGGCGATGCTGTTATTCAGTAGCAACACCATTCAGCATGTAGGCCATGCCTACCTTCGGGGTCACTACGATCACCCAGGCAGTGCCACGCCGTACAGTGCGCCAGGACCTTGGGGTTCACATCACATAAACCGCGAAGTCAGTGGTGTGACGGCAGCATGCTCGGGGATGAGGCGTGAGGACTTCTTCGATGTCGGTGGCTTCGCTGAGGTATTCCCGGCAAATTTCAACGATGTCGACCTCTGTTACAAGGTGCGCACGACCGGATTGCGCATTGTCACTCTGGCCGTCGTTGAGCTCTTCCACTTTGAGACCATGACCCGGCCCAAGGCCGTCAAGAAGTGGGAGTCTGAAGAGATCCAACGGCGGTGGGGATATCCGACCAGAGACCCTTACACGCCAGTGTTCCCGCGGATGCGACCCACCAGAGCCGAGGTCTTGGCGGAGAAGGCCAAGGAGCGACGCCGCAACCTTGGGCTCACCTAGTGAGCCAATGAGGCGAGGAGCGTCACATGTCGAAACAACCACCACAGCAGCAGCCGCCGCCCGTCCAACGCCTGCGCATTCAATATGCCAAGCGTGGTCGGCTGCGCTTCACCTCGCATCGCGATTTCAGTCGTGCCTTCGAGCGTGCCCTGTTCCGGGCTCGGCTACCAATGGCCTATTCATCGGGATTCAATCCGCACCCTCGGATTTCCTACGCCGGGGCGGCTCCGACGGGTACTGCGTCTGAAGCCGAATATCTGGAGATTGCCCTGGCCCAGGTTTGTGACCCTGACTTGGTCGCGCAAGATATCGATCAAGCCTTGCCGGTGGGCCTAGATGTCGTGCGGGTAGTAGAGGCTGGGGAAGGTCCCCTGGCTGATCGACTGCAGGTCTCTTGCTGGCAGGTGTCGGTTGCCGGGCTGGACCCTAGTTTGGCTCAGCAGGCGGTGGAGAGGTTCGTTGAGACACCCTCAATTGAGGTTGAACGCATGACCAAGAAGGGTCCGCGCCGCTTCGACGTTCGCAGCGCGGTGATTGAGATCTCTTATCTGCCTGACGCTCAATTGTTGGAGATCCTGCTGCGGCACACCACGCCTAGCGTCCGTGCGGGAGATGTGCTGGATGCGATCGCGAAGATCTCGGGTCTATCCTTCGCCAACTCCGTGCAGACTCGAGAGTGGCAAGGTGTCCTGAGCGACAGTGGCGAGCGCGTCGACCCATTGGTGCAGGGTTGAGGCAGGCCGATGTCTTCGCGGCATTTGCGGCCAGGATGTGCCATACTGGGCTCAGGTTCCGGCAGTTTCAAGGCCACACCAGTGCGTTGAGACCAGCAGACCCGATGACGTTCTCGCCGAAGAGGCTTCGGCACGACGGGTGACTGATCCCACCTGACCGCGACGTGGAGCACAATCCGCCGACCGCGGTTGATGGGGTCGAGATGCCCTGTATGACGCATATCGCGGGGAGTGTCATCGCCACCGTACGACTTCCGTGCGGCGCGGCTGTTTGCGCGTCGTACACACCTTGGAGGGCCTAGATGCTCGACGAAGAACAAACCAACGGCGACGACCACGTGGCCGAAACCCAAGAGGCGACCGAAACTCCTGCACCGGTTGAGAGTGCAACGCGGACTCCAGCCACGATGCTGCTGTTCCAAGCGCCCGAGACCGAGTTGTTGCCAGCGCGCAAGCCCCCCAAGCAACCCGATCCTGAGCCGGCCGCCGAGGCAGATGAAGCCTCAGATGATGCTGAAGACATCCAGGACGAATCCGCAGACGCCGGTGACGGTGAAGGCGGCAATCGGCGCCGGCGGAAGCGAGGCGGACGACGACGTGGCCGCAAGGATGACGATGAAGCCGACTCCGAGGGTGATGACGCCGAGGACGGCGAGTCCGACAGTGGCGATGAAGACGCTGAAGGGGCTGACTCGCGTCGTCGTCGGCGCCGACGACGCCCGGGTGAAGATGACAGTGGGGCGCCAGACGACCCGGCCGACACGGTCACACGCACGCGCAAACAGCGCAATCCCGAAGACGAGATCGCCAGCGTCAGCGGATCGACCCGCTTGGAGGCCAAGAAGCAACGGCGCCGCGAAGGGCGTGAAGCAGGGCGCCGTCGCGCCCCGATCGTCTCTGAGGCTGAGTTTCTAGCCCGCAGGGAGTCGGTCGAGCGGGTGATGGTGATCCGTCAACGCGATGACCTCACTCAGATCGCAGTGCTCGAAGACAAGGTGTTGGTCGAGCACTATGTTGCCCGCAAATCACAGACCTCGCTGATCGGCAATGTCTACCTCGGCAAGGTGCAAAACGTGTTGCCGTCGATGGAGGCTGCCTTCATCGACATTGGCAAGGGGCGCAACGCTGTGCTCTACGCCGGCGAGGTCAACTGGGCCGCGCTCGGACATCCCGATGGCGAGCCGCGCAAGATTGAGTCGGTGCTGTCTCCGGGCCAAGCCGTGCTCGTGCAGGTCAGCAAAGACCCAGTCGGCGCCAAGGGAGCCCGCCTGACCGCTCAGATCAGTCTTCCGGGTCGATTTTTGGTCTATGTGCCAGGCGGCAACACCTCCGGTATTTCCCGGAAACTGCCTGACACTGAACGCACCCGGTTGAAGAACATCCTCAAGGGAGTCGTCCCAGACACAGCCGGGGTGATCGTGCGAACCGCGGCTGAAGGCGCCTCAGAGGAGGACTTGACTCGCGACGTCGAACGCCTGACCGCCCGTTGGGCCGACATCGAGAAGAAGGTGGAGGCCGGCAAGGCGCCTGAACTCTTGTACGGCGAACCCGACCTGACCCTCAAAGTCGTGCGTGACCTGTTCACCGAAGACTTCGCCCAACTCGTCGTACAAGGTGATGACGCGTGGGATCTCGTCGATGGCTATGTCTCTCATGTTGCTCCTGACTTGCGCGAGCGGCTCAGTCGTCATGAGCCGGGCGAAGACGCCAGGGATCTCTTTGCCGAGTACCGCGTGGATGAGCAGATCGCCAAGGGCCTTGACCGCAAGGTCTGGTTGCCTTCGGGTGGCTCGTTGATCATCGATCGCACCGAAGCGATGACCGTGGTGGATGTCAACACCGGCAAGTTCACCGGATCAGGCGGCAATCTTGAGGAGACGGTGACCAAGAACAACTTGGAAGCTGCCGAGGAGATCGTCAGGCAGCTGAGACTGCGCGATATCGGCGGCATCATCGTCGTCGACTTCATCGACATGGTGCTCGAGTCCAACCGTGAGTTGGTGTTGCGTCGCTTGGTCGAGTGCTTGGGGCGTGACCGGACCCGCCATCAAGTCGCGGAGGTGACTTCGCTCGGTCTCGTGCAGATGACCCGTAAACGGATTGGCACGGGCCTGGTCGAGGCCTTCAGTGAAGATTGCGACCATTGCAAGGGCCGGGGGATCGTGCTGCACGAGCACCCGGTTGAGAAGTCCAACTCAGGCGCCTCCGAACAGCGTCCGCGGCGCAATCGTGGTGGTCGTGGCCGCAGTAACGGCAACGGCAACTCGAATACCGAAAGCGCCGCCAAGGCGGATGAGCCAGCGAAGCTGCCCTCTCCTGCCGACTTGGCAGGTAGCAAACCTCCCGTTGTCGAGCAGGTAGTGGCTGAGGAGGCCGAAGCTACCCAAGAGCAGCCGTCCGTTGCCGAATCCGAGGTCTCACAAGCTCAAACCCCAGAGCCTGAAGTGCATGCTCCCGAGACTGAGGTAGTCGAGCAGGCGGCCGCTCCCGTCGTCGTGGCCACTACTCGGCGACGACGTGCGGCCAGACCAGCTGGTCCGCCGGTGGCTGAGCCCGAGCCGGCAGTGGAGCCTGAGCCGGCAGTGGAGCCTGAGGCGGATGCGAGTCATGAAGGCCTGCTGGGTGGGCTCTTGCATGTGCCCATAAAACGTAAGGGCAAGAGGAAGTAGCGCCGTGGCCAAGGGTTTCAGCAATGACACCTGAGCCCACTGCGTCTTTTCCCCTGGCCACTCACTTGGGCATGGTCACAAATGTGACTGCTCCGGGTGAGGCGAGCGCGCACATAGCGGTCACCCCGGAGCATCTCAACCCGCACGGCGCCGTCCATGGCGCGGTCCTCTTCGCGATCGTGGACACAGCGATGGGTGCAGCCACGATGAGTGTGTTGGGCTCAGATCAGTGGTGTGCATCAATAGATGTCCAATTGCGCTTTTGCAAGGCTGTCTTCGAGGGCACGCTCCTCGGCACTGCGACCGTCGTCCAGGCGGGCAAGCGGATCGTGCACCTGAAGGCCGAGATCCGTGACCAAAGCGAAGATCTGGTGGGTCTGGCCACTGGATCATTTGCGGTGATCCCAAAACCGGGCTGAATCGCTAGGCTGACTGGCGTGAGTCAACTGTCAACGACCAATCCTGGGCTGGCACAAAGACTCGATGCTGCCGTCCGTGGGTTAGCGCCTGGTTACTTTGCCTTGGTCATGGCCACCGGGATCGTCTCGGTGGCCATGTACAGCAATGGGCTGAGGGTCCTCTCCGCAGCCTTGCTGGCCGTCGGCTGTATTGCCTATGTAGTTCTGATCACGTTGGTCCTGACGCGGCTCGTCCGGCACCGAGAGGCGATCAAACAGGAGTTCTTTGATCCGGCGCGGGCATTTGGCTTCTTCACCTTCGTGGCTGCAACCTGTGTCTTGGGGAGCAGGTTGGCTGTGGAAGGCCACTACGCTGTTGCACTCGCGCTATTGGGACTGGCCTCAGTTGCGTGGCTTCTGCTCGGATATGTGATCCCGTGGACGGCCGTATTGGGGCGCGCGGTCAGGCCGGTGCTGCAGACCGCCAATGGCACTTGGTTCATCTGGGTTGTTGCCAGCCAGTCGATCGCGGTCCTCGCTGCGACTCTTGAGGTCGTGCTAGATGAGCATCGCCGAGTCTTGGCCTTGGTGGCTGTCTTCTCCTGGTCGGTTGGGATCTTCCTCTATGCCGCTGCGGGGGTCTTTGTGGGCGCCCGAATGCTTCTCTATGACCTGAGACCAGAAGACCTCACTCCGCCCTACTGGGTCGCGATGGGGGCCACAGCGATCACGGTCGTGGCTGGCGCGCGGATCGTGGAGATGTCTGAGGCGCCAATGGTGGATGCCACTAGGGGATTGATCGCTGGTGCCTCGGTCTTCTTCTGGGCCTTTGGCAGTTGGCTGATCCCTCCCTTGATTGTGGCCGGCTATTGGCGACACAAGGTGCACAAGGTGCCTCTTCGCTATGAGGCTGCGTGGTGGAGCATTGTCTTTCCTCTAGGGATGTACGGCGTGGGTGCGCGGTTCCTTGGTGAGGCCGACCGTTTGCCGATAGTCAAAGCGATCGGGTTCTATGAGAGTTGGATAGCTCTGGCTGCGTGGGTGTTGGTGTTCATAGCGATGTTGGTGAACCTCTACCGCACAGTGTTGAGGCCTAGCCCCTCGTTTTGACGCGGTGGGCTCGGGTCGGTATCGTTGACCCTCGGTGCTGGACCGGCATCTCCTTGTTTTGCGCGCTCTTCATGGAGCGTGATTCAAGTCATTGACCGAATCAAGAACGACTGAAAGTGAGTGCGCCGTGTACGCGATCGTGCGCAGTGGCAGCAAGCAGCAGAAGGTAGCTGTGGGCGATGTCATCGAGATCGACAAGACCGATGAAGAGGTCGGCGCATCCCTGACCCTTCCCGTGGTCATGGTTGTTGATGGCGACAAGGTGACGTCAACTGGTCTCGACAAGGCTGGTGTGCAGGTGGAGGTGCTCGGCGCCACCAAGGGCCCGAAGATCATCATCCAGAAGTACAAGAACAAGACTGGCTACAAGAAGCGCCAGGGTCACCGTCAGAAGTACACCCAGGTCAAGGTCACCGACATCTCGCTCTGATCGAGAAACTCACCCCAAAGGACATCAGAGATGGCACATAAAAAGGGAGCGGCCTCAACCAAGAATGGCCGCGACTCAAATGCTCAGCGCCTAGGCGTCAAGCGCTTCGGCGGTCAGGCCGTCAATGCAGGCGAGATCATCGTCCGCCAGCGTGGCACCCACTTCCACCCCGGTACCGGTGTTGGTCGCGGCAAGGATGACACCTTGTTCGCCTTGGTCGAAGGCAGTGTCGAGTTCGGCACCCGACGTGGTCGCCGCGTGGTCAACGTCGTACCAGTCGCGGAGTGACGCTCCGCAGCAAGCAAGCAGCATGAAGGAGGGCGTCCCGGTCTGGGGCGCCCTCCTTCCAATTAACCCGATCTCCGCTACGAGAAAGGCAGCACCTTGGTAGTCCCAACCTTTGTGGACCGGGTGACCCTTCACGTCATCGGTGGCCGTGGCGGCAACGGAGTCGCGTCTGTGCATCGGGAGAAGTTCAAGCCCTTGGGCGGGCCTGACGGAGGCAACGGCGGCCCTGGCGGGTCAGTGGTGCTGCGGGTCGACGCCGATGTCACCACCTTGATCGACTACCACCATTCAGGTCGGCGTACGGCGGGCCATGGCGGTCACGGGGCCGGTGGACGGCGCAATGGCACCCACGGTGAAGACATCGTGCTTCCGGTGCCCAATGGCACGGTCGTGCGCAGCGAGACGGGTGAGATCTTGGCTGACCTGGTCGGTGCCGGCGCGGAGTTGGTCATCGCCAAGGGAGGCAGGGGTGGCCTGGGCAATGCGGCTCTGGCCTCGGCGAAGCGCAAGGCCCCAGGATTTGCCTTGCTTGGTGAGCCCGGCGATGACCTGGTCATCCGACTTGAGTTGAAGGTCGTGGCCGACATCGGTCTGGTCGGCTTCCCGAGTGCCGGGAAGTCGAGCCTGATTGCCGCGTTGAGCCGGGCCCGTCCCAAGATTGCTGACTATCCATTCACGACTCTGGTGCCAAATCTAGGTGTCGTGCAGGCGGGAGAGACCACCTTCACCGTTGCCGATGTGCCTGGCCTGATCGAGGGAGCCAGCGAGGGCCGGGGTCTGGGACACGACTTCTTGCGACATGTGGAGCGTTGCGCGGCCATCGTGCATGTTGTCGATCTGGCCACCATGGAACCCGGACGCAATCCGATCTCAGACCTCGACGTGATTGAGGCTGAGTTGGCGAAGTACGGCGGACTCGATGATCGCCCCCGATTGGTGGCGCTCAACAAGGTTGATGTGCCCGACGGTCGAGAGATGGTCGACTTGGTGATCGATGACATTCGCAAGCGTGGCTGGGAGGTCATTGCGGTCAGTGCGGCCAGTCACGAGGGCCTGCGGACGCTGTCTTATGCCATGGCTCAGATCGTGGCTGATCGACGCGCCGAGATCCAGCTTGCCCCGGCGGCTCCAGAGCGGATCGTGCTTCGGCCCAAGCCCAAGGAGAGTGGCGCCGAATTCACGATCAAGGAGACCGGCGAGGGCTGGCGAGTGCGTGGCGAGAAGCCCGAGCGCTGGATCAAACAAACCGACTTCTCAAATGATGAGGCGGTTGGCTTCCTGTCCGACCGGTTGAACAGGCTCGGTGTTGAGGCTCGACTCGTCGAGCTTGGCGCGGTTGAGGGTGACCCGGTGCTGATTGGGCATCCTGACAATGCCGTCGTCTTCGATTTCAAACCCGGCATAGACGCAGGGGCTCAGATGCTGGGTCGTCGAGGCGAGGATCAACGCTTCAGTGAGTCTCGACCGGCGAGCCACCGCAGGCGAGCGATCCAGGAGGCCCTGGCTGAGCGCGCAGAGGGCGAGACCCGCGCCGATGTTGCGCGCAAACTGGATCTGCATCCCGATGATCTCGATGACATCCTTGAAAATGGGGATCAGCAGTGACCCGCAAGAGCCAGGTGAGCGGCGCTCGGCGGGTGGTGGTCAAGGTCGGGTCATCTTCATTGACCACAACTGATGGTCATATTGATCCGGAGCGGATCGCGTCATTGGTGGATGCACTGGCCGGATATCGCCGGACCGGGGTGGAGCTCGTCTTGGTCTCATCAGGTGCGATAGCTGCGGGTCTGGGACCATTGGGTTTGGTTCGTCGGCCACGTGACTTGGCCAGGCAGCAGGCTGCTGCCTCTGTTGGTCAAGGCCTGTTGATTCATCGTTATACCGAGGAATTTGCGCGCCATGACTTGGTGGCTGGTCAAGTCCTGTTGACCGTCGACGATGTCACTCGGCGCAGCCACTATCGCAATGCCCAGCGAACGATTGGTGCTCTCTTGGGCATGGGAGTTGTGCCCATTGTCAACGAAAACGACACCGTGGCCACCTCGGAAATCCGATTTGGCGACAATGATCGCCTGGCTGCACTCGTTGCCCACTTGGTGCACGCTGAGTTGCTCGTCATGCTCTCTGATGTCACGGGCCTGTACGACGGTCCGCCCAAGGAGGCCGGCACCAAGCTCATCGAAGAGGTCAAGGTTGGGGACGATCTGAGCGGGGTACGCATCAACGGCTCAGGCAGCAAGGTGGGCACCGGCGGCATGGCAACCAAACTCGAGGCCGCCGAAATCGCCACGGAGGCTGGCATCCCTGTCGTCCTGACCAACATGTTGCATGCACAGGAGGCCTTCCAAGGCGCCGCCGTCGGCACCTATTTTCACCCGACTGGTCGCAAACGACCCACCCGCCTGCTGTGGCTGGCCCATGCCACCGAGCCCAAGGGAACACTTCAGCTTGATGCTGGTGCCGTCAGGGCTGTGCGCGAGCGCCGAGCATCGCTCCTGCCAGCAGGTGTCACTGCTGTCAGTGGCAGTTTCGTGGCCGGAGACCCAGTGGACCTCGTCGACGAAGAAGGACGCGCCATTGCGCGCGGGCTGGTCAATTATGACGCTGCCGAACTCCCTGAGCTTTTTGGGCGGAGCACCAAGGAATTGGCCCGTGAGTTGGGCTCTGCTTATGAGCGCGAAGTGGTCCATCGTGATGCGTTGGTGCTGCTCAAGTAGCGTAATTTCCTTATTTCATGAGGGTTTTCACAGCCCACTTCTAGGCCAGTGCGCTGAGATTCACCGAATCCGCGCCAACTCGTTGCTTGATCAGTCACACTCGTATTCAAGTCACATCGGGTCGCTGATGTGAGCAGAGTCGAGTCCAGGGGAGATCTTCATGCGCCATTGGCATGTCACCCTCACCTTGAGCGGGGAGCCTGTTGAGTTGGCCTTCGCTCGTGCGGCGGTACGACGCTTGGCCGACCAACAGCCCTTCCTGGACTCTGTGCAAACCACCGAGGACACAGCCGAGATCCAGTACTGGGATGAAGGCACCTCGATGCTCGATGTCGCCTCCTTGGCGTTGAGGTTCTGGAATGAATATCGCCAAGGGGCCAAACTGCCCAAGTGGGAAGTGGTTGGCCTCGAAGTAGTTGGCCAAGACCTTTGGTCTGCGCGGACCGGCAATGGGCAGAGCTCGATGCAGTCGTCGGGGCTACGCCAGCCCAGATAACCTTGCTCTCATGAGCGAGGATTTTGCCCAGATTGCACTCCGAGGGCGAGAGGCTGCCCGCGTATTGGCCTTGGCAACCAGGGCGGCCAAGGACTCAGCCCTTGAGGCCATGGCTGCAGCGCTGCGTGCTGATGCAGATCAGATCTTGGCAGCCAATAGTGGCGACATAGCTGCGGCCGAGGCCGAGCAGACGCCGGCTCACATGATCGATCGTTTGCGCTTGGACGACGCCCGCTTGGAAGGGATGGCCCAGGGGCTCGAGGATGTGGCCGGGCTACCTGATCCAGTCGGCGAGGTCCTCCGTGGATCTACCTTGGCAAATGGACTTCAAATGCGGCAGATCAGGGTCCCGTTCGGAGTCGTGGGGATCATCTACGAAGCTCGTCCGAATGTCACCGCAGATGCGGCCGGCATCTGTCTGAAGAGCGGCAACGCGGCCCTTCTGCGTGGATCCTCAAGCGCGCTACGCTCCAATCAAGCCATCATCAGCTCGCTGAGGGCCGCCGCAGTAGAGGTCGGTCTGCCGGCTGACGTGGTGCAATTGGTGCCCGGTGAAGGCCGCGAGAGCGCCAAGGAGATGATGCGCGCCAGAGGGTTGGTCGACGTACTCATCCCACGTGGTGGTGCGGGGCTGATCCAGTCGGTCGTGACCGAGTCAACGGTGCCGGTGATCGAGACCGGGGTCGGCAATTGTCACGTGTATGTCGACAAGGCCGCCGATCTCGACATGGCCAGCCGGATCGTCCTCAACGCCAAGACTCACCGGCCTTCGGTGTGCAACGCGGCTGAATCGTTGTTGGTGCATGCCGAGATAGCAGAAGCCTTCGTACCCCGGATTGTTGCTGAGTTGCAGGCTGCAGGTGTGCAGATCCACGGTGATGCCATCTTCGCGGGTCAGCCAGGCGTCCTACCCGCGACGGATCAGGACTACCGAGAGGAATATCTCGGTCTGGACATGTCGGCCGCAGTGGTGCCCGATCTTGAGGCAGCAATCGCTCATATCCGGGAGTACTCCTCTGGTCACACCGATGCCATCGTCACTGACTCACAATCAGCGGCAACTGGGTTCGTGGCAGCCGTGGACTCCGCAGCGGTGTTGGTCAATGCGTCCACCCGCTTCACAGACGGCGGTGAGTTCGGATTCGGCGCCGAGATCGGCATCTCCACCCAAAAGCTACACGCCCGAGGGCCCATGGGCCTGCCTGAGATGACCTCCACGAAATATGTGGTGACAGGAGCAGGTCACACCCGGTGAAGCTCAGCGCCCTCACGTTTGGTTTCGGGGCCTTGTCAGCGGTGATCCCGTTCTTCAACATGGAGGCCTTCATCGCGGTGGCCTATGCGCAGTCGAACCATCACCCACTGTGGCTGGCATTCATTGGCTCACTAGGGCAAAACACCGGGAAACTCGTTTGGTTTTACCTGTGCCGAGGAGCCCTCGACATCCCTTGGTTGCAAAAGCGCTTGGACACGCCCAAGCGCCAAGCCCAATACGAGAAATGGGCGGACTTTGTCGAGGGACGCCCCGTGATGAGCGGGATCCTTACCTTCATTTCGGCTGCAGTTGGGTTTCCTCCGTTCTTCGCGATGGCGATGATTGCCGGCACGCTGCGGATGAATGCAGCGGTCTTCTTCCTGACCGGATTGATTGGGCGAACCTTGTTTTTCTGGGTGCTCCTCACCGGGGTTGGTCTCATCTTCCACTGAATGCAGCGATATGGTTACGCCATGTCGTTGCTGAGCATTGCCCTTGAATCCGCTGGCCAAGAGTCCAGCAATGTCAATCTCGTCTCCATCTTGATCGGTGGCGGCGCATTGCTGATCCTCCTGATCGCGTTGTTTGCCGTGATGTCATTCGGCAACGGACGCGGGCACAACTGAGCCCGATCACGTCCAAGACACCGACTACGCCTCGCCGTGTCGGTGTAATGGGTGGCACCTTCGACCCCATCCATCACGGCCACTTGGTAGCGGCCAGTGAAGTGCAGGCGTGGTTTGATCTCGATGAGGTCATCTTCGTGCCAACCGGAGAGCCGTGGCAGAAGACAGCGCGTGCGGTGTCATCGGCCGAGCATCGCTATCTGATGACGGTGGTGGCCACCGCTTCAAATCCCCTCTTCACAGTGTCGCGGATCGACATTGATCGGGGTGGTCCGACGTACACGATCGACACTCTGCGTGAGCTCCGCCAGCAGATGCCGGATGCGGAGTTGTACTTCATCACCGGCGCCGACGCCTTGGCTGACATCTTCACTTGGCGCGATGCCGACGAGTTGTTTGACCTGGCAAGATTCGTGGGCTGTACCAGACCGGGCTACACAATGGATGCCCAGACTCTCAACGGCATCCCACCTGAGCGGGTGACTATCTTGGAGATTCCGGCGCTGGCCATCTCATCCACTGAGTGTCGCGAACGCACAGGCAAGGGTGAGCCAGTCTGGTATCTAGTGCCTGATGGCGTGGTGCAATATATCGCCAAATACGGGCTTTATGCCGCCGCGTCAATGAGGAGCGCAGAATGAGTGCCGGTGAACGCGCCTTGCAGATGATTGAAGTCGCTGCCCGAGCGGCGAGTGACAAACTCGCTGAAAACATCTTGGCTTTCGATGTGTCAGAGCAGTTGGCGATCACGGACGCCTTCTTGTTGTGTTCGGCCAAGAATGAGCGTCAGGTGCAAGCAATCGTTGACGAGATCGAGGAGAGACTTCGCGATCTCGTCGCTGAGCCACCACGTCGTGAGGGGCATCGAGAGGGGCGCTGGGTCCTGCTCGACTACGCAGACATCGTCGTACACGTGCAGCATGATGAGGAGCGCGAGTTTTATGCCCTCGAACGACTCTGGCGTGACTGCCCGATGATCGCACTGCCTGCCGAGGTCGGCTCGAAGCAGGGCTGAGGGCCCCGAATTCGTTGATCCTCGGGGAGTTGGCTAGTATTCCTCTTCGTTGCCCGATTGCGGCAATGGGGCTGTGGCGCAGTTGGTAGCGCACTTGCATGGCATGCAAGGGGTCAGGGGTTCGAATCCCCTCAGCTCCACTTTGTGATGAGTCGCGACATAGGTCTCACCTGAGTCGCGACATGGGTCACAGTTCATTCAGCCTTGGGCCATCGGCCCGGGGCTGTTTGCGTTTACGCCAACAGTGCATGAGATGGGCTGACCGTGACTGCATGTCACGGATGAGAGTTCTCTCATCCAGCCTCATTGTTGGTGTGGCTGGGTGAATGGACCAGGGTGTGACGGCGGCTGGCTGGTAGACCCGACTTCACGTGGCAACGCGATCGCAATCGGAGAAGCCCGCAAAGTCTCTGCCAGCAACTGGCGTGAGCCCGCCTTGACTCCGGGGCACTGTGTTTGCCGGAGGGCTGATCCTGCTCGGCTCGATCCTGGTCGTGCTGGCTCGACGACGTCTAGGCGATGCTTCCAGTTGATCGGAGAGACCCGCGGCTAGGCTAGGCCTCGCTTGCGCACCAGCTGACTTGGAAGGACCAACCCAATGGGCCGATTCTCTCTTCCCGAGGAGCGGCCTGCGGGCCTGGACTCCCCGGTCACTGTCAAGGTGATCAAGTACATGGCCAAAGGGCAGGTGCGCCTCTTCAAACTCACCAATGGCCGAGTGGGCAGCAAATGGCGCGTCGGTGCAGGCTTCAAGAAGCCAGTCCCAACCCTGCTCCTTGAGCACACTGGACGCAAGTCTGGCAAAGTCTTCACCACGCCGGTCCTCTATCTTGAGGATGGACCCAGACTGGTGATCGTTGCCTCTCAGGGGGGCCTACCCAAGAATCCACAGTGGTATCCCAACCTGATCGCACACCCTGAGACTCGAGTGCACCTGCGCAAGGAGCCCAATCGGGCCGTCCGGGCGCGCGTCGCAGTTGGAGCCGAACGCGAAGAATTGTGGCCTCGACTAGTCGAGCTCTATGCGGACTTCGCCAAGTACGACGTGTGGGCCGATCGCGAGATCCCGATCGTCGTACTGGAGCCGATCAGTTAGCTCTGCCCTGATAGGCCGATGGAGGGCTTCCTGTCCAGCGGCGAAAGGCCCTTGTGAAGGCGCTGGGCTCAGAAAATCCCAGTCGCGTCGAAATCTCCGAAATGGATTCGTCGCCTTGCACCAGAGCTGTGATGGCAGCATCGCGAATCTCGGTGTCACGCAGTTGCCTCAGGGAGGTGTCGTCATCAGCGAGCCAACGCCGCAGAGTCTGCTGACTGATTGCCAGGCGCTCGGCAATCTCCGCTGACTCAACCCGCCGCCCCTTGCGTAGCCCTTGCTGCACCAGTCGTCGTACGTGCGCGCTTGTGGAGGGAGCACCTTTGGGGCGGGCCAACAAGCCGGCGGGGGAGTTGGCAATGAAGATCTCCAGCTCCTCTGGGGTCCGCACCAACGGAGCTTGAAGCAAGCGGGTGCTGAACACGATCGCTGGCTTTGCTGAGTCATAGACCTGTGGGGCACCGAAAACCAGATCAGGCATTTCGGTGCTGCGTGGCTGTGGGAAGGGCAATTCCACCCGGCTCAGATTGACCGGCTGGGCCAGAGCCCAGGCCATCAATCTGTGCACCAGGGCGATCCCGGCGAAGGTCCACAGGTGATCATGGTCATTGGCTATGTCGAGCGGATCCCAGGAGATTGTCACTTCACCATGCTGCGAGGAAGTCTGCAGTTGAGGCATGGCCGGGATCGCGGCAGAAAAGCTGCTTGCCCGCTGGAGTGCGCCGTCCAGGTTGTCGGCGCTGATCAGTCCATAGCAGATCAGCTTGAATGACCCTCTGGGCAATGGATGCGCCCCCATGCCGAGGAGTTCATCATCGGTCAGCCGCCATAGGGCACGCAAGATTTGACTCGCCTGCTCTTCGGTCACTCGGGCGCGCCCTTGAGTCAGTAGCGCGGGGGAAATGCCCACTTGGGCAAGGATCGGGTGTCGCTCCCAGCCTTGTGACTCGGCGAAGGCCGCAGCGGAGCGCACCAACTCGATCGGTAGGGTCCGACTCGCTGATCCGCTGATGGCCATGAGCTGGATGCTAACTGTCCGGTGAGCGTTTAGGTCAAGTAGCTCGGGAGTTCTTGTCATCGACCCACCGCAAGCTGCTCGTTAGCGTCTGTCGGCATGAGCAACCGTGTTTTCGTCATCGGCGTGGGCATGACCAAGTTCGAGAAGCCCGGCCGACGTGAGGGCTGGGACTATCCCCAGATGGTCAAAGAGTCCGGCACTGCTGCCTTGGCTGATGCCGGAGTCGACTACGCCGCAGTGCAACAGGCCTACGTCGGATATGTGTACGGCGAATCCTGCAGTGGCCACCGAGCGGCCTATGAACTCGGCCTCACCGGGATCCCCATCTTCAATGTGAACAGCAACTGCTCGACCGGCTCCTCGGCGCTCTACCTGGCAGCACAGGCCATCCGCTCGGGGCAGAGCGATCTCACGATGGCAATCGGTTTTGAGAAGATGCAGCCTGGGTCACTGGCCACCAGTTTCGATGACCGTGAGCAGCCCTTGGGCAATCACATCCAGTTGCTCGCCGAGATCTCCGAAGTCAGATTCCCGCCTGCCCCGTGGATGTTTGGTGCTGCGGGTCGAGAGCACATGGAGCAGTTCGGGTCCACTCCTGAGCATTTCGCGAAGATCGGGCAGAAAAATCACCGTCATTCGGTCAACAATCCCTATGCGCAGTTCCAAGACGAATACACCCTCGAGCAGATCATGGAGTCGCCCGAGATCTATTCACCGCTCACGAAGCTGCAGTGCTCACCCACATCGGATGGGTCGGGTGCTGCGGTCCTAGCAAGTGAGGACTATGTCGAGCGGCATGGCTTGGCCGGGCAAGCAGTCGAGATCGTTGGTCAAAGCTTGGTCACCGACTTTGCTTCGACCTTCGAGTCACGCACCGCGCGGGACATCATCGGCTATGACATGAATCTGTACGCAGCCCGAGCGGCGTACGAGCAGGCAGGCGTGGGGCCTGATGACATCCAGGTCATTGAGCTTCACGACTGTTTCTCGGCCAACGAACTTTGGCTCTACGAGGCCTTGGGTCTTTGTGGTGAGGGCGAGGCGGCCAAGCTGATTGACAACGACGACACCACCTACGGCGGGCGTTGGGTGGTCAATCCCTCTGGAGGGTTGATCTCCAAGGGGCATCCGCTGGGCGCCACTGGGTTGGCTCAATGCGCTGAGTTGACCTGGCAACTGCGCGGTGCGGCAAATGCGCGCCAAGTCGAAAACGTCAACGCCGCCCTGCAACACAATATCGGCCTCGGTGGTAGCGCCGTGGTCTCCATCTATCAACGCGCCGATCGCTGAAACGAATGGGAAAACAATGGGAGAACTGGCCTCAACTCGGGAGTTGCCTGTCCGCGCCGAACATGCGTGGGCAGTCATCTCAGACCCAAACAACTTCGAGAAATGGCTCACCCTGCACGTCAAGTGGAAGAGCGATGTGCCCGCGTCGATCAGTGAAGGCAGTCAGATGACCGAGGTCGTCTCCATGATGGGGATGCCCAACACGATCACTTGGAATGTCGATGAGTACGACGCCCCCAACGCAATGGCGATCTCAGGCACGGGAATGGCAGGGGTGAAGCTCAGCATTCGGCTCGAGGTGACACCCACTGATGGTGGTTCACGTTTTGACCTGAGCGCAGCCTTCGAAGGACAGATGATCGTTGGTGCCCTTGGCAAGGCGATCGAGAAGCAGGGTGGCGCCGAGTTGGAGGAGTCAGTGGCCAAACTCGGCGAGCTGTTGTCATGACCGCTGTCCTAGGGTTCAACGCTGACGGACTGGGCGTCTGGACTGAGGAAACGCGTTTCGAGGTCACCCGAGAACGCCTAGTTGCCTACGCCGAAGCCACGAATGACCCGATTGCTGCACACCGGGCAGGTGACGTCGCCAGTGCGGTCTTCGCAATCGTGCCGGTCTTTGAATCCCTGATGGAGCCCGCATTGGAAGTGGTGCCGATCCCATTGATCGGCAAGATCCTCCATGGTGAGCAGGACTTTCGCTTCCACCAGGTGATCCGGCCCGGAGATGTCTTGCTTTCGCGGGCTCGGATGACTGGTTGGCAGGGCCTGCCCAATGGCACTGCCTGTTGCGTGCATGTGGAGAGTCGCACCGAGTCCGGGTTGGTGAACGAGCAGTTCGTGACCTTCTTCGTGCGTGGCTTTGACACTGGAGACAGCGTGGGTGACCTTGCGCCCGGCCACCGCTTCGATGACGACTGGCGGGCATCGGGTCAGGTCGCGGCTGTGGATGCTCACATTGATGAAGACCAGACCTTCCGCTACTCGCCAGCTTCGGGAGATCCGATGCCGATCCACTTGGATGAGGAGTTCGCCAAGGAGATGGGTCTTCCCGGGATCATCGCCCATGGTCTTTGCACAATGGCCTTCACTTCCTGGGCTGTGCTCACGGAATTGGCCGACTCTGATGTCACCCGATTGCGTCGGCTCGCCGTACGTTTCGCTAAACCCGTGCTGCCCGGCCAAGACATCAAGACGTCGATCTTCGCTACTCCGACGGCCAATACCTTTGCCTTTGAAACCAGCGCGGGGGATGAATTGGTCATCAAGGACGGTTTGGTGCAGATCGGCCCAGCCGCACAGTAAGCCAGCACTTAAGCAGATCAAGGAGTCAAGACATGGGAGCACTCGACGGAAGAGTGGCCGTCATCACGGGCGCGGGCCGAGGGATCGGTCGTGAGCATGCGCTTCTCTTCGCCCGTGAAGGGGCCACGGTCGTGGTCAACGACTTGGGCGGATCCAACGAAGGCCTGGGCGCTGATGCCGGCCCAGCCCAACAAGTGGTCGACGAGATTGTCGCCATGGGTGGGACGGCCATCGCCAATAGTGACAATGTCGCCACCTGGTCGGGCGCCAAGTCATTGATCGACCAAGCTGTGGCTGAGTTTGGTCACCTGGACATCTTGGTCAACAACGCAGGCATTCTGCGCGACGGCTTCATCGCCAGTCTCGAGGAGTCCCAGTGGGACGACGTGATCAATGTGCACCTCAAAGGTCACTTCGCTCCCTTGCATTTCGCGTCGGCGTACTGGAAGGAGAAGTCGAAGGCGGGAGAGCAGATTGCTGCTTCAGTGATCAACACTGCTTCTGCATCGGGTACGACGATGCCCAATGCCGGGCAGGGCAACTACGGTGCGGCAAAGGCGGGGATTGCTGCATTGTCGTTGGTGGCTGCGGACGAGTTGGAGCGTTATGGCGTGCGCGTCAACGCGATTGCCCCCGTCGCCAGGACGCGGCTGACTCTGGCGACCCCCGGGATGGGAGCCATCTTTGCGATGGAGCCCGAAGAGGGCGAGGTGGACCTCTTCTCGCCCGCCCAGATTTCTCCGCTGGTGGCTTGGCTGGCTACCGAGAAGTGCCCGGTCACGGGCCGAGTGTTTGCGGTCAGTGGTGGCTCGGTGCAGCAGTTGCAAGGGTGGACCGCCGAACACACCACTGAGACAGATGATGACTGGACCATCGACTCGGTGGCCGAGGCAGTGGAGGCATGGCAATGATTGAGTGGTCCGAGTCAGACATAGCGATCCGTGATGCGGTGCGTGCTTGGATCGACAACGAGATCAAGCCTCATCTCGACGAGCTCGAGACGGGTGTGATGGCGCCCTACGACATCATCCGCAAACTCTTCGCCGACTTCGGTGTTGGTGCCATGGCCGGGGATGCCCTGAGCAAGATGCTGGCCAAGGAGAAGTCCAGGGAGACAGGCTCAGGAGGGGAGAGTGGCGACAAGCCTGACGCGTCCGGGCTCTTGGGTGCCGAGTCAATGGCAGCAGTGGTGATAAGTGAGTTGGCTGCGGTCAGTCTGGGCACAGTGGCCTCGATGGGGGTCTCGCTCGGGTTGGGCGCTGGCACGATTGCAGCCAAGGGCACCTTGGCTCAAAAGGAGCGTTGGTTGCCCAAGTTGGTGACCTTCGAGCATGTGGCTGCCTGGGCGATCACCGAGCCCGAGTCGGGGTCGGATGCCTTCGGTGGCATGTTGACGACCGTACGACGTGACGGCGATAGCTATGTGCTCAACGGGCAGAAGACTTTCATCACCAATGGCCCCGATGCCGATGTGTTGGTCGTCTACGCCAAATTGGACGAAGGCGATGACACGCCTCCTCGTGACCGTAAGGTGCTGACCTTCGTGCTCGACAAGGGGATGCCTGGTCTGACTCAGTCGAAGGCCTTCCGGAAGATGGGGATGATGTCTTCGCCGACTGGTGAGCTCTTCTTCGACGACATTGTGTTGGGTCCTGAGCGCCTGCTGGGGGAGAGCGAAAACCACGCGCAAGGTGACGGTCGTGCCAGTGCACGATCGAATTTTGTCGCCGAACGAGTGGGTGTGGCGATCTTGTCCCTGGGCATCATCAACGAATGCCTGAGGGTGTGTGTGGACTACTCGAAGCAACGCAAGTTGTGGGGCCAACCCATCTCTGACTTCCAGTTGATCCAGTTGAAGTTGGCCAAGATGGAAGTGGCCCGACTCAACGTGCAAAACATGGTCTTTTCCTCACTCGAGCATGCGCGGGCTGGCAAGACGGCCACGCTTGCAGAAGCATCAGCCATGAAGTGGTATGCCTCGGAGGCGGCCACCGATGTGGCCATGGACGCCGTACAACTGCTCGGGGGCAATGGCTACATGGCGGAGTACAGGGTCGAGCAACTGGCTCGCGATGCCAAGTCGTTGATGATCTACGCGGGGTCGAATGAAGTTCAGATCACCCACGTGGTCAGGGGCCTCTTGCAAGGCTAGGGAGCCGGGCCTGGTCAAAGTGACAGGCTGCAAGCACCTGGTTCGGCGAATTGGCTCAGCTCGCAGGCTTCCGGATCGCCTCCGAGCTCGGCCATGGAGCCTCGCGCGATCCCGAGATGCACCGAACAAACGACATCCGGGTTGCGCACCGCGGCCCCCAGCATCGGGCAGCGGTGCAGTTTGACCTGACGAGGCTGGGCGGATTCGGGGGCGAAGCCAAGCTTGTCGAGCATGGCAACGACCTGATCGTGTGGTTCGCCCTCTTGTAGAGGTGGCTCCACAGCCATTGCTGCACCCCAAAGCTCACCTGCGCGAATCGCATCACCGGTGGGTTCGGCGCTACTGGTGATGATGGTGTCGGCCAAGGCGATGACCAATTCGGCATGCGAGTCTCGGTCAGGATCAGTCGCTGATTCGTAGAGCCATACCGGGCGGCCTCGCCCGTTTGGTTGATCACTGAATCGGCGGATCTGGCCACTCTCGACAAGGGCAACAAGGTGCTCCCTGATGGTGTTGCCGTGCAAGCCGGTGTGCTGCTCGATGGCGCGTTGCGGGACAGCCTCGGGCTGGTCACGGAGCAGGGTCAAGATCGCCCTTCGCGAGGCAGACATGGGGCGCCCGGATGAGGCGCTCAACACAGTCTCGCGTGTCGCTGCTCGGTGATTATTTTTCACGGAGTTGAGTGTAGTAAACCAGTGAGTAGGGTTTTGATGTACGACCCAGTTGTCCATGGCTTTCTCAGCTTTGGGGCCTAGGCTTGCATACGTTGACGGCCTTCCTCATGCTGGACATGAATGCCGGTGTTTTTCGCCGTAGTGCTGAAGAGACTAGGAGTGCTCAATGACCGAGACGACTCAATCGCTTGGCATGGAAGGTCCCTTGACCGATGCCTTGATCGGTGCGCGACGTTTCTTCACCAAGGCAAAAGTCAGTGATGATCACCGAGCGCTGTTCAAGGACGGCGGTCGCGAGGGCGATGTCTTCTACCGCGATCGGTGGTCTCACGACAAAGTGGTGCGATCCACGCACGGAGTCAACTGCACGGGCTCGTGCTCGTGGAAGGTCTATGTGAAAGACGGCATCATCACTTGGGAGGCCCAACAGACTGACTACCCAAGCGCCGGTGATGACCGACCCGAGTACGAGCCCCGTGGCTGTCCACGCGGCGCTGCGTTCTCGTGGTACACCTACAGTCCGACGCGGGTCCGTTATCCCTACATCCGCGGCAAGTTGCTTGAGCTCTATCGTCAGGCCAAGGCTGAGTACGGCGATCCAGTGGTGGCTTGGTCGCAGATCGTCCAGGATCCCGAGCGCGCCAAGGCCTACAAATCGGTGCGTGGCAAGGGTGGCTTGGTGCGGGCATCTTGGGATGAAGTCGCCGAGATCATCGCCGCGGCTCATGTTTACACCGTCAAACGCTGGGGCCCGGATCGGATCGCTGGCTTCTCGCCGATCCCGGCGATGTCTCCGGTTTCCTATGCATCTGGGGCCAGATTCCTGGAGATGATCGGCGCCCCGATGCTGTCGTTCTACGACTGGTATGCCGATCTGCCCAATGCCTCGCCACAGATGTTTGGTGATCAGACCGATGTGCCTGAGTCTGGTGACTGGTGGGATGCCGGCTATTTGATCATGTGGGGCTCCAATGTGCCCACCACCCGCACCCCCGATGCCCACTGGATGACCGAGGCACGTTATCGCGGTCAGAAGGTGGTTGCGGTTGCTCCTGACTACGCCGAAAACGTCAAATTTGCTGATGAGTGGGTCAATGCGGCTCCCGGCACTGATGGCGCCTTGGCCATGGCGATGGGGCATGTGATCTTGAAGGAATACTTTGTCGACCAACAGGTGCCCTTCTTCGAGGACTACAACAAACGCTTCACCGACCTGCCGCATCTGATCACCCTCGACGCGGATGAAGACGGTGGTTATCGCCCGGGCAAATATCTCGTTGCTGGTGATCTTGAGGGGCACCCGGAGAGCACTTCGGAAAATGCCATGTGGAAGCCCGCCGTACTTGACTCCAAGACCGGTGAGGTCGCGATCCCCAAGGGCGCGATTGGGCATCGATTCGGTGATGAAGGCATGGGCCAGTGGAATCTGGAGCTTGGAGATCTTGACCCGCAGTTGACCCTGTTTGGCTCGACCCAAGACTCCGCTGAGGTCTTGTTGCCTCGTTTCGACAGCCCCAATGGCACCGTCGAGTTGCAGCGTAGGGGAGTGCCCGTACGCCGCATTGGCGATCGCTTGGTGACCACGGTGCTGGACCTGATGTTGGCTCAGTACGGCGTCCGCCGCGGAGACCTGCCGGGTGAGTGGCCTGCCGACTACGACGATCCGTCCTCGCCTGCCACGCCAGCGTGGCAGGAGGAGCACACCGGTGTGCCTGCCGCTCAGGTGACCAGACTGGCTCGTGAATGGGCGCAGAACGCCATCGACACCGATGGTCGCGGCATGATCTTGATGGGGGCCGGCACCAATCACTGGTTCCATTCAGATCAGATTTATCGGGCCATGCTCGTGCTGACCACGATCACCGGTTGCCAAGGCCGCAATGGAGGCGGTTGGGCGCACTATGTGGGGCAGGAGAAGGTCCGCCCGATCATGGGCTTCCAGCACATGGCATTTGCCCTTGACTGGCAGCGACCACCGAGGCACATGAACCAAACTGCCTACTGGTATGTCAACACTTCTCAGTATCGCTATGACACCTTCTCTGCTGACGATCTTGACGCAGGCACCGGGGTCTTCAAGGACCGGTCCGTGATGGACCTGCTGGCTCAGTCGGTGCGGCTCGGCTGGACGCCCAGCTATCCGACCTTCAACAAGAGCAGCCTGGCTTTGGCCGACGAGGCTGCCGAAGCAGGGATGGAGCCGCCAGCCTATGTAGCCGAGCAACTCAAGAAGGGCGACCTCAAGTTCGCCATTGAGGAGCCAGAAGACGAAGAGAACTACCCACGGGTGTTGAGCCTGTGGCGCTCGAATCTGTTTGGATCCTCGGCGAAGGGCAACGAGTACTTCCTGCGTCACCTACTCGGCACCGACAGTGCTGCCACTGCAGTGGAGGCAGCCCCAGAGCATCGGCCCAGGGATGTCGAGTGGGCCGATCAGGCTGGAGAAGGCAAGCTCGACTTGTTGATGACGATCGACTTTCGGATGACAAGCTCGACGATCATGTCTGACGTCGTGCTGCCGGCCGCCACGTGGTACGAAAAGCATGACCTGAGCACGACCGACATGCACCCGTTTGTGCATTCGTTCAACCCAGCGATCGCCCCACCGTGGCAGACCAAGACTGACTGGGAAGCCTGGAAGACGATCGCACGCCGCTTCTCGGAGTTGGCAGTGGTCCATCTCGGCACTCGCAAGGATGTGGTCGCCAAGCCTTTGTGGCACGACACTCCAGAGGCAATGGCCACGGTCCATGGGGTGGTGCGAGATTGGAAGACCGGCGAGGTCGATCCGATCCCGGGCAAGACTCTGCCGGTGCTGGCCGTGGTCGAGCGTGACTTCACGGCCATCTACGACAAGATGATCTCGATCGGCCCACTGATGGAGAAGGCGGGCATGCTCACCAAGGGCGTTGCCTATGACGTGAAGCGCGAGATCGAGATCCTGCGTCAGCACAATGGCGTGGCCCATGGTGGTGCCGGTGACGGGCAACCGAAGGTTGAGACCGACGTACAGATGGCCGATGCGATCCTGCATCTTGCCGGCGTCTCCAACGGTCACCTGTCCACTCAGGGTTTCCGATTCCTGGAGAAGCGCACCGGGATGAAGTTGGCTGATCTGGCTGCCGAGCACGAGGGCAAGCAGATCACCTTCGCCGACACCCAGGTGGCGCCAGTTCCGGTGATCACCTCACCTGAGTGGTCTGGTTCGGAGTCGGGCGGGCGCAGATACAGCCCGTTCACGATCAATATCGAGCGTGGCAAGCCCTTCCACACCTTGACGGGTCGCCAACAGTTCTACCTCGATCACGACTGGATGCTCGGTATGGGTGAGGCACTTCCGGTATATCGCCCACCCCTGAACATGACCCACCTCTTTGGTGAGCAGCCCATCGGCGAGCAGACCGAGATGGGGGTGTCGGTCCGCTATTTGACCCCTCACAACAAGTGGTCGATCCACTCCGAATATCAAGACAATTTGTTCATGTTGTCCTTGTCGCGCGGTGGTCAATCCATTTGGATCTCAGACCGAGATGCCGACAAGATCGGGATCAAGGACAACGACTGGGTTGAGGCGGTCAACCGCAATGGCGTGGTGGCCGCACGAGCAATCGTGAGCCACCGGATGCCCGAAGGCACGGTCTACATGCACCACGCCCAGGATCGGTTGATCGACGTGCCACTCACTGAGCGAGATCGCAAGCGAGGTGGCATCCACAACAGCCTCACCCGCACCCTGCTCAAACCCAGCCACTTGATTGGCGGCTATGCCCAGTTGGCCTATTTCTTCAACTACATCGGGCCAACGGGCAACAACCGAGACGAAGTGACGATGATCCGCAAGCGCACAGCGAAGGTGGAGTACTGACATGAAGGTCATGGCACAGATGGCGATGGTGATGAACCTCGACAAGTGCATTGGTTGTCACACCTGCTCGGTGACGTGCAAGCAGGCCTGGACCAACCGCACCGGCACTGAATATGTCTGGTTCAACAATGTCGAGACCCGACCCGGACTTGGATATCCACGCACCTACCAAGACCAGGAAAAGTGGCAGGGCGGTTGGGTGCGCAAGTCAAATGGCAAGTTGGTCCTGCGGGCAGGAGGCCGGGTCAAGAAGTTGCTCAGTATCTTCTCCAACCCCAAACTGCCGCTCCTTCAGGACTACTACGAGCCCTGGACCTATGACTACGAGACCCTGACCAACTCGCCTCAGACTGACACCTTCCCGGTGGCCCGACCCAAGTCGTTGATCTCAGGCAAAGACATGAATGTCGAGTGGTCTGCCAACTGGGATGACGACCTGGGGGGCAGCAAGGAGCATGCAGCTCGCGACGAGATGATCAAAGGTATCGAAGACAAGGTCAAACTCGAGTTCGAAGAGACCTTCATGTTCTACCTGCCGCGCATCTGCGAGCACTGCCTCAACCCGAGCTGTGCCGCCTCTTGCCCCAGCGGCGCGATCTACAAGCGAGAAGAAGATGGCATCGTCTTGGTGGATCAGGATCGCTGTCGTGGGTGGAGGATGTGCGTCTCCGGCTGCCCCTACAAGAAGGTCTATTTCAACCACAAGACTGGTAAGGCAGAGAAATGCACCTTCTGCTATCCCCGGATCGAGGTCGGCATTCCCACAGTCTGTGCCGAGACCTGCGTTGGTCGCCTGCGCTATATCGGGTTGGTGCTGTACGACGCAGACAAGGTCTTGGAGGCGGCTTCGGTAGAGGACGAGCATGACCTCTATGAGGCTCAACGCTCCGTCTTCTTGGATCCAAATGATCCTCAGGTGGCGGCAGCCGCGGAGCGAGAGGGCATCCCAGTCGACTGGATCGAAGCAGCACGCAAGTCGCCGGTGTGGTCCCTGATCAGCGAGTACAAGGTGGCGCTGCCTCTGCATCCGGAGTACCGCACCATGCCCATGGTTTGGTACATCCCGCCGTTGTCTCCCGTGGTGGATGTGATCAAGGAGACCGGGCACGATGCCGAAGACCATGGCAATCTGTTTGCTGCGATCGATGCGCTTCGGATCCCGGTCGAATATCTCGCCAACCTCTTCACAGCTGGGGATGTCGCGCCCGTCAATGACGTACTCCGCAAATTGGCGGCCATGCGCTCCTACATGCGCGATATCAACTTGGGCAATGACCCCAACGAAGAGATCGCCCAAGCCGTCGGCATGGATGGCGAGAGCATGTATGAAATGTTCCGTCTCTTGGCGATTGCCAAGTACGAAGATCGCTATGTGATTCCCCCGGCCCATGCTGAGCAGGCTCATTCACTTGAAGAGCTCGCCACCGAGTGTGCTGTCGCAGATTACGGGGGTGGCAATCCCGACCTGTTTGGTGAAGGCAGTGGGTTCCCGACTCCGGTTGCCATCGAGAACTTCCAGATGCTCCAGGAGCGCCAGACTGCCGACGAACTTGTCGGTGGTGGCAGCAAGAAGGGGCGGGTCAATCTCCTGAACTGGGATGGCAAGGGCAGTCCGGAGGGCCTGTTCCCAGCCAACGATGAGAGCAGTTCGGGTGATCGGTGATGTTCCGCTTCTCCAGACAGCACACCCGACCTGCCAATGTGCAAGCGACTTGGGCAGTCTGTTCGAGGGTGTTGGACTATCCCACACCTGAGTTGCTCGACGACCTCGATCAACTCGAGGCGTTGGTCCCCGATGATGACAACCTGGCGACCTTGCTGACGCATCTGCGCTCGCACTCACTGCAGGAGTTGCAGCAGCAGTATGTGGCCACCTTCGACCATACTCGCCGCTGCGCTCTTTACCTGACCTACTTCGCCTATGGTGACACCCGACGCAGGGGAGTGGCTCTGGTCCAGTTCAAGCAAGCCTTCCGCAAGGCGGGCGTTGAGTTCGATGAGAGCGCAGATGAGCTTCCAGATCACCTCTGTGTGGTCTTGCAACTCGGTGCGGCGTACGACGCAGATGCTGCCTGGCGTTTGATGCTGGACCACCGAGCCGGCATCGAGATGTTGCGCCAAGCGCTGGCAGCTGAGGGGTCGCCCTGGTTGGGGGCGATGCTGGCATTGTGCTCCACCTTGCCTGCCTTGCGCGGCGAGGAGGCTGATGCGGTTCGCAAACTGATTGAGCAGGGGCCGCCTGACGAAACGGTTGGCCTTGATCCCTACACCATGCCCTCAATGGCACCCACTTCAGAATTCATCGGTATGCCTACCCCATTAGGAGCCTCACGATGACCACTTTCCTTTGGGAGATCCTTCCCTATCTATGTCTAGTCATCTTTGTCATCGGTCACTTCTGGCGCTATCGCTACGACAAATTCGGCTGGACCACCCGGTCTTCTCAGTTGCACGAAGACCGGTTGCTGCGCTTGGGGTCTCCGATGTTCCACTTCGGCATGCTCGGTGTCGTGGGCGGTCACGTGATCGGGTTGTTGATCCCCAGCGCATGGACGGAGTTCTTCGGGATCACCAATGAGATGTACCACATTGTCGCTGTGGTCGGTGGTCTGCTCGCGGGGGTGATGGCTCTAGGAGGATTGATGATCTTGGTCTATCGTCGCCGGACGGTAGGCCCTGTCTTCTCAGCCACAACCGTGATGGACAAGATCATGTATGCCTTCTTGGGGGCCACCATTCTGCTTGGCATGTGGAATACGGTCTTGGGATCCCTGCCGTTGTTTGGCGCTGGTGGGCATGCATATGACTATCGCGAAGGGGTGTCGATCTGGTATCGCTCATTCCTGTCATTCACACCTCAACCTGAGTTGATGGCTGAGGCTCCCTTGGGCTTCCAGTTGCATGCCTTGTTTGCTTTCGGCCTGTTTGCGCTGTGGCCCTTCACGCGCCTCGTGCACGTGTTCAGCGCGCCACTTGGCTATTTGACCCGTCCCTACATCGTGTACCGCAGTCGTGACGATCACATGGGCAGTCGCAATCCAACGCGCGGCTGGGACCGGGTCGGCTGATCAGGCTCTCGCGCTGAGTCAGGCGACAGGCAGCGTGAAGGCGAAGGTGTTGCCGATGGGCACGCCTTCGCTGTCGCGATTTGGGGTAACTGAGATGTGACCCCCGTGCCGTTCGACAATGCGCTTGCAAGTGGCCAGACCCATTCCCGTGCCCGATGCCTGGAGCCCCGCTCCGACACCGCGGGAGTAGGGCTCGAAGATCCTGAGCCACTCAGATGACGGAAGTGGTGTGCCTTTGTCGCGTACCTCGATCCGCACCATGCTTGGCTCAAGATCGGGTGACGTAGCCACCACGATTGATGCAGCCTCCCCCTTGGGTGCGTACTTGACGGCATTGGAGACCAGATTGACCACCACCTGCCTGACCAAGACTGCGTCTCCCAGCGGCTTCAGGGTCAGTTTGTCCTCGATCCGCGCTGAGGGATAGGTGTGTTGGAGTTCTTCGACAATTGGCGCCAGGTCAAGAGGCTGCAGTTCGAGTTCACCATCCCGAGCCACTGCATGAGTCAGCCAATTCTCGATTTCGTCATTCATCCGTCTTGCTGAGGCCTGACTTCGCGCCAACAGCATCTGGATCTCTTCAAGATCGGTCGAGTCCTGGGCGATCTCAAGGAGTCCGTACAGGGCAGTCAACGGGCTGCGCAGGTCGTGTGCCGCGATGTCTGCAAATTGGGTCAACTCCTGAAGGCGATGCACGCTGTCGGTGATGTCCTGCAGCAGGACGACCACCTTCGTGCCATCCTCATATTGCAAGGGTCGGGTGCGCACCGAAAGGATCCGGTCACCACTCGGGCTCTCCAAGGTCACGCGGAAATCCGGAGTATCTCCCCTGAGGATTGCGGTCCAGTAGTGGTCTGGGTCTACGGGATAGTCGGGCTCGCTGGCCGGGATCAGATAGGTCGCCAATTGCTGTGCCGGTCGCGCCAAGATGTCTTCAGGCAGGAGTCGGTTGGCCACCTGATTGGCGCGTTCGATGTGACCGCGAGCATCGACCAGGAGTAGCCCGTCGCTGATGCCGTCAAAGACGTTGGTCAATAGTGCGCTGGTTTCCTTGGCTTCGCGTTCACGGGCTGCCAACTCGCGCACCATCGCTGCGCGGCGTTCGCGCTCGCTGACCAGGCCCATCGTTGTGATCGCATAAGCAGGGAGCATGATGTCGATGAAGATCGGGCCCAGGATCCAGTCGGTCTGGACGAGATTCATGTGTGGGAATCGCGCCAGCGATCCAACGAGAGTGAGGGTGATCAGTGCGTGCCCGGCCACTGCCCACTTTCGCATCACCATGGCAGCCCACACGGCTGGGATCAAGATCGCCCATCCGGCCTGTTGATCAGGATTGCGCATCGCGAAGAGGAAGAAGATGATCGCCAAGGCAGCGATCAACACCAATTTCATGACCTGCTGGTGTGAACGATCCTTGCCAGGTTTGAGCAACGGATAGAGCGTGAGCACGGTGATGCAGACCCCGGGTGCGCCCCTGATCCACCAATAGAAGACCTCAAGGCCCCCTCCAGACGGCGTGATGAAGAGCAACTGAAAGGGAAGCGAAATGGCCGAGCCGATCAGGGTAAACCCGAGCACTTGAAGCATTTGGGTGGTTCGGGTGAGGTAGACAGTCCCGATGATGGCGGCGAGTAGGTTGACAATCAGATAGCCGGACAGGACCGCACCCAGATATTGCAGGATCGACACGCGAGGTGATTCGCCCAGCAACACTGCTGGCACATTTATCGCCACGAAGCTGAAGATCGCAGTTGCAATCAGGCGATTGCGGAAGTCAGTTCCCCTCAGATGCCAAATCGAGATGAACCAAACCACCATGACGGGCGCCAACGACTTTATGCCCGCCAAAGTCGGGTCAGCGAATCGGACCGTCGAAGAGACAATCACTGCAACTGGGATCACTGCCCACCAGATCACACCTGAATAGGGCGGTTGCTCCCGAAAGGCAGGATGCAGCCATGGACCGAGCCTTTGGGTCCATGGCAGCGACGGCTGAGCCGATCCAGCGTGAGTATCGGGCACGAAACAAGCCTAGGGGGTTGTCACCAACAATGTGGGTCTTTGCTAAGTGATCGTGAGGCCACCGTCAACGGGCAGAGTCTGCCCGGTGATGTAGCCGGCCGCCGGCGAGGCCAAGAAGACCGCAGCGGCCGCCAACTCGAGTGGATCTCCGGTGCGCGCGAGTGGAATGCGCTCTTTCTGGGACTCGAGGTAGCCGGGCTTGTATTGATCAGTCATCTCGGAGGCGAAGAATCCCGGCGCGAGCGCGTTGACCCTGATCCCCTTGCGGCGACCCCACTGCTGGGCGAGATCGCGGGTCATACCGATCAGACCCGCCTTCGAGGCGGCATAGGCAGCTTGGGGGAGACCCGCGGTGGTGAGCCCGAGCACTGATGAGATGTTGATGATGGAGCTTCCAGGTGCCATCACCCGGCCACAGGCCTGGGCCATCCAGTAGCAGCCATTCAGGTTGATGTCGATCACCTCGCGGAACTGCGCCGGGGTCTCCTTGGTGGCAGGCACGGCCGTGCCGATCCCGGCATTGTTGATCAAGACGTCGACTTGGCCGAATTCATCGATTGTGGAGTCAACAAGTGCCTGACAAGAGTCCGGATCAGCCACGTCAGTCGCCACTGGAAGGGCTCGGCGACCGTTGGCCCGCACAAGTGATGCGGTCTGAGCCAAGCGATCGAGGCGACGTGCGCCCATGGCGACATCTGCCCCGGCCTGGCTGAAAGCCTCGGCGAAGGATACGCCAAGCCCGGAGGAGGCTCCCGTGATCACCACTACCTTGTCCTTGATCGAGAACAAGTCAATTGCCGTCAACTGGGTCACCCATCCTTCTGATCGGCCGCCGCTGATTGGCTAGCCTGCCAAGCACTTGCCACCATTTCGTCCAGCGTATGCCGCATTTGCCAATCGAGGTCCTGGCTGGCTGCCTGGCCGGTGGCCACAATCCGATCGGGATCTCCGGGGCGTCGGGGGCCGATCTGTGGGCTGAAATCAATGCCGGTCACCCGGGACATGGCATCCATGATCTGCCGTACCGACGACCCATTGCCGCTACCGAGGTTGTAGATGGACTTGAGCGCGTTTCCTGCAGCCAATTGCCGTGCTGCGGCCACATGGGAGAGTGCCAGATCCTGTACGTGCACATAGTCGCGCACACAGGTGCCGTCGGGGGTGTTGTAGTCATCACCATTGATCCGTGGGGTTCGTCCATCGAGTAAGGCATCGAAGACCAACGGGAACAGATTGTGTGGGCTGGTGTCGTAGAGGTCATCGTGACCGCTGCCTACGACATTGAAATAGCGCAAAGAGGTGTGCCTGAGGCCAACTGCACGGGCTTGATCAGCGATCAGCCATTCACCGATTAGTTTGGACTCGCCATAAGGAGACTCAGGGTGAGTCGGTGTCTGCTCAGTGACGAGATCCACGTCTGGCGTGCCGAATGTGGCCGCGCTCGACGAAAAGACCATCAGGTCAACTCCTTGAGTTGCCATGGCCTCGAGCAATGAGAGCGTGCCAGTGACATTCTGCTGGTAGGTGTGTAGGGGGCGTTCGACCGAGACGCCGGCGTACTTGAAGCCCGCGAGATGGATGACCCCGACCACCTGATGCTCATGCATGGTCCGGCTCAAAAGCTCTGTGTCGAGGATGCTGCCTTCCACGAATGGGACATCTGGTGCAACGAACTCACGATGGCCACTGGAGAGATCATCGACCACGACTGGGTGCATCTGTGCGTCGTTGAGGGCTCTGGCCACGTGGGATCCGATGTAGCCAGCTCCGCCTGTGACCAACCAACTCTTTTTCACTGAGCCCCTCCTCGGATCTAGTGTTGCTCGTGGAGTTCACCCTAGAGGGTGGGAGCCGCAACGAGACGGGCGGATAGACTCGCGGTGCCATGAATCAGACTCCTGAAATTCACTACGACGCCCACGCGCTCGAGGCCAAGTGGCTCCCCATCTGGGACGAGCTTGAGCTGTTCACTGCTGATGACGACAGCGAACGCCCAAAGCGATATGCCCTGACGATGTTTCCCTATCCAAGTGGTGACCTCCACATGGGGCACGCAGAGGTATTCGCCATCCATGATGTGATCGCGCGGTACTGGTGGATGAAAGGTTTTGAGGTGCTCAACCCCATGGGTTGGGACTCCTTCGGGTTGCCGGCAGAGAATGCCGCGATCAAGAACGACGAGCATCCTGCGACCTACACCTATGCCAATATCGAGACCCAGGCCGGGTCGATGCGTCGATATGGCACCAGCTTCGATTGGTCCCGTAGGTTGCACACCTCTGACCCGGAGTACTACCGATGGACCCAGTGGTTGTTCTTGAAATTGCGTGAGCGAGACCTGGCATATCGCAAGAACTCTCCGGTCAACTGGTGCCCTAAAGACCAGACGGTCTTGGCCAACGAACAGGTCAAGGAGGGGTGCTGTGAGCGCTGCGGTGCCGTAGTCACCAAACGATCGTTGACCCAGTGGTATTTCAAGACCACTCACTATGCCCAACGTCTGCTCGATGACATGGACCAACTCGATGACACCTGGGTTGCCAAGGTGCTCAACGCACAACGCAACTGGATCGGCAGATCTGAGGGTGCTGAAGTCGACTTTGAGTTGGTCCTGGCTGATGGTTCGACCAAGACGATCTCGGTCTTCACGACCAGGCCTGACACCTTGTATGGCGCCACGTTCATGGTGGTGGCCGCGGACGCACCGTTGGCGGCGCAAATCGTGTCTCCAGCCCAGCAACAGGCTCATAGCGACTATCTCAGCGAAGTGCGTAAGGCCAGCGACATCGATCGACTGGCTACTGATCGCCCCAAGTCCGGGGTCGATCTTGGCATCACCGCCATCAACCCGGTCAACGGCGAAAACATCCCGGTTTGGGCAAGTGATTATGTGCTCGCCGACTATGGCACCGGCGCCATCATGGCTGTGCCGGCTCATGATCAACGAGACCTTGACTTCGCTCGGGCAATGGGCTTGCCGATCCGCCGAGTGATCGACACCGGTGAACCCAATCCCGAGGAGACCTTCCTGGCCACCGCGGGAGATGGCGTCTACGTCAACTCTGGTCCCCTGGATGGCCTGGCTGACAAAGCAACCGGAATTGCCAAGGTCGTTGAGCAGTTGGAGTCTGCCGGTCATGGGACTGCTTCGGTCAACTACCGGTTGCGCGACTGGCTCTTGTCTCGCCAGCGCTATTGGGGGGTGCCGATCCCGATCATCCACTGTGACGGGTGTGGTGAAGTAGCCGTGCCTGAAGCTGAACTCCCAGTTGTGTTGCCGGAGTTGCGTGGCGCGGACCTCAAACCAAAGGGGGTTTCACCGTTGGCAGCGGCCGAGGATTGGGTGCACGTGACCTGCCCAAAGTGTGGCGGGTCCGCCAAGCGTGACACCGACACCATGGACACCTTTGTGGACTCATCTTGGTATTTCTTGCGCTATTGCTCGCCCAACGACGACACGCAGGCATTCGACCGAGATCTCGTGCATCGTTGGTTGCCGGCCGACATCTACGTCGGGGGAGACGAGCACGCGGTGTTGCACCTGCTGTATGCGCGATTCTTCACCAAGGCCTTGCACGACATGGGACTGCTTGACTTCTCCGAACCATTTGCGGCCTATCTCTCACAGGGCAAGGTGCTCAACGAAGGTCGCAAGATGAGCAAGTCCTTGGGCAATGGTGTCGACCTCGGGGCCCAACTCGACGCCTTTGGTGTTGATGCGGTGCGCCTGTCTCTGGTGTTTGCAGCGCCGCCTGAAGACAATGTCGACTGGAAGGACATCTCGCTGGAGGCGTCCTCACGATTCTTGCAGCGCGCTTGGCGCCTGGCGGGTGACGTGACCGCGCCGGTGGATGCTGAAGCAGGCGCCGGAGATCTCTCGCTGCGCAAGCAGACCCACAAGACGATCGACAATGCGGCCCAGCTTCTCGAGGGGCATCGATTCAATGTTGTCGTGGCCAGGGTGATGGAGTTGGTCAATGCGACTCGGAAGGCGATCGACTCTGGTTGTGGGCCCGACGATCCCGCTGTCCGCGAGGCCGCTGAAGTAGTTGCTCAACTTCTGTCGTTGTTCGCGCCGTACACGGCCGAAGAGATGTGGTCGAGATTGGGTCATGCCCCGAGCGTGGCTCAGCGCGCATGGCCCGAAGTTGACCCCGCGTTGCTGGTCGAAGAGTCAATCACTGCGGTCGTGCAGATTCAGGGCAAGGTGCGCTCTCGCCTGGAAGTGTCGCCCAGCATCGCCGAGGATGACTTGGAGCGACTCGCACTGGCTGATCCAGCGGTGGTTGCGGCCATCACCGGCAAGGAAATCCGCAAGGTGATCGTGCGGGCCCCCAAACTGGTCAATATCGTTTTGGGCTGAGGGAGGCGTTTTGGCTGAGCGGATTGCGGTGGTCACTGACTCAACCGCCTTTTCAGACCCAGAGGTGGCCGCCTCGCTTGGTGTGCATGTCGTCCCCCTTCAAGTGGTGATTGGTGCGGAGTCGCACGAAGATTTCGGGCCTGACGCAGTCACACCCGAGATGCTCGCTGAAGCACTACGCACCTTTACGCCGTTGAGTACCTCGCGACCGAACCCAGAAAACTTCCTGGTCTTGTACGAGGCACTTGCCGATCAGGGATTCACCGCGATCATCTCCATCCACCTGTCGAGTCAGCTAAGTGGCACGGTCGAATCCGCTCGGATTGCGGCAAGCGCCTGCTCTGTTCCAGTGCAGGTGATCGACTCCGGTCTCGTAGGTAGTGCCACTGGCGCGGTGGTGGAGGCGGCAGTAACGGCTCGGGACGATGGATCCAGGGCGGAAGCCATTTGTGATGTGGCCCAGAGACGTGCCGACAACACGGAGGTGCTCTTCTACGTCGACACTTTGGAGTACCTCCGACGGGGCGGCCGGATCAACACGGCAGCGGCCTTGGTAGGACAGGCCCTGGCCATGAAGCCGATCCTCAAGATCAAGGACGGGAGGGTGGTGCAACACGAGCGGGTACGCACGGCGGCGCGGGCGCTGGCTCGGTTGGAGGAATTGGCCGTTCAGGCGGCTGATGATGCACCCGTCTCCGTGAGTGTGGCCCATCTGGAGTCCCCTGATCGGGGCGCCCAATTGGCAGCGCATCTGCAGGAGAGACTCGGTGAACAACTGGCAGACCGCGAGGTCGCTTTGGAGCAGGTAGGCGCTGTGATCGGTGCCCACGTGGGGCCGGGCATGGTCGCAGTCTCGGTTTCCCGGCACGACTAACGAAGCCAGGTTTTCCACAGATCTCGAAAACGGGCTGGGAAGTGCTGCCCCGGGCACATAGTTTGCCCGCATGGCAATTGACTCGCGTGATCTCCCGAACACCGCTCACCAGCGTCTGGAGATGCTGAGTCGTGAGTTGGAGTCAGCTGGCTTGCGCCCCAGGGAGTCGACTCCCATCCCCGGGGCCACTCCTGAGCCCAGTGGGAGGCACTCCAAGAGACGCCGACCTCCAATGACCGAGCGTGTTGGTGGCTGGCTCGGCGATCGCCTGCCAGACACGATGCGCGGCAGGTTTCAGTTGGGGCAAAGCTCGGTCCTCGTCCTGGTGGTTGTTGGTGTCCTGGCAGCGTTTGTGAGTTGGCTTGCTTGGCAAAACATGGGTGGCGAGGTCCAACAGGTCAAGGAGCGCAAGCCGCAGTTGACCATTTCCAGTCCATCGGTGGCCGAGACGACTGGAGTCGCGCCTGGTTCGGAGGCCAAGACTGAAGTGGTGGTCGATGTAGTCGGGAAGGTACGCAATCCAGGCGTGGTCACCCTGGCTGCTGGGTCACGGGTTGTCGATGCCATCGCCAAGGCAGGAGGTGCGAAACCAGGTGTCTCGCTCAGCGGACTGAATCGTGCCCGGGTGTTGGTCGATGGGGAGCAGATCTACATCGGCAAACCACCAGGAGGAGTCGCTGGAGCTGCTGTCTTGGCGTCAGGTGCTCCCGCTGGTGCCAACCTGATTTCTTTGAACTCCGCGACTCAGGAGCAGTTGGAGACCCTTCCAGGGGTAGGCCCCGTAACCGCCCAAAGCATCCTGCAATGGCGCGCCTCCCACGGATCATTTTCAAACATAGATGAACTCCTGGAAGTGGATGGCATCGGCGAAAAGACCTTGGCCAAGCTTGCCCCCCTCCTCACCTTGTGACACTAGACCTGCGGATGCCAGTGATCGGCGTCATCGCCTGGGCATCGGCAATCGCAACGGCTCGGCAACCGTGGTTGATCATCGTGACGGGCGTTGTCTGGCTGGTCATCCTCGCCCATGTGCCTTGGCGTCGCAGGCTAGGAGCTGCCACTGTGCTGGGCTGGCTGCTGATCTGCGCCGCATCCTCGACCTCGACCCTGCTGCATGCTCGCGCGGCAAGCGGTGGTGCGCTGAGTGAGCTTGCCAGTGATGGCGCGCAGGTGCAGGCAATGGTCAAGACAGTGTCGTCTCCCAAGTCCCATCAAGGGAGATTCTCCGACTACATCACGGTGCGGGCCCAGACACGGTGGGTGGTGGGCAGAGGTGCCCGTCACTGGACGAGAGCACCAGTCCTGATCATTGCTCCTGAGTCGTGGTCGAAGGTGGCGCTGGGTTCCACTGTTGAGTTCAAGGGTCGGTTGCAGACAGCCCAGGGACCGGATCTGGCGGGAGTCATTCGGGCCCAGGGCCCCCCGCAGATCATTGCCGCGCCGAGTTGGGTGCACACAGCTGCCGAAGGGATGCGCTCAGCAATCCGCAGGTCGGTTGCACAGGCTGACCCGGTGTCCAGGGCGCTTCTGCCCGCTCTGGTGGACGGCGATGACGCCGGAATGGATCCGCAGACGGTTGCTGACTTCCAAGCATCAGGGCTGACTCATCTGACCGCAGTCAGTGGAGCCAATCTGACCCTGGCTTGCGGTGCTCTGGTCCTCTTGGCGCGCTGGGTAGGGGTACGCCGTCAGGGACTGGTCATGGTCGCCATCTTGGGCATTGTCGGCTTTGTGATCTTGGCTCGTGCCGAGCCCAGCGTCGTACGTGCCGCAGCCATGGGTAGTGCTGCACTGCTTGGACTGGGACGGAACGGACGTAATGCTGGGATGAGGGCCTGGGGCATCGCGCTGACCGTTTTGGTGCTTTTCGAGCCGCCGTTGGCCCACAACCTGGGATTTTCGCTGTCGGTGCTGGCGACAGCTTCAATCCTGTGGCTGGCCCCCGTCTGGCGCGATGGCTTGATGACTTGGTTGCCGCGGTGGGCAGCTGAGGGGACTGCGGTCCCGCTTGCTGCTCAGTTGGGCTGCACCCCATTGGTGGCCGCGATCTCAGGCCAGGTGAGTTTGGTTGCGGTCTTGGCCAACCTGTTGGCGGCGCCCGCTGTGGCGCCAGCCACCGTGCTTGGGCTCGCGGCTGGAGTGTGCACCTTGATCAACGAGCGGCTCGGTGAGGTGGTGGCCGCCCCTGCGGTCTGGTGCTGTCGATGGTTGGTCCTGGTAGCCACCAAGAGCGCACAGCTTCCAGTAGCCACCATCGAATGGTCCACCAGCCCTGTGGCCCTAGCACTGTTGACGGCCCTGTGTCTGATGTTGGTCCTGATCCTGCCCAGCGTCTTGAGGAGACGCAATCTGGCGCTCTTGGTGTCCGGAATGCTGCTGGCGGTCATCGTGGTGCCGTTGCCTACTCCCGGTTGGCCGCCAAAGAACTGGGTGATGGTGGTCTGTGATGTGGGTCAAGGCGATGGCATCGTGCTCCATGCAGGTGGCGAGTCGGCAGTGGTTGTTGATACCGGCCCCGATCCGACCCTCATGGACCGGTGCTTGACCCGAATGGGGATCCAACGAGTCCCGTTGATTGTGCTCACGCACTTCCATCAAGATCACGCCGGAGGGATTGCCGGGGTGATCCCCGGTCGTGAGGTCGGCTTGATCCAAGTGACCACATTGGCTTCGCCACCCGGAGAAGTACGCAAGGTGGAAGGTGTGGCTACTGACAACGATGTGCCCCTGGTGCAGGTGCGCCCGGGAGAGTCGGCAAGAGTCGGCAGGCTCACCTGGCAGGTCAAAGGCCCATCGGCAATCCCGATCGCCGACTCGGAGTCTCCTCCCAATGACGCCAGCATCGTGATGCTGGTGCAGGTCTCCGGACTGCGGATCCTCCTGATGGGCGATGAGGAGCCACCTTCCCAACGTCAGCTCATGACGAAGTTGGCTGGGCAAAGCGTCGACGTACTCAAAGTGGCCCACCATGGGTCGGCCAACCAAAATTTTGACCTGATCCGCAGTCTGGCCCCGAGGCTGGCCGTGATCTCCGCCGGTGTCGACAACGACTACGGGCACCCCGCCCCAAGCACACTCACCTCGCTGCGACAGATCGGCGCCGTGATCCGGCGTACGGATCTGGGCGGTGACATCGCTGTCTCCGTCGGGCCAGGTGGTGAGCTTCAAGTAGTTGAGCGAGGGCATCCGAATCGGTGATTGTCTACAGCTCATGAGAGAGTGCGCCCATGGCCGCAAACCAGTCAGCCCTCGGGCAGATCACCTTGATTACTGGACCGGAGGAGTTCTTGGGGGAGCGGACGGTCCAACGATTGCGGACCCAAGTGCGCAATGCTGATCCCGAGGCGGATTTCACCCAAACCCAAGCCGCCTCCGTCGATCGGGCCGCCTTGGAAGAACTGTCTGCCCCATCGCTGTTTTCGGCCACCAGGTGTGTTGTGGTGCATCAGCTGGAGCAGCTCCCTGAAGAGTCCTGGCAGGGATTGCTCGACTACTGCTCCAACCCAGTCGCTGACGTGGCGTTGATCCTGGTGCACACCGGTGGCAACAGGGGCAGCGGTCTGCTCAACAAGCTCCGCAAGTGCGACAGCGTCAATGAGTTCAAGAGTGCCGTGATCAAGGCCTATCAGCTGCCTGACTTCGTGGTGTCTGAGGCAAAGTCACGCAAGGTGGTCATGGGCAATCGTGCTGCGGAGTTCTTGGTGCAGTCGCTGGGCACGGATCTGCGCTCCTTGGCAGCTGCCGTTGGGCAGTTGGCGAGTGACTTCGCAGGTGAAGAGCTCACCTTGCAACGAGTGCAGCAGTACTACGGTGGCCGAGCGGAGGCGAAGTCTTTTGCGGTAGCTGACCACGCCGTGAATGGTGACTTGGCTCAGGCCTTGGAGGAGTTGCGTTGGATCCTGGAACGCGGCAATGAGCACGTCTTGGTCACTGCGGCGTGCGCTCGTGCATTGCGACAGGTTGCCTTGTGCAAGCAGGGAGCTGGCCGAATGCGAGATGCCGACCTAGCCAGCCAACTGCAGGTGCCGCCTTGGAAACTGAAGTCTTTGGTGCCCCAAGCCAGAAGCTGGGATGAACAAGGCCTCGATCGGGCAATTCAGGCGGTGGCCCTTGCCGATGCCCAGATCAAGGGGCAGGCAAGCGATGGTTCTTACGCAATCGAGAAGATGATCATGGAGATCTGTGCTGCTCGAAACTGAGCAGCCCGCGGATGCAGGCTCAGAGAGCCGCGGCGCGCTTGTGGATGGCTGACTTGCGATTGGCAGCTTGGTTCTTGTGAATGACGCCCTTGGACGCAGCCTGATCCAGCTTCTTGGCCGCATCTGCGGCAAGTTTGCTGGCATCTTCTGACCCAGCGTCAGCTGCTTCACGGAACTTACGAATGGCGGTCTTCAGGTTGGTCTTGACAGCCTTGTTGCGCTCATGCGCAGCTTCGTTTTGACGGTTGCGCTTGATCTGGGACTTGATATTGGCCACGTGGGCTTGCCTTTGCTTTCAGGGGTCGGACTAAGTTGCGGAAATCAGGGGTGTCCGGTCATCCCAGACACAAGGGGCAACTTTATCAGTGAGTGTCACCGGCGCCAAAATCGAGACTACTCAGCGACCGCATCGGGGTGGGCCTTCTCCTGGCCAGTTGCCTTCTTCGTGGTTGCCTTCTTTGTAGGGGACTTCTTGGTGGAGGCCTTCTTTGAGGTCGCCTTCTTCGCGGCGGGCTTTGCGGGCTGCGTCTTCTTTGGCCGAATGCCCGCGCTCGCTTCCAACTCCTCCAAGGCGAAATTGCAGGCATCGGCGAGCTGGTCGAGGTCTGGCACTACCTCCGGGGTGCTGACGAAGCCGAAGTCGATGCTGCCCAGATAACTGAACACCGTGACGTTGAGGGCAACATCGAGGACCAATGGGCCCATCGGCATCAGGGCATCGAGTTTGGCCCCAGCCATGTACAAGGGGAAGTTGGGGCCTGGGACATTGGAGACGACCACGTTGATGGGAGCCAGGTTGTTGGACAGTCCGCTCATCGTGTAGGCGCGTGAAGCCACGGTGAGCAGCCCGGGAGGGGTCATGTCTGGGAGTTGCATGATCTGGCGGGCGCTGAGCGCCTTGGCCATTTCCTTCGCCCCCTGGGTGCTTTCGAAGATCGCCGAAATCCGCCTTGACGGGTCGGCGATGTCAGTTGCCATGTTTACGGTCATGGAACTGACCGCATTGCCACCAACGGGATCTTTGTCGTCGGTGCGCGTCGAGACTGGGATCTGACCGATCAAGGGTTTGCTGGGCAAGCCTTCACGCTCAGCAAGGTAATGGCGTAGGGCCCCGGAGACGATGGCCAAGACAACATCGTTGAGCTTTACGTCATAGGCAGACTTCAAAGCCTTGACCCTGTCGAGTTCGAGGCGGACCCCAGAGACTCGCCGCTGCGGTGAGATCTGGGCGTTGAATCTCGTCACAGGTGCTGAGAAGAAGCGTGGGGGTCGGTTTGTGAAGTCACGCACGGCAAGTTGTTGACGGACCGTTTGGCCGACCAAGCCGATCACCCGGGCTGGTGTCTGGACCCCAAGGTTGATTGCGGCTCGGGCCCAGCGCTCGACCATGGGTGGGCGCTCGGCGCCAATGCTGTGCAGGGTCTCCTCATCGGGTGGACGGGGCTCCTTGGTGATGTCTAGGAGGATTTCTCCCAGCCCTGCGCCTGAGACCCCGTCGATGATGGCATGGTGCATCTTGGTCAAGGTGGCGACGTGGTTGCCCTCGATGCCTTCGATCACCCAGAGCTCCCAGAGCGGTCGGGTGCGGTCGAGTTTGTATGACATCAGTCGCCCGACGAGTTCATCGAGTTCTTCGCGCCCGCCAGGCGCGGGTACGGCGATCCGACGGATGTGGAAGTCAGGGTCAAGGTGAGGGTCTTCGACCAACCAAGGCCGGTCGAGCCCGAGAGGGCCTTCAACCACTCGCCAACGAAGCTGTGGCATCTGAGGGAGCCGCTGCACGACTAAGTCACGGACCAGTTTGAAGCTGAAATCAGGGGCGTCATCGAGCTCATGGATGGCGACTGCGCCGACGTGCATGTGCCAGCCGGGGGTCTCGCCGTACCAAAACGCTGCGTCCACACCTGACATCCGCTTCACAATGCGCACCTTAGCCCAGTCGCCGCGAGTGTGGGAGACTTGTCTCTACACGCAAACAACCCGATCGTCACGACTCGGGTCGCCGTGAACCAACTCGTCCAAACCGCCGCTACGGATAGCTAGCTGCTACAGACACATAGAGAGTGAGCCGTGCCTGATCTGCCGCGCCATGCGCCCGAGCCTGGGAAGACCGACTCTTCGATCATCCGCAACTTCTGCATCATCGCCCATATCGATCATGGCAAGTCGACTCTTGCCGATCGGATGCTCCAACTGACCGGGGTGGTTGATGAGCGGGCTGCTCGCGCGCAATATCTGGATCGGATGGATATTGAGCGCGAACGCGGCATCACCATCAAGAGTCAAGCAGTCCGGATGCCTTGGACGGTGACTGAGGGCAACGAAGAGGGGGCGGCCCCGGGCACCTATGTGCTCAACATGATCGACACTCCAGGCCACGTCGACTTCACCTACGAGGTTTCGCGGAGTCTGGAGGCCTGTGAGGCTGCGATCTTGCTGGTCGATGCTGCTCAGGGGATCGAGGCCCAGACATTGGCAAACCTCTATCTTGCGTTGGCGGCCGACCTCCATGTGATCCCGGTACTCAACAAGATCGACCTACCCAACGCCAATCCCGACAAGTACGCCGCGGAGCTGGCCGGCATCATCGGCTGTGCTGAGTCCGAGGTGCTCAAGGTCAGTGCCAAGACTGGCATCGGTGTGGCCACAGTGCTCAACGAGATTGTCAAGCAGACCCCCGCGCCAGTAGGAGATCCCACTGCTCCGCCAAGAGCGCTGATCTTCGACTCGGTCTATGACACCTATCGAGGTGTAGTCACCTATGTGCGGGTTGTTGACGGCAAGCTCCGCCATCGCGATCGCATCAAGATGATGTCCACTGGCGCCGTGCACGAGATGCTCGAGGTCGGTGTGATCAGCCCAGAGCCTGTCAAGGCCAAGGAGATTGGCGCGGGTGAGGTGGGCTATCTGATTACTGGTGTGAAGGATGTGCGTCAGTCGCGAGTCGGTGACACGGTCACCTCTCAACACGACGGGGCTGTGGAGCCGCTAGGTGGATACAAACACCCCAATCCGATGGTCTTTGCGGGCCTGTACCCAATCGACGGCGACGACTACCCGACCCTGCGCGATGCCCTCGACAAATTGCAGCTCAATGACGCCGCCTTGGTCTATGAGCCGGAGACATCAGGGGCACTGGGTTTTGGATTCCGGTGTGGCTTCCTCGGCCTACTGCACATGGAGATCGTCAGGGAGCGACTGGAGCGGGAGTTCAACCTCGACTTGATCAGCACCGCTCCCAACGTGGTCTACCACGTGACGATGGAGGATGGCGCGGAGCACGAGGTGACCAATCCCAGTGAATATCCGACGGGCAAGATCCACGAAGTTCGTGAGCCGGTGGTCAAGGCGACCATCCTGACTCCTGCTGACTACATCGGCACCATCATGGAGCTGTGTCAGGCAAAGCGTGGCGCCTTGGACGGGATGGACTATCTGTCAGAAGACCGAGTCGAGATGCGCTACACGCTTCCGTTGGCGGAGATTGTCTTTGACTTCTTCGACCAGTTGAAGTCACGCACCAAGGGCTATGCATCGCTCGACTACGAACCAACAGGCGAGCAAGTGGCCAAGCTCGTCAAGGTCGACATCTTGTTGCATGGTGACACCGTTGATGCCTTCAGCGCGATCGTGCATCAGGATTCGGCGTACTCCTATGGGGTCGCTCTGGCTGGGAAGCTCAAGGAGCTCATCCCAAGGCAACAGTTTGAAGTGCCGATCCAAGCTGCGATCGGTAGTCGGGTGATTGCCCGCGAGACGATCAGAGCGATCCGCAAAGACGTCTTGGCCAAGTGCTATGGCGGAGACATCAGCCGCAAACGCAAGCTGCTGGAGAAGCAGAAAGAGGGCAAGAAGCGGATGAAGATGGTTGGTCGAGTCGAGGTGCCCCAAGAGGCGTTCATTGCGGCGCTGTCCACCTCAGCGCCTGCCGAAAAGGGCAAGAAATAGCCTTTGCGAGGCGCATTTGGCCTTGGAGGTTGTGAAATTGCAGACACATCTGGTGGGTCCATGGCCAGATGTGGGTGGGTGATCTAGGTTACTCGTAAGCAAACTTCCAACGGAGAGAGCCAATGCCTACACAAATCGAAGACATGTCCCTCATTGAAAACCGTCCAGCAAGTATGGCCAAGCAGTTCCAGATGCGCGTGGCCCAGTCAGGGCCGCGAGAAGCCTTCCGACAGCCAGCAGGGGAGGGCCAGCCCTGGAAGTCGACAACTTGGGATGAGTCCAAGGTGATCGTCGACCGCTTGGCCGCGGGTCTGCTGGCCCTTGGCCTACAAAGTGAGCAGCGCGTGGGTATTGCTGCGGCTACGCGGGTCGAGTGGATCTATGCCGATTTGGCAATCATGTGCGCGGGCGGTGCCACAACGACCGTCTACCCCACGACGATGGCCAGCGATGTGGCCTACATCCTGGCCGATTCAGAGTGCCGAGTCGTGTTTGCAGAGGATGCAGAACAACTGGCCAAGCTAAAAGAGCATCGCTCGGAGTTGCCCAATCTGGAGAAGGTCGTCCTGATCGACGGTGAGGGTGATGGCGACTGGGTGATGTCTTGGAGCGAGTTCCAGGAGCTGGGCGAAGCGGCTCTGGCCAAGGACGGCACCATGGTGGACAAGGCTGTGGAGGCCATCTCCCCTGACCAACTTGCGACCTTGATCTACACCTCAGGCACGACCGGGCGGCCTAAGGGTGTGCGCTTGGCGCACTCGGCATGGACCTACGAAGGTGCCTCCATCCAGTCTCGCAACATCCTGTCTGAAGCCGATCTTCAGTTCCTGTGGCTGCCGATGGCTCACTCCTTCGGCAAGGTCTTGCTCTCCACTCAGCTGGCCTGTGGTTTTGCCACGGCCGTTGATGGTCGAGTCGACAAGATCGTTGACAACTTGGCGATCGTCAAGCCGACCTTCATGGGCGCGGCCCCACGCATCTTCGAGAAGGCACACGCGCGCATCGTGATGATGCAGGCCCAAGAGGGCGGCGCCAAGGAGAAGATCTTCAACAAGGCCTTTGAGGTTGGGCTCAAAGCCGATGAGTTGAAGAAGCAGGGCAAGCCACTGCCCTTCCTGTTGGGCATCCAACACTCTTTGTTCGACAAGTTGGTCTTCTCCAAGATCCGCGACCGTTTTGGTGGGCGGGTGCGCTTCTTCATCTCTGGCTCGGCGGCCTTGAACCGCGACATTGCGACTTGGTTCAACGCAGCCGGCATCCAGATCCTGGAAGGCTATGGGCTCACTGAATCCTCAGCTGGCACCTTCGTCAACTTGCCCGAAGACAATCGCTATGGCTCGGTTGGCATTGCCTTCCCGGGCACTGAAGTCAGGCTTGGCGACGGTGACGAAGTGCAGGTGCGCGGCCCCGGTGTCATGCAGGGCTACCACAACCTGCCCGAGGCCACTGCCGAGGCATTGACAGAAGATGGCTGGCTGCACACGGGCGACAAGGGCTCCCTCGACGCCGATGGCTATTTGACCATCACCGGTCGGATCAAGGAGCTCTTCAAGACTTCGGGTGGCAAGTACATCGCACCGCCGCTGATCGAGGCCAAGTTCAAGGCAGTTTGCCCATATGCCAGTCAGTTCATGGTCTTCGGCAATGATCGCAACTACTGCGTGGCCTTGGTGGCAGTCGATCCAGACGCGATTGCCGATTGGGCACAGCAAAACGGACTGGGTGGCAAGGCGTACTCCGAGATTGTCGCCGACCCGAAGGCCGTGGACATGATCCAGGGCTATGTCGATCAGCTCAATGCCGAGCTCAATCGGTGGGAGACCATCAAGAAGTTCCGGCTCCTCGATCACGACTTGACGATCGAGTCCGGTGAGCTCACTCCATCACTCAAGGTCAAGCGCAATGTCATCGAAGACAAGTACAAGTCCTTGATCGACCAGATGTACGCATCCTGAGCAAGTCCGCGGCGCAAAGCCGCTTGGGGATCTACGTCCACGTGCCGTTCTGCTCGGTGCGGTGTGGGTATTGCGATTTCAACACCTACACCGCCACCGAGTTGGGCGGCGGGGGTTCCTTGGTCAGATATGCAGATCAGGCGATCGCTGAGATCGGGATTGCGGCCAGGCAACTGCAAGGACGGCAAGTCGAAACGGTGTTTCTCGGTGGTGGCACGCCCACGTTGTTGCCCGCAGATGACCTGGCCCGGATCCTTGCCTCGATCGACGAGCAGATCGGGCTGGCAGCTGATGCAGAGGTCACCACGGAGGCAAATCCAGACAGTCTCTCCGCGGCCTACCTGAATCAGCTGCGAGACGCCGGCTTCAACCGGATCTCAATTGGCATGCAGTCTGCGGTGCCACATGTGCTCCGGATCCTCGAGCGTACGCATGATCCCGAGAAGGTGCCGCTGGCTGTTCAATGGGCACGGGCTGCTGGTTTTGAGCAGCTCAGTCTCGACCTGATTTATGGCACGGCCGGTGAGAGTGTCGATGATTGGCGCTTCACGCTCGAGGCTGCGCTGGCTTGCGAGCCAGATCACGTGTCGGCGTACAGCCTCATCGTTGAGCAGGGCACCCGTTTGGCCAGGCAGGTGAAGCAGGGTCTGGTGGCAGCCCCTGATGACGATGATTTGGCCGACAAATACTTGATCGCTGATCAAGCCTTTGAGCAGGCAGGCCTGAGCTGGTACGAGATCTCGAACTGGGCCCGTGACCGCGACTCACAATGCCAGCACAATTTGTTGTACTGGCACAGCGATGACTGGTGGGGGGTCGGGCCGGGGGCTCATTCCCACCTGGCTGGCGTGCGCTGGTGGAATGTCAAACACCCAAGTACTTTCGCCCAATCCCTCGAGGCGGGTGAGCAACCGATCGCGGGCCAAGAGACGCTTGATCGAGACATGCAGGCCATGGAAGCTGTGATGCTGGGCATTCGGCTGCGTGAAGGACTTGACGCGTCACGCCTTGATCGCGACAAACTGGCGCAGGTTATTGATGACGGGCTGGTGCAGCGATTGCCCGGGGGGCAGGGCTGGGTTGCTCTGACGGAGCGTGGGCGGCTATTGGGTGATGCAGTGGCCAGGAGTCTGTTGTGAGGTTGGAGTCATGAACGCCGTGTTTGTTGCTCGCCTGGGTCTGCTCGGGTTTGGCGGGGCCTTGCTGATCTTGGTCGCCTTCCGGATCTTCCTGCATCGAAGGGCCACCGGATCCACCGGAGTTGCAGGCCTGCGACGCACGATGGGCGTTGGGGAACTTCTCGCGGATCTGGGCTTCGTCGGCGGCTTTGTCATGATCTTCGCTGGCTTCGTCTACGGCTCGCTTGGCTACGGTGACTTTGACGTGATCCCGATGTGGGCTGTGATCATTGCGGTGTTGCTCGGGATGGTCGGTGCCGTGGGCGCTTGGTGGTCACAGACGGTGATGGGTGAATCCTGGGGCTTTGGGGTCGAAGAAGGTCAAGACATCGAGCTCGTCACCAAAGGGCCCTTTGCATTGGTGCGCAATCCGATCTACACCTTCATGATTTTTGGCACCATCGGGTGCCTGCTCATGGCTCCCAATGCCTTCACCGTGATGGGTTGGGCGGTGCTCTTTGCGGCTGTTCAATTGCTGGTCAGGGGAGTCGAGGAACCACACTTGATCGACTCAAGCGCCAACTACCGTGCCTATGCAGCCACGACCGGGCGCTTCTTGCCGGGGATCGGAAAGATCAGCTAGCTAGACGCAGATGTCAACCTGGCCCGGAGCCGTGACGAAGTCGATCAACTCCTCAACCCTGCCCAGAAAGGCAGGTTCCAGGTCGGCGTAGGAGTTTGCCCTGGACAAGATGAACTGCCAGACCTTGGCGATGTGGGCCTGGTTTTCGTGTGGCCAGCCAAAGGCGTTGCAGACGCCGTGCTTCCACTCCGTGTCTCGGGGTATGGCGGGCCAAGCCGCCTGCCCGATGCGTTCGGCCTTGACCGCGGCCCAGATGTCGATGAAGGGATGGCCCACGATCAGCACATGTTTGCCAATCGGGCTCCTTGCCACCTCAGCTGCAATCCTGCTTTCCTTTGATCCAGCAACTAAGTGATCGACGAGTACTCCGGCACGTCGCTGAGGCCCCGCGTTGAAGCTCTCCAGGTGGGCGCCAAGATCGTCAACACCGCCCAAGTACTCGACCACCACTCCTTCGACTCGCAGGTCATCCCCCCAGATCTTCTCCACCAACTCGGCGTCATGGCGCCCCTCGACAAAGATCCGACTTGCCCTCGCCACCCGGGCGCGCTGATTTGTGACAGCGACTGACCCGGAGGCGGTGCGTTTGGCTGGCTGAGGGACAGCTCGTCGGATTGGTGCAATCAAGGTGACGGGCTTGCCGTCCAGCCAAAAGCCGGGCCCCAGCGGGAAGGTGCGTCGACGATTTCGCCTGTCTTCCAAGATCACCGTGCCCAGATCTCGCTCAACGCGGATGACCTCGCCGACGAAGTCATCACTGACTTCTTCGACGACCATGCCCGGCAGGGCCTCGACCTCGACGCTTAGCCCTCGCTTGGGGCGGCGCCAGTCTCCGGCCAGTGCGTCGCTGCCATAGCGGTCTGGTGCTCTGGAGTTCATCGACCGACGTTAAGCCAACAGGGCAGGTGGTCGCAGGATGCCACGCGGTGACTCAAAGGTGACGTGGGTGACACGAGTCGATGCGACGTAGTCATGGGCCGAGTATCATTGGCACTCGGAGCGATAGAGTGCCAAACAGTCAGGTGATTAGACAGTTCGGCAAGTAGCTGAGTGGAGGTGTGGTTGATGCAGGAGCGCAGGCTCGCTGTACTCCGCGCCATCGTCGAGGATTACGTCACGACTCGTGAGCCGGTGGGCAGCAAGGCGTTGGTGGATCGTCATCGACTGGGGGTCTCTTCAGCGACGATTCGCAATGACATGGCCGCGCTCGAGGAGGAAGGGCTGATTGCCCATCCGCACACGAGTGCCGGCAGGGTGCCCACGGAGAAGGGCTATCGATTCTTCGTTGACCAGTTGGCCGAGATCAAACCGATGAGCGCTGCCGAGCGCCGCGCAATTGAGTCGTTCTTGGAAGGTGCCCACGATCTTGACGAGGTCATGGCTCGATCGGTACGCCTGCTCGCCCAGTTGACCCAGCAGGTCGCGATCATCCAGTATCCGATCATGTCGGCGTCGATCATCCGACATGTCGAGGTGGTCGCCCTGGCCAGCAATCGACTGCTACTCGTGGTGATCTTGTCCACAGGCAGGGTCGAGCAACTGGTCGTGGAAGTTTCTACTGAGGTCGATGATGACTTGGTCGCAAGCCTGAGATTGCGAGTCAATGAAGCGGCGGCCATGCAGACCATCAGCAATGCAGTCGCTGGTCTGGAGTTGATGAGCACAAGGCTTGCCCCACAACATCAAGCAGCAGGGGCGATGGTGGCGCTGTGCCTGATGGATGCCTTTTCCAGTCAGGTGGCCGATCAGCGTGTCGTTGTGGGGGGCACAGCCAATCTGGCTCATTTCGGTGAAGGCTTCGAAGCGACGCTACGTCCCATGCTGGAGGCCCTTGAGGAGCAAGTCGTTCTCCTGAGACTGCTTGGTGAAGCGCATGCCAGCGCCGTACGCGTGCAGATTGGCTCCGAAGGTCCGGTGGAAGAGCTGTCAAGTACGTCGGTGATCACCACTGGTTACGGGCCCAGCCGGACTCCCGTCGGAGCGCTTGGGGTCGTTGGGCCCACGCGGATGGATTACCCCGGCACGATGTCAGCGGTGCAAGCCATCGCCAGCTATATCTCCCACATTCTTGAGAAGTCATGAGGAACAAGTGAGCAACGACCCCTACGAAACGCTTGGTGTGGCCAGAGACGCCGATGACGACACCATCAAGCGCGCCTATCGCAAACTGGCTCGGCAATATCACCCAGACGTCAATCCTGACCCTGAGTCGCAAGAGCACTTCAAACAAGTCACCAACGCCTACGAGGTCTTGTCAGACCCCGAGAAGCGCCGGATGTATGACCTGGGTGGCGACCCCTTTGGTCGTGCCGGCGGGGGCGGTGGCGCCGGGTTCTCCTTCACCGACGTGATGGACGCCTTCTTCGGCGGTGGCGCCCAGAGTCGGGGGCCGCGCCCGCGCATGCGCCGCGGCCAGGATGCGCTCGTGCGGATGCAGGTGGAGCTGGCCGAGGCCGCCTTCGGTACCACAAAGGAACTCAAGGTCGACACCGCGGTGTTGTGCAACAGTTGCTCGGGGAGTGGAGCCAGCGAAGGCTCCACACCGGTGACCTGTGACACCTGCCATGGTCGAGGTGAAGTGCAATATGTGCAGCGGTCCTTCCTCGGCGAAGTGCGCACACTCCGACCGTGCGGTCCATGTCGAGGCTACGGCGAAATCATCCCCTCACCATGCCGTGAGTGCGGCGGTGACGGGCGGATCAGGTCAAGACGATCCATCAGCGTCAAGATCCCGCAAGGGGTCGACACCGGCACCCGGGTGCAGTTGGTTGGTGAAGGCGAAGTTGGCCCGGGCGGTGGCCCGTCCGGCGACTTGTACGTCGAGATGCTGGTCTCAGACCATCAGACCTATCTGCGTGAAAACACCAATCTGCGCTGTCAGGTGACGGTGCCGATGACTGCTGCTGCCTTGGGTACGTCGGTCCAGTTGCCCTTGCTCGAAGCCGACCTGCCAGCGGACAAGCGTCCGACGGAGTCTGCGGATGCCACCACAGTCGACATCAAAGCTGGCACCCAGAGTGGTACCGAGATCCGATTGAGTGGCTTGGGTGTGCCGCATCTACGCACCCAGGGGCGTGGCGACTTGATCGTCACGGTCAGTGTCGAGACCCCACAACGTCTAGATGACCGACAAGTCGAGTTGCTCAAGGAGCTCGCTGCACTGCGCAATGAGGAGAGTCCACAAGGCCGAGTGCACCGGCATCAGAAGTCGGTCTTCGGGCGCTTCAAGGAAGCCTTCAAGTGACCCTTCCGGTCTTCGTTGCCGACCTGGCCGGTGCCACAGTCGGCGCCTTGCTCGAAGTGTCAGGAGCCGAAGCCCACCATGCGACGAAGGCGCGCAGACTCGAGTCCGGCGACTTTGTGTCGCTGAGTGACACCCACGGACTGGTCGCCATTTGTGAGGTCATGGAAGTCGGCAAGACCCGAATGGCTGTAACGGTGACCCGGTTGCAGGAGGTGCCCAATGCGGAGCCGCAGTTGATCGTCGTACAGGCCATCCCGAAGGGTGATCGGGGGGAGTTGGCAGTGCAGATGCTCACCGAAATAGGCGTCGACGAGATCATCCCGTGGTCTGCCTCGAGATCGGTGGCCGTGTGGCGAGGCGATCGGGCCGACAAGTCCTTGGCGAAGTGGCGGCGGACGGCTTTTGAGTCCAGCAAGCAGGCCAGACGTGCTCACTTCGTGTTGGTTAGGGAGCCAGCGACCAGCGTTGAAGTCGCCGCGCTGCTCGATCAGGCCGACCACGCCTTTGTACTGCACGAGGAAGCCACTGAGCCGCTGATCTCCATGCCCATGGCCCTTGCCGGACGCATCGTCGTTGTAGTGGGACCTGAGGGCGGGATCAGCCCTGAGGAGATCACCATGTTTGGCGCCGAGCGCACTCGTCGCCTGGGCCACTCGGTCTTGCGTACGTCGACCGCCGGCGTGGCCGCTGGAGCAGCGCTACTTGCCCATTGTGGCCGTTGGTCTTGATTGATTGCGGTTAGGGTGCCGGTGTGAACACTGCACTTGATTGCGTCTTCTGCAAGATTGTCGCCCGCGAACTCCCCGCCGAAGTGGTCCATGAGACCGACGAGGTGCTCGTCTTTGTCGATCTCAACCCGGGGGCACCTCACCATCTCCTGGTGATCCCCAAGAGTCACTACGAGAATGCAGCCGCTCTTGGCGCCCAGGCGCCACAGACTGCTGCTGAGATCTTGGTTGTTGCCGGGAGGGTCGCAGCCGATCTGGGGTTGGCCCAGGCAGGTGGGCCAGCAGAGGGCGATCCTGGCTATCGTCTCGTGGCCAACACCGGGGCCGGGGTCGGACAGACGGTCTTCCATGTGCACTTCCACCTCTTGGGAGGGCGCGAGATGGGGTGGCCTCCGGGATGATGTGGATGCCGCGGGCAGACTTGGCCTTGCCGTAACATATGAACACATATGACTAATCACGCCATGCCTGTCGGAACCACCCATGCGGTCGTCGTACCCAACTCGATCGACATGGTCACCCTCTTGGGCCCTCAAGACGCCAATCTCCGCCTGATCGAGTCTGCCTTCTCCTGTGCAGTGCATGTGCGAGGCAATCAGGTCACCTTGTCTGGTGACCCTGCTGAGATGGCGTTGGTGGAGCGCCTAATTGATGAAATGGTCATCCTCCTGCGCACGGGCCAAGGGATCTCCACCGAAACCGTCGAACGAGTGATCACCATGTTGCGCGCCGAGACGAACGAGCGTCCAGCAGACGTTTTGTCGCTCAACATCTTGTCAAATCGTGGGCGCACGATCAGACCAAAGACGCTCAATCAGAAGCGCTATGTGGATGCCATCGACAAACATACGGTGATCTTCGGGATTGGCCCTGCTGGCACCGGCAAGACCTATCTGGCGATGGCCAAGGCAGTGCAGGCCTTGCAGAACAAGTCCGTCAACCGGATCATCCTGACTCGCCCGGCAGTGGAGGCTGGTGAGCGGCTTGGGTTCTTGCCGGGCACGTTGAGCGAGAAGATCGACCCCTACTTGCGTCCGCTGTACGACGCACTTCACGACATGCTTGACCCCGAGAGCATCCCCAAATTGCTGGCTGCCGGCACCATTGAAGTGGCTCCGCTGGCCTATATGCGTGGTCGCACTCTCAACGATGCCTTCATCATCCTCGACGAGGCCCAAAACACCTCCCCGGAGCAGATGAAGATGTTTTTGACGCGGCTGGGCTTTGGTTCCAAGATTGTGGTCACTGGCGACGTCACTCAGGTCGATCTCCCGAGTGGGGTCAACAGCGGCCTACGCGTGGTTGAGGGCATCCTGGCCGATGTCGAAGACGTCTCCTTCAATCGATTGACTGCACATGATGTCGTGCGCCATCGTCTGGTGGGCAAGATAGTGGCCGCCTATGACCAGTACGACGCCAAGTCCTTGGCTCACAAGAGCAGGGAGCGGTGACCGACTGATGAGCATCGAGATCATGAACGAGTCAGATGATGACTTTGACAGTCGGCGCTCGCAGCGCCTGTGCAGGTTTGTGATGGATCAATTGCGGATCCATCCCCAAGCTGAGCTCAGCCTCAGGGCGGTCAACGAAGCCACGATCAGCGAACTCAACGAGAAGTGGATGGAGAAGACCGGCCCCACTGATGTCTTGGCCTTTCCGATGGATGAGTTGCGTCCCGGGTTGGTCAATGAAGACCCTGAAGAGGGCATTCTCGGGGACTTGGTGTTGTGCCCTGCGATTGCTGCAAGACAGGCAACTGAGGCGGGGCATTCGGTGACCGATGAGATCGATCTGCTCACCGTGCACGGGATCTTGCACCTGCTGGGTTATGACCATGCCGAACCAGACGAGCACAAGGAAATGTTTGGCCTCCAGGCCCAACTGCTGAAGGCATGGGCACAGTCACTGACGCCGATTGCCGAGTGATCGGCCAACATGTCGCCTGATCTGTCGGCTCCCATCCAGTGGATTGTCGGGGTCATTGCGCTGCTGTGCTTTTCGGCGCTCCTGGCCTTGGCCGAGTCGGCACTTGTGTCGTACTCGCGTGCGCATGCACAAGAACTGGCCACCCAGGGGCGGCCCGGAGCCAAGCGCTTGGTTGCTCTGTTAGAGGACCCGCCGAAGTTCACCGGCACGCTGACCCTGTTGAGGATCCTTAGCGAGACATCGGCCTATGTGATCACCGCGCTCGTCTTGGTCGAGGCGAGTGGGTTCAGCATCACCGAGGCGATCTGGGGCACGCTTGCCCTGGCGGTTGCAGTGAGTTTTGTGGTGATCAGTGTGGGAGTACGCACGCTTGGCCGCCAACACAGCGACTCGATCGCTTTGGGTGCTGCAGGAGCAGTGGGATTTGTTTCTGGGCTCTTGCGCCCCATAACCGCGCTGCTGATCCTGATCGGCAATGCGATCACCCCGGGCAAAGGCTTTTCTGAAGGCCCTTTTGCCTCCGAGGCAGAGCTTCGAGAACTTGTCGACATCGCAGAGGCATCCAGCCTGATCGAGTCTGAAGAACGTCAGATGATCCACTCGGTGTTTGAGTTGGGCGACACCATGGTGCGTGAGGTCATGGTGCCCCGCACTGATGTGGTCTTCATTGAGCGGCACAAGAGCCTGCGCCAAGCAATGTCGTTGTTCTTGCGAAGTGGCTTCTCCAGGGTGCCTGTCGTCGATGATGGCCTCGACGACATCATCGGCTTCGCCTATCTCAAGGACATCAGCAAGCGTGTCTTCGACCACAAGGGCGCCGAGTCCAGCGAGCAGGTCGACTCATTGATGAGGCCCGTGATCCACGTGCCTGACACGCTTCCAGTTGATGACATGTTGCGTGAGATGCAACGCCAGCGCCGCCACATCGCAGTTGCAGTCGACGAGTACGGCGGCACGGCGGGCATCTTGACCATCGAAGACATCTTGGAGGAGATCGTCGGTGAGATCACCGACGAATTCGATGACGAAGTCGGTGTCGAGCACCTAGCCGATGGCACGCTGAGGCTTCCCTCCAGATTCCCAGTCGATGATCTGGTTGACGTGATCGGCGTCGACATCGAAGACGAAGACGTCGACTCCATCGGCGGTCTGATGGCGAAGCATCTTGGACGAGTGCCCTTGGCCGGGGCCCGGGTGGAGTTATCCGGGCTTTCCTTCACGGCTGAAGAAGCCACTGATCGGCGCCGCCGGATTACGTCCGTGCTGGTCAGAAAACTCGATCAAGAGCCGGATTGAGCCCGTCCATTCCCTAACATGTCAGGGTGGATGCAGAAGACAACAAGCTCGTCGTACTCGCCAAAGCCACTAGAGCCCGCACTGGCGTGGATGGAGCTGCGGCGATCAGGGATCTTGATGGCCGCACCTATGCGGCGGCGGCTGTGTCGTTGCCATCTCTTCAGGTGAGCGCGATCGGCGCGGCGGTTTCGATGGCGATCTCCAGCGGGGCACAAGGGCTGGAAGCAGTGCTCCTGAACGCGGATTCGCCATTGACCCAGGCCGATCTAATCGTCGTACTCGAGTTCGCCGGGCAGGGAGTCCCAGTACGCCGAGTGGACTCATCCGGCGTGCTTGTCGAGGACAAGCTGTCTTGAGGCTGATGGATCCAGTGCGTAGCCTGCGATTCGTTGGAGTTGGGCTCATCTTGGTCGTGATGGCGGGGCTCGCCGCCGAGTCCGCTGCGGTACCTCGAGTGCCGGCACCCGTGGGAAGTGATCGATTCATCGCGAAACGCGCCTATGCAGGAGACTTCCCTGATCCGAGTGTGCTCAGGGTCGGGAAGAAGTGGTACGCATATTCCACGACTGTGGCATCGCTGAATCTACCCGCGATCACTTCGAAAGACCTGTCTCGTTGGAAGGTCATTGCCAAACGGCGAGGAACTCACGATGCCTTCCCGACGCCCGGCAAGTGGGTGCAGTCAAGGCGGGTGGGCAGACGGTGGTTTGCCAACACTTGGGCGCCGAGCGTTGCCCGCATCGGCAAACGCTTCGTGCTTGCCTACTCGGCTCCGGTCGCAGGTCAGGCCATGGGGCCAGACCTGATCAAGAAGTACTGCGTCTCGGTTGCTGTGGCCCGAAGACCAGCGGGCCCATTCCGTGACAGGTCCGCGAGCCCATTGATCTGCCCACCCAACACAGGGGTGATTGATCCGGCGATCTTCATCGACCCTGCAGGAACACCATGGTTGTACTGGAAGACCGAGCAAGCGCCGCGGCAACGCCTGCCCGCACAGATATATGGGCAACAACTCAATGCCGCTGGCACCGGTTTTGCCCAGGGGAGTGCCCCGGTGCTTCTCCTGCAGACCGAGCAGCCGTGGGAGGGGATCTTGATCGAAAACCCATCCATGGTCGCCTTTGCCAATCGCTTCTATCTCTTCTACTCCGGAGGCTCTTATGCCAAGCCTTCGTATGCGACCGGCTACGCGATCTGTGAATCACAACTGGGGCCGTGTGTGCGAGCAGCCAACTCCCCAGTGTTGACCAGCGGCGCCGGCGTTGACGGCCCCGGCGGGGCGAGTGCCTTCTTGGATCGGGCGGGTCGACTACGGCTGGCATATGCGGCCTGGCGCCAGGGCAATTTCGGCTATCCAAACAACAAAGGGTGTTTGCGGACCCCAGAGGGATGTGCGCAGCGACACCTCCACGTGGCCACATTGACTGCCGCTCCAGATGGAAGCCTGCTGGTGGTCAACCGTGGTTAGGGTCAAACCTGGCCCACGCCTGGGCCTGTTCCTGCTGTTGCTGGCCACGTTGCTGGTTGCTTCTTTGCTGGGGGCATTCCCGGCTCGAGCTCGCGTGGAGCGACCGGCACCAGTTGGCAGTGATGCCTTCAAAGCGAGCCTGCCCTACTCAGGAGATTTCCCTGACCCCACTGTGGTCCGCGTGGGTCACAACTATTACGCCTATGGCACCACGATCAACTATCTGAATCTCCCTGTCCTGCAATCGCGCGACCTGCTGACCTGGACAGCCCGAGCCTCCAATGACCCCAATCGCTGGTGGCTCAACGACGCGATGCCGACCACGGGCTCTTGGAGTCGGATCAGAGAGGTTGGTCGGCGTACATTTGGGTCGACGTGGGCGCCACATGTCATTCGTCGCGGCCCCTACTTCTTGGCGGCCTACTCTTCACCCGTTGCTGATGGCTCACGGCGGTGTATCGGGATTGCCGTTGCCACCAGCCCTGTCGGTCCTTTTGCTGACCCCAACCCGAATCCAGTGGTGTGCCCAGCTGGTCAGGGTGTGATCGATCCCTTCATCTTCGTCCAGAAGAAGCGGATGTATCTGCTCTGGAAGGGTGACTCCGATGCCGTACTCGCTTCCGCCAGGCTGATCAACAACGCGGGCATTTTCAGCTTGACCGGGCCAGTCAAGGCGCTGCTTGCTCCCAAGTTGGCTTGGGAAGGGACGATTGTGGAGAACCCAGCCATGGTGCGCTATCGCCGGGCTTTGTGGTTGTTCTACTCCGGCAATGACTATGGCACGGCTCAATATGCCACTGGCCTCGCGAAGTGCAAGAGCCCAATGGGGCCTTGTAAACGGATCGGCAAGGCTCCGTTCATGGCCAGCAAGTGGGGCTTGGCTGGGCCAGGCGGAGCCAGCCCGTTCTTCGACAAGCGTGGCCGGTTGCACTTGGTCTACCACGCGTGGCGGGCGGGGCAAACGGGCTATCCGAAGCGCGCCGAATGCCGCGAGTCTGCCGAAGGGTGTGCCCAGCGTCGGATGTATGTCGCCAACGTGGGCCCCGGCAAGCGCGGTCGGCTCAAGTTGACCAAGATGTATCTCAACGGGCCATGATCGCTAGTCTGCTCAAGTGAATGCAAGAGCCCAGCACCGAGCGGTCGTTGTCGACAAGACGATGCTTGATGAGCACTTGGTCCGACTCACCCTGCAGCCAAGTCCGGGTTTGGAGACCACTGGCGCCTTGGACGAATGGGTCGGACTGGTGGTGCCGGGGCAGTACCAAAGCCGCTATTACACGATCCGTTCATTGCAAGACACACTGGTGATTGACGTGGTGATCCACGAGGAGGGCTTGGTCACCAGTTGGGCCAGTGGCCCCTGCCAGGGTGACGAAGTGGGCC
>WBZL01000202.1_pt1 | contig 66062 bp, 47 predicted proteins | sample 5204291 | NCBI WGS metagenome assembly WBZL01 (sample SAMN12344345, study PRJNA552823) | activated sludge metagenome | biome: Activated sludge suspended growth; feature: Nitrification reactor; material: Wastewater; isolation source: activated sludge from nitrification reactor of wastewater...
GGCCGGCACCGACGTGGACGGCATCCCGATCTTCGCCTCGGTGGCCGACGCCGTGGCCGAGACCGGCGCCAACGCCAGTTGCATCTTCATCCCCGCCCCGGGCGTGCGCTCGGCGGTGATGGAGGCGGCCGAGGGCGGCGTCGAGTTCATCGTGTGCATCACCGAGGGCGTCCCCATGCAGGACGAGGCGTGGTTCTTCAACAAGCTGCAGCGGGACTTCCCGTCGGTGCAGCTGTTGGGCCCGAACTGCCCCGGCATCATCAGCCCCGGCAAGTGCAACATCGGCATCACCGCCGGCCACATCGCCAAGGAGGCGGTGCACGGCGAGAAGAACGTGGGCATCGTCAGCCGCTCGGGCACGCTGACCTACCAGGCGCTCTACGAGCTGAAGCTGCAGGACATCGGCGTGACCACCTGCGTGGGCATCGGCGGCGACCCGGTCCCCGGCACCAGCTTCATCGACTGCCTCGAGCGCTTCGAGGCCGACGACGACACCTCCGCGGTGATGATGATCGGCGAGATCGGCGGGTCCGCCGAGGAGGAGGCGGCCGACTTCATCGCCTCCAAGATGACCAAGCCGGTCGTCGCCTACATCGCCGGGCAGACCGCGCCCGCGGGCAAGAAGATGGGCCACGCCGGGGCGATCGTCTCGGGGGGCAAGGGCACCGCGGCGGCCAAGATGGAGGCGCTGACCTCCGCCGGCGTGCAGGTGGGGGCGAACCCGACCGAGGCGGGCAGCCTCATGGTCGACGTCGTCCGCTCCCTCGGCTGACGTCCCTTCCCGAACGCCCCCGCGCCAGCATCCCCGCGCCCCCATCCCGCGCCACCAGCCGTTTTCATGACTTCTCGTGCCACTGGTGGCGCGAGGAGTCATGAAAATCCCGGTTCTGCCCCCGTGAGCGCGGCGATCCATGCCGCTCGGCGGTGGTACAGCGTGGAGAGGATCTCGCTCTGGCGCTCGGCGTCGCTCGACGCGTGCTCCCACAGGATCTGCACGGTCTCGTAGCCGAGCACCATGGCCTCGGTCCGTCGGTCGATGTCCCGACGACGTTGGTCGGACCGGTCGTGCCACCGGCGGCCGTCGAGCTCGACGATGAGCATCGCCTCCGGCCAGCAGCGGTCGACGAACCCGCTCCGACCGCGCTCGTTGGGGAGGGGATGCTCGAACACCGGTGCGGGCAACCCGGCGGCGGCGATCAGGCCGTCACCCAGGCGTTCGAGCTCGGTCCGGGGGATGGCCTCACCCGGTCCGATGGCGTCGAGGACCACCTCCAGCCGACGCACCCCGCGCTTGCCCGAACGGCGAACCCGGGCGTGGATCGCACCGATCTGGGCGAGGGTGCAGCGCTGCTCCACCACACTGGCCTCGACGAACCGTCGCAGACGGGCGGTTCCGATCACCCCGGCCAGGTCGATGGCGGTCCGGGCGGCGGTGGTCGTCGGCGGGCGGCCCGGCCGGTGCTCGACCTCCGTGTCGTCCAGGTCCACCCGGCGGAACCAGGTCACCCCGTCGGGGGCCCGACCGCGGTTGGGGTGCACCATCAGCTCGACGCGACCCCGGAACGCCGCGTCGTCGCCGTGCAGACGTCCGGCCGAATGGTGCGAGACCACCGAATCCGGGCCGGCGTGGAGGTGGGCGGCCCACAGGCGACGCATCCACGTGTCCCGATGACCGACTACGCCGTACACCGAGGGCAGCACGACCTCCCAGGTCCCGTTCCGCACCCGTCGTCGGATGTCGGCCGGCGCGGCGCCGAGCGCCAGCAGCTGGGAACGGCCGAACACCCCGTGCTGTGCGGCCGACAGGCGAGCGACGGCCGCGAGGTCCAGGGCGTGCAGGGCGGGGCTCGGATCCGTCGCGGTCACCGGTCCATGGGAGCGCGCTTCGACCCGGCGTGTCAGCGGGGACCGCACCCCGGTCGCCGCTGCTGGATTCTCATGACCGTCCGCGCCACTGGTGGCGCGAACAGTCATGGGAATCGCGGGATCGGGCCGTTAGAGGCGCCCGGGTGGCGCTGGTAGCGTCGCTCCGTCATGCGACTCGCCGTCCTCGCGTCCGGTTCGGGCACCCTCCTCGACGCCATGGCCACCGACGGCCTCCCCATCGAGCTGGTCATGGTCGATCGCCATTGCGCGGTGGAGGACGTCGCCGCCCGCCACGGCATCCCCTGCGTGGTGGTCGAGCGCACCGACTTCGGCGAGACCTTCGACCGGGACGCCTTCACCGACCGGGTCGTCGCCACCCTGGTCGAGCACCGCATCGACCTGGTGGCCATGGCCGGTTGGGGCACGATCCTCGGCCGGGCGGCCTTCGAGGCGCTCCCGGGTCGGATCGTCAACACCCATCCGGCGCTGCTGCCGTCGTTCCCCGGTTGGCACGGTGTCCGCGACGCCCTGGCCTACGGCGTGAAGGTCACCGGCTGCACCGTGCACGTGGCGACCGAGACCGTCGACGACGGCCCGATCCTGGCCCAGGAGGCCGTCCCGGTCCTGCCCGGCGACGACGAGTCGACCCTGCACGAGCGGATCAAGGCCGTCGAGCGACCGCTCTACACCCGCACCATCCGCACCATCCTGGACCGGGGTGCCGTGCTGGATCCCCATCCGGTCGCCGACCGCGAGCGGGTCCCCGCCACCGCCGCCCCCGACACCGACCCGAGGACCACCCCATGACCCCTGCCTCCGACCCCTCCGGATCCCCCGAATCCTCCGACCCCGGCGCCGGGCGACCCCGCCGCGCCCTGCTGTCGGCCTACGACAAGACCGGCATGGTCGACCTGGGCCGGGCGCTGGTGGAGCTGGGCTGGGAGCTCGTCAGCTCCGGCGGCACCGCCAAGGTCTTGTCCGAGGCGGGCCTGCCGGTCATGGCCACCGAGGAGGTGACGGGGTTCGCCGACATGCTCGGACACCGGGTGGTGACGCTGCACCCGGCCATCCACGGCGGGATCCTGGCCGACCGCGACGACCCCGCCCACGTGGCCGACATGGACACCCACGGCATCGTCGGCATCGACCTGGTGGCGGTGAACCTCTACCCGTTCAGCTCCGAGCCGTCGGTCGAGCTCATCGACATCGGCGGGCCGACCATGGTGCGCGGCGCGGCCAAGAACCACGCCCACGTCACGGTCCTGGTCGACCCGGCCGACTACGGCGTGGTCCTCGACGAGCTGCGTTCCACCGGCGACGTGTCGGCCATCACCCGTCGGCGCCTGGCCCGGGACGCGTTCGCCCACACCGCGGCCTACGACAGCGCCATCGTCGAGTGGTTCGACGCCGACGGGCCCGGGGAGCAGCCGCCGCTGCCCGAGGAGCACGCCCCGTTGCCCCGCACCCTGCACCTGTCGGCCTCGCTGGCCCAGTCCCTCCGCTACGGCGAGAACCCGCACCAGGTGGGCGCCCGCTACTCGTTCTCCGGCGACAGCTGCTGGGACCGCGCCACCCTCCACGGCGGCAAGGAGATGTCGTACCTGAACGTGTACGACGCCGATGCGGCCTGGCGCCTGGTCCACTCGCTGGGCGACGACCCCGCAGCGGTCATCATCAAGCACGCCAACCCGTGCGGCGCCGCGGTGGCCGACGACATCACCACCGCCTACGTCCGGGCCCACGAGTGCGATCCGACGTCGGCCTTCGGCGGCATCGTCGCGGTCAACCGACCGGTCACCGTCGACATGGCCCGGGCGTTGGCTCCCGTGTTCACCGAGGTCGTGATCGCTCCCGGCTACGACGACGAGGCCCTGCTGGTGCTGCTCGAGAAGCGGAACCTGCGGGTGCTCACCGCGCCGGAGCCGACGGTCCCGCCCCTGGACGTCCGCAGCGTCGACGGCGGGCTGCTGGTCCAGACCCGTGACGTGGTGACCGTCGACCGGGCGGCGTGGCAGGTGGTCACCGAGCGCCACCCGACCGATCAGGAGTGGGCCGATCTGGAGCTGGCCTGGCGGCTGGTCGCCCGGGTCACGTCGAACACGATCGTGCTGGTCAAGGACGGCCAGGCCGTTGGGGTGGGCGCCGGTCAGCAGAGCCGGGTGGACGCGGCGCGCATCGCCGGGACCAAGGCCGACGGTCGGGCCAGCGGGGGAGCCGGGGCGAGCGACGCCTTCTTCCCGTTCCGCGACGGCCTCGACGCGGTGGCCGACCAGGGCGTGACCGCGGTGATCCAGCCGGGCGGGTCGATCCGCGACGAGGAGGTCGTGGCCGCGGCCGACGAGCGGGGCCTGGCGATGGTCCTCACCGGCGAGCGCCACTTCAAGCACTGACCCCCCTTCTCGTTCTGTTGTGCGAGGTCCACGCGAACGCGTGGATCTCGCACAACAGAACGGTCGAGGGGGTCGAGGTCGGGTCGGTGTCAGCCCTGCTGCTGCTGGGCGCGGAGGGCGGTGCGGGAGCGGAGGGTCGCCTGGGTGGCGCCGTTGTCGGTGGGCCAGGTCGCCCCGGCCAGCTGGTAGCCCTCGTAGATCGTCTCGCCGTCGGTCTTCCCCGAGGACCGCACCGTGCGCACCGTGAGCGTCCCGTCGTCGTCCCGGGTGGTCAGGTAGATCGTGCCCTCGTGGATCAGGTTCAGCCCGGTGGCCGACGCGGTGGCCCGTTCCTCGAACTCGTGTCCGTTCGGGGCCACCACCCCGATCGACTCGGAGTCCGACTCGGGTTCCGGGCGGCCGCTGATCAGCACGGTCCCGTCGCCGTCGACGCCCTCGAGCAGCATCTGCGCCCAGCCCTGGACGGGGACGTCGCTGTGGTCGCCGTGCAGGTCGATGCGCACCAGCGACGTCTCGGCGCCCACGCTCAGGTCCATGTAGGCGGTCGATCCGAGGGTGAGGACCCGGCCGACGGAGCTGCCTCCCGACGCCGAGCCGGGCACCTCGGCCACCTGCTCGAGCTCGCCCAGGCCGTTGGAGCGGAAGATCTCGACGGCGGTGTCGGTGTCCCGGGTGGCCACGAACTCGTCGGGGCCGACGGCGGCCAGACCGACCGCTCCGGACAGCAGCGTGGTGCGCGCCCCGGTGTCGGGGTCCCACTGGCGGATCGAGTCCGACCCCGCCTGCTGGGTGCCGAAGCGCAGGTAGGTCACCGTGGCGGTCGACTGCACCGGAAGCAGCAGCAGCCCGCGGTCGATGACCCGGGTGCGGGCGTCGGTGCTGACCCAAAGCAGCTGGCGTTCGGCGACCACCGCCGCCTGCTCACCCGACGAGGCCAGGACCACGAACCCGCTCGAGTCGGGCTCCACCGGCATCACCTGGAGGTCGTCGTAGCGGTCGGTGCGGCCGATCACGTCGCCCGTGGTGGCGTCGATGACCACGCCCCGGGAGCCGTCGTCGTCGGTCTGCACCGCCAGCACCGACGCGCTGTTCCCGAGGACGACGGCTCCGGTGGTGGTGCCGTCGACCGTGCGGACGTCGCCGGAGCGCAGGTCCCGGATGGTGAGCTCGCCGCCCTCGGCCGGCCAGGACACCACCCAGCGCTCGTCCTCGCTCATCTGGCACAGGCCCGTTCCGATGTCGGCGATGTCGTCGGCGGAGCGGGCCAGGCGGCACCCGTCGGCGGTGGCCACGTACACGCCCCGGCGCACGACGCTGGCCTGCACCTGGCGCTGGGCGCTGGCGATGGTCGTCGGCTCGGATCCGGGGTCGCCGATGGTGGCGTGGCCGGTGGTGCCGCCGGTGACGAACGCCGAGAGCACCTGTCCACCCCATCGGGTCCCGAGGACGTCGCGCGCCACGGTGCCGTCGTCGGTGACGGTGTTGATGAACAGCGGTGAGGACACCGACTCGGCCAGCCGGTTCTCCCGCGAGGGCTGCTCGCCCGGGGCGACGGCCCAGATGTCGGTGGCGACGGGCTGGGCTGCGCCGCCGGCCGAGCCGGTGGGGGTGGAGGTGTCGCGGGCCAGCAGCAGCTCGCCGTCGTGGCCGGTCCCGGCGCAGGCCGAGGCGGTCAGTCCGAGGGTGAGGGCCAACCCGAGGGCGAGCAGGCCGGATCGGCGGACGAGGCGGCCCGCGGGGCGGTCGGCGGGGCACCGCTCGGAACGGTGGGCGAGAGGGTTGGCAGCCCGGCCGGTGGTCTGGCCGGTGGTGCGGCCGGCGGGTCGGGAGGCTGAGCGACGCAGGGGAGCAGACATCACCGTCGAACGCTAGGCGCAGTCCGGCCCGCACCCGCACCGCCCGAGCGGTCCGAGCCGCGGCCCCCCGTCCCCACCCCCCCGTCCCCACCCCCTCGTCCCCACCCCCGTTCTGTAGTGCGAGGAACACGCGAACAGGTGGTCCTCGCACTACAGAACGGGCCGCGAGCCGGGAGGTCGACGGGTGTCAGCGGGCCGTGGGTCGATTCAGACGCGGATGGCGGCGATGACCAGGCCGGCGAACACGAACATGGTGGCGATGTTCCAGCGGATGATGTCGGCCTTCATGGCGGACATGTCCGTGCGTAGTTCCGCCATCTCGGTGCGGACTCCGGCGATCTCTGCTCGGACGAAGTCCTTGGTGGCGATGTCGTCGACGTCGTGGGAGGGGAAGTTGGTGAGCATCTCTTCCACTGCCTCCTCGTCGATGATGCGACTCAACCCGTTGAACAGGGTTGCTCGGCTCTTCTCGGTCAGGGCCACTGTCTTCTCCCGATCGGTCGGTCCGGTTGTCGGACCGTGGGTGGGGGAAGCGCTCCCAGCGTAGGTCGCGCCGCCGAGAGCACCAACGGCCCCCCGCAACTGCCCGTTCTGTAGTGCGAGAAGCACGCGAACACGTGGTCCTCGCACTACAAAACGGGCAGGGAACGGCGCGGGAGCAGCGGGGGATTCGGTCGGGGGAGGGCCCGCCCCTACCATCGACGCCATGACGGCAACGGTGATGGACGGCGAGGCGCTGGCGACCCGCATCAAGGACGACCTGGCGGTCCGCGTCGCGGCCCTGGCCGAGCGGGGCATCACGCCGGGCCTGGGCACCGTCCTGGTCGGCGACGACGGGCCCAGCCAGAAGTACGTCTCCATGAAGCACGCCGACTGCGCCGCTCTCGGCATCTCCTCCCGCGACGTGCGGCTGCCCGCGACGGCCACCCAGGACGAGGTGCTGGCCGCGGTGGCCGAGCTCAATGCCGATCCGGCCGTCGACGCCTTCATCCTCCAGTATCCGTTCCCCGCCGGGCTCGACTACGACGCCGCGGTCCTGGCGGTCGACCCGGCCAAGGACGCCGACGGGCTGCACCCGGTCAACCTGGGCAAGCTCGTCATGGGCACCCCCGCGCCGCTGGCCTGCACCCCCCACGGAATCGTGGAGCTCCTCGAGGCCCACGACGTGGACCTGGCCGGAGCACACGTCGTGATCGTCGGTCGGGGCCTGACCATCGGCCGTCCGCTGGCCAACCTGATGACGCTCAAGCACGGCCCCAACGCCGCGGTGACGGTGGTGCACACCGGCGTGGCCGACATCGGCCGCTTCACCCGCACCGCGGACGTGGTCGTGGCCGCGGCGGGCTCGCCGGGGATGATCACCGCCGACATGGTCAAGCAGGGCGCGGCGGTGGTGGCGGCCGGCGTCAGCTTCGTCGACGGCAAGGTGGTCTCCGACGTGGCCGACGAGGTGGCCGAGGTCGCCGGTCTGCTTTCGCCACGCGTCGGGGGAGTCGGACCGATGACCCGGGCGATGCTGCTGGCCAACACCGTCGACGCGGCGGAGGCCTCGGCCGGGGCGGCGGTCCCGTGACGGGCACCGACCGGCCCACCGGACCCGCCACCGGGCCCGCCACCGGGAACGGCGACGACCGCGGCGGCCCGGGCCGTCCCCGCACCATCAAGGACCTGCTCGCCGCGGGCCCCACGTTGAGCGTCGAGCTCTTCCCGCCCAAGACCGACGAGGGCATGGCGACGCTGCTGCGCACCGTCGAGGACTTCGAGCCACTCGAGTTGTCCTACGTGTCGGTCACCTACGGGGCGGCCGGCAACCAGGAGACCCGCGGCCGCACCCGGGACCTGGTCGTCGACCTCAACCGGGACCGTCGGTACCCCGCCATGGCGCACCTGACCTGCATCGGCCACTCCCGCGCCGAGCTCGACGCGCTGCTCGAGGACTACCGGGCCCACGGCGTGCACGACCTGCTCGCCCTGGCCGGAGACCCACCGGCGGACGGCTCGCCCGCCGGCGGCGACTTCGTGCACGCCGAGGAGCTGGTCGAGCTGATCCGCGGCCACGGCGACGACTTCTCGATCGGGGTGGCGGCGCACCCCGAGCTGCATCCCCGCTCCACCGACCGGGCCGAGGACCGCCGCCACCTGGCCCGCAAGATCGAGCTGGCCGACTTCGCCGTCACCCAGTTCTTCTTCGACGTCGACGACTACCGCCGCCTCGTCGACGAGTTGGCCGACCTCGGAACCACCAAGCCGATCGTGCCCGGGGTGATGCCGTTGTCGAACCCGCAGGGCGTGCATCGGATGGCCAAGATGGCCGGGGCGACGTTCCCGCAGGACCTGGCCGATGCGGTCGAGTCGGCGGCCGGACCCGAGGACCGCCAGCGGGTCGTGGTCGACGCCGCGGTCGACCTGGCCCGGGACCTGATCGACGCCGGCGCTCCGGGCCTGCACCTCTACTGCATGAACCGCTCCGAGACGGTCCTCGAGATCGTCGACCAGCTCGGCCTCCGGGACTGATCCGACACACCGCTCCACCACGGAGCACACCGCGCCATGGCGGGGCACATCACGCCGCCGCGCCACGCACCGGGGCGCACCCGGACGGCCCGTGTGCGCCCCGCGGCACCCGTGGGTGAGCCGGGGTGGGTGAAATTCTCGACGCTTCGGTTGAGCCCCTGACTGAAACTCGAATATGGTTCAGAAATGGGGCTGAGCCAGGTTCAACTCGGTCGCGGTCCACGCCTGGATCCCCGGTTCCGGCGGCGTCGAACCGCTCGGATCCAGCGGAACCAGCGGAACCAGCGGGGTGAGACCCTCCTCGAGGTCCTGGTCACGGTCGCCCTGGCTGGCATCGTCGTCGTGACGGTGATGGGTTCGATCTCCACGGGCCTACGGGTCTCCCAGGCCCACCGTCGTCTCGCGTCCGCCGAGCTGCTGGCCGGCAACTACTCCGAGGCGATGTCGGCCGCGCCCTATGTCACCTGCGCGCAGACGCTCGCCTACGAGTCGCCCGTCGGTCTCGACGTCCCCGCCGGGTTCTCCATCGACGTGACGTCGGTGCAGCTGTGGGACGACGGCAGCAACCCGCCGACCTTCAGCGACGTGCCCCTCGACTGCGTCACCGACTCGGGCATGCAGAAGGTGACCTTCACGGTCGAGCGTGCGGGCGAGGACGTGCTCACCCGCACGATCGTCAAGCGCTTCGACGGCCCTACGACGACGCGTTCGGCGAGGTGCCCGGTGACGGTGTGCGGTGCACGGTGACCGCCGGCGCGGACACGGGGGTGGACGAAGCCGATCCGGCCACGACCCACGGCGACGCCACCTCGATGGACCTGGCCGGCGGACAGGACGGGTCTCGCCGTCACGCCCTGCTGCGGTTCGACCTGGTCGCCGGATCCACGCCGTGCAACGAGGGAGGCGTGCTCCCCGAGGACATGCAGGTGCGAACCGCGGCGCTGCGCCTCTACACCTGGGACGTCACCGGCTCACCCGACTGCTCCACGTCCTGCGGCCAGGTGCTCGAGCGGGTCCAGCAGGACTGGGACGAGGCCTCGACCTGGAACGACCGTCCCCCCACGGTCGAGCCGGGGTCGACCCTGTTCCAGCACGGTTCGACGTCGACGGACTTCGGTCCTCGGTACCAGACCATCACGAGCCCGTCGTTGACGACCGACGTCGCCGGCTTCTACGCGGTGCCCAGCTACAACTTCGGATGGGCGATCAAGTCGGCGTGCGCGCCCGACTACGCCGGACGGACCTGTGATCCCGATGCCCGGTTCCGCATCCGCACCAGCGAGGCCGCCGACGTCAGCCAGCGACCGGTGCTCTCGCTGGTGCTGGCACCGGCCGCCACCAAGGGCAAGCAGATCCGCAACGTCGCGTTCGGCACGTGCGCGTCGGTCAAGGACAACGAGGGCGACGCCGCCCAGCTCGTCGCCCTCAACTGCGCCGGTCAGGGCTGGCAGTCGTGGACCTACACTCCGAGCAGGAGTTCCGGGGCACCAACGCCGGAAAGTGCATGGAGACGGCCGGCTCGTCGTCGGCGGGATCTCTGGTCAAGACGTGGAGCTGTGACAACCCGGCCAAGCACTGGCAGCAGTGGGTCATCGACGGCTCGCGCATCAGGTACAAGGACGATACGGACAAGTGCCTGGAGATCCGTGACGGCATCGCGCTGCTGGGCACGGAGCTGACGATCGACACCTGCGACGACTCCCCGGAGCAGCAGTGGGCGGTGGAGCCGCTGTCGGTGATGCCCCTGCCGACCGCCGGGTTGCGGCTCCGCAACGTGGCCGGCGACAACTGCGCCGACCCCGACGTCAACGACTCGACCTCGGGTGTCGACGCGGCCATGTCGGTTCAGGGGTTCCCGTGCCTGGGGCCGGATCGCGAGAACCAGACCTGGACCTTCACGGCGACCGGACGGTTGATCAACGGTCGGAACCCGGACCTGTGCCTGGACGGCCGGTCCGGCAGCACCGGCGACTACGTGACCGTCGACGACTGCCATCAGGGTTCCAACCAGCAGTGGTCCTACGAGGGCGGTCTGCTGCGCAACCTGAACGAGGGGCGCTGTCTCCGAGCGGGCGTCGACGGTGGTGACATGCAGTGGTACGGGCTGGCGGTGTGCGACGCGTCCGCGTCCACCCAGCAGTGGGTGATCGAACCGAACACCAACCCGACGACGGCCGAGGTCGTCCACCTGCGCAACGCGGCGTTCGGTGACTGCGCGGAGCCGCGTCCCGACGCGGGGTCGAACGACAACAAGATCTGGACCCTGCCGTGCGACTCCACACGAGAGCTGCAGAGCTTCGTCTGGTTGAGCAGCGGTGAGCTCCGTCCGGCCACCCGGATCAACATGTGCATCGACGGCAACCTGTCGACCGGAGCCTCCCTCCGGGTGTGGACCTGCGACCGGATGCCCAGCTCCAACGTTCCGACGAACCAGCACCAGCAGTTCCTCTCGCTGTCCGACGGTCGGATCCAGAACGTGAAGAACACGGGCTCCTGCCTGCAGGGCCATGGCAACGCCCTCGAGGTCGAGTTCCAGTCCTGCACGGCCGGTCTGCTCGCCCAGCAGTGGAACGTCGAGCCTCCTGGGAGTGGTGCGTCGACGCTGCGCCAGCTGCGCAACGTCGGCACCGGGAGCTGCATCGAGCAGCCGGGAAGTCGGACGATCCTGTGGCCGTGCAGTGGTGGGGCGCGCAGCGGTCAGGGTGTGTTCGTGCTGAGCAACGACGAGATCCGGCGGGCCGACGACCTGAACCAGTGCCTGGTGATCCACGACGGCAGCAACAGCTCCGGAGCCCGACTGCGGTGGTACCAGTGCAGCACCTCGAACTTCGGCAACCAGCGGTGGCACCAGGACCCGGTCGACGGTCAACCGGGCCAGGTCCGACTCAGGTCGTACCAGTCGGGGGGATCGTCCTCGTCGGGCGGAAAGTGCATCGAGGGCTTCCTCGACACCGCTGAGCTCGAGATGCGGGACTGCAACTCCGGGAACTCGAACCAGCGCTGGACCTTCGAGGCCCCGACGGACCAGCGGGTGGTCCGTCAGATCCGCAACGAGTTCGCGGGGGCCTGCCTCGATCTCCCGAACGACGCATCGAACGGGGCGCAGCTGATGCTGTTCCCGTGCCTGGGTTCCGACCGGCCGATGCAGGCGTTCCTCCAGCTGAACAACGGCCAGTTCCGGCCGATGAGCAACCTCGACAAGTGCCTCAACGTGAACGGCGGCGGACCTCTCGGCAACCCGCTGATCATCTGGACCTGCGAGGGGGGCACCTCCGAGCCGCTCCCGGACAGCTCAGTGGTCGCGCCCGGGTACCAGTTGAAGGTCAAGGGCTCCAGCCCGGCGCGGTGCGAGTACTTCGACGTCGGTGCGAACCAGCCGAAGGTCGGGAACTGCACGTCGACTCCGTCGGACGCCTTGGACCGACAGACCTGGTTCCTCGAGCCGGTGGGCACCTCGAGCGACTCCGGTCCGCTCCAGTACCGCAGCGGCCCGGCATCCACCGCGTGGTGCCTCGACGCGGTCGGCCCCACCTCGAGCAGCTTCGGCGACGGGACCCAGCTCCAGTCGTTCCCGTGCCTGGGGTCGTCCCGTCCCAACCAGTCGTTCGTCGCCATGACCAACGGCATGATCCGGTCGTTGACCACGCCCGGGTTGTGCCTCGACTCGGGAGAGCACAACAACGGCGGTCTGGCGTTGCGGGGTTGCAACACCGGTGCGTGGAACCAGCGGTGGGTGCCCACCGCGGACGGTCAGCTGCGCAACCTCTACGGGACGGAGCTGCGTCGGTGCATGCAGGGCGGCCTGGACGGTGACGTGGTGCAGATGGTGACCTGCACGGCGAACGGCGGTCAGGTCCTGACCGGTGAAGCGGTCGGGGCGACGGTGCGGCCGGACGTGGAGGGCCGGCTCCGGTCGCAGCCGAGCGACAGCTGCCTGGAACCGGACGCGGTCGCCGGCGGCGGCAACACCCCTGCGGTCTGGACGCAGCCGTGCGTGGGTCCGTCGCGGGTGCAGCAGTACTTCCTCAGGCTCAACAACGGCCAGCTCCGGGCGCAGAGCAACACGACGCGGTGCCTCGACGCCTACGACGGCCGTAGCGGTCAGGGCGTGAGGGTCGGGCCGTGCAACGCGCCGGCCTCGGCGAACCCTCAGCAGACCTGGGACGTGGACGCATCCGGGTTGCGGAGCCGGGCGGTCGACACCGACGGGCAGCGACGCTGTGTCCAGCTCGTCGGCGACGCCGCCTACGTGACCCAGCAGCCGTGCTCGGCGACGGTCGACGCGCAACGGTGGACCTTCGAGGCGTCGCCGTGACCGCCGGTCGCGGGAGCTCCGCCGTCGATCGGCGCGTCGATCGGCGATCGGTCGACCGGCGAGCGCAGGGCGGTTTCACGCTGGTCGAGTTGATGGTCGCGTTGCTGATCAGCGTGGTGATCGTCGGTGCGGTCTCGGCGGCGCTGGTGACGGCCCTGCGCGGCGTCGACGTCGCCGAGGACACCACCACGAGCTCCCGGTCCGCGTTCCAGACCAACGCGCGCTTCGCCCGGGACATCGCCAACGCGAGGACCGCGGACGGCACCAATCCGATCGGCCGGGGCCAGGCCGGCTGTGGCGGTGACGGCTCCAGCGTCCTGCGTTCGGTCCGTTCCGACGGCGGCACGGTGCAGGTCGTCAGCTACTCGATCTCCGGTGACTCGACCCTCGAACGCCGCACGTGTGAAGGACCGACGCTGGCCGCCGCTCTGGCGGCCGCCGGTGGTTCGACCGACGTGGTGCCCGACCTGGGCTCGGGTGTCGATCCGGTGACGGTGGTGTGCCGGGAGTACCCCGATGCCGATCCGGCACCGGCCACGGCCGAGGGTGACCAGAAGTGCCGGATGGTGACGATGACGGTGCGCACCCGCACCGGTTACGTGTTCACGGTCGAGGGCAACCGGGATCCCGTGTCGCTCAACCTGCCGCCGGTGCCGACCACGATCAAGCAGTGCACGTTGGTCGCCGTGGCCGACACGTGGATCACCTCCTACGACACCGACCAGCGCAGCGGACCGGACTTCCACCTGAACGTGTTCACCCGGTCCAGGGGCGGTGGTGACTACGGCTCGCTCGTCAGCTTCGTGAAGATGGATCTGCTCGGCCCGTGCACCGGGACGAACGAGCCGCCCTACCTGCCCGGCGGTCAGCGGCTCACCTCGGCCCAGTTGCAGCTGTGGATGCTGCGGTGGGGTCCGTCGTGGGGCTGCACCAACCCGACGACGCACGAGGTCCGGGTGCTGGACGGAGTCCCGGCGAACCGTCAGATCGACGGTCCGCAGTGGGACGAGAACAACGTGACGTGGGACTCGCGGCCGGAGCCCAAGGCGGCAGCGGCCGACACGGTCAGCCTCTTCGAGGCCGACCGAGACGTCGGGCAGTACTCGGTCGACGTCCTCGCCGCGACCCAGCGCTGGTACGCCGGTCCGGACCGGGGCGGCTGGGTGAACCACGGCTTCCAGATCGACCGCAGCGGGTTCGGAGCGTGTGACAGCGAGGAGGACGGCGGCTGGTGGTGGGGTTCGCGTGAGAACTCCGATCCCCGCGTCTGGCCGCGGCTCGTGGTGACGTGGCAATGAGGCGGTCGCAGCCGGTCGGCGGTCGAGGTCGGTTCCGACGACTGCAGCGCGGTCAGACCGGGGCCTCGCTGATGATGGTGCTGGCGTTCATCGTCCTCGTCGTGACCGTGACCCTCGCGGTGCTGACGTACGTGTCGGTCAACGTGCGGACCAGCAGGACCTATCGGGACGTGGCCGAACGCCGGCAGGCCGCCGCCAACGCTGCGGACGCCGCGATCACGGTCGCTCGGCGCGACCCGACCGTCGGCCGGGACGGCGAGACCTACACGGTGTCGTACCAGGGGGCGGACGCCGACTGCACCGGCATGGCGGGCAGCGGCATGACGATCGCGCAGGGCACGGCCGACCGCGAGATCCGGTGTGAGATGGGGGTGGACGGGTCGGAGGTCCTCGTCATCGAGTTCCGTGTCGCCGACCAGGGTGGGAGCAACCCCGGTGCTGCGGTCCAGATCACCCGACGCGAGGTCCAGCGCTGACGGTTCGACCGATCGTCGCGGAGCACCGCGCAGTAGCGTCCTGATCGATGCGGCGCTCTGTCCGACGGAGGGGTGGCGGCGGGTTCACCATGCTCGAGGTCCTCGCCGCGATCGCGGTGCTGGCCATCCTGGGCGCCGCTCTCGTCGGGGCCCTGTACGCGCTGGTCCGGGCCGACGCCCAGCAGCGGTCCCGGTCAGAAGCGGTGGTCCTGGCCCGCAACTACACCGACGCCCTGTCGGCCGCGTCCTACCAGGACTGCGCCGCGACCGGTGCCTACTCCCCGGCGACGATCGGGCTCACCGTCCCGCCCGGCGCGACCCTGACCGTCGACTCGGTCACGTTCTGGAACGGCACCTCGCTGCCGACCGACCCCGAGCCCAGCGCGGACGAGTGGGCCACCGCCTTCGGTTCCACCTGCCCGCCCGACCAGGGCCTGCAGCGGATCGCCTTCACCGTGGTGTCGACCGCCGGGGCGTCGGACACCACGATCACCCGCCGTGTCCTCAAGCGCTTCAACGGGAGCCTCCCCGAACCCGAGCCCGACCCGCCGCCGGGCGGCCGCGTCTGCGTCCTCAACGCCACCGCCAACGTCGCGTCGACCTGGGTCAACGAGTTCTCCGGTTCCCGCAACACCAACTACTCGACCGGTCCGAGGTCCCAGGAGATGAACATCCTCTACCTGGCCGGCAGCCGGCGGTTCTCCTACCTCCGCTTCGACATCGAGGCCGGCAAGGTGTGCGACAACGGGGTCACGCTGCCCGCCGGCGTCGTCTTCTCCGGGGCCGAGGTGCAGCTCTACACCTTCAACATCGGTGGGGGACCGGCGTGCGGTGCCGACTCGTGCTGGCACGTCATGGAGAGGACGTCGGGGGCGTGGGACCAGTCGCTGCTGACGTGGGCGAACCAGCCCTGCACCACCACCTACGGCGACTCGTGCCAGACCGGAGGGGTGCCCAGCACGATCCTGTTCCAGCACGGCACCGGTGCCCTCGACTGGAGCCCCCGCTACCAGCGCATCCAGTCCCCACAGCTGCTCAGCGACGTCCAGTCCTTCTACGACAGCCCGGCCAACAACCACGGCTGGGTCATCAAGGAGGCGTGCGTGCAGACCTACGGCAAGGCGTGCGGGTCGATCTCGCCCGGGTTCCAGATGGCGTCGAGCCGTGCGCCCACCGTGGTCCAGCGGCCCGCGTTGAGGGTCTTCTTCTGATGGCCGCGCCGACCGCCGACGCGGGACGGAGATCCCGGTGGCTCCCTTCGACCGCCGGTACGGATCGGTGCGCTCGGCAGCGCAGGCGGGGCGGGCAGCGCGGGCGGGGCGGGTTCACGTTGCTCGAGGTCCTCGTCGCCATGCTCATCGGTCTGCTCGTCGTGGGCGCCGCCGTGTTCCTGTTCAACTTCGCCACCGGTCAGGAGGAGCGCAGCACCCGCAGCATCTCGTCGTCCAACAGCGCGTTCCGCACCGGGACCCGCTTCGCCGACGACGTCGGGTCGGTGTCACCGGTGGCCGGCGTGAGCGACCTGGTGGCGGTCGGCGTGCCCGGATGCGGCGGATCGACCGCCGAGCTGCGCCTGGTCGGGTCGGACGCCGCGGGGCAGGTCCAGGTCCGCTCGTACCACCGGGTGGTCGACGGCACCCGGATGGAGCTGGTCCGCCGCTCCTGCAGCGGACCGACCCTGGCGGCGGCCCAGGCCGCCTCGACGAGCAACCGCACGGTGGTCACCGACCTCGATCCGGGGACGAACGGTGTGGAGGTCAGCTGCGACGGCGGACCGGTCGGCACGACGTGTCGGGTGGTGAGCATGCAGGTCCTCACCGCGGACGGGGCCCGCTTCACGGTGCGGGGGACGATCGGATCGGTGCTGCAACCGACGCCGACCACCATCCCGACCCCGGTGCGGGCCCCGGAGTCGGGGACCTGCACGATCATGGCGTCGGCCACCACCTGGGGGGCGACGGGAGGAGCCGCGGGTTCGTCCACCGCGACCCACGCGGGTGATCCGCTGATGAGCACCTACGACGACACCAACCAGCGTCGTTCGTTCATGAAGTTCGACCTGACCCAGCCCTGCGTCGACGTGGATGCGGTCTGGCCCACCCTGCCCGGCGGTCGGAACCTGACCAACGTGGTGCTCCAACTCGCCTGGATGGGCGACTCCTCCAACCCGTGCGGGGTCTTCGGGATCAACTACGACGCCCAGAGGATCGAACCGCTCGCCGACGCGGCGGTGTGGGACGAGGCGGCCCTCGACGGCGACAACATGCCGTCCGGGTCGCTCATCCGCTCCGGGTTCACCTACGACTTCGATGCCGACAGCCAGAACACGCTGGTGTCGCACTCCGACGCCGCGCTGTTCGACGCGGTCGAGCACTGGTACGAGGCCAACGACTGGGTCAACAACGGGTGGCGGCTGTCGCGCCGCGGGGCGGGCGACACGTGCGGCCGGGCGAACCTGTTCGCGTCGCGGCACAACGGTGACCCGGCGCTCCGACCCCGTCTGGTGATCTCGTGGGGACCGTGACGGTGCCGGTGACGCGGGCCGGGTGGGGGAGCGGGGCCGTTCCGCACGGCCGCGACCGTCGTCGTCGCAACCAGCGCGGTGCGACGCTGGCCATGGTGCTCATCCTGATGACGATCGGGCTGGTCGTCGCCGTGGCGGCCCTGTCCTTCGCGTTCACCGGCTTCCGGGCCGGGTCGACCTACGAACGACGGGGGCAGCAGCTCGAGACCGAGCGTGACGCCCTCGCCTACCTGGTCCAGACCATGCGGCCCGACCTGGCCAAGGGCACCGCGGGCGACTCCCGTTCGGTGACGGTGGCCGGGGTCACCGCGACCTGCGTCGGCGAGGCGGGAAGCGGTGCGGCCGAGGGAGAGGGTCGTACCGACCGGGTGATCGCCTGCTCCACCCCGTCGATCACGGCGCGGTACCGGATCTTCGATCGCAGCGGCGACCAGCCCGGGATCCTCGTCGAGACGCTGTCGACCAGCACGGCCTGATTCCCCGGTACGGAATCGACGCTCGCCCGACGCCAGGGTGGCCACTCGTACTCTGATGCCGGAAGGATCCCAGCGCCGACCTCGCCGCGGTCAACAGCGGGTCAACGACGAGGCCGAATCCGCTCCTGGCCGGACTGTGAGGATCTGGGGCAGCGGCTTCAGCGTTGGTGCTGGGCTGTTGGTCGGTGATCTCGAGCGTGACCCATGGCCTGACTGGCTTCGTGCCTTTGGGTGGACTTGTCCGCTCGGGTTCACCGGCCCCGGCCCGACCGGAGCGACTGGCCTGATCAGGAGCTTGACCACCAGATAGCTGCTGGTGTGTCCCATCACAGTCCTGCCGAACTCCGAACCGGACCGGAACCACACGTCCCGTCCTGGCAAGGAGGAGAACGCATGTCCATGCTCGCAGAAGTCGTCGATGTCGTCATCGGTGTCGACACCCACAAGAACACCCACACCGCAGCGGTCGTTGTCGCGGCGACCGGCGCCGTGGTCGAAGACCTCACGGTCGAGGCAGATCCGGATGGTTACGCCGAGTTGGTCGCGATGGCTGACCGTCACTCTGGGCTCCGGGCGTGGTCGGTCGAAGGGACCGGCGGTTACGGCGCCGGGCTCACACGCTTGCTTGTCGAGCGGGGCGAGTCAGTGATCGAGCTCGACCGTCCGAACCGCCCTGCCCGGCGCAACGGCGCCAAGTCCGACCCGCTCGACGCCGTGCGTGCCGGCCGCGAAGCCCTCGCCCGCGAGCACCTCGCCCAGCCCCGCGCCGCAGGTCAACGCGCTGCGCTCGCCGTTCGACTCGCCGCCCGACGTTCCGCTGTCGACGCGTCGACGGTCGCCCAGCGCCAGTTGTTGTCGCTGATCGTGGCCGCACCCGAGACCATCCGGACCAAGTTCCGCGGCACATCCACGGTGGTCGCGATCACCGCCGCAGCACGCCTTCGCCTGTCGCCGACGTGGGACCTCGAGACGCGCACCTACGCCGAAGTGATCCGACATCTCGCCCGACGGTCGCTGGCGATGCAGACCGAAGCCAGCGCCCACGAGAAGGAAATCTTGGCGATCATCAAGTCCTGGCGCCCAGACCTACTTGACCAGCTCGGCGTCGGACCCATCGTCGCCGCAACCATCCTGTGCGCCTGGTCCCACCCGGGACGCTGCCGAAACGACGCCGCCTTCGCCAGCCTCGCCGGCGCCGCGCCGATCCCCGCCAGCTCCGGGCTCACCACCCGCCACCGCCTCAACCGCTGCGGCGACCGACAGCTCAACCGGGCACTACACACCATCGTGTTGTCCCGACTCCGCTACGACCCCGCCACCCAGGCCTACGCAGAACGGCGCACCACCGAAGGCAAGACCCCACGAGAGATCAAGCGCTGCCTCAAGCGCTACATCGCCAGAGACCTCTACAAGCTGCTCGAGAACCCACCATCAACCACTTGACGATCCATAGGAGCGTCCACCTGTGGTCACTCAGCCACTCACCGTCTGAGTTTGCGCCGGTATCGCGACGGGGCGCGGACGCCTGCGCAGCGGGCCGACCGATGCCTCATTGACACGCTGAAAGCCGCTCAGGGACACTGGAGCAGCCCGAGATTTTCGGGCTTTCCGCGTTGTCGGACCGGAGCGCCCCCTCCAGACTGAGGGATGAACTCTGTCCGGAGAGGGGAGAAGGCCGGCGTGTCGTTGTTCCGACGAGGGCGATCTGGGGAGGGCGACGGGGGCGGTCGCGCCCGTCGTGGCGGCCAGATCGAGTTCGACAACGTCGACGCGGGCACTCTCGACGGCCAGATCGGCGACTGGGTCGAATCCAACCGTCCCCGACTGGGCGAGATCCTCCTGGACCTCGGCTCGGTCGACCCCGATGACCTGCTGTCGGCGCTGCAGAAGCAGCAGGAGCAGCCCGCGGACGCCGAGACCCGGGCGCAGCTCGGTCAGATCCTGGTGCAGCTCGGTTCCATCAACGACACCGCGTTGGCCGCGGCCCTCGCCCAGCAGTTCGGCGTTCCGCTCGCGGACCTGAGCCAGATCAAGCCGCAACCCGAGGCCATCGCCAAGGTTCCCGAGGAGATGGCCCGTCGCCACCAGGTGCTGCCCCTGCGCATCGACGACACGGGACGGGTGTTCGTGGCCACGGCCGACCCGCTCGACACCGAGGCCATCCGCGAGCTCACCACCCAGGTGCGCAGCCTCGGGTTGCTGATCGGACCGCGGTCCGACATCGAGCGCCTCCTGGACACGTCCTACTCGGCGTTGCACAACGCGGACGAGATGATCCGGGCGTTCGAGTTGTCCGACGACGTCACCGAGATCGCCGAGGACCAGAGCTTCGCCGTCGACGAGAACGCCCCGGTGGTCCAGGTCGTCAACCGGATCCTCACCCAGGGGGTGCGCAACCGGGCGTCGGACATCCACGTCGAGCCCATGGAGGAGCAGGTCCGGGTCCGTTACCGGGTCGACGGCGCAATGTCCGAGGCCATCGTGCTGCCGGTGCGGATGGGTCCGGCCATCAGCAGCCGCCTCAAGGTCATGGCCGAGCTCAACATCGTGGAGCGCCGTCGACCCCAGGACGGGCAGTTCTCCATCCGGGTCGACGGGCGTCCCATCGACGTGCGGACCTCGGTGGTGCCGACCGTCCACGGCGAGAAGACCGTGATGCGTCTGCTGGACAAGACCAAGTCCCTCATCTCCATGAAGGACCTGGGCATGCTGCCGTCGGTCGAGGCGCCCTACATGCAGATGGCCCGGTCGCCGTTGGGCATGATCCTGTGTACCGGTCCCACCGGGTCGGGCAAGACCACGACGCTGTACGCCACCCTCACCGAGGTCAACGACCCGACCAAGAACGTGGTCACCATCGAGGACCCCGTCGAGTACCAGTTCGCCGGCGTGACCCAGATGCAGGTCTCGGAGACCGGGATGTCCTTCGCCGAAGGTCTTCGCGGCATCCTCCGCCAGGACCCCGACGTCGTGCTCGTCGGTGAGATCCGCGACGAGGAGACGGCCCGCATCGCCATGCAGGCGGCGCTCACCGGACACCTGGTGCTGAGCTCCCTGCACGCCATCGACTCGGTGGCCGCCATCCACCGCTTCACCGACATGGGCATCCAGCCGTTCCTGGTGGCCTCGGCCATCAACGGCATCGTCGCCCAGCGGCTGCTGCGGCGGCTGTGCACCAACTGCCGCCAGCCCGTCGCCCCGTCGGCCCGTGAGATCGCCCTGGTCGCCGAGTTCACCGACGGCCAGATGCCCGACGTCTGGTTCCGTCCCGGAGGCTGCCACCTGTGCAACGACACCGGCTACCGAGGACGTGTCGGCGTCTACGAGCTGCTCGAGTTCTCCGACGCCGTTCGTGAGTCGGTCGTCGCCCGGGCGTCGCACGCCGAGGTGCGCGAGCTGGCCATCGCCGAGGGCATGAAGACCATGCAGAACCAGGCGTTCCACCTGGTCACCGACGGCGTGACCACGGTGGAGGAGGTCCTCCGGTCGGTGTACGCGCCGGGCGTGGAGGAGAAGGAAGAGGCTCCCAAGGAGCTCGGTCCGGGCAAGCGCATGCTCCGTCACGGTGCCGGCGTCTTGCCGAACGGCAACGGAGTCCTGTCCGGTTCCACAGCCGACGGCGGGGACCATGACCCCGGACCCGTCGACACTCCGCCGCCGTTCGACGACACGGCACCGAATCCCACTGACGTTCCCCGCGCGGAGGCACCGGCATGACCACCATGCAGCAACCATCGGTCCCGCAGGACTCCGAGCCTCCGAAGAAGCGCGGCCGCGACAAGAGCCCCAAGGCTGCTCCGATCAAGCAGGCCAAGTTCAAGTACGTGGCCGAGACCCTCGACGGCGAGGTGGTGAAGGGCCAGATCCTCTCGGTGTCGGCCAACACCGCCCGCAACGAGTTGGCTGTCCAAGGGTTGCGGGTCACCGAGCTGACCGAGCGCAAGGGTCTTCAGGTCGAGATCACGACCGAGAAGGTCCCCGCCGTCGATCTGATGCACTTCTCCCGTCAGATGGCCACCTTCCTGCGCGCTGGGGTGCCGGTGACAGAGGCGATCGACAACCTTCGCCGGGACGCCGACAACAAGAAGCTCCAATCCGTGCTGAGCGACGTCCTCGAACGGGTGCAAGGGGGACGATCACTCGCCGATGCGTTGGCCCTACACGACGAGGTCTTCCCGCCCTACTACATGGCCATGCTGCGCTCGGCCGAGCTCACGGGTCGGATGGACGAGGCATTCGACCAGCTGCACAAGTACCTGCGACGTGATGTCGAACTGACGCGCGCTGTGCGCAAGGCGTTGATCTATCCCTGCATCCTACTCGGGCTCTCGGTCGTCGTCTGCCTCGTCATCGTGATCTTCGCCATCCCGCGCTTCGCCGACTTCTTCAAGGAGTTCGACGCCGAGCTGCCCCTGCCGACCCGCATGCTGATGGGGGTGGCCGATTTCGTGCAGTCCCCGGCCGGACTGATCACGGGCGTTCTGCTGGTTGTACTGGCCGTCGGCCTTGTCGCGTATGTCCGCACCCCCGGCGGTCGGCTCAATCTCCACGCGTTGCAGCTCAAGCTCCCCATGATCTCGACCGTGGTGACCTACTCGTCAACGGAACGGTTCTGCCGTGTTCTGGCTGCTCTACTCGAAGCGGGTACGCCGTTGGCCGAAGCCCTCCCGACGGCGATCGACTGCTCCAACAACCTTGTCTACAAGGAGCGGTTGAGTTCAGCGATGGAAGGAGTCTTGGCCGGGCAGGGTTTCGCCGAGCCGCTGGCATCGACCGGGCTCTTCCCGAACACCGTGATCCAGATGGTCCGCGTCGGCGAACGTTCCGGTGAGCTCTCCGAACAACTCGACAACGCGGCCGGCTTCTACGAGGAAGAACTGGACTATGCCGTCGAGAAGTTGACGGCGTGGTTCGAACCGTTGACCATTGTCTTCATCGGAGCGGTCGTGGGTTTCGTCGCTCTCGCGATGGTGAGCGCGATGTACGGCATCTACAACCAGGTCGACTTGGGGTAGTTGCCGGCTAGCTGGGAGGAAGCGTGAGCGCTGGGGAGCGCGTGGAGGACCTCGTTGGTCCTTCACGATCTGATGGGAGTGAGGTCGAACACGCCATGGCCTTGCGCGGCCAGGGCGGGTTCTCGCTGGTCGAGGTCTTGGTGGTGGCCTTCGTTGCGGTACCAGTGATCCTCACGGGGGCATACGGACTCTTCACCGCCATCTCGGCCAGCAGCTCCACCGAGACGCGACAGCGGCTCGAAGCAGCAATGACCAGTTACGCCGAGAGCCTGAAGTCGCTCCCCACCTACACACCCTGCGCTACGGCATCGGATGTGAACACCGCCTTCGGGGCCTGGCCGGATCGCTGGAATCCAGACGCTGAGAGTGGTGTGGCGAGCGCCGGACTCACCGTCGCGGACGTCGACTACTGGGATCAGCCGACGGCTCAGTTCACGGGCTCGTGCTCAACCGACATGGGTGCCCGACGATTGACGATGGTCGTGACGGACCAGAGCGGCAACACGCTGCGCGGCACCGTCGTGACCCGCAACCCGGGGGCCCACCCGTGATTCGCCGCCGGATCCGATGTGTCCACCAACGAGGGGCGACCCTCGTCGAGGTGCTGCTGGCCATGTCCATCGCCTCGATGATCCTCATTCCCATCTTCGGGTTCGCCCGACTCGCGCTCGATCAGCAGGTCGAGGTAAGAGGACGGAACCTCGACTCAGCGGGGCAAGGCCTCGTGCGTTCGTATTTCTTCCGGGACGTGGCGTCGGCCGACACGGCCATCGTGTCGGGATCCCAGTTCACCGACTGCAGCGGCGGTGACGGTGCCGGCGGGACGGTGCTCCTCGTGCTCCTCAATGACTCGACTCGAACGGTCTACTCGCGTGGATCCGGTACCGGCTCGGGGGTAAGCCTGTGGCGCCGGACATGTGACCTCGGAAGTGGGTCGATGATCGGGGCGAATGAGGTCGTCACCGGGTTGTCGTCGAGCGGCGCGGAGGTGGTGTGCACGGCGACGGGCACGACGGCAGGGACCTGTCAACGACTGAACCTTCGCATGACCTCCGTCTCCGGCCGGCAGGCATCGCTGACCGTGTCGGTCCGCGACGACGGGGCGGTGACGGTCGATGCCCCTGGTGGGCCGAGCTACCCGTCACCAGACGTCGTGCTCACGGCGTCGGAGGTGTCGGTCTTCCGTGGTGATGTCATCTCGTTCTCGGGACTCGGATCCAGCGACCCGGACGGCGGCTCGTTGACCTACTACTGGGAGTTCGGCGACGGCGGATCGTCCTGGGACCGGGACCACGACTACTCCTTCTCCCACATCGGCTCCTACACGGCGATCCTGACGGTGACCAACGCGGCGGGAACACCCTCGACCGATTTCGTGGTGATCGAGGTCAAGAACCGACCCCCGGTCGCCAGCATCGAGGCACCGGCCAACGGGGCGGTCCGCCTGGTCGGCGACACGGTGACCTTCTCGTCCACTGGTTCCGGGGACAGCGGCGACGAGCCGTTCGGCGGGCACATCGTGTCCTATCTCTGGGACTTCGGCGACGGGACGACGTCCAGCCTGCCCAACCCGACGCACGTGTACTCCTCGGCCAGCGGGCCGAGCGGCTACACCGTTCGACTGACCGTGACCGATGATGTCGGGGCCCCGAAGGGGCAGGCGCAGATCTCGCTCAGGATCCAGAGCCCTCCCAACCCGCTGATCGCCTCTCCCGCGTCGGGTGCGGTGGTGGCACGTGGCCAGGAGGTCAACTTCTCGTCCGCGGGGTCCGGTGATGCCGACGGCACCATCGTGGGGTACCTGTGGTCGTTCGGTGACGGCAGCACCTCGACTGCCGCGAACCCGTCGCACACCTACGGGTCGTCGGTTCCCCTCGGAACCTTGTCGGTGACCCTCCAGGTGACGGACAATGATGGGATCCAGCGTTCCGCGTCGATCACGTTGTCGTTGAGGAGCCGGGGTCCGGAGGTGAGTCTCGCGAGGTCGGTCGCCTCCCAGTACGCGCCGACCAACCGGAGCAGCGCGCCGACGAACCCCCTCACGATCACGCCGTCGGTCGTCGACCCGGACGGTGACGCGATAGCGAGCTACACGTGGAACTTCGGCAACGGCGTGTCGGCCAGCGGTACGGGCACGCCAACGGCGGTGAACCCCAGCCTGACGTATCCCGCAGGGACGGGCGACACGTTCATCTCCACCAGCTACGTCGTGACGCTCACGGTGTGGGACGCGAACGGGGACCAGGGCGCGGCATCCACGACCGTCACGATCAAGGGCATCGACGCGCCGACCGGGCTCGCGAAGGTGTCGTCGCGCTGCTCGTTCTGGTTGTTCGGCTGCTGGGAGCGAGCGCTCAAGGTCAAATGGGATCCGACGGCGAACGCCAGCGAGATCCAGGTGATGGTGGGCTCGACGGTCGCGACGGCAGCGGGTTCTGCCACCACGACCGAGGTGACGGACCTCAGCGGAACCGCCCAGAACTACGGGGTGCGGATCCGAGCGAGGAGCAGCCTCACCGGACTCTGGGGGCCGTGGTCGGACCCGGCCGTGACGATGTACGTGGGGAATTCGTGATGGTGGCGCACCCTCGACCCTGTCGACGCGGCCAGGGTGGGTTCGCCCTGATCGCCGGGCTCGTGCTCTGGATGCTCGTGTGCGGCGTGACGCTCGTCGCTCTGCTCAGCATGACGCTGACCGGATCCCGGACCTCTGCCGCGCAAGCGGTCGACTCCCGACAGAGCCGGGCCGCGGACTCCGCGCTCGAAGCGGCGGTCAACCAGATCCGGATGGACGGTTCGGGAGCCATCGGCGCGCCGACCTCGGCCGATGACGGAACCTGCCAGACGGGGCTCGGGTCGAGCGGATCGGGGCTCGACTACGAGGATCAGGTGGGGACGTCGGTCACTGTGACCGCCGAGTGCCTCCGGTCGCCACAGCTCACTCCGAGGACCGACAGCGGTGAGAATCCGAACGCGGCAAAGCAGCTGGACGTCGTCGGGGGTTCGTACCGCTCGGCCTCCGACCTTCCCGACACGGTGAGGTGGAAGACCGACTGCACGGGTGCCGCCGACAGCAACTGCTATCCGTGGCGACTCGGGATCGGTGGCCCCAACTACCTGGCGCAGAAGTCGGTGATCGAGGCCCAGTCCCCGACGTTCCTGCACACGTCTGACCCAGCGGTGGCCAGCGGATCCTCCACTCTCGAGGTGTCAGGGGATCTCAACGTCGCCGGTCAGGCGCTCCCTCTTGTCAACCCGCCTGGCAGCGACGATGCCGTCGGACTGACCGTTGGTGGATCGTTCAAGCAGGGTTCCGTCGGGTTGTTCGACTCGGTCGGCGGCCAGGGCTCGTGCGGCGTGCTCGGACCCTCTTTCCCGTGGAACGTCAAGGGTGCCCGGATCATCGACAGCAACGACACCGCGGGTGTTCCCGAGTGCGGCGTGGTGGTGAACACCACCGAACCCGGACCGCCGTCGTCTCCGCTCCTGCTGCCCACCCGGTCCGTGCCGTCCTGTGCCGGGGCCGCCGGATCGGTCATCCCGTTCGACTCCGGACGGTACCGGAAGGATCAGACGACGGCGCTGAACGATCTGTTGGGTGGGGCCTGCCCCGGTCGTGTGTTCTGGTTCAAGCCCGGCGACTACTGGTTCGACGTCGACGACTCCACCAACTCGGTGCGGGAGCGGAACTCGCTGATCATCGACGATCCGACCGTTCGTGTGATCTTCGGTCAGCCGTCGGGCGGAGATGCGGCCGCCGCGACCTTCCCTGATGCCTGCGATCGGTCCGTGCCAGGGGTGTCGATCACGTTGTCGGCCCGGACCAGCTTCCGTCACAAGCAGGGGCAGGTCGCGGTCTGTGACCGGAGCGCGTCGACCGCAGCCGGCAACCTTCCGCCCGCGCTCTATCAGAGCGCGGGGTCGGACGGAGGCTGGAGCGGAACTCCGGACCCGGGCCAGAGCAGCTTCACGCTCACCGCGGACTGCTCAGCCGGGTGGTTCAACTCGTGCTACGCCAACGCTCCGACCCAGGTCGCCAGCGGATGGACGATGGACGGACAGAACGCTTCAGCGACGTGGGGATGTACGTTGGCGACCCTGTTCGGGGCGTCCTGCACCGCGAACGCAAGTGTGACAGCCGGTGCGATCGGAACCAGCGGTCCGGCGCCCACAGGAGCGACTGCCACGGAGAAGGTCGCCTCCCTCGACCTGCTCCTGAAGGCCTCGGCGACCAACGATTCGGGGTCGTGGACCCTGAGCCTGCTCAGCTCCTCGGATTCCTCGACCCGGATCCAGTTCTACAAGGCCGGGGCGTCCACCCCGTCGTGTGCCGTCGGGTTCCCCGGACTTCCGGACCCGCTCAAGCCGAACTTCCAGAACACCCTCGCCTTCGACCTGTTCTCCAGCCAGGGAGAGACCGTGTCGGCCGGTGCGTCGAACTTCCCCAGGTGCGACTCCCTGCGCGGCCAGCTGACCCGATCTGACCTGTACGGTGCCAAGGTCGTGGTCACGTACCACATGAAGGTGTCGTTGGCCGCGGGCGTCACCGCCACGGACTCGACGGTGAGCCTGGATGGAGTCGAGCTTCGGGCCGGCTGGGATCTCACCCCGACCGCGGCGGCGAACGGCTCGGGATGGAACAACGCCGAGAACATCCGGTCACTGGACGGGTTGTCGACCGGCTACACACTCGGTGGGTGCCCTGCCTTCGGCTCCTGCGCGACCGCGACGCGGTCCATGACGATGACCGGTTTCGACAATCTGGACAGTCCCTATGTGCCGACCGACGGCTCCTTGCTGAAGGCCGGGGTCGTCGTCACCGGCGAGACGACGGACCAGAACTTCTTCACCAACGGCTCGTTCATCGACCTCACCGGGCGACCCGACGTGTCGGACGGGTCATGGATGGAGGTCACGGTCAACCTGGTGGGGGGAGGGTCCTGCACCGCGTACTGGGACCGGATCCCCTTCTGGGGTCAAGGCGTGTACCTCGACCTCCTGGGTGCGCCGGGAAGCTGTGCGTCGACCCTGACGACAGCGAGTCAGTTGGCGGGAGCGTCGGCATCGCTCCAGGTGCACATCGAGCGGAACAGCTGGGGAGCCTGGGTCAACTACGGGACCCGGATCGACCACCTGAAGATCTCGACGGTCAGCGGCGGGAACTACCTCGGACCCCAAGCGGCCAATCTGCTGACGGAGGACTTCGGGTCGAATGCATCCGCTCGGACGTCGGTCAACGTCTTCGGCCCCGTGTCGACTTCGAAGAACGACCTCAACGTACAGTGGCTCGGTCCTGCCCCGACGCGGTCGGACGGCTCGGTGGCACCGACGATCGGAGGGCGGACGGTGGTGGCCGCCATCGGCAGCTTCGTGGGAGCCGACGGAGAGGCCGGGGTGCTGTGCTGCACGCCGGTGAAACCCGCCGAGCGGGTCGTCGTGCTGCGTGCGAAGGTACTTCAGTCCGACGGTTCGTACATGGAACGTGGCACCGCAACGGTCCGTGTGCGAGATGTGGGGACCAACGGATCCGCCGTGATCGTCGACCGTTGGGATGTTCGATGATCCATCCTCGAGCGATCCCCCGCGCTGTTCGGAAGGTTTTGGTTGACACGCAGCACTGAGTGGTGCTCAATAAGTCCGTTCTGTTGTGCGGGTGATGATGGCTTGCTGCGACGAACGAGGAGGGGGAGGTTCTCCCTCCACCGATCCTAGGGAGAATGAGTTCATGAACATGATCGAGAAGCGCAAGCGCAGCATGGGTCAGGGTGGCTTCACCCTGATTGAGCTCCTCGTGGTGATCGCGATTTTGGCGATTCTCGCGGGCGTGGCCGTCTTCGCCGTCGGCAATCTGACCGACGGTGCAGGTGAGAACGCGTGCAAGATCGAGAAGGATACGTTCACAACTGCCAACGCAGCTGCCGAGGCTAAGGGCGCCGGCAACTCGCCGGGCGACTATATCGATGCCGGATCTGCCACGGTCACTGCGACACTTGTGACCGGCAAGTACTGGTCGATGCCGAACACCGACGGCGGCAACAGCCCTCTCACACTCACTGGCATTGCCCCCAATGCTGCAGGGGACTGCAACATCTGATCGATAGTTCGGTAGTGGGCGGGGTCGCCATGCGGCCCCGCCCACTACCGTTTTGCTAGGACGTACACGCACGACGTGCCGGGAGGGCCCAGGTGCAACTGGTCGACACCACCGCCATGGAGCACCTGCTCCGCTACCTGTGGGAGACCCACGCCACCGATCTCCACATCGCGGCCGGCACCGTGCCACGCGTTCGGATCGACGGGAAGCTCTACCCTGTCCCGGACCAGCCGGACTCCACAGAGCAGTTCGTGGTCGCCGTGCTCGAGGGCATCATCCACGGTGCCGACCGCGAGCTGTTCGAGGAGCAACGCCAGCTCGACTTCGCGTTCACCTGGGGTGGTACCGCTCGCTTCCGGGCCAACGCGTTCTTCCAGATGGACCGTCCGGCCCTGGCGCTCCGGCTGATCCCGACCGAGATCCCAACCCCAGAGCAACTGGGTCTACCCGCGGCCACCTCGTCGCTCGTGACCCGACCCCATGGGTTGGTGTTGATGACCGGCCCGACGGGTTCCGGCAAGAGCACCACGTTGGCGGCGATGATCGGCCACATCAACCGCCACCGACCAGTGCACATCCTCACCATCGAGGATCCGATCGAGTACGTCCATCCGTCGCAGATGGCGTTGGTCAACCAGCGTGAGATCGGTACCGATGCCACCTCGTTCGCCGAGGCGCTCCGCGCCGCGCTGCGAGAGGATCCCGACGTCGTGCTGGTCGGCGAGATGCGCGACCTGGAGACCATCTCGCTGACGCTTACCCTGGCCGAGACCGGCCACCTCGTGTTTGGCACGGTCCACACCAACGACGCGTCGCAGACGGTCGACCGGATCATCGACGTGTTCCCCGCCGACCAGCAGGACCAGATCCGGACCCAGTTCTCGATGACGCTGGCTGCCGTCATCTCGCAGCGGCTGATCCCGCGCGTCGGCGGGGGGCGGGTGGCGGCGTACGAGGTCCTGATGGGTACCCCGGCGGTCACCAACCTGATCAGGGAGAACAAGGTCCGCCAGCTCCGTAACATCATCGCGACCGGTCAGAAGGACGGGATGATGGTGCTTGAGCAGCATCTCGCCCAGCTCGTTAGCCAGGGGGTGATCTCCTACGAGGACGCCGCCTACGCCTCCGTGCACCCCGAGGACATCTCGGCCCTGCAGCCGCAGCACGCCGGGCCGAACGGCGTCGGTCCGTGACCCCAGCGCAGATCGTGCTGCTCGTCGCCGGCACGTTCGCCGCGTTCGCGGTGGGGTCGTTCCTGTGCGTGGTGATCGATCGGCTGCCCGTGGCGCTCGGCGAACCCAACGAGTACGGCGACCTCTACGACACGCGACCCTGGAACGAGGTGCTCGGCGGTCACAGTCGCTGCGACGACTGCGGCGAGCCCATCCGGGCGATCGACAAGGTCCCGGTGCTTTCGTGGATCCTCCTCCGGGGTCGGTGCCGAGGGTGTACAGGACGCATCCCGGCCTTCCATCCGGTCGTGGAGTTGCTGACCCCGGCGCTGTTCCTGGCGGCCGTGTGGGCCATCGGGTGGGACTGGCGCGTGCTGCCCGTGCTCGGCCTGATCCCCGCCGGGATCGCCGTGAGCGTGATCGACATCCGAACGATGATCGTGCCGACACGGGTGGTGTGGCCCGCGTTCGGTGCGGTCGTGGCGCTGTCGGTGCTCGCCGCAGCCGTCGAGGGTGAGTGGTCGTGGCTGTTGACGGCGGCGACCGGCGTGGCGGCGCTCGCCGGGCCACTCTTCGTCTTGTGGTTCGTCCTCCCGTCCGGTATGGGTTTCGGCGATGTCCGGCTGTCGGTGTTGCTCGGGTGGAGCGTCGGGTTCTATGCGGGTTCGCGACCCGTCGCCGCGGTGCTGCTGGCGGTGATCACGTTGTTCTTCGCGTCAGTCATCGGACTGCTTATGGGAATCGTCGTCATGGGTGCTCGTGGCCGAAAGGCGAAGGTGCCCTTCGGCCCGGCCCTCGTGATGGCGGCGTTCTTGTCGATCGCCCTGGCCGAAGCGATCCTCGACCCGTTCGGAGTCTGGGCTCTGAGCTAGTCCTCCTCCGACGAACCACCACGGCCGACGTCCGGATCGATCACCAGGGTCACCGGATCGTCGAATCGATGCGGCGGTGAGTTCACCGTTGGGGCCGACTCGAGGTTCCGGAGTGCTGGGGTCGCGCTCGACGTCGACGTAGCGGCTGGATGATCAGTTGATCGATGACGACATGTCGACTGCTCCACCGGTGTCGCATCAGTCGTGCCGCCATGAGCCCGCTGGCTCCGAGGGCCAGCGTCCAGTTTCGTGTGTCCCACCACTTCGCGGCGTAGCCCATCGTGCCGTTCCACCAAGTGAGCTCGCGGTCGAACGAGCTCGCGGCCGTGCTGCCGTCGCAATGTGTGGCCCACGGGACCGGCAACCCGACCAGCTGCCATTCGACGGAACGGAGTCGGCGGCACAGGTCGAGGTCCTCCCCGTAGAGGAAGAAGCTCTCGTCGAATCCGCCCACGTCGTCGAAGGCGTCGCGCCGTACGAGCAACGCGGTTGCGGCAAGCGTCTCGACGTGCGTCGGGGCTGTCGGGACCCGATCGACGGTGTCTCCGACGCCCAGGGCTCGGGCGAGCCACCGTCCCGGAAAGGTACTCAGCAGTGACCTGAGCGCGAGGGCCCGGCCCATCAGGTGCACCCACCGCAGGTCCGGACCCATCGACCGCTCCGGTCGGTTGTCGTGACGGCTCGTGATGACCCCCTGGACAGCACCCACCCGATCCTCGCCGTCGATCACGGCCAAGCCCTCGCGGATCCCGTCGTCGAACGGCTCGGCGTCGGGATTCAACAGCAGGACGAACGGTTCAGTGGTCACGTCGACCCCTCGGTTCTGGGCCACCCCGAAGCCGGGGTTGTCCGGTCGGAGGACCACACGGGCGCCCGCCCGCGCGGCGATGTGTCCGCTGTCGTCCAGGCCGTTGTCGACGACGACGACCGTCGTACAGTTGGGCAGCGACCGCGCGCGTCGCACCGTGGCTGCGATCGTCGACGCGTTGTTGTAGGCGACGACCACGACCGCCAGGCTCCGACGCCCCGGTGGCCTCGAGCTGGTGTTCCCCACTGGGCTCAAGGGGTAGGCACCTGACCGCGGTAGCGGTGATGCCGCCACAGGAATCTGAGCACGGCTACCGCGTGCCGCAGGCCTCCAACCGTCAGCACCCCACGGTTGCGACGTCGAGGTGGGTGCTCGCACCTCGCGGCCGGAACCTGGGCGACTCGCCAGCCGTCGAGGCGAAGCCGCATGCAGAAGTCGGCGTCCTCGGGGCCGTAGAAGTACCGTTCGTCCAGGCCGTCGACGTGATCGAACGCCTCCCGGCGGAACAACTGGCACGCTCCGATGGCGAAATCCACCTCGATCAAGCCGTTCCGCGATCGGCCGGGCGCGTAGGCAGCCGTCCGTCCGGTGACGCGTCCTAGCTTCCGTCCGAACGTCGGAGCCAGACCTCCGCTGTCGGTGGGCTCTTGTCCGTCGAACACCGGGGCCACCAGTGCCACGTCCGGGTTCCGGAACAAGGCGTCCGACAGCACGCGGAGCGTGTCGAGATGGAGGACCGCGTCGCTGTCGAGGAAGCAGACCAAGGGTGCCGTCGCGTGGCGCGCGCCGATGTTGCGCCCAGCGGCGACACCGCTGTTGGTCTCCGATCGGACGAGGAGGTCGGTGTCGGCCAGGACCGGCCTGGCAGGTGGATCCGAGCCGTTGTCCACGACGATGCACCTCACCCGCACCCCGACGGAAGCGTGGACGGAGTCGACGGCACGATCCAACAGTTCCCCGTCGTTCCAGGCCAGGATCACGACGTCAATGGTCTCGGACCCATCGCGCGCCGACGCGGTGTCGACCATGAGCCGTTCATCGCGGGCGACCTGAGCCCGATGTGCCCTCCGAGTCGTCGATGATCCAGCCGAGGCGCTCCGGGTCATCGATCCACCTCGTCGCAGAGGTCTGCCGAAACCGGGAGTCCGATGGGCCGCTGATCCAACGCGTCGACCTTCACCAGTGTCAGGACGACCGCCAGCGCGACGACACCCGCCGAGGTCCCAATGGGATCAGGGGCGACCGCTACGGTGCAGATCCAGGCGGCCAGGAGCGTCGGCGTTGCGATGACGACTCGCCAAGGAACCACACCGTGCACAGCGGCTCCGGCGATGAGTCCCGAGAAGATCAGCCCGAGGACCTCGGTGATCGACGTCGCCACTGCCGCACCCTTTGTGCCGACTGTCAGAACGAGGCCGACGGTGAGGACGAGGTTCACCGAGATGCCGATGAGCGCGAAACGGAACAGGCGTGTCGCCTGGCCCGCGAGGATTGCTGCCTGGGCGAGCGGGAGATTCATGACCGCTGCGGCGAGCCCGGGGGCGAGCAGAGTGAGCAGAACGGCGTCCCCTTCGTACTTCGTGCCGCCGATGAGGTGCATCAACCGTGGAGCGAACACGATCGTGATCGAGGCGCTCACGAAACCGACGAGTGCCGCAACACCGGTGAACTGTCGGACCCTGTGAGGTCGATCGGCCTTCGCGGCACGCGCCGTGCTCCCGAGGCTGACGAGTCCAGCTGCGTTCACCAAGGCGAGCACTGCTTCATCTATCCGTGCCGCGATCGAGTAGCCGGCGACCGGTATTCGCAGAGTGTCGAGGAGGACCTGATCGCTCCTCGAATGCACCAGACTCGTGGTGTTCGTCAGACCGATGGGCAGGGATCTCAACAGCATCTCCCGTGCCGGAAATGAATCGCTCCGGCGACCGATCGAGACTCCGGGTGCGACGATGAGAACACTGGCGATCTCGCACAGGAGCAACCCGAGACCGAGCAGAGCGAACACGCCCCCGGTGGAGAGCGAGTCGCCGAACCTCACCAGTGGCAACGCGGCGAGGAGCAGGACTGTACGGCTCACGAGATCGGCGACGGCGATCCGCGTGGTCCGAAGATGGAAGATGTGGGCTGAGAGGAACGGTGTGTCTGCTCGGGCGACGATGAAGCCCGGAACGAGGAGGAGTACTGCAAGTCGGGCGTCGCCACGGAGGAGCAGCGCCGTCAGGATTCCGATGATGGCCGTCGCGGCGACGATCATCACTGCTGTTGCTCGAACACCTGCCCGGACCACCCCGGCGACGGGTCGCCCGTCCGCCATGTACACGACGCCCGTCTGGATCAGTCCGAACTCAGCGACCGTCCCCACGATCACCAGCAACGCCGTCGCCGCGGCATAGCTGGAGAAGGTGGAGACCGAGATCGATCGCGCCACCACTGCGAACTGCGCGGCCTGGAGCGCGAGCGCCGCCGACTTCATTCCGACCGTCGCGGAGCCCCTCGTGGCGAGTCGGCGCGGTGAGACGACAGCGAGCGGAGCGGTCACGGAGGTGTCTCGAGTCCGGGGATCGGTCGGTTCGAAGGCAGCCACGCCCGCAGCGTCCTGGGATGCAGGAAGAACCGAGGGTGGTGCTGTAGGAGCTTCCACCGGAGCATCAGCCGGTCGGAGGCGGTCGCCGTGTTGCGCGAGCCCTCGGCGTGGCGTCGCCACTCGAGGTGGGTGCCGCTCACCTTGGTACCCCGGAAGCCGGCCTCCACCACCGAGATCCAGAAGTCGTAGTCCTCGAACCCGACTCGCTCGAAGTCAACGGAGTAGCCACCGACGGCATCGAACACCGACCGGCGGATGCCGCTCGAGCCGTTGATGAAGTTGAAGCGTGCCAAGCGGTCCATGTCCATCGCGGGTGCCACGAACGTCCAGTCCTCGGCACCGAAGCAACGCATGTCGGTGTATGCGAAGTCGTAGCCCTCGTCGAATATCGCTCGGGCGATCGACGAGATGTACCCGGGTCCCATCCGGTCGTCAGCGGACAGCGGCACGATCACTGCCCCGCTGGCCCTCCGTACGAGTTCATTGAGCGTCGGTACCAGCCCTCGAGCCTCGCGATGCTCGAGGAGGCACGCGTCGGTCCGTCCCGAGACGATCTCACAGGCGTCAGCCATGCTGCCGTCGGTGCTGCCGTCGTCGCATATGAGGATCTCATCTGGTCGGAGGTCCTGATCGTCGATGCTGGCCACGGCCTCCCCGAGGAAGCGCCCGTAGTTGTGGCACGGGACGACGACGCTGATCGTACGTGTCTGGTCGTCGCTCATCGATCCACCCAGCAGATGCTCGTGCTGGCGGTGGTTTCCCCGTCCACCGAGCACTGTGGCCGATCGGGCGCGCAGCGGTGGCGCAGCCTCGCGGCGGTGACCTGGGGTCTCGAAAGGTGCGGATGGGTCGCGGTCATCGCCCTCGACCAGGCCCACCCAGCATGCTGCGGATCGTCCGGACCATGATCCGAGCGTCGAAGGCGGCGTCCTGGTGTTCCAGGTAGAAGAACTCGTACTGGAGTTTCTCGAGGGCGTCGCGGTCGTCGGCAGCGTAGCCGTACTTGACTTGCGCCCAACCGGTCAGGCCCGGCCGAACCAAATGGCGAAGGTGGTAGAAGGGCAACTTGTCCGACAGTTCGTCGACGTACCTCGGCTGTTCGGGGCGGGGGCCGACGACGCTGAGGTCTCCCTTGAGGACGTTGATCACCTGAGGGAGTTCGTCGATGTGACTCCGTCGGAGGAACCGACCGAACGGTGTGATTCTTGCATCGTCCTCCGACGTCCATCGCGTGTCCGACACGTCTCCCAGGTCGGCACGCATGGTCCGGAATTTGAGGATGGTGAACACTTCACCACCTCGGCCGACACGCGGCTGACGGTAGAGAACCGGACCACGGTTCGCGACGAGGTCACCCATCACGATGAACGGGGTCATGAACAGAAGAACCACCGACCCCGGCACAGCGATCGCCAGGTCCATCAGCCGCTTGAGTCGAGCGAACCCGGAGTCGTGGACCTCGGAGATGTCGAAGAACAGGGATGCCCGTTCGAGCTCGCTGACCGGAAGCTTGCCCAGCCACTCGCCATAGAACGCTTCGAGGGTCCTGATTCGAATGCCTTGTTCGTGCAGGACGGCCGCCTGGGTGATCACCCTCTCGTCGGCCTGTGCCATCCGGTCCAGCACCACCACGGTGGCACCCACATCGGTCGCCGCCGTCGTGACCGGCCGGGGGTCGTCGGGCGTCGGGATGGCATCGCGCCGAGAGATGGCTCCGGCCAGCGTGGCCGACCGCTCGGGCTCCATCCGCAGGTCGTCGATCAGCTGCTCGCGCTCAGCGGGTTCCGCGACCAGGAGCACCCGAGCCCGACCCGTTGCTCTGTTCTGCCCGCTGCGGGCCATCGCGCCAGCGCTCACCTGGATCGGCAGACAGACGAGCAACGACCCGAACACGACGAACCTGGGGAGCAGGGCATCGCCCACCAGGAGCTGGAGCATCGACACACCCAGAGCCGCGGCCAGCCCGGCGATCATGCTGAGGAGCGCTGAACGCACCCAGGTCCTGGGCCGATCCGGCAGACCGACTGCATAGGTGGCGAGTCCGATCAGGCAGATGTAGGGGATGGCCCAGCGGAGGCGCGGTCCACCGGTGAAGTCGTACGAGGGGTCGGCTACGTACGCGGCGTGGACCTTGCTGAGAGCCAGGACCGCCGCCGTTCCCCCCATCAGGCTCACAAGCCGTGCCGCGCGCAGCATGTTTCAAGGCTACGGACGGCCGGAAGGTTCCCAACCGTTGCGACTGGGTGTGCAGCAGGCCAGATCCATGTGGCTCGAGCGTCCACGACCGGATGACGGTCCCCACATCCTCAGCCAAAGCAACCCCGAGGGGGCGATTGACCGACTGAACCTGAACCAGGCACAATTGTTGAACCATCGTTCGGGCGCATGCGTCGCTCAATGGTGAAGGCGCCGAAGGGGTACCGAGTGAAACTGGGTGTCGGACGGGGTACTGCCGCGACAGGAGGTCATCCGCCCTCGACGGATCGGACTGGTCCTGTAGGTGCTAGGCACGGACGGGGGATGAGGCCCGTGGCGGGTGGAGCCGGGCAGTCCGGCGTGTCGCTCGTCGAGACCCTGATCGCCTTGGTGCTGGTGGGGACCGTGGTCATGACCGTGATCGCGGGATTCCAACTGACCACACGCGTCGCCGGTGAGACCAATGAGCGGCAACAGGCGCAAGTGGCGTTGAACTCGTTCAGCGAGTCGGTCCGACAGCTGGACTACCTCGCCTGCGGGAATAGCGGCTCTTACACCGAGGCCTACGAGAACGACCAGGCATCAGCGGGTTCGGGGGAAGGCGACGATCTGCTCACCCGCGGCTACTCGCTCCACGTCACCAGCGTGCAGTTCTGGTCCCCTGGATACCCAGACCCTGGTGGTGCCACGCCGACGTGCACCGTCGACCCAGGCGCGCAACTGCTCACTCTCCAAGTCTCCCTCGGCGACTCGACCGTGACCGGTGAGGTCGTGAAACGGAACCCACGTGCCACTCCTGCGAACCCGACGACGTCCGGGCCGCCGGTTGCGTTGTTCACCACCGACCCGTCCCCGGCGGCAGGAGGTATCCCGTCGGAGGTCGCCTTCGACGCTCGCCAGTCCCAGGCGCCGAACGGAGCGATCGTCAGCTACCTCTGGAACTTCGGTGACGGCTCCTCCGGCAGCGGCTCGACGGTGTCACACAACTACGCGGCCAAAGGGGTCTACACGGCCTGGCTGACCGTCACCGACAACAACGGGCTGTCGGCCACGGCTTCGGCGACGGTCACCGCGACGAGCCCGCTCCCGGGCCCACCGTCGGGCCCGCCGAACCTCGCGAAGGTCGGCTCAGGCGTGGAGTGGGTCATGCACGGCATCATCCCGGTCCTCGAGACCTACGGCGACTTCACCTGGAACCCGGTTGCGGCGACGCCCGCCGTGGACAAGTACCGGATCCGCATGGTGCCCAAGGTCGGGTGCATCGCCGGTACCTACAGCGCGGAGTTCTCCGGGAGTGCCTCCTCGGGGCGGGTCCAGGCATTCGGTCTGTGCCTGGGATCCCGCTACCAAGCGTTCATCCAGGCCCACAACTCGTACGGCTGGGGGCCAGAGTACCGAATCGAGTTCGACCTGTGACGCGGACGTGCACGTTCCTGCCCAAACCGGGGCTCGTCCGCAGCCAACGCGGTGTCACCCTCATAGAGACGTTGCTGGTGGTGACGATCACCGCCGTCGTGGCGATCCCACTGCTCGGCTGGATGATGATGGCTTTCGACACCCAGGACGGGACGGCGTCGATCAACGGTGACACTGCGTCGCTGAGCTTCGTCACCCAGCAGTTCCCGACCGATGTCGCCAACGCTCTCAGCGCCGGCAACGCGCCCGCAGCGGCGGATGACTGCGGCGGCCCCTACGACGTGGACGGCCTCACTGGATCGTCGGTGCAGCGGAAACTAGTCCTGCGATCGGGTTCGGGCGGGTCGAAGAAGGTCGTGTACGCCACCGCGACCTTCGACGGCACCGTGGAACTCGTCCGACGTACCTGCGTGGGAGGCGGAGCCACCGAGACTCGCCGCGTCGCGTCGGACGTTTCATCCGTCTCGGTCACCTGTGCCGATCGGCCGGGACTGACCAGCGATCCGTGCGGCCGGGTCACGCTCAAGCTGACCCTTGTGGCCGGTTCGTCGGTCACCGTGCAGGGTGCCCGCCGCCTCGACCCCGCTGGTGGCCCCGCAGCCGGCCCTCCGCAGCCGGTGGCGCTGCTCACCGCGACGCCGAACTCCGTCGCCCGGGGCGAGCCGGTGACCTTCGACGCGGGGAACTCCACCGACCCGGACGGGCGTCCGCTGAGCTACCGGTGGGACTTCGGAGATGGGACGACCTCCACCTCCGTCAACCCGTCGCATTCCTACTCGACGCTCGGCGTGAAGACCGTCGCGATGACCGTTACCGCGGAGGTGAACGGGATCCCTGGGCCGAGCAACACGACCTTCGTCCAGATCGACGTCGTCAACCGAGCACCCCAGGTGACGATCACCATGTCGAACCCGTTGACGGTCGACCGCAGTTCGGCTCGTACGTTCGAAGCAACTGTCACCGATCCCGATTCATCGTTCGGTGACACGATCGTCGAGTACACCTGGGATTGGGGCGATGCGACGAGCAACACGTATACGTGCAGCCCATGCACTTCCTTCAGCCAGGCCCACACCTACGCGAGTTCGGTCCCGGTCGGGGCCAAGACGGTGACACTGACGGCGAAAGACAGCGCGAACCCGTCGCGGACATCGTCGACCTCCATCACCGTCAACCTGGAGAACCAGGCCCCGGTCGCGACGATCACGAACATCAAGCCGTTGATCGTCGATCGTTTCGCTGCGCAAGGATTCACAGCGACAGCCAGCGATCCCGACGGCTCGATCACCGAGTACACCTGGGACTGGGGTGATGGCACCAGCAGCACCTACACCTGCAGTCCGTGCACGAACTTCAACCAGAGCCACACCTACGCCACGAGCGTTTCGACCGGCACCAAGACCGTGACCCTGACGGTCAAGGACAACGCCTCGCCTAAGGCGACCACGACGGCGGTCCTGTCGTTGACGCTCAGGAACCAGTCGCCGGTCGTCGTGATCGGAACGTTGCCGGGTGACGTCCGGCGTGGGCAGTCGCGCACGTACTCCGCGACGTTCTCGGATCCCGACGGCACGGTGAACCGTTATCGCTGGTCGTGGGACGACTCGACCTCGAACGATGTGACCTGTGGCTCTGGCTGTGCATCACCCAACGCCACCAACCACACGTTCACTTCCAACGGCACGAAGACCGTCACGTTGACGGTGTGGGACAACGACGACCTGGCGACCTCCACGACGGCATCGGTTCTGGTGAAGAGCCCGACTCCCGTGGCCACGTTCACCGCCTCACCGTCCTCCGGAACCGGACCGATCGGCGTCACTTTCGCGGCGACGGATCCCGGCTCGGGGGACACGTTCAGCTGGTCTCTCGGCGATGGCCTCGGGACTACCGCCTCTGGGACATCGACGACCGCGACGATCGCTCCGGGCAACTATTCGGTGACGCTGACGGTGTCCACGAACGACGGAGTGAGCGCGTCGACGACCCAGAACCTGGTGTATGCGGGTCCGCCAGCCAAGGTGACCGGTCTCAACCTCGTTTCCACGTGGTGCTGTACCGGAGCGCGGCTTTCGTGGACACGGGTCCCGGGTGTCGCTCGCTATGAGATGCACGCGACGAAGGATGCGTGGTGGAGTCCGTGCTCCGACTTCAGTGGCACTGCGAGCGGCAATGTTCCCGCAGCGGATTTCGGCGGTGGTTGCCTCGGAACGCCCTACATCTTCAAGGTGCGGGCCTGTACCGCAGCGAACGTGTGCGGGGCGTGGTCGGACGGCCTGAGGCGGACGATGTGACGACTCACATTCACCACCGACACCCTTTGAGGAACCAGAGCGGATCGCTGCTCATGATCACGCTGGGACTCATGCTCACGTTCACCGTCATCGTCATCGCGCTGCTGGGGCTGACGATGACGACGGTCAAGGTGAGTGATGCGGAGCGCGTCTCCTCTGCCGATCGGCGCGCGGCCGAGAACGCACTCGAATCGGCGATCAACCAGGTCCGGATGGACCCCTACGCACTCGTTGGCGATCCGTCGCACCCCTGTCAGACCCCGATCGTCGTCGGAGACGTCGAGGCCCAGGTCGCCTGCACGCTCGACACTTCTGGTGTCGGCGCCAATGGCCAACCGATCTCCATCGTTCCTGATCTCACGAGCGCTGGCGGAACGGTCAAGGTCGTCGGCACGGGATATCAGGGTTCCGTCGCCTGGAACACCAACTGCGGCGTGGCGACCGTGGGCGGGGTTGCCCAGGTCGATCCGGGCCCAGGGTGCTTTCCGTGGCTCGCAGCGTTGGGCAGCGCGAACTACAACCCCGCCAACGCTGGGAACGTGATCGCTACGTCGGGACCGGCGCTGGTGCATTCAGGCCCGGAACCGCTCACCTTCGCTGGTGATCTGCAGGTCAGACGCGGTGTGACGGCAGTCCGGAACCCGGTCGCCGGATCGCCGGCGATCCAGGTGGGCGGCACCTTCCGTCAGGGGTCGCCAGGTGTCGGTGTCGGCGTTGGCGGCAACGTCGGCCCGTCGAATCCGTGTGGGCTGTTGTCACCCGACCACCCGTGGAACGTCACCTCGACGCAGGTCGGCGCACTCCCCGGGAACCGGCTGTGCAACGACACCGCCGCTCAGTCTCTCGGCGACAGTTCGGCGCTGGCCCAGCCATCTGCACCGTGGGACTCCGCCGCGGTCGCAGCCGGGGCGGCCGCGGGTGCTGCCGTGCCCAGCGCATGCCCGGCGGGTTCCGTCGTCCAATTCAGCCCCGGGGCCTACGACGCGGCAGCCGTGCAGAAACTGAACGCCCTCTTCAACGGGTCCTGTCACAAGACCTACCAGTTCCAGCCCGGCGACTACTGGTTCGACGCCGATTCTGGCGTGGCCGGAAGCGATCGCAACGCGCTCGTGTTCAACGACGCTGGCTCCAACTTCGTGTTCGGTGTCGCGTCGGGATGGACCGTGTCCTCGTCAGTGGCCCAGGTCTCTGCCCGCTTCCCGACGGCGTGCGACACCTCCGCGAACGGAGTGTCGATCACCCTGTCGGGCCGCTCGAACATCCGTCATTCCGCAGGACGCGTCGCGATCTGCGACCGTACCGCCGGAGGCATCGCCCAAGCCGCGATCTGGCAGGACGCAGACCAGAACTCCGTGTGGACGGCGACGGCGAACGGTGTGTCCACGGGCGAATGGAACGACGGGAACCTGGCATATTTCCCCGACGGACAGCTTTCGCGGAGTCAGCGTGTGAATTGCTTCTTCACCTGCGATGGGTGGAGGAGCCTCACACTCGCTGGCTGGACGGTCTCTGCCAGCGACCCCTTGCCGGCGACGGGAACTCCACTGGCGACCCTCGAAGCGAAGGTCGTGGGTGATGTCGCCACCAACTGCTGCGGTGACGGCGATGGGGACGGAGCACAGACGCGGTTCACCGTGACGGTGCCGGACGTTGGGTTCGGCTCGTCGTGCAACGCAACGTTCCCGTGGGTCGCAACCAACGCGTCCGCGGTCACGACGTTCAATCTTCTCGACCCAGCGTTCGGCAACTGCGCCCAGGTCATCAAGAACCCCGAGCAACTCGTATCTCCGTCGACGGCCGTCGAGTACGACCTCCACCTGTGGCGGACCGGTGTGCCGGCCTGGCTCGAGGGTGTGCTCGACTCGCTCCAGTTGTCGTTCACAGCAGGGACCTACACCCGGCCGAACGCACCGATGTCGGTCACCATCGACGAAGCCGCGGGAGCAACCTTCAACTCCTTCGGCTCCGTATCGTTGCCTCGGAACGACTTCGACATTCACTGGCGAGGAGACACGACCTCCGAGCCGGTCGTGAACGGGACGATGGTGGTGAGTGGACTCGGCAGCGACATGTCAGCCGGGGCATCGGTGGGCGAGGTGTGTTGCACCGGAGCGACACGGCCCGCGTCACGAATCGTTCAGTTGTCGGCCGCGACCGACTCTGTGGTCGCGACAGCGGTCATCGAGGTGTTCGACACCGACGACAGCGCCCGTTTCAAGGCCGGATTCGACGTGAAGATCCGGGACTGGCAGGTGTGTCCCCGCCAGGGTGCAGCGACAACGTGTGCCTGAGCAGGTTGCGTCACCGACCTACGACTGATTGGGTCATCCCACCGGAGGCGCTCCGCAGGCGCCCGTGAGCCCCGACGACCCCTTGAGTGCACATGCGGCCCGGAGTGGGTTCGCGTTGACAAGACGGGTCGGGCCGGGAAGGGTGTAGGCGCCGCGGGACGCCACAGGGGTGGCCTGTGGTCCGCCGTTCCCTGGGGCAGGCGTGCGGGTCGAGGGAGCATCGTGCAGCGCAGGAAGGGACGCCGTGGGCCGGTTCGGCCCGCTGGCCGGGGCAAGGGAACGGTTGTGATCGCCTCGGAGTCGCGCGCCCACTCCCAGACCGGGTTCTCCCTCACTGAGTCCCTCGCCGCCATCCTGCTGGTCACCCTGGTCATCTTGGGCCTCGCCGCCGGGATCCTCACCACGGTGCGCACCACTCGCATCGTCTCCGAGACCCAGAAGTCCGAAGCGGCGTTGTCGGACGCCACCGAGGTCGTCAAGGCCCGCCCGTTCCAGGTCTGCGCCGGCACCACCACCTACGGTCCATTGCCTGGGGCCACCATCACCACCGTCGAGTACCTCAGCTCCGGCGTCGAGGGCGAGCAGTTCGGACCGACGTGCGACCCCACCACCGACGTCGCCCAGCGCATCACCGTGGTGATCGGCGGCCGCAGCGCCGACGTGGTCAAGCGCGACCCAACGGGGGTGACGCCGTGAACCGCGTCGTCACCGACACCGCGGCTCGCCTCCGGGCCCACGTGGGCCCCCGCGGTCAGGCCGGCTTGACCCTCGTGGAGATCCTCGTAGCACTGACGATCGCCGTGCTGTTGGTCGCTCCCCTCGGTACATGGACGTACGGCACCCTCAAGTCCGGCATCGTCAGCCAGGACGAGCTGGGTCACGCCAACGCCACCGGCCTGCTCAACATCTACTTCCTGCGCGACGTCGCCTCGGCCCGGGCGTTCGTGGCCGGCAGCGACGGCGTCACCGACTGCACCGGGGTCCCCGCCACCGCGGCCGGCACCCCGGTGGTGCGACTGGTCCAGTCCGGCGACGTGACCACCAGCGTCGTGTACACCGTCGGCCACGGCGTCGACCCGGTCCCCCTGTTCCGCCACGTGTGCGGACCCGAAGGGGACCTCACCGGCTCCACCCGCGTGGTGGCCAAGGTGCAGCGCAGCTCGGTCGGCGCCGCCTGCTTCACCGCCGCGGGCGACCCCGTCGCCGGCTGCGCGGATCCGGCCGCCACCCGGGTCAGCATGACGTTGCGCCAGCTGTCGCGCACCGGGCCCAAGGCGCCGATCACCGTCAGCGGGGTGCGGCGCACCACCGGCAACGGCACCGGGTTCGCCCAGTCCAACCCGCCGGTGCCCAGCTTCAAGATCGACCCCGGCCCCCGCGGCTACTCCTCCACGGTGTTCACCGCCACCAGCACCGCCACCGACCCCGACCCCGGCAGCACCCTCGCCGTCGAGTGGACGCTGCCCGCCGGTGCCACCGTGATCAGCGGGGGTGGCACCGACCCCACCGTCACGTTCCAATTGCCCAGCTCCGGTGAAGTGGTCCTCACCGTCAGCGACGGCTCCACCTCGGCCAGCAGCGCGGTGCAGGTGTGGATCGTCAACCGGCCGCCGGTGTTCAACCCCGACTGGGAGTGCCGGCTGGTCTCCGAACGCACCTACCAGCTGATCGGATCGGCGGTCGACCCCGAGCTCGGTGCGGTGGCGGTGCAGTGGTTCGACCCCGCCGGCGCGCTGATCGCCGGAACCACGTGGGTGGCGCCGCCCGGCCTCACCGGGTCGACCGACCTGCTCATGCGGGCCACCGATGGCTCCGACACCGTGGAGCAGCCGGTGCCGTGCTACGTGGCCACCCCCGTCGACGCCGGCATCGCCATCGACCCGGTCCCGACCCCCGGCGGCGTCATCAACGCGATCCCGCCCGGAGGCAGCCGAGCGGTCACCTTCACCGCGGCCGCCCCGGGGACGTCGACCATCACCTGGATGCTGTTCCGCAAGGGCGAGTCCACCCCGGTCAACTCGGTCTCCACCCCGTCGCCCACCTGGACGCTCACCTTCGTCGCCGCCGAGGCCGGCGAGTACGAGGTCGTCCGGGTCACCGACGGCACCCCGGGACCCCGCGTCGGGTTCCGCATCAACGTCGAGCCCGCTGTCAGCCTCACCGTGGTCGACCAGACCGGAACGGTCCCGGCCCGGGTCGTCACCTTCGACTCGACGGCGTCGGACAGCGCCCCGGGCAGCGTGGTCAGCACCACCTGGGACTTCGGCGACGGCACCGTCGTCGACGCCCCCGCCGGAGCGGTCACCCACACCTACACCACCGCCGGGGACCACACCGTGCGCTTCAGCGCCACCGACAACGACGGAGCGGTCGGCCAGGCCACCCTGGTGGTCTCGGTGCCGGCGGCGCCCCCGGCCGGTGGCGGGGCCGGAGCGGGCGCCCCGCCCGCCGGAACCGGAGGCGGAGGATGAACGGTCCGACCGTGCCCCGGTGGCACGCCCGGGTGCTCGACGCCGTCGACGGTGTCCGTCGGCGACGGAACCGGGCCGGTGCCGACCAGTCCGGATACCTGCTGCTGTACGTGCTCGGGATCATCGGGCTGACCTCGGTGCTGGTGATCGCGCTCCTCGGCCTGGCGCTCACCTCGGCCAAGGTCGCGGCCATGGAGGCCCGCCTGGCCCGCGAGTCCCGGGCCGCCGACGGCGCTCTCGAAGCGCAGATCGCCGACATCGCCAGCCGGGGCGGTGACGTGTGCGGCAACTCCGCCACGTGGCCCCGCACCGTCGAGGGCTCCGCGGACGGTCCGGCCGTCGAGGTGACCTGCGACTTCGGCGGAGTGTCGGACAACCCCGACGCCGATCTCCCCGGCCCCGACGTGTCCGTCGTCGGTGCCGGAGGGGCCGACGACGACTACCAGGGCGGACTGACCGCCCCGACCGTCGCCGGCGTGTCGAACCCCAACCTGGTCGTCACCGCCACGGACCACCCGGCCGGGTTCGCGTCCGACGTGTTCGTGGCCGGCGGAGCCGCCCCCGCCCGGAGCTCCGGCAGCCCCGCCGTCGACGTGGCCGGCCAGTACGAGCAGGGCGCCGCCGTCGGCGGCAGCGGGTGCGGGGCGCTCGCCGCGGCCGGCGCCCACCGCATCGACGACGCCGGCGGCCAGGGCGAACCCACCTGCGGGTCGGTGCGGCCGATCACCGTCGCCACCCCCGCCGCCACCGACGCCGTCCCGTTCGTCACCGGCCGGGCCATGACCTGTCCGAACGTCGAACTGGACCCGGGCGCCTACCTGCCCGCCGACATCACCCGGCTCAACGCCATCCTCAGCGGCAACGAGCCGTGCACCGTCGTGTTCAAGCCGGGCGGGGTGCACTACCTGGACGTGTTCGACGCCACCCGCAGCGGAGCGGACCGGTTCGTCCTCACCATCTCCAACAAGAACGTGAAGGTCATCGGCGGCGTCCCCTCCAGCCCGCTCACCTTCCCGAACGCCTGCGTGAACGCCGCCGGTTCGCCCGGGGTGCAACTCCTGCTGTCGGGTCGCTCCGCCATCCGCCACACCGGCGGCCAGGTGGCGTTGTGCCCGGACCGCACCACCGGCTCCGCGTTGCCGGTGCTGCAGCAGACGTCGTCGTCGGACTCCCAGCCCCGGTTCGTCAGCGCCACCTCCAGCTCGTTCACCAACGTCGGGAACCTCGACCCCAGCAGCTCGGGATGGGCCACCACCAACGTGTGCGGCGGGAGCGGACCCGACGACTGGTACGTCTGGGGCGACATCTGGACCGGTTTGACCTTCTATCCCCGTTGCTGGGACCGCTCGTTCAGCTCGACCTGGTCGTCGACGGGAGTGGGGCCGTTGGCGTCGGCCAAGGTCCTCCTCGAGGCCCGCCAGATGCCCCAGAACCTGCCATCGGTCGGCTTCGACGATCCCGGCTCGTTCCACAACGTCGACCTGGGGGTCCGCTTCACCGTCAGCGGACCCTGGGGCAGCTGCACCACCGAGGACATGAAGGCCGGACGCGCCTACTCGGCCACCCTGTCCTACGAGCTGCGCCACAACGTGTCCGGCAACACGTGCTACGCGGATCTGACCGATCAGTCCCAGCTCGACGGGGCCACCGTCACCGCGACGTTCTTCCGCTTCAACGTGCCGGGCAACGGCCTGGTGGGCGTCCGACTCGACCTGCGCAACCTGCGGATCGAGACCAACTCGTTCACCGCGGCCGTGTCGGGGGCCGGTGCCGCCGACAGCGACTGGGTCCAGACCGCTGACGCCATCACCGCCGACAACGCATCGGCCCGGGTCGACCAGCCCACCAACGCCGGGCTCACCTGGTTGCCGGGCAACGGTGTCTGGGTCACCCCGGGCGACACCACCTCGATGACGCTCACCGGATTGTCCGTACCCGCCGGGCTGGAACCGACGGACCACCTGAGCCGGCTGGGCGTGACCTTCCGAGGCCCGGCCGACCAGACCTCCTACCTGGCCGATCCGATCGACAACGGTCTGATCCAGGTGGAGCTGGTCGATGCCTCGGGTCAGACGGTGTGCTCGACCGCGGAGGACACGGTGACCAAGGCGTACACCCAGTCCAACCAGTACCTCCGCTTCGACCTGATCGCCCCCGGCAACTGCGGCCAGCTGCGCACCGTCGGGCAGCTCGACGGGTTGAACCTGGAGCTCACCTACCGGGTGGGGTGTGCCGTCTTCTCGTTGACGGGAATGCCGGTCTACGACGTCAACGGCAACTGCGTGAGCGTTCCGCTCCCCAAGGTCGACGAGGTGGCGCTCAGCGTCGGCACCGACACGGTCACCGGGCGACCGCCGTACTCGTCGGTCACCACCAACACCGCGGACTCGACGTCGTTCGACGTGTTCGGACCCGTCCTGTTGCCGCTGAGCGACCTCGACGTCCACTACAGCGGTCCGACCAGCTGGCCCGGCGGGTTCGGCCGACCGACCTTCGAGGGCCCGCTCCAGGTCCACGGACTCGGCGTCGACCAGGCCGGTGCCGAACAGGGCGTCGTGTGCTGCGTGGTCGGTCGGGACGCCGCCGTGCTGGTGGCCCGCGTGAACGGTCAGGTCCGGGCCCAGGCCGCGGTGCGGGTCAACCCGGCCGCCGTCGGCAGCCCCACCGCTCGGCGGCCGGTCGACGTGCTCAGCTGGAAGCTCTGCAACCGCGTCGGCTGCTGATCCTCCCGGGCTCCGCGGTCTCTCGGCCGCGGTCCGCGGTCCACGGTCCTCGATGCCGGGCCCGCGATCGACGGTCCGCGATGGTGGGTCTGCGATAGTGGGTCCGCGATCGAGGGTCCGCGATGGAGCAGCCGTCCCCGGTGGTCCACACTGGAGCGATGAGGCGGAGGGCTGTCCGGCGAAACGGGGTCGTGGTCGTGGTCGTCGCCGCGGTCTCGTTGCTGCTGACCGGATGTCTGCGCACCGAGCTGGGGGTCCACGTCGACGGCGACGGCGGCGGCCGGGTCGACCTCGAGGTCTACTTCGACGAGCTGACCCTCAACGAGAGCAACCTCACCACCGACGACCTGGCCAAGCTGGCCGAGACCGCCACCCAGAACATCGACGACGCCGAGGTGTCGGGGGTGGAGGCCGCCGGAGCCAAGGGCATCCGACTGTCGCTGCCGTTCGACGACTACCACCAACTCACCCAGGCCCTGACCAACGGCCAGGTCCAGGGCATGTCGGCCCGGCTGTTCCAGACCTTCGACATCGCCGAGGGCGACGAGGGCCACTGGACCATGTCGGCGTCGGTGGACCCGGTCGGGTTCCGCTCGATCCTCGCCCAGATCCCCGCCGGGATCGCCGGGTCGACCACCCAGATCGACGCCAGCACCGAGTTCGTCTTCTCGGTGACGTTGCCGGGCACGGTGCTGCGCTCCAACGCCGACTCGGTCGACGGCGGGACCGCCCGCTGGAAGCTGAGCGGCGACTCCGGGCCGCAGACCTTCACCATGGAGAGCGAGCCGTCGAGCCTGTCGACGTTGCAGAAGGTGGTGATCGGGACCGGAGCGCTGCTGGTCCTCGGGTTCCTGCTGATCTTCTTCACCGCAGCGGGGTCCAAGCGCCACCACCGCCGCAAGGGTCGCAAGATCAAGGTCGAGACCAACCAGCCCAAGGACTGGGCGCCCGTCGGGGCCGGATCGGCGACGCTCATGCCGGGGGAGTGGAGCTCGCCGCCGCCGTACTCGTCGCACGGGTGGGGGGAGCCGATGCCGCAGAGCCCGCCGGTGGCTCCCACCGCGGAACCTCCGACCGAACCGCTGGACCCGGCGCGCTTCGCCGCCTCCGCGGTGCTGGCCGACCGGGCGGTGCTGGCCGACGGGGCGGTGCTGGCCGACGGGCCCCCGCCGGCGGCGGCCGCCCCCGTCGCTACGCCGGTTCCCGTCACGTCGGCGGTTCCCGTCGCTGCCCCGGTTCCCGAGGCGCCGCCGGTGACGGCTGCACCCGCTGCTCCCGAGGTGCCGCCGGTGGCGCCCGCGTCGACCCCGCCGGCCGGAACCTGGCAGCCGACCGTCGGCCACGATCCGCACCGCGTCGGCCCGCCGGTGCTGGCCCCCGGGTTCGTACCCAACCCCACCCAGGCGTTCCCGTTGACCCACGGCTACAGCCAGCCGACCGCACCGGTCGGACCAGAGTCGTACGCGCCCGCACCGCCTGCACCGCCCGTGTCGGACCCGTCGGCTGCCGCGACCGGCGCCTTCGCGGTCCCACCGGATCCGGGGGCGTCGACCCCAACGGGCGCGCCCGGTCAGCCCGCGGCGCCGGTCCAGCCCGCGGCGCCGGTCCAGCCCGCGGCACCGGTCCAGCCCGCGGCGCCGATGTCGGTCCGGGCCGACGGACGGGCCGGGCCACCGGTGCTGCCCCAGGGGTTCGTGCCCGACGCGCCGATCGCCTTCCCCGACACCCACATGGGTGGCCCACCGCCCGGGTCGGTGCCGCCGCCGTTCGACGGACCCGTCCCGTGGGTCGACCCGGCCGCTCCCGCCGACGACGGCGGCGCCTCCGGAGCGTCCCCGACCGACGTCCCGCCCTCGACCTGATGCGCGCCCCCACCGACGTCGCCGGGGCGCTGAGGGCCGCGGTCGCCACCACCGTGCGGGGCAAGCCCGACGCCGTCGACCTGGCGGTGGCCACGCTGCTGGCCGGCGGCCACCTGCTGGTCGAGGACCTGCCCGGCACCGGCAAGACGCTCCTGGCCCGATCGCTCGCCGCGGCCATCGGCGGCCGGTTCGGCCGGGTCCAGTGCACCCCCGACCTGCTGCCCACCGACATCACCGGGACCTCGGTGCACCAGCCCTCGACCGGCGAGTGGCAGTTCCGGCCCGGCCCGCTGTTCGCCAACGTGGTGCTGGTCGACGAGATCAACCGGGCCTCGCCGCGGACCCAGGCCGCGCTGCTGCAGCCCATGGAGGAGCACCACGTCACCGTCGACGGGACCACGTGGAGCCTGCCCGAGCCGTTCCTGGTGATCGCCACCCAGAACCCGTTCGGCCAGGTCGGCACGTTCCCCCTGCCCGAGAGCCAGCTCGACCGCTTCGCCCTGGTCCTGTCGCTCGGCCTGCCCGACCGGGGCTCCGAGCGCGAGATCCTCACCGGCCACGGCGGGGTCGGCGTCCTCGGCCGGGTGCAGGCGGTGACCTCGCCCGAGGAGCTGGTGGCGGTGCAGCGGACGGTGGCCGGGCTGTACGTGGCCGACCCGATCGTCGAGTACCTGCTCGACCTGGTCGAGGCCACCCGGGTGGACCCCCGGCTCAGCCACGGGGTGTCGCCCCGGGTGTCGAGCGGGCTCATCGCGCTGGCCCGGGGTCGGGCGGTGGTCGCCGGCCGTGAGCACGTGATCCCCGAGGACGTCCAGGCGGTGTTCGTGGGGGCGTGCCGGCACCGGGTGCTGGTCGACGGCCGGGTCGACTCGGCGGGTGCCGGCGCGGTGCTGGCCGACGTGCTGGCCCGCGTCCCGGTCCCCCGCCCGACCCCCTCGCCATGACCCCCTCACCATGACCCCGCCCCGTCCCCTCCCGTTCTGTAGTGCGAGATCCACGTGTTCGCGTGTTCCTCGCACTACAGAACGGGGTGAGGGGTTGCGGTGAGGGTCGCGGGGCGGTCGCTCGACCCGGCGACGCTGCCCCCCGACCGTCGGCCGGCTCGACGGTTCCGGCTGCAGCCCACACCGACCGGCGTGGTGGCGATCGTCGGACTGGCCCTCTTCCTCCTCCTCGCCCCCGAGGTGGCCGATCCCGGGATGGCCGGGTTCGTGTGGGCGACGTTGTTGGGTCTGGTGGTCGTCGGGGTCGTCTGGCCGTGCGTGGCGGTGCTGACCGTGGCGGTCGAACCGGCGGTCGAGCCGTCGGCGGATCGAGGTCGGGGGTCGCGGCCGGTGCGGGTGGGGGAGGCCACGTCGGTCGGGTTGCGGGTGGGGAACCGTCTGGCCGAGGTGTCGCTGCGGTGGGTCGACGGCGACCAGGTCGAACCGGTCGGGGCCGGGCCCGCCGTCGATGTCGACGTTCCGATGGTCGCCGTCCGGCGGGGACGGTTCCACCGGCTGTCGGTCCGGGTGAGCTCCGACGCCCCGTTCGGCATCGCCACCGCGTCGCGGGTGGTGACCGTCGAGCTGCCCCGGCCGTTCGAGGTGGGGCCACGGCCGATCGAGGTAGATCACCTGGCCGATCCCGACAGCGGTGCCGTCGGCGAGGTGGCCACCACCGCGGCCGGCCACGGTGGCGACACCACTCGCTCGGTGCGACCGTACGTGCCCGGGGACCCGGCGCACCTGGTGCACTGGCCGACCTCGGCTCGGGTCGGGTCGCTGGTGGTGCGGGAGATGGAACCGCCGGCGGACCGGGCGGTGGCGGTCGTGGTCGACCTGGGGATCTGGTCGCTGCCCGACGGGTTGGGGGCCGTCCCGGTGGCCGGGCCTGGGGCCGGGTCTGGGGTCGACGTCGGGCCGGGTGTCGGGTCGGGGATCGGGGCAGGGTCCGGGGCCGGGCTGCGGCCGGGTCCGGCGAACGGAACACCGGTCCCGGTCGATGACGCGACTCGCGGGCTGCCGGTCATGCCCACGACCCCGTTGGCCGACGGGGCGGACCGGGCCGTGGAAGGGGCGGTGGCGAGGGCCGCCGCTCTGGTGGCCGACCTCCGGGCCCGCGGGGTGAGGGTGCTGCTGTGCACCGCCGAGCCCGCTCCGACCGTCGGCGAGGTCGGCGACCGGGACACGGTGCTGTCGCGACTCTCGGCCGCCACCTTCGGGGAACCGGGCTCGCCGCCGGCGGGCTGGTCGGTCCGTCGGGTCACCCCACGGGGCGACGATGGCTGAGCCGATGCCCGAGCAGGCTCAGGCAGGGTTGGCCTCCGCCCGACGGGCCTCGGCTCCGGGAGATCCGGCCGAGCGGGCTCGGCCGCTGTGGCCGGTGGCCACCGAGGACCGACGCCGGGCCGGGTCGGGGGTCACGCTCGCGGTCGCCGTGCTCATCGGCCTGTCGTTCCGACTCGCCATCGGGGGCCTGCAGGTCGAGCAGGGGGGCGAGCTCGTCGTGTGGGCCGCCGTCGCCACCGCGGTGCTGGCGGTGCTGGTGCTGCGGTCGATCCCCCTGCGCTGGGTGGTCCGCTCCTACGCCGTGGTCGGGGGCGTGCTGCTGTTGCGCTTCGGAGTGCTGGGGAGCCGGGCCGGAGTCGCCGGCGCGGCCGACGTCCTGTGGTGGTCGCTGTGCACCGCCTCGGCCCTCGCCCTCTGCCCCTCACCCCTCCCCCGATCCCGTTCTGTCGTGCGAGAACCACGCGAACGCGTGTACCTCGCACGACAGAACGGGGGAGGGGGTCTCGATCGTGGCGACGGGACGGGGGCCCTGGTGAGGGGGGTGATCGCGGCGACGGTGGCCGTGGTCGCCGTCGTGCTGCTCGCCGGTCCGTGGGCCGGGGACCGCTCCCCGGTCGCCCCGTCCGGGGGCGGCACCCCCGACCCGTTCGACCGGGGCCCGCAGAACGCGCTCAGCGCCCAGGACCGCCTCGACATGACCCGACGGCCCCGCCTGAGCGACGCCGTCGTCATGACCGTCCGCTCCGACCTGATCAGCTTCTGGCGCACCGCCACCTACGACGACTGGGACGGCGCCGCCTGGTCGAACACCGACGGCGGGTCCTACCGACTGCTCGGGCCCGGCGGTCGGGTCGTCCCGGCGGCCGACGACCTGGCCGCCCGCACCGGCGTCGACTCCACCCAGGAGTTCCGCCTGCAGAGCCGCTTCGCCAACTCGCTGCCCGTCGCGCCGAGCGCCGTCGCCGTCGACGCCGACTCGAGGCTGCTGCAGCGTCCCGACGGATCCGTCGTCGCCCCCGATGCCCTGGGCCGCGGTGCCGCCTACCGGGTGACGAGCCGTCAGGTCCCCGTCACCGCCCGCCAGCTGGCCACGGCGGACGGACCGATCCCCGAGGAGGTCGCGGACCGGTACCTCGCCCCGGTTCCCACCACCCGACGGGTGAGGGACCTGGCCGAGCACGTCGTGACCCGGGCCGGAGCCGACACCGAGTACGCCAAGGTCCAGGCGCTGCAGACGTGGATGGGCGACCACCTCGAGTACTCCCTCGACGCCCCCTTGGCCCCTCAGGGCGTGGACGTGGTCGACGACTTCCTGTTCGAGTCCCGGGTGGGGTGGTGCGAGCAGATCGCCTCGAGCCTGGTCGTGATGCTGCGCGAGGTGGGCGTGCCGGCCCGGCTCGCCACCGGGTTCGCCCCCGGCGAGGTCGACCCGTCGACCGGTCGGTTCGTCGTGCGCGAGCGCGACGCCCACGCCTGGGCCGAGGTGTGGTTCCCCGACGTGGGGTGGGTGCCGTTCGACCCCACGGCCGCGGTGCCCCTCGCCGGCGACGCCGCGGCCTCGGCCCGGGAGCTCCCCATCGGCTTCGCCGCCCTGGCGGTGATCCTGCTGTTCGTCGGGGCGGTCGCGGTTCTGGCGGTGCCGGCGGCCCGACGGTTGCACGCGTGGCGGGAGCGCCGGGCGTGGCGACGGGCCGCGGACCGGATGGCGCAGGAGCGCTGGGACGTCCGCGTCGAGCGGGAGCTCGAGGAGCTCGGCCGGGAGGTCGGTCGGCCGCGGGCCCCGGCCGAGACGGTGTCCGCGCACGCCCGCGACCTGGCCGAGGTGACGGGCCGGTCCGAGCTGGCGGAACAGGGCCAGGCCGTCGACGACCACCGCTACCGCCGCCCCTCCGCTCCGAGGTGATCCGACCAGAAGCCGGTGGATCAGCCGGGAGCTCCACGACCGGGCCGTGTCCGACGACACGGAGCGGGTTGACGCCGTCGGGACCGGGACTGCACGCTTCTCCTCCGTGGGGGTCGGCGAGTTCGACGGGGTGATCCCGCCGAAGCAACAGCAGGGACGTCAGACGTTCGACCGCATCCTCGACGCGTGCGAGCGGATGCTGCTCGATCGCCGGTTCGACGAGATCACCACGACCGACATCGGCAACGAAGCGAACGTCTCGATGTCGTCGCTGTACGCCCGCTTCGAGTCGAAGACCGCCATCCTCCACGCCCTGATCGACCGTCAGTCCGAACGTCTCGACGCTTCGATCGACTTCGTCGTCGCCGAACTCCCCGCGGACGGACCAGTCGACCTCACGTCGCTGGTTCGTTCGGTTGGGTTCCGAGGTCGTGTACTTCACCCACTCCTACGGACATCTCGAATTGGCCGCCCGGTCCTACCCCGACGCCCGTGACCGGCTCGTACGGATCAACGACCGTCCCACCGATCACGTGGTGCAGCTCTCCAACGAGCTCCTCGCCCGGGCGGACCCCACCCTCCGACGTCGTCTCGAGTTCGCGGCGCGGGCCGCGGCGTCGATCGCGCACCGTGCCGTGGGCGACAACGTCAGGTTCGCCGAGACGATGGGGATGGACGACGCGGAGCTGGTCGATGAGATCAGTCGGATGGTCGTCGCCTACATCGAGGTGGCCATCGCTTCGGAGTGAACACCGAACAGGGCGGCAGTGGAGTGATCACTCCAGCGCCGACTTCGTACGGTTCCGAGAGGCATCGACGAGGTCGGACCCGTCCGACCCGAAGGGGGATCCATGAACGTCGCTCCAGGGTCGCAACGGCTCTTCCGACCTCCGCACGACCACCCTCGCCGCGGCCGCCTGCTGCTGATCGGTGTGGTCGCCACGCTGCTGCTGGTTCCGCCCCTGGTGGGGCCGGCCGGAGCTGATCCCAACCCGACCGGGCCCATCCAGCCCACCTCCTGGCCCTACTCGAGCACACCCCAGTTCCCGACGACCCCGACCGGTGAGCCCGGAGGGGTCGTGGCCGACGTCGGCCCCTCGGGTGCCAGCCCCTCGGGTGCCGGCACCGCAGGGGGCGGCACCGCGGCGTCATCGCCGAAGTCCCCCACCCGGGGCGACGGCGGAGCCGTCTCGGTTGATGGGGAACGGTCGACGAAGGGGCCGTGCCCGAGTGGCGTGGGGACGCTCACCAAGCCGACATCCCCGGTCGAGGTCGGCGACATCTTCACGCCGGCGACCGACGGGTTCGTCGGCCGCACTGCCTCCGCCGCCGGTGCCGTCCGCGAGGTCTACGCCGCGGGCAGCGGCGCGCCGGCCGGCACGGGCGCCGATCCGGCGGCGCAGTTCCGCTACCAGTCCGGCCGGGGCGAGCAGCTCCGGGTCCAGGCCCACTTCTGGGACGACTACATCAACGGCCCGCAGGTGGCGATGGTGCGGGTGTGGCTCGAGTCCCTCACCGCCAGCGTCAGCTACGACTACCCCTTCTACACCCTTGCCAACGGGCACGGACCGCAGTTCAAGTGCTATGCGGATGACACGGACCCGGGATCCAACCGCTTCTACTTCGACGAGTGGGTGGACGTGCCCTCCACGATGGTGGAGCCAGGGTTCAACGTCCGGGTCGAGGTCCTGTCCCTCGGCGGTCTGCAACTGCACCACGCGGACCAGAACACCCTCCACGTCGGGCCGCCGCCGACCTCGCCCGGTACCGCCGTCACGTCGGCACTGGCCCTCGCGCTCGACGACTCGGCCCTGATCGACACCAACGGCGCGCCCGACGACGTCGAGAGCCTGCTGCGGGCGCAGCTCGCTCCGGCCGTCCGGGACTTCGTCCACGGCCTCGAGGGAACGTCGATCCCGATCCGGAACGCGGCTGGGGAGCAGAAGGGGTCCTTCAACATCTCGAAGTTCACCCTGAGCGATCCGAGCATCAACCTGTACCTGAAGGCCACCTCGACCGGTTCGACCGCCGCGCCGGACACCAGCTACTCGGACTGCTTCGACGGACCGTTCGGGCTCGACCTGTGCTTCACCATCCCGATCCCCGGAGGTCAGGTGCCGGCAGGACCGCCCGACGACGAGTACCGGCTGTGGATCGACGCCTCGATCTCGCAGTTCGACATGCACGGCAACGTCAGCCGGTCACCGTTCGGCGCCGACTACCACGTCCCCGGCAGCCTCGACCTCACCCTGTCGGTGGCGCTCGACGTGGACCCCGCCACCGGTGGCCTGTCGATCTCGCCCGACGTGCGGGTCGAGAACCTCGACGTCCACCTCGACGACGAGCTGTGGATCGACATCTGGCAATGGGTGTACGACCTGCTGGTCAACGAGGACAAGATCGAGAACCTGATCGTCACCGTCGTCGAAGCATCGAACGCCCTCGTCCCGGCGTTCGCGAACGGCAATCCGGCGCTGGCCTCGGCGATCGACGCCGCGGTCCGGACCCAGGTGACCCGCCTCGACGGGATCCTCGGGGGTGGACTCGCCCTGGGCGGCGGAGGGTTCGGTGTGCTTCCGCTGCAGTTCCAGACGACCTGCGCGCCCGTGGGCTGCGACGGGTTCCGGGCCGGGGACATCGGACTGTGGCAGCAGGGTCTTGACCTGGCCGTCACCACGGGAGCGACCGACAAGACCGGCGGGTCCCGCTATCCGAAGACCTACGACCCCGACACCGACGACACCTCCGTCGACGTGCACGGGCGGACCACCCCCTCCGGAGGGCCGTTCGACGTGGGGTTGTGGGCCGATGCCGCCCTGGTCAACCAGGTCCTCACGGCGGTCGGTGCCAGCGGGGTGCTCGACGTCAGCGGCTCGATCGGTGGCGCGCCGGTGTCGATCCGGGGAGAGGTCGCTCCTGCTCTCGTGCCGACCGATTCGCTGGGGCTGGCTTCGCCCGGCGGGGCCGAGTTGACCGTCCTGTGGCCCAACACCCAGGTCTCGGTCGGCGACGCCCGGTTCGCCGTCGACGTGGCCGTCGGGGTCGACGCCACCGTCGACGGGACCACGGGCCACCTCGTTCCGTCGGCCGCGGTGGGGATCAACATCCGAATCCTGCGGTGTCCAGGGCTCCAACTCATCTGCGGACTGCTCGCCGACCCGAACCTCCTCGATCAGTTCGAGCAGTGGCTCGGCAGCGCCGTGATCCAACCGCTCCTGTCGGATTCGATCGGGCAGATCGCCCTGCCGCAGGTGTTGGGAATGCGGGTCGCCGACGCCTCGTTGGTCGATGACGGCGGCAACCTGGCCGCCTTCGTCGACCTGGCCGCCGTCCCCGAGTTGAGCCTGCAGGTGACCGCGAACTGGGGCCAGGGGTTCCACGCCCCGCTGGAGTCCGTGACGCTCGAGGCGGACCCCCGGTGGTTCCCGGGCAGCGGCGATCACGTCGTGCACTGGTCGATCAGCAACCAGGACGGCACGCAGGTGTACGAGTCGCCTGCTGCCGGGGAGTCCGACCTGGACAAGACCCTGCCGATGTCGGCCTTCTTCCCCGAGGTCGACGGCTGCTCGGCGAGGGCCGAGGTCCATGCAGCGGTCACGGTCAGTCGGGGCGGATGGACCCGCAACAGTGACGTGCACCGCAGCTATCACTGGTTCATCGACGATCCAGACTGCCCGTGAGAGCCCGGTCCCGGTGGGTCTTGCCATCGGGACCGGCTCCGCGGCCCCGCCGGGCCGATCGACGGGGCGGTACCCTCGCCCTCCATGGAGATCGGTGTCGCCCTGCCCACCATGGCGCGTGACTACACCCGTCGGACCACCCTGACCTGGTCCCAGGGCATCGACGCCGGTCCCTTCTCCAGCGTGTCGTGCGGTGAGCGCATCAGCTTCCACAACCAGGAGATGGTGGTGACCAACGCGGCGGCGGCCGCGCTCACCGAACGGGTGCGGGTGTTCGTCAACATCGCCGTCGGGCCCCTGCACTCCGCGGGGATGCTGGCCAAGCAGATGGCCACCCTCGACGTGCTCAGCGAGGGGCGGCTGACCCTGGGTCTGGGCGTCGGCGGTCGGGAGCACGACTACCGCTCGGCGGGGTCGCCCTTCGAGCGGCGCCACCAACGCCTCGACGACCTCGTGGCCGAGCTCAAGCGCCTGTGGACCGGTCACCCGCCCTTCGACGGGGCCGATCCCATCGGGCCGGTGCCGGTGCAGCCCGGCGGGCCCGAACTACTGTCCGCCGCCATGGGAAGGAAGGCGCTGGCGCGGGCGGCGCGGTGGGCGGACGGCAACTCGGGGTTCTCGATCGACGCGGACGGCGCCGGGTTCGCCGCCGCGGTCACCGCCACCGATCGGGCCTGGACCGACGCCGGACGCAGCACTGCCCCCCGACACGTCTCGGGATGCTTCTGCGCGCTGGGCACCTCTGACGACCAGGGGGTGCTGCAGGCGTTCACCTACGACTACCTGGCCGTGTTCGGCGACCGCTTCGCCCGCGACATGGCCCGGGCGGCGGCGGTGTGGAACGTGGAGCGGTTGGGTCGGGTGCTCGACGACGCCGAGGCGGCCGGGGTCGACGAGTTCATCCTGGTGCCCGCCACGACCGACCCGGCGTGCCTCTCGGCGCTGACCGCGGCGGTGGGGGATCGGATGGGGGAGACGTGATGAGCGATCCACGGAGCTCGGCCGGCCGAGCGGAGACGTCCGGAGCGGGCCGCAGCGTCCGGCGCGGATCCGGCCGCGGGGTCGGGCGCGGAACCGGCCGCGGTGTCCGGCGCGGATCCGGCCGCGGACCCGGTGGCCCGGTCGTCGCGGTCGTGGCGGTCCTGGTGGCCGCGGTCGTGTCGGCCTGCGGCGGCGGATCCGGTGTGCGGTTCCGGACCACGACCTCGAAGCCGGCCTCGCCCAGCACCGCCGAAGGCGAAGCCCAGACGCCCGCGGCGTTGTTCACCGCCGTGTGCGAGGGGGCGCCGTCGATCACCGACGTGGGGGAGATCGACTCGCCGGTGATCAACGAGGCCTCGGGCCTGGTCGCCTCGTGGGGGTCGACCGGTGACGGCTCCGACGGCGTGTGGTTCACCCACAACGACAGCGGAGGGATCCCGGCGATCTACGCCATCAACGGACGGGGTCAGCTGCTGGCCACCATCATGTTGGACGGCGCCAAAGCCCGCGACTGGGAGGACATCGCCGTCGGGCCACCGGCGACGGAAGGCGGTCCACCGCAGGTCTACGTGGGCGACATCGGCAACAACCAGGCCATGTTGGGGGCGGCCGACGCCCGCCAGAGCGTGCGCATCTACCGCCTCGACGAACCGCAGGTGCCGACCACACCCCCGGCGGCGGGCACCCCGGCCCCGGTGATCACCGCCGAGGTGACCACCTTCTCGCTGCGCTACCCCGAGACCCCCCACGACGCCGAGGCGATGGTCGTCGACCCCGTCCGCGGCGACATCTGGGTGATCACCAAGGACTGGGAACGTGCGGGCAAGTCCCTGCTGTTCCGGATGCCCAAGGTGGCCACGATCACCGACGGGACCAGCATCGACATGCTCGCCGCCGGCGAGATCCCGCTGGAGCCGGGCACGTTGGTGACCTCGGCCGACGTCACCCGGGACGGGTCGCTGGTGGCGCTGCGCTCCTACGGGGCGGTCGACCTGTACCGGCGGGAGGAGGGGCGGAAGCTGTCCTCCGCGTTCGAGTCGACCCCCTGCGGCGGACCGGTGCCGACCGAGGTGCAGGGCGAGTCCGTGGCGTTCGCCCCCGACGGCGGGTCCTACCTGACGGTGTCGGAGGGCGAGCACCCGATGTTGCACCGCACCTCGCCCTGACCGGCGCCCGTCGCCTCCGGGCGGAGCGTGCACTTGTCTGCAACATGTATGCTTTCGGGCGCCCGTCGACCGAGCGCCGCCGCGCCGGTCCCGAGAACGCGAGGAATGCACTCCATGGCGAAGATCAAGGTCCAGAACCCGGTCGTCGAGCTCGACGGCGACGAGATGACCCGCATCATCTGGGAGTTCATCAAGGACAAGCTGATCCTGCCGTACCTCGACGTCGACCTGAAGTACTACGACCTCGGCATCGAGTCCCGGGACGCCACCGACGACCAGATCACCGTCGACGCCGCCAACGCGATCAAGCAGTACGGCGTGGGAGTCAAGTGCGCCACCATCACCCCCGACGAGGCCCGGGTCGAGGAGTTCGGCCTGAAGCAGATGTGGCGCTCGCCCAACGGCACCATCCGCAACATCCTCGGCGGCGTCGTGTTCCGCGAGCCGATCATCTGCTCGAACATCCCCCGCCTGGTGCCGGGGTGGACCAAGCCGATCGTCATCGGCCGCCACGCCCACGGCGACCAGTACCGCGCCACCGACTTCAAGGCCCCGACCGCGGGCACCGTCACCATCACCTACACGCCGGCCGACGGCTCGGCGCCCATCGAGCACGAGGTGGTGCAGATCCCCGACGGCGGCGGCGTCGTCATGGGCATGTACAACTTCGACGACTCGATCCGTGACTTCGCCCGGGCCTCGTTCCGCTACGGCCTGCAGCGCAACTACCCGGTCTACCTGTCGACCAAGAACACGATCCTCAAGGCCTACGACGGCCAGTTCAAGGACCTGTTCCAGGAGGTCTTCGACGCCGAGTTCAAGGCCGACTTCGACGCCGCCGGGCTGACCTACGAGCACCGCCTCATCGACGACATGGTCGCCGCCGCGCTCAAGTGGGAGGGCGGCTACCTGTGGGCGTGCAAGAACTACGACGGCGACGTCCAGTCCGACATCGTCGCCCAGGGCTTCGGCTCGCTGGGCCTGATGACCTCGGTGCTGATGACGCCCGACGGCAAGACCGTCGAGGCCGAGGCCGCCCACGGCACGGTGACCCGCCACTTCCGCGAGCACCAGAAGGGCAACCCCACCTCGACCAACCCGATCGCCTCGATCTTCGCCTGGACCCGCGGGCTGGCCCACCGGGGCACGCTCGACGGCACGCCCGAGGTGACCGAGTTCGCCCACGCCCTCGAGGACGTCTGCGTGAAGACGGTCGAGGGCGGCCAGATGACCAAGGACCTGGCGTTGCTGGTCGGCAAGGACCAGCCGTGGCTGACCACCCAGGAGTTCCTGGCCGCGCTGGACGAGAACCTCCAGAAGCGCCGCGCCTGACGCGGCCCCTCTCCCGCTTTGTCACGCGCCAGCGCGGTGATCAGCGCGCTGGTGCGTGACAGAGCTCGGGTCGAGGGCGGTCCGGGCCCGCAGGCGTTCGTTCTGACGTCGGCGGTCGAGGTCGATCGCCGCGCTCACCCGCCGGACGAGCTCGCCGGGATCGGCCCACACGTGGTCGTCGGTGACCTCGACCACGGTGAACCCGTTCGCTTCCAGGCGAGCGATCCGCAGAGCATCCGCCTCCCGGTCGACCAGGGCGCCGTGGTAGCGCCAGCTCTGGATCTCGACCACCACCCGGGTGCCGACGACCAGGGCGTCGACCCGCCCGGTCCACGCCTCCCCGCCGAGGTCGACCTGTCGTCGGACCTCGATACCGGCCTCGGCGAGGATCTCCCACGCCCGACCCTCCAGGCGTGACGCCGACGGCACGTAGTCGGCTCCCCGGGCTGCCAGGTACTCCCGTAGACCGGCGGTGCCGTTGCGGCCCATGGCGCCCATGTCGTCGAGGAAGTCCGCGATCGACGGGCCCGACAGCAGCCGCATCGACCACAGCGAGTCGACCAGCCGGCCGGCCCGCTGGGGTCGGCAGGCCCCGAAGAGCTGCAGGGCCAGCAGCTCGGGTCGCACGATCGGGACGCCGTCGAGGGTGGTGGTCCACGGGGTGGGGAGCCGTCGGACTTGGTGGTACCGCACCCGGTCGGGCACGTTGCGCAGGGAGCGGGTGCCGACGACGTCGAGCGGCCACTGACGACACCCGGTGAGCCCCCAGTGCCGGGCCGCGCCGAGCGCCGCGGCCGCGGTCGACGGTCCGCAGCCCAGGACGCCGATCGCCAGGGCCTGGGCACCGGTGCGGGGGCTGCCCACGCGGCGTAGGACACCGGGACCCGCGGGTTCCCAGTGGCGTGACCGCTGCAGCCAGCGGATGTGGCCGGCGGGGACGTCGTCGCGTCGCAGCTCCCACAGCGCCACGACTCCGTGACGGGTGGTGGCCAGCTCGAGCGCCCGGTCGTCGTGCACCGCCCCACGGTGGCGTCCTTGGGCCGCGCGTGTCACCGGGGACCGCGACCCGCCCCGCTTTGTCACGCACCAGCGCGGTGATCACCGCGCCGGTGCGTGACAAAGCGAGGAGGAGGAGGGAGGGGGGTCAGGGGGTGGTGCCCATGATGGCGTGGCGGAGGTCGTCGTCGATGCGGGGGTCCTCGCGGGACGGCACGATGTCGACGGTCTCGAACAGCCAGCGGTAGATCCGGTCGCGCATCGCCGACTCCACGTCGCGCAACGTCGGGTCCCCCGCCCGGTTCGTGGTCTCGTAGAGGTCGCCCACCCGGTCGTACAACTCGGGTCCTTCGTACAGGCGCTCGACGTAGGTCCACTCGGCGGTGCGCACGGCGATGGCCCGGCCGACCAAGTCGGTGCGCTCGTGCTGGATCTCCTGCTTGTGGCGGTAGACGCCGGTGTCGCCGTCCTCGAGCAGGGGTTCCTCGGCCAGCAGGAAACCGCCCTCGCTGAACGCCGCGTCGCGGTGGGTGGCCGTCGGGTCGGTGAGCACGGGCCGCAGGGAACGACCGAAGTGCATCCCCGGATCGAGGCCGGCCAGGTCCTCGAGGGTCGCGGTCAGGTCGACCATCTCCACGAACGTGTCGGCGACCCGGCCGCCGTCGGCCCGGTCGCCGGCTCTGGGCCCACCGGCGACCCGTGGGTCGTGGATCACCAACGGGTTGCGCACCAGCACGTCGTCGACCCCCGACGGCCACTTCTCGACCAAGCCGTAGTCGCCGAGGTACTCGCCGTGATCGGTGAAGAACAACGTGACCGTCCGGTCGGCGACTCCGGGTCCGGCGCCGGCGACCGCGTCGAGCACCTGCCCGAGCTGGTCGTCGACCCGGCTGATCATGGCGTAGTAGGTGCGTCGCAGTTCGGCCCAGTCCTCGGGGGCCAGGCGGTCGAGGCCGTAGCGGGTGTGGATCTCGCGGTAGAAGCCGGGCTTGCCGGTGAAGTCCACCGGCACCGGTGCGGGTACGTCGACGTCCTGGTAGGTCTCCCACCACCGGCGCTCCACCGCGAACGGCGGGTGTGGGAACACCAACGGCACGAACAGGCACCACGGTTCGGGCATCCCGTCTCGGACCCAGTCGACGGCGGTGGCGACGGTGGCGGCGTCGAACTCGAACAGCTCGCCCTCGAGCGGTCCGGCGTAGAAGGCGTCGTGGAACTTGGAACCCGGCTCGAACGGCGAGGTGTGCCAGCGCAGCAGGTCGTCCAGGTTCGGTGGGGTGGTGTAGCCGAAGCGGTCGCTGGTGGCCTTGGTGACTCCGGCGGCGAACAGGTCGCCGCGGGCACCGGCCATGGCGACGTGGTAGCCCGAGTCGCGCAGCCGGCCGAACACGTTCGTCTCGTCGGCGGCGAGCAGGTACGACAGGGTGCGGTGCCCGGCCACGTGCGGGTAGAGGCCGGTGAACATCGAGATCCGGCTCTGGGAGCACACGCTGTGCTGGGAGTAGGCGTTGGGGAACCGCACCCCGGCGGCGGCCAGGGCGTCGATGTTCGGCGTGCGCACCACCGGGTTGCCGAACACCCCGACCGAGTCGGACCGCAGCTGGTCCGGCATGAACATGACGATGTTGGGTCGCTCGGCCATCCCCCCAGCATGACGCGCCGCCCACCCCCGCTTTGTCACGCACCAGCGCGGTGATCACCGCGCCGGTGCGTGACAAAGCGAGGGAGGGGAGGTGCACCGGAGTGGTGATCGCCGCGGCGTTGCGGGACGAAGCGGCGGGGTACGATCAGCGCGAGTCGACCAAGGGGGATCTGTGAAGAGCTACGACAACCTCTACATCAACGGGGCCTGGGTACCGCCCGCCTCGGACAAGGGCTACGCCGACGTCATCGACTCCTCGACCGAGGAGGTCATGGCCAAGGTGGTCCAGGGGGGACGTGAGGACGTCGACCGCGCCGTCGCCGCGGCCCGCGACGCCTTCACCACCTGGTCGACCACCCCGGTCGACGTCCGGGCCAAGTACGTCCGCGACATCGGCGCCGGGCTGACGGCCCGCTTCACCGAGATCGCCGAGACCATCTCCGGCGAGGTCGGCTCGCCCAAGGCCTTCGCCGAGATGGTGCAGGCCGGGCTCTCGGTCGGCGACTGGGAGACCTACGCCCGCATCGCCGAGGAGTTCGAGTGGGAGACCCAGGTCGGCAACAGCCTGGTCGTCCGCGAGCCCATCGGCGTGGTCGGCGCGGTGACGCCGTGGAACTACCCGCTGTACCTGATCGTCTGCAAGATCGGGCCCGCCCTGGCCGCGGGCTGCACGATCGTGCTCAAGCCGGCCAGCTACACGCCGCTCAACGCCATCATCCTCACCGAGGTCATCCACGACGTCGGCCTGCCCCCGGGCGTGTTCAACCTGGTGACCGGCCCCGGCGGCGAGGTCGGCGAGGCCCTCGCCCAGCACCCCGACGTGGACATGGTGTCGCTCACCGGCTCCGGTCCCGTCGGCGCCCAGGTGTCCAAGGACGCCGCCGACACGGTCAAGCGCGTCGGCCTGGAGCTGGGCGGCAAGTCGGCCAACATCATCCTCGACGACGCCGATCCCGCTGCGGTCGCCACCGGCGCGGTGTTCGGCTGCTTCCTCAACTCGGGCCAGACCTGCTCGGCGCTCACCCGCGTGCTGGTGCCGCGCTCCCGGGAGCAGGAGTTCGTCGACGCCATCGTGGCCGAGGCCTCGCAGGTCCGTCTGGTCGATCCGCACGCGGACGAGCCCGACATCTTCCACGCCCTCGGGCCGATGGTGTCGAAGTCCCAGCAGAAGACGGTGCTCGACTACATCCAGAAGGGCATCGACGAGGGGGCCACGCCGGTCGTCGGCGGCGCCGGCGTCCCCGAGGGCTTCGACACGGGCTACTACGTCAAGCCGACGGTGTTCACCGGCGTCACGCCGGACATGACGATCGCCCAGGAGGAGATCTTCGGTCCGGTGCTGTCGGTCATCGCCTACGAGGACGACGACGACGCCGTGCGCATCGCCAACGACACCGTGTTCGGCCTGGCCGGCGCGGTGCAGTCGGCCGACGTCGAGCGGGCCAAGTCGGTCGCCCGGCGGCTGCGGACCGGCCAGGTCGACATCAACGGCGCGGCGTTCAACACCGAGGCTCCGTTCGGCGGCTACAAGCAGTCGGGCAACACCCGTGAGCGCGGCCGCTGGGGCCTGGAGGAGTTCCTCGAGACCAAGTCGATCCAGCTCCCCTAGAAATTCGGGTGCTCAGCGACACACCTTGTCGCAATCCCGACCTCAGAACTTCGGCGGTGCCCGGGCCCCTCGGTCCGGGCACCGTCGCGCTCGGGCGTCAGATCCACTTGCCGGGGTTGAGGATCCCATCGGGGTCGAGGGCGTCCTTGATGCGGCGGTTGAGCTCCATCACGTCCGGTCCCAGCTGCGCGCCCAGCTGCGCGGCCTTGAGCGAGCCGACCCCGTGTTCGCCGGTGATCGTCCCGCCCAACTCGACAGCGGCGCGCATCACGTCGTCGAACGCGCCCCGGGCCCGCTCGACCGCGTCCGGGTCGGTCGGGTCGAAGGTGACCAGCGGGTGGAAGTTGCCGTCGCCGGCGTGGCCGATCACCGGGATGGCGGTGCGGGTGCGCTCAGAGATGGCGGCGACCGCGGAGACCAGGTCGGGGATGGCGGGGATGGGGACCCCGACGTCTTCGATCATGACGGTGCCGAGCCGCTCGACGCACGGGATCGCCATGCGTCGGGCGCCCATCAGCATCTCGCCCTCGTCCGCGTCGGTGCTGACCGCGACCTCGTTCGCTCCGGCGTCGCCGAAGCAGCGCGCCAGCCCAGCGGCGTCGCCGGAGGCCTCGGCGTGGCCGGATGACGCTGCGCCACCGGACGATCCTGCGCCACCGGGAGAGGGCGTGTCGCACTGGGCGAGCAGCAGCGCGCCGACGCCGGCCAGGCCCATCGGACGCACCCGCTCGACCGCGGCGACCGCGGCGGCGTCCATCAGCTCGAGCGCGGCGGGCCGCATGGACGACATGACCGCGCTGACCGCCCGGCCGGCATCGGTGACGTCGTTGAAGGTGGCGACCACCGTGGTCACCGGCGGGGGCGGCGGGCGAAGCCGAAGGGTCGCTTCGGTCACGATCCCGAGGGTGCCCTCGGATCCGACGAACAGGCGCTTGAGGTCATAGCCCGCGACGTCCTTGACGGTCCGCCC
>WBZL01000203.1_pt1 | contig 65798 bp, 59 predicted proteins | sample 5204291 | NCBI WGS metagenome assembly WBZL01 (sample SAMN12344345, study PRJNA552823) | activated sludge metagenome | biome: Activated sludge suspended growth; feature: Nitrification reactor; material: Wastewater; isolation source: activated sludge from nitrification reactor of wastewater...
GGGGGTGGATCGCTGGCAGGCGCGGCGGGGGTAGGGGGGCATTCGTTTATTCGTTGTGATTCGTTGTCGTTGTGCGAATGGGACAACGAATGGGGAACGAATAAACGAATGGGGAACGAATGGGGAACGAATGGGGAACGAATAAACGAATGGGGAACGAATGGGGGTTATTCGTTTATTCGTTGTGATTCGTTGTCGTTGTGCGAATGGGACAACGAATGGGGAACGAATAAACGAATGGGGAACGAATGGGGAACGAATAAACGAATGGGGAACGAATGGGGTTAAAGAGCGAGGATTGGAATCCTCGGCTACGCCTCCAGCCACGCTTCAACCACCCGCTCCGTCTCATCCCACCCCTGGTGGTGGTGAGCGGCCATCTGGAGGGCGTGGGCGGCGGTGACGTTGGGGAGGTTGTCGTCTATGAACAGGGTTTGCTGGGGGGGCAGCCCAAGCTGGGCAAGGGCAAGCTGGTAGATGGCGGGGTCGGGTTTGAGCAGGCCGACTTCGTTGCTAAAAATGACGGGGTGGCAGTGTCGCAGTTCGGGGAGGTGGCGGCGCAGCCAAGTGGCGTGGGGTTCGATGGTGTTGCTGATGATGGCGAGGGTGAGAAACGGCCGTTTTGCCCACCCACGCACCAACGCCAACGGCCGTTCATCCCGCCGGGGGAAGGTACAAACGGCCGTTTCCAGCGCCTCATAGCTGGCCGTTAACCCCGCTTCTTGTTGCAGGACGTGGTGGAGAAAACGGCCGTTTTGCTCCCCCCTGCTCAGCACATCCCCGTACCGGTTCAACACCCCGCGCACCGCCTCCACATCGCCCTGGCAAAGCTGGGCAATCGCTTCAATGACGGCCTGGTGGTTGTATGCCACCAGCACCCCACCCAAATCAAAAATAATCGCTTTTTTACGCATGGTCGCAGTATAAGGTAAACGGGATGGGTGTCAATGTGGTGGGTTATGCTAAAATCCACCCCCTACACAGGTAAGGTATTATGCTTGATTTGTCTGTCATCATCGTTTCTTACAACACCCGCCAACTGCTGGACGACTGTTTGCAGTCGCTTTTTGCGGCCGATGCCCCACCCGGCGGCCTGGAGGTCATTGTGGTGGACAATGCGTCGGCTGATGGCAGCCAGGCACTGGTGCGCGACCATTACCCCCAGGTGACGCTGGTGGAAAACGGGGAGAATTTGGGGTTTTCGGCGGCTAACAACCGGGGGGTGGCGGTGACAAACGGCCGTTATCTCCTCTTCCTCAACTCCGACACCGTACTCAGCCCCCAATCCCTGGTGCAGCCGCTGGCCTATTTGCAGGCCAACCCCGACGCAGGAGCCATCACCGCCCGGCTGGTTTACCCCACCGGCCAGCGCGACCCCGACAACCATCGCGGTTTTCCCACCCCCTGGAACGCCTTTTGCCATTTTTCTGGTCTCAGCCGTTTGTTTCCCACCGACCCCCGCTTCACCGACTACTTCCAATCCACCAAAAACTTTGACGACATTCACGACGTTCCCGTCATCGCCGGTTCCTTTATGATGATGCCCGCCGACCTGTGCCGCCAGCTTGGCGGCTGGGACGAAACCTACTTTTTCTATGGCGAAGACATTGATTTCTGCTACCGCATTCACGAAGCGGGCTATCGGATTGTCTATTACCCCAAGGTGGATGTGATTCATTACAAGGGTGCCAGTTCGGGGTTACGCAAGGAGTCGGCCGGCATTGCCAACCCGCCCAAGGCGACGCGGGTGCGCGTGGCGCGGGAATCGGTGCGGGCGATGCAGTTGTTCTACCGCAAATTTTATCGGCAAAAATATTCCCCACTTGTTACCGGCTTTGTGCTGGCGGGCATTCAGGTGCGGGGCTGGTTTCGCATTGTGAAGCATATGCTTTCATAGAGATTTAACGCAATTTTTACGCCAATCCCTGTTAAATCGGCAAAATCCTGTCAAAATCTTGGGTTCAAGACATGGGCAGCAAAGGCATAAAAAAGAATGGCAGTAAACGAAACAGACAGTCAACGGTTGAAGCAGTTGCGGCAGGAAGCAGAGCAGGCACGGCGCGAGTTGATTGACGCAGAAACGCGGCTGGCGGAGCAGATGGGGGAGGTGCGACAGTTTGAGCGGGTTTTGGAGCGGCGTTTGGGGGAGCTGATTGATGCTTTGGCGGCGGTGGAGCAGGAATTAGCCAATTATTACGACATTATCAAGCGGCGACGTAACCAGGCGGTGTTTGGCAGTGATTACCGCTCGGTTGATGATCAGTACCGGCGCACGTGGACAAAGCCGCCGCAAGAAACGGCGGAAACAATAGCCAAGCCTGCGCCGTCTTTATCGGAGGATGAGATGAAGCGGCTGTATCGGCAGTTGGCGCGGCGGTTTCACCCCGATTTGGCGGGGAATGCGACGGAACGGCAGGTGCGGACGGTGAAAATGACGGCCGTTAATGATGCCTATGCCGCCCGCAGCGTACCCGAACTGCTGGCCCTGGCCGAGGAGCTGGACGATGAGGTGACCGGGGCGTTTGTGGCACAAACAACGGCCGAGATGGGGCGGGCATTGGAAGCCGAAATTGCCCGCTGTCGGCGGCGGGTGCGGGAAATTGGGGCGGAAGTGCAGAATTTTCATCATCATCCCATTGTGCAGTTGAGTTTGGAGAGTAAGCTGGTGCGGCGGCAGGGGCGCGATTTGCTGGCTGAAATGGCGCAAAAGCTGCAGCGCAAGCTGGCGCAAAAATCGGCGGAGCGGGACATGATTAAATCGCAATTTGACCATTTGGAGAGCCGGTAATGCTGTGGAGTAAAAAACAGTTGGTGCAAACACCGTTTGCCACGCCAGATGAGCAGCGGCGTGCCAAGCAGTTGATCTATATTTTGCGGGTACTGCTGCTTGTCATTGCGGTTGCCAATATTGCTATTATCATCATTGATCGCCAGATATGGGTGCAACTGCTGCTGCTGAATATTTTTTTCCCGTTTGGTGGGGCGATATATTGGTTGGTACATCGGGGGATGCTGCGGCAGGCCAACATTCTGCTGATAGGTTTGTGGTGGTTGGTGCTGACGGTGTTTGTGTTTTGGACGGATGGCACGCAGGGGGCAGCTTTTTACAGCTACACGATTGTGATTATTGCGGCGGGGCTGCTGTTGGGGCCAAAGGTAGAAACGGCCGTTTTGCTCTTGAGCCTGGCTGTGGCGACCTTTGTGTTTGTCAACACCGTGCAGCAGTGGTTGCCCATTCCGTTTGCAACCAGCTCGCCCGCCGCCATCTGGGTGGGTGCTTCCCTGTGCCTGGTGATGGTGAGCTATGTGGTGCGGTTGACCCTGGCTGATTTGCGCTGGGCTTTGCGGCAGCAGCGGCAGATTGCGACGCAAAATGTACGGCTGCGTGAGCAGGCTGAACAGCAGGCGTATGAGTTGGCGCAGGCCAACGCTAAGCTGCAAGAGCTGGATGCGCTCAAGTCAAAGTTTGTGCGCGACATGACCCATGAACTGCGTACCCCGCTAACCAACTTCAAGCTGTATCTGGATTTGTGGGAGCTGGCGGGGGAGGAGAAGAAAGAGCGTTATTTGCAGGTGCTGAAAGAGCAAAACGGCCGTTTAACCCATCTTGTGGACGCCATTTTACGCATTGCCAAACTGGATGCAGGTGAGGAACTGGGCGAAGTGCGGGAGCTAGCGCTTAACGACGTGGCGCGGAAGGTTGCCGATGCCTACGAGGGGCGGCTAAAGGGCAAGGGGTTGACCGTCCAATTGGCACTGACCGACAATTTACCGGTTGTCTGCGTGGCACGCCCGATGCTGATCGAGGTTGCCGATCAGCTGATGTCTAATGCCATTGCCTATAGCCTGCAAGGCACCATTACGCTGCGTACCTTTTTGTCATCTGATGGAGAAGCGGTTTGTTTGCAGGTGGCAGATGAAGGGATTGGAATCCCCGAAGAGGACATGGACAAGCTGTTTGACCGCTTTTACCGTGGCACCAACGTGGGCGAACTGTCAACCGCCGGAGCCGGGCTGGGGCTGACCATTGCCAGGCGTATCGTTGGCTTTTATGATGGCACCCTTGAAGCGACAAGCAAGCTGGGTGAAGGGTCGGTTTTTACGATCTGCTTGCCTTTACAGCCCAACCGTTGTTAAATGACGTGCAGGGCTGGCCTTCAGTTGACAATAACGAATCTCTAATCCTTAACCAGCAATCTTCACTTATAATAGAGGCCAGAACAGAGTTTACAAGCGATATTTTGGAGAAGGCATGACCAAAAAGGAAACGCTTTGGGAAGATAGCGGCTTTGATTGTCACCACTGCGGTGGCGAGATTTATAAGCGAATTGAACGAGAACCAGGTTTTGACAAAACAACGAGCTATCAATGTCGCCAATGCCATTGCCAATGGTCTACGGAAGGGGTGCTGATTCAGGTGGGTGATACGGCTGACTGTCGCGCCGGGGTGGGGCAAACGGCCGTTAACCAACCCACATCAACCACCAAACCCCAGCCATCAACCACCCTTGCCCCCCTGAAACAGCCCGCTGCCCCCAGCAAACGGCACACATTTTCCAACTGGCTCATCGGCGGGCTGCTTGGGCTAATCATTGTCCTGGCGTTGATTCGTTTTGCCGGGGCACTGGTTTTCCGTTTTTTTATTCCCGCGCTGCTCGTAGGGGTTATTCTGTATCTGGTGTTCCAACTAGGGCGGCAGCAGCGGTGGTGGTAGCTACTGCCCTTGTGGGCGCTTTGCGAAGCTCGATGGGGCCAAACATTTCTGTTTGCGTGGCAATCAGCTCCCGCCGCTTGATTAGCTCCAGCATTGCCAGCAGCGTCACCGACACCTCCACCCGGTCGGGGTGATGGCTCAGGATGTCCTGGAAGAAAAAGCTGGTTTGGCGCGTAAGCTGATGGCGAATGCGCTTGAGCTGGTCTTCAATGGTGATGCGACGCGGCTGGACAATGGCGACACTTTCTTCCATGTTTTCGGCGCGGGCCAGGATGTCACGAACGGCCGTTAACAACGTCCCCACCGACACCCCACTCAAATCCAGCCGGCTCTCCAGCTTCGGCGGTGGCGCCACCCGCAAATACGTCCGCAATCCCGCCTCCTGCCGCCCCTGAAACCATTCCGCCGCCTGCTTAAAGCGGCGATACTGCTTTAACTGCCGAATCAGCGCCTCCGCCGGGTCTTCCTCTTCCTCGTCCTCCCGCTCCATCGGGATTTGCGGCAGCAGCGCCCGGCTTTTGATTTGCGCCAGCCGCGCCCCAATCACAATAAAATCAATCAACTGCTCCACCCGGTTGCCCTTCATCTGCTCCACCTGCTGCAAATATTGCCCCGTGATCTGCATCAGCGAAATGGAAGTGATGTCCAGCTCCTGCCGATCAATCAGATGGAGCAAGAGATCAAGCGGGCCAGCAAAGGCCGGAACCTCAATCTGGTAAGCCGAAGCGGTCATGGGTTTCCTCGCGGCTGCATGATGCAGTAGACAAAGCCGTTCATCTGCACCAGTTCTGTGGTCGTGTAATTCTGGCCGATGGCATCCAGCACCGGCGGTGGGTAGAACTGCGCCCGCAGCACCACCGTGTCAAACGCCTGGCTGTTGAGCATGGTCAGCATTTCCGTCAGGTCAACGGCGTTGTTGTTGTAGAGATTGAGCAACTGCGTGGGGTTTGTCACCACGTCGCGGCCGATGTAGAGGTTGAACCCGGCATCTTCGCTAAAAGCGGCCGTTTGGCCTTTGGCGATGCGGTTGGCAATGGCGATACCGGCGGCGGTGTCGGCGGCGGTGGGGGGGCGACCCAGCAGCGACACCCCGGCGGAGTCCACGTAGGGGATGCGTTCGGGGTCACGCGGGGCGGAGCAGGAGGTTTGCGGGGCGATGTACACCTCGGTGGGTTTGCCCAGGGCGCGGGCAACGGCCGTTAATGTGGCCGTGTGCGTGGGCATGTGGAAGACCAGATTGGCCTGGATGAGAAAGAGGAGGGAGATGGCGGCGGAAACGGCCGTTTGCCACTGCCACCCCCGTTTTTCCGCCCAGCCCAACAATCGGCTAAAGGCCAGCCCGGTGAGAATGCAGCTTGCGGCAATGGCCGTGGCAAAATAGGATTCGCCTGCCCCCCATTTGCCGGCCGTGACGCTGTTGAGCGTGGCAACGACAAACCAAATGGTGTAGGCCGAAAGGCGTTCAAAGTAGAGTTGGTAGATGGCGTAACAAACGGCCGTTAGCGTCAGCACCGTATGCAGCGAGAACCATTGGCGAAACAACCCCTGCGCCTGCCCCGGCACAAACGGGTTGATGTTGGCGGTGATGGTGTTAAGCAGCCATTCGCCGCTGGTGGCGACGTTGATCCACAAAAAGATGAGGCCGGTGACGGCAGCAAACGGCACTGCCCACAGCACCGACCGTTTGGGCTGGCGCAGAAAGAGAAAGAGAAAAACAGCGGCGACGGTGGCGTAGGCAAGTTGCTTCGTGTAACCAGCAAAGAGGAGAAAGAGAAAAACGAGGAGAAAACGGCCGTTTTCCACTTTTCCTGTTTCTTCCTCCCGCGCTACCGTCACCGCGAGCAAGACCACCGCCACCGTTTCAAACATCACCATAAACATATGCTGCCGAAACAGCGGGCCGACGTGGTAGACGTAGTTGGAGGCGAGAAAGGCGAGGCCAGCCAGCAGCGAAATCCACCATTTTTTTCCCTCGCGCTGAACCCCATAGCCAATGGCCGCCGCTGTGACCAGCGTCCCCAGCCAGGAAACGAGCCGCCCCGTCCAATATTGGGGGCCAAACAGCCACACCAGCGGCACAATGACCACGTGAAAAAGCGGCGGGTAGTTGGAGGAGTAAAATGGGTACACGTCGTTGTCGCGGTACGGCCACTCGCCCCGGCTAAAAAACACGGTGTCCATCAGCTCAAACCCTTCCCCCTGGTCATAGTCAAAGGGGAAGCGGAACAGGTTGAAGGCGTAGATGGCGTAGACGATGAAGTAGCCGATGAAGGCGGCGAGGGCAAGGCCGATGAGGAGGCGGGTCAGCCAGGTGAAGGAGGCAGGGGGGCGGGGGGGCAGGGGGGCAGGGGAGCGCATCAGGCGGGGTTGTCTCCCAGGGGTAGGAGGGTGAGGCCGAGGAGGATGAGGAAGCCAGCGGCGAGCAGTGCCAGTCGCTGGGCGGGGCCGATGCCGTTATACTGCCCGGCTCCGAGTAAATCTATGGCGAAGAGGGCAATAACGGCCGTTATGCCCGCGCCGATAAAAAGATAACCTAGCTGTCGTTTTGTCATAATTTTCCCAGCGGGTAATTATCCTTCTGAATGGGGTGGGGAGCAAACGGCCGTTTGCCTGCCTTTGTTTGCCAAAGAGCATGGCAACTTTTTCAGTTGGTGAAATTATGATGGGGAATAGCTAAAATCTGCAAAGTAAGGAATCGGTTCTTTGGGAATTCATGGGGTGTCAACCACATGTAGTGGACTGGCATGCCAGTCCACTACAAAATGTTCCAATTAGCCCACAAAATCTTGAAGAGCCTTTAATTGTTGTCCCAATCACCGACTATTGGAAGACGAAGCGAAGGGCGGGGACCTTGTCTAAAGACAATAGACCATGCTCCAGTGCTATTTGTATTTCGAAGATAAAACCAGCCCTGGCTTTGATCATACAGACCTATGGTATCTACACCATCTCCATCCCAATCACCAGCTATTGGTATACGATGACTGTTTTTTGGTCCCTGATTAAACACGTAATCCCAAGGGCCAGAATAGTGTTTGTTGCTTAGATAAAACCGACCTTGTTGTTGATCATATAGGCCAATAGTATCCACGCCATCTCCATCCCAATCGCCCGCTATAGGTAAACGGGTTGTGTTTTTTGCCCCTTGGTTAAACACAAGTGCCCACTTATCTGTAAAATGGTCATTATGCAAATAAAAACGTCCTTGCTGCTGATCATACAAACCAATAGTATCCACACCATCCTGATCCCAATCACCAGCAATTGGCAATCGCAGAGAAGGTTGTGGGCCTTGTCTGAAAACCTCATCCCAAGGACCAGACTGAAAAGCATTACGCAAATAAAACCATCCTTGATTTTTATCGTAAAGGCCTATCGTATCGATGCCATCACCATTCCAATCACCTGTGATAGGCAACCGACTAGTATTACGGGATCCTTGGTTAAAGACATGATCCCACTCATGCGGCTGATTAACATTTAGCAAATAAAAACGCCCCTGCATTGGATCAAATAGACCAACACCCTCTTTGAGGCGTAGCTTCGGTACAAATATTGGTTCGCCATCATAAGCGGCATCAAATGTCAACCTCGTAACCTCATTTGTAACAACGTTGACTAAATACAAATCTACATTGCCGTTTTCTTCACGCTCAACAATGACGTGGGTATCATCAATCCAAACAGGGTTTAGTCCTTCATTGGAAATTACTTGTTTTTTTCCCATTCGATCGATAATGCGTATACCTGGACCGTAGATAATCTGCTGGCAATCTGAAGAAAATTTAGGCCCTTGTCCAAAAGGTGAATCATTTGGAAGAGTAGTTATGCTTCCTGTACTAACGTTTACAACATTAATTGTTGTTGCCCATTCATAAACGATCTCATTCTGCTCTTTGCACCAATCAGCACTGGATGCGCGGATATTATAAATGTTGTTGCCAAAGCCTGACCCTTGCCCTGTGCTAGTAGGGGCTACGATTAATTGTGTTAATGTGCCATTGCGTGTTGTAATGGCAGAAAAATAAGCCCCATTGCTATTCAAAGAAGCTCCCCAATCTTCACTGCTCCCAAATGGATCTGTTGTTAATTGGTGGATGACGCCAGTTATCCGATCAAAAAGGTAAATCCGGCTTTGTGTACCTGCCGGGTATTGATTTGCATCAAAGATAATGTAACGGCCATTTGTTGATGCCGAAGGGCGATGAGGCTCAATGATAACAGCATCAGTCAATGGATATGGTGGAGATAAGGGCAAGAGGTCTTTGTCTAAAGGTAAAAAATAAAGCCTGGCAACTCCATTATCCCGTTTAGAGATAAAAGCGATACCTTGTGAACGGTTAAAATAGATTTGTTCATAGTTCAAGGCAGATACATTAAGAGTATAAGCAAATTCGTAGACAAAATTGCTTGTCATAGAAACTGCGAAAAATAAATTAATCGTCTCATTTGCTTCCGGATTATTATTAGCCAAATTAACCGTGACCTGTGCACGTCGTATCATGACCGAGGGCGTGTTACTCTCCGTGAGCGTCAGCATTAAATCGGCTCGTTTTTCATATCCAGGTAGCGGAAACTTAGAAAAATACCCCACAACATTTTGTGGCTGATCCACAATTAGCTCTGTGCCAACAGGTATATCTTCGCTAAGATTCTCACGTATGACTTGTTCTAACGATACAGGGGGTGTCAGAAAATCATGAGCAACCTCTCCATTTGGAAATCTTATAAATGCTGTTCGACCATCATGGAATGCCTCTCTAGCTTTTAATGTGGGTCCGCGCATAAAGTTGTGACCGGCAAAGCCTAGCAAACGCGATTGTTGCTCTTGGATCATACGCAGTGCATGTGCCGAACGAAATTCAAGGGTAGGCTTTTCATCTTCTCTGTCCCATTTGAGAGTAAGCTCAATAACTCCCTCACCGACTTGGGAATGAATATTGTAGACAACAATGAGCGTATCATTGTCCTGAACTGAGATATCGACTTCATCAATATGTTGGCGAAAATCCTCATTTGAACTGAAGGGTTCGCCAATAAAGCCAAAGCGCGTTGCTGCACCCATGTACAATGGCTCATCAGCACCGCTTATGTTAATAAACCCATCCGAGGTTAGTACCACAACAACTGGATAGCCAGTTGAAGCTTGATGCGTGAACCATAAGCGATTAATGCGTTTTCCACTTTTATAGTGATCATCTAAAAGTTGTTGTGATATCTGACTACTACCAACATTACATGGCTCGAATTCCCAAAGCACATTATTAATATAGGCTGTGTCAAAATTCATAAATGGGCGACCACCTGATCGTGCCTCAATAGACCAACCATCTTCATTATTCAAAATTTTAGGACAGCCTAAATTGTTGATTTCGTTGAACGGCTGCATGTCCAATTCGGTCTCGACATTATATAAAGGATCGTCAAGGTAGCTTTGCATTGCTAAAGATAACAAATTTGCTTTACGAGCTTCATATGCTTCATTTAATGTTGCACCCTGGGTAGGGGATGACAGAAACCCAATTAGCAACAGAGCAATGCAAAAACTTGCAAAGTGCACAATGTATTGCTGTAAACTTACGAACCGATGCAAACTTATTAACTTTTCCATACTGTGTTACCTCCAAACACAAGTTCTTACACAATGTGCGACTTTTCCAAGCCTATATTTAGGAGAAAAGCTCGTAATTATGCCTTAATGCCCATATACAGAAATCCCTGAGGGACTTCTTTTGACTTTGTATAGAAGGTTCATATAAAACCAGCGAGAGCATTTGTCTAAATGATGCTTTTTTCTAAAAATCACCCAGTTGCAAGTCTAAAATAGGTCGTACATTGCGTGTTCTTTTTAAATAGAGACACTATCGCACATTTCTACTCATTTTGGACTTTAGGTAGCCTAATACGGCCTATTTCTCTTGCAAATGGGTGTCGATTCCTACACAGAAAGTCTCTGGGAGCTTTGGGAGGATATATGTAGAGCAAAAAGCGTGTCAATACCTCTCAAAATCATTTTTAAAACAGGCTCTAATACTCTCAGTTCGCTCATTTTGAAACCAGTTAACCAAAATTTATTATTGGAATATATGGGGGTCAAGCGCACCAAAGACCCGTATATGGGGATCGTGAAATTCTCAATTTTGCAAAATCTTTGTACACAGTGGCAAACAACCAGCTATTATGTAAAGTCTATGTGCTTTTAGCGAAAAACCCTTCATATTCAGGGCGAAATTTCAAATACTGGTTTTGAAATCAACGAACCAAGAGCTAATAGATATCGGAAAACACACGAGTTTCAAATTACTTTCAGTGTAGCATAAAGATCCCCTAATAGCCATAGGTTCCGCAGATTTACCAAACGGCCGTTTGCCAAACCTGACCAGTTGTTTGATAATGCTGACCCATGTGATGACGTAAGGGGAACGAAGGCAGCATGGCGGCTCATCCGTGTTCGTTCGTGTTTGCCCGCGTCCCATTTTTCAGGAGTTCAAAAATGGCTGTGAAAGAGATTGATTTGAAGGAATATGTAGAGTTTGCCGATGGCATTTCGGTTGTTCGCGGTGGTGGCCCCGAGATTCGCGGCTGGAACAACATCCGCTACAAGATTGGGCTGTCGGGCAAAAATGTGGGGTCGCAAAATTTGTCCATGAACGTGGCGCAGGTGCCGGTGGGGGGCATTGCCTATGCCCATATCCACGATGGCTTTGAGGTGATGCTGTTTATTTTGCAGGGGAAAGTCCGCCACGAATATGGCGAGGGGTTAAAGCAAGCCATCGAAAACGAGGCCGGTGACTTTATTTACATCGAGCCGGGCGTGCCGCATGAGGTGTTTAACATTGGCGACGAGCCAGTGATTGCCGTCGTTGCCCGTTCGGCGGCGGATGAGTGGGACAAGATTGTGGATTATCCCTCAAACTATCGGCCTGCTTAGTAATGTCGTTGCACGACCACTTTGTGTACGGTAATCGGTAATCAGTGACCCGTACTGATTACTGATTACCGATTACTGATTACTTCATAAAGAAATGCCTACCCTTCTCACTTCCCAAGACCTTGTTGCGTACCCCACCGTGGCGGCGGATCATCGGCTGGCGTATGGCGACAACGAATTTCAGTTTGCTGATTTGTATTTACCGGCGGGTGAAGGGCCACACCCGGTGGTGCTGCTGATTCACGGCGGCTGCTGGATGGCGCAGTATAGCCTGGAGCATTTGGGGTTGATGTGTGATGCGCTGCGGGGGAGGGGAACGGCCGTTTATTCCCTCGAATACCGGCGCATTGGCAACGGCGGCGGCTGGCCCCACACCATGCTCGATGTCGCTGCCGGAGCCGACCATTTGCGCCAGATTGCCCCGCAGTTCAACCTCGATTTGTCGCGGGTGGTGGCGGCGGGGCATTCGGCCGGCGGCCATTTGGTGCTGTGGCTGGCGGCACGCCAGCGGCTGTTGCCAAGCAGCGAACTCTACACCCCCAACCCGCTGCCGCTGTGCGGCGTGGCTTCGCTGGCCGGGGTTGCCGACCTCATTCGCGCCCACCAATGGCCTATCTGTGATGACTCTCCCAGCTTGCTGATGGGTGGCTTGCCCCATGAGGTCATGGAACGATACCAGCAAGCGTCGCCCAGTGCTTTGCTGCCGTTGGGCGTGCGCCAGGTGTTGATCAACGGCGTGCTTGACCCGATTGTGCCGCTGGCTTTCATTGAAGAGTATGAAGCGGCGGCGCGGGCGAGCGGCGACACGGTAGAAATGGTCAATTTGCCCGACGTGGGGCATTTTGAGCTGGTGATCCCAGAAACGGCCGTTTTTCCCATCGTAGCTCAGGCGATTTTGGGGTTGAATAGAGATTAGAGATTGGAGATTAGAGATTGGACAGCCGCTAATCTCCAATCTCCCGCAAAAATGTCCGTAGGTAGTTTATAAACGGCTTCGGGGAGAGGGGTGCCTTCTTCGTCAAACGGCCGTTTGTCCCTTCCTCTGCCATCTCTTCCAACGTTTCCCGCCATCCCCGCGCCGAGACGGCCGGCGTCCATTCCCGCTGCCGCTTTTCCCATAAATGTTCCGGCATTTGCCCTTTGTGCGCCGCCAGCCAGGTGGGAACCAGCATGTCACCCATTGGTTCGGCATCGGCTACGCAGGCTTGCCGGATCGTTACCAGCTTATCCATCTTCGGCAAAGAGTGTGCTAATCGCGGTAAGCTGGTCGGCAGTTAGCGACAGCGCCAACGCTTCCCGCACGGGCTGCAAATGGCTGGGGCGACGGGGGCCGATGATGGGAGCAGTAACGGCCGTTTGTCCCATCACCCACGCCAACGCCAACCCCGCCATGCTCACCCCCAAATCCGCCGCCATTACGCCCAACTTGTCCAGCCTGGCAAATGTCTCCGCATTCCACAGCCGCCAGTACGGCTCCGGCCGCAGCGTCATCCGCGACCCGGCTGGGTAATCCGCCTCCAGCCGATATTTGCCCGTCAGAAAGCCCCCCGCCAGCGGGCTAAAGGGCGTGTAGCCTAGCTGCTGGTCGCGGCAAAGCGGCAGCATCTCGCGCTCATCCCCCCGGTCTAGCAAACTGTAGCTGTTTTGCACCCACTCAAAGCGGTGCAAATGGTTCTTGTCGCTAATCCACAGCCCCTTTACCAGCAGCCACGCCGGGAAATTGGACGCGCCAAAATAGCGCACCTTCCCCTGCCGCACCAAATCATCCAGCGCCCGCACCGTTTCCTCCAGTGGCGTTGTCGGATCTGGCTCATGCACCAGATACATATCGAGGTAATCCACCCCCAGCCGCATCAGGCTGGCGTCAATCTGGCGCATGATGTGGCGGCGCGACAGCCCCCGATCATTTGGCCCCTCGCCGACCGGGTTAAAGACCTTGCTGCTCAAAATAAGTTGGTCACGCACATGTGACCCCTTGCGCCGCAGCCAGTTGCCAATAAACGCCTCGCTGCGCCCGCCCCCGTAGGCATCGGCCGTGTCGAAAAAGTTGATGCCGATGTCCCAGGCTGTATCCATCAGCGCGTGCGCTTCGGCCTCGGTTTCACCACGGCCAAAAAACGCGGGTGAACTGCCCACACCACCAAAATTGCCGCAGCCCAGGCCAACGGCCGTTATTTGCAAACCCGTGCGTCCCAAATTTTTTGTCTTCATACCATTCAATCATCCCCTTTTCCCCGCCAAAGGCAACCCATTTTGGTTGCATGTCTGCAAAGACGTAAAAATCCGGCGGGTCATGTTATCAAAGAACACGTAGCGATAGTTTTTTAGCAGATACGGCGAGCATGGCAACCACCACGGTGGAAGTCAACGATTTCGCAGCTTCATCCGTGTTTGGTCGTGTTCGTCCGTACCCCATTTTCAAGGAATTTGTACATGAGTGACCCAACGATAACCGTATATGGTGCCTATTGGTGCCCCGACTGCCGCCGCAGCAAGCAGTTTTTAGGGGAGCATCAAATTGCCTATAACTGGGTAGATATTGAGCAAGACGAGGCGGGAGAGCAGTTTGTCATTGAAACCAATGGTGGCAAGCGCATCATTCCCACGATTGTGTTTGACGATGGTTCGTTTTTGGTGGAGCCAAGCAACGCGGAATTGGCGCAGAAGCTGGGGCTAAAAACAACGGCCAGCCGCCATCATTATGATTTGATTGTGGTGGGCGGTGGGCCGGCCGGTTTGACGGCGGCATTGTATACAGCGCGGGAAGGGATTGACACGCTGGTGGTGGAAAAAGCGGCCGTTGGCGGGCAGGCGGCCGGCACGGAACGGCTAGACAATATGCCCGGCTTTCCCGAAGGCATTGCCGGCCTTGAGTTTGCCAACCGGTTGCGACAACAGGCCGAGCAGTTTGGGGTGGAGATTTTGCAGGCGCAGGAGGTGCGCGGCATCCACAGCCACGACAATTACCACTGCATTGAGACGGGCGACGGCAGCGAATACAGCGGCAACGCCCTGCTGATTACCACCGGCAGCAAATATCGTCGCCTGGGCGTAGATGGGGAAACGGATTATTTGGGAGCCGGGGTGCATTTTTGCGCCACCTGTGATGGCCCGTTTTACAAGGGCAAGGAGGTGGTGGTTGTGGGCGGCGGCAACAGTGCCACCGAGGAGAGCTTGCTGCTGACCAAGTTTGCCGAGAAGGTGACGATTTTGGTGCGCGGCGGCGCGTTTAAAGCAAGCCAGGTGATTCAGGAAAAGGTGCTAAACCATCCCAGGATTGACGTGCGTTGGCACACTGATGTGCAGGCGTTTCGCGGTGCCAAGGCCAAGTTAACCCATTTGGAGCTGCGGGACAGGCAAACGGGGGCAACTTCGGAACTGCAAACGGACGGGGCGTTTATTTTTATTGGGCTAGACCCCAACACAGCGTTTCTGCGTGACAGCAGTGTGGTGGTGGACCAGTGGGGGTTTGTGGTGACGGGTCACGCCCTGGTACATGATAAACCGGCTCCAGCGGCGTTTGCTGGTCGGGAGCCGGAACTGTTGGAAACGGCCGTTCCCGGTATTTTCGCCGCCGGGGATGTTCGCGCCAGCAGCACCAAGCAAGTTGCCAGCGCCGCTGGTGAAGGGGCAACGGCCGCTTTGCTGGTGCGCGAATATTTGAAAAGCACGTAATGGTGGAGATTGGAGATTGGCGATTATGAACCTTCACCAATCTCCAATCTCCAATCGCTATATTTCCTACTCCACCGTTACCGACTTCGCCAGATTGCGCGGCTGGTCAACATCGCAGCCGCGCCGGACGGCGATGTGGTAGCTGAGAAGCTGGAGCGGGATGACATTGACCACGGGAGCCAGCAGCGGCGGCGTTTTTGGCACATAAATCACATGATCTGCCTCACGCTGAATGGCTTCGTCCCCTTCTGTGGCAACGGCAATGACCACGCCGCCCCGCGCCTTCGCCTGCTGCACCTGGCTCACCATTTTTTCGTACAGGCTGTCTTTTGTAACCAGTGCCACTACCGGCATCGTTTCATCAATCAGGGCAATGGGGCCGTGCTTCATTTCTCCCGCCGGGTACCCCTCGGCGTGGATATAGCTGATTTCTTTGAGCTTGAGCGCCCCTTCGAGAGCAATGGGGTAGTTGATGCCCCGCCCCAGGAAGAGAAAATCTTGCGCTTTGAAGAAATGGTTGGCAAGCTCTTCATATTCGGCATCCCGATCCAGCACCTGCCCGGCGAGGTTGGGCAGGTGAGCGAGGTCGTCAATAAGCTGGCGCAGCCGCTTGTCGGACAGGGTGCCGCGCAGATAGCCGAGGGCGCAGGCCAGCAGGTATTGGTCTACGATGGAGGTGGTAAACGCCTTGGTGCTGGCAACGCCGATTTCTGGCCCGGCCTGCATGGCGATGTAGCCATCGGAGACGCGCATGGCTTCGCTGCCAAAGGCGTTGACGATGGACCAGAGGGTGGCACCCTGGGTGCGGGCTTGGCCGCAGGCGGCCAGGGTGTCGGCTGTTTCGCCCGATTGGGTGATGGAGAGAACGGCCGTTTTGTCATCAATAATCGGGTCATAATAGCGAAACTCCGAGGCATACTCCACTTCCACCGGTACGCGGGCAATAGATTCGATGAGGAATTTGCCCACCAGCCCCGAATAGTAGCTGGTGCCGCAGGCCACAATAAAGATTTTTTGCAGCTTTTGCGCCAGTTCTGGTGTCAAATTCATGTCTGGCAGGTGAATACGGCCGTTTTCAAAATCCACCCGTCCGCGCAGCGTGTCAATCAGCGAACGCGGCTGCTCAAAAATCTCCTTCTGCATAAAATGCTTGAACTCCCCCTTGGCCGCGCTGACCGGATCCCAGGAGATTTTATGCAGTTCCGGTGTCAGTACATTGCCCTGTAAATCATAGACGGTATAGCCATTCTGGTTGAGGTGCGCCATTTGGCGGCTTTCCAGAAAGACCATATCGCGGGTGTATTCCAGAATGGCGGGGATGTCGGAGGCGATAAACATTTCGTCGTTGCCCACGCCCAGGGTGATGCCACCGGCGTTGCCTAGCCGGGCGCAAATGAGCTGATCGGGGTGGTCAATAGTCATGACAACGACGGCATTGGCTCCCTGGAGGAGGTTGAGGGTGCGACGAACGGCCGTTAAAAAGTCAAACCCCCCCGCCATAAACCGCTCTACCGTGTGGACAATCACCTCTGTGTCCGTTTCCGACTGGAACCTGACCCCCTCGGCTTCCAGTTCTTCCCGCAGTTCGAGAAAGTTTTCCACAATGCCGTTGTGAACGACCACAACACGGCCGTTCATGCTCACGTGCGGGTGGGCGTTGCGCTGGCTTGGTTCCCCGTGCGTTGCCCAGCGTGTGTGTCCAATGCCAATGTGGCCTGTCAGCGGTGAATGCCCCAACATCGCCTCCAGATTCCCCAGCTTGCCCACGTCCCGCCGAATGGCAATATGTCCATTCTGCTCCAACACCGCCACCCCGGCTGAATCATAGCCACGATACTCTAGTCGTTTTAATCCTTGCAGCACCACGCTGGGTGCTTGTCGCGCTCCAATATAGCCAACGATACCGCACATGATCAGTCACTCCTTATGGATAGGTTGGCAGGCTTAACTGGGTTCTATCCTGTTAGCCCTGCCTGAGATAATTTTGTGAAATTGTGATGGCTTTGCGACGGCGCACGGCTTGTTTACGTGCGCCAAGCAAAGACAGCAGACCAAAACGGCCGTTAAACGACACCATAGCCAAACAGAAACGGCAAAATAAACCATCTCCGCTGGTCTGGACGTACCCTTGCTTGTCTTTGCCAATGGGGACGCCCCTTCTGGGAAGTAATCAGTTATCAGTTATCGGTTATCAGTCTACTGATTACCGTTTACCGATAAAGAGCCACTGCAAAACGGCTTGTCGGGTAGTTGCCAAACCCGGTTTAAACGTTTTGCTTCATTTGAAGGGGCAGAAAAATGGTCAGGAGTGTGGCGCTCCTGGGAGGCATCCGCTGATCTCTCGATTTTCGGCCAGACAATTGCCCAGCCTTAACCTCACTGCGACGTGAGGAACCTCCACCTCGTCAACCTGATTGTTTACTAATCAGGTTCATGCGCTAACCTTTGCCCGCATGTCGTGTTTAAACGTACCGTGCAACATCCTAGCTGTTTCCGGGATAAATGTCAAGCGTAAATTTTGAGCTACAATCCCGCTTTGGTTGTTATTGTGGGTTCTTCAGGAACTCGTGGGGTCTAGCGGATTAACAAATTAATCGGGCAAATGTCATTCCGAGCGGAGTCTTCGGAGCGAGGAATCTTTCCCCTCAGAAAAGCAGAAAGATTCCTCGGAGGACTTCGGAGTGACATGGAAAGGCAATTCGTTTTTCTACCCGCTTATTTTGTAAACGCCCAACACCCCACGAGTTCCCAAAGACCCTTATTGTGAAAAGGAGTGATCTGTGACATACGAATCTGGGTTAGTTTTGGTAATCTTGGTTATTTCCATTGTCCTCTTTGCTCTTGAGCTGTTCCGAGTAGACCTGGTGGCGCTGATGGTGCTGCTGGCACTGGTGTTGACGGGGATATTAGATACGGGCGAGGCGTTTTCCGGTTTTTCCAATCCAGCTGTGATCACCGTTTGGGCCATCTATATCGTTAGCGCCAGCCTGACCCACACGGGTATCGCCGATTTTATTGGCCGTTACGGGGAACGAATTGCCGGGCAGGGGGAGGGGCGGCTGATCCTGGTGGTGATGTTGACGGTGGGGGCGATGTCGGCATTTATGAACAATATTGGCGCAACGGCCGTTCTTCTGCCCGTCATCATCAACATAGGCAACAAGGCCAGGGTGCCTGTTTCAAAATTGCTCATCCCGTTGGCCTTTGGATCCCTGCTGGGTGGTGTCACCACCCTCATCGGCACCCCGCCCAATCTGCTTGCCAGCGATGCTCTTGTCGCTGTTGGCTTTGCCCCCTTCCGGCTCTTTGACTACACGCCCATGGGGCTGATCATTTTTGGCAGCAGCATTGCCTATATGGTACTCGTCGGCCGGCATTTGCTGCCAGCCTACACCCCTCACGCCCATACCCAGGACAGCCTGACGCAAGAATACCACCTGCGTGATTACCTGACCGAACTGCATGTTCAGCCCAATTCGCCCCTCATTGGCAAACGCCTGATTGATACGCACCTGGGGGAAGAATATGACCTGACCATTGTTGGCGTGCTGCGCGAAGGCGAGCCAAATCTGGGTGTTTTGCCCGGTTTGCGGCTGCGGGCGGGTGATATCCTGCTGGTCAATGGCTCCCGCGAGCGCATTTTGCAGGTGGGCAAAGCCTATAATGCTTCGCTGCTTCCCGAAATTGTGACCGATGCCACCTTGCGATCTGGGGAATCAACCGTGGCCGAGGTTGTGGTCAGCCAGCTTGCCCACTTCATCGGTCAAACACTGCGTGACCTCGATTTTCGGGATCGCTATGGACTAACCGTGCTGGCAATCTGGCGCGGTGAATCACCGATTGTGGACAGGTTGGCAAATGTGCCGTTGCGGATGGGTGATACGCTGTTGGTGCAGGGGCGGCGGGAGCGTATTGAGGCGATTCGTGACGACAACGCCTTTTTGCTGCTGCGTCCGCCGGAGTCGCTGCCCCGGCTGAAGAAAGCCCCCATCAATTTGCTTATTTTTGTGTCCATGATAACGGCCGTTGGTTTTGGCTGGCTTCACATCTCCACCGCTGCTGTTTTGGGTGCCATTCTCACCGTTCTCACGGGTTGCCTGACAATGGATGAAGGATATGAAGCCATCGAATGGAAGTCGGTGTTTCTCATTGCCGGCATGTTGCCTATGGGGGTAGCCTTGGAAAAGACAGGTACGGCACAATATTTATCAAACAGCATCATCTCGCTTGTCGGTGGGCTAGGGCCTCGCGGCATTATGCTGGGGCTGGTTGTGTTGACCACAGGCCTTACAGCCTTTATGTCCAATGCAGCGGCGGCGGTGTTGGTGGCACCCATTGCCATTCAAACTGCCCTGGGTTTGGATATTGACCCCCATGCCTTTGTCATGGGGGTCGCCATTGCCGCCTCAAACTCATTCTTAACGCCTATTGGTCATCAATCCTGTGTTTTGGTCTATGGGGCAGGTGGCTACAAGTTTACTGACTTTACCAAGGTGGGATTGCCGCTGACGCTGCTTATCTGGCTGCTCATGTTATTGTTCCTTCCCATCATCTTTCCCTTTTCGTAGCCGGGGATTCCTGAACCGTTAGAGTGTCGTTAAATCACAGGGTTGCTAGTTGCTATTACCGCTTGTCAGGCCGTATAATGACATCTGGTGCGCTGAAAATGCGCCGTTGTTTTGGCTGTTTGCCAGTGTTAGACAGCCGGGGTCGAAAGATAAGGTGATAGTAACTCTTATTAACCTTAAGCAAAACGCAGCAACTGAACAGTGAGCTGACCAAATCTAGGATGTGAATTATGTCAATATTATGGGCCATTGGTGGATTTATTATTATCCTGACGCCCATTGTTTTAGTACACGAGTTGGGTCATTTTTGGGCGGCCCGTTTGTCAAATATTCGTGTTGAAGAGTTTGGGCTGGGATTGCCGCCGCGTGCCCTGACCTTGACAGAACGAAAAGGCACCATTTTTTCGCTAAACTGGATTCCGTTGGGTGGGTTTGTGCGGCCGGCCGGAGAGGATGACCCCACTGTACCGGATGGTTTAGCTGCTGCTTCCAAACGGGCACGCTTTTTTGTGCTGGTGTCGGGAGCCGGAATGAACTTTATTGCCGCCATTGTCATTTTTTGGGTGGCACTGATGATTGGCCCGCCGGCCGTTGCCATTAGCAACGTCAACCCTGGTTCACCAGCCGAGGTGGCTGGTTTGCAGGCAAACGATGTCATTCTTGAAGTAGATGGCGTGCGTGCCGACAGTTCTGGTGTGTTGGTAGACCGGGTGCATGAGATGGCAGGACAGCCCATTGAACTGCTGGTCAGTCGTGACGGGCAACAGCTTAACATTACCCTGGTACCTCGCTCCCCCGGCGAATATGATGCGGAAAGCGAAGGGCCAATTGGCGTGGGACTGATGATGTCCACCACCGGCGAGCGCATTAGCCGCAATCCCATTGATGCCGGCGTGGACGCAGTTCAGTTTATGGGCAACTATGTGTCGCTGTATTTGCGCTTGCCCGCCATGCTGCTCAATGGAGATATTACACCCCAGGAAGCGCGACCGGTAAGTATTGTGGGCATTAGCCAGATTGCGGGGCAGGCGGCTGAAGCATCGGCGCAAAACCGGAATTTGTTCCCGCTGCTTTCCATTGCGGCGTTTATTAACGTGGCGCTGGGGCTGACCAACCTGCTGCCGCTGCCGGCTCTGGATGGCGGCCGCATTTTGTTTGTGCTGATTGAGGCGATTCGTGGGCGGCGTATTGAGCCAGAACGGGAAGGGATGGTACACGTCATTGGCATGTTGGTGCTGCTGGGTCTGATGGTGCTGATGATTGTGCAGGACATCGTTAACCCGATTATCCCATTTCAATAAAACATTGTGACAGACACAAGTAAGCGTGGTTTAATCACCCAAACCACGCCATTTTAAGCAATGAAGACGTTGGCTACAGATAGTAGCCAACGTCTTTGACTATGTATGGAAGAGGAATATCTCGATAAAAAGTTACCGTTTGCGGAGCTATTGCACCGTTTGTTTGAAGATGAGCCGTTAAGCATTCCGCTGCTGTATCAGCTTTCTGATCTGGACACGACTGATTTGGCCGCTTTTCAGGCGCGTTGGCCGCTGGTAGCGGATGAGCGGCGACAGCAGATTGGGCGGCATTTGGCTGATTTGACCGAAGACAGCTTTACGGTGGATTTTGCGCTGCTGTTTGCCATTTTGCTGGAGGATGCGATCCCCGTGGTGCGTGTGGCGGCACTGGATGGGCTGTGGGATGCGACGAATGTGAAGCTGGTTGCGCCGATTTTGCGCTTGCTGGAGGAGGATGGGGAAACGGCCGTTCGTGCTGCTGCTGCTGCTACCCTGGCTCATTATGTGTTGATGAGCGAATGGGGGGAACTGCCACCGTTTGTCTCTACCCGCATTGTCCCCCGGCTGCTGGCGCAATATGAGGCGGTGGGGACGGAAACGGCCGTTAAACGAGCCGCCCTGGAAGCCATGGCCGCTGCCAACCATCCCCGCGTCTCACATCTCATTGAAGAAGCATACGAAGACAACGAACTGGAAATGCAGTTGAGTGCCGTTTTTGCCATGGGCAGCAGTGCCGATTTGCGCTGGCTCCACATCGTCCTACAGGAACTAGAAAGCCCAATCGCCGAAATGCGAGCCGAGGCCGCACGGGCTGCCGGTGTATTGGGCAGCAGCGATGCCGTACCGGGGTTAGCCGAATTAACGCTGGATGAGGACAGTGACGTTGTAGAGGCCGCTATCATTGCCCTGGGGCAGATTGGTGGTGAGGAGCCAACGCGCATTCTCACCGAACTGCTGGAAGACCCCGAAGCCGAGTCGTTTTATGAGGCGATTGAAGAATCACTCGAAGAAATGTCCTGGCTGTCGGGTGATTTTGAACTGTTTGCTTTTGACGATAGTGATGACGCAGACGATGAGGACGACCTGGGGTTGTTTAGCCAAAATTGAGTGACATTCTTGCCGTTTTTACCCAAAATATTCTGCCGATTCTGATCGTTGCCACCTTTGGCTTTGCTCTTCAACGCACCTACCAGATTGACAAACGGGCTCTTTCCAGCATCGTTTTCAATTGTTTAGGCCCCTGCTTGGTTTTCACCTCCCTGGTTAAATCGCAGTTGCCCGGCGAGGAACTACTACAGCTTATGGCGTTTGCCGTTGTCAGTTTACTGGGAATGGGGGTGCTTGCCTGGATATTGGCGCGGAGCTTCCGCTTTTCGCGCATGGAAACGGCCGCTTTTTTGGTGGTCGTCATCTTTGTCAACGGCGGCAACTTTGGCCTCACCCTCAACCAGCTTCGCTATGGCGAGGCCGGGCTGGCGCGGGCGATTGTGTTCTACATGGTCAACACCTTCCTGGCCTACACCCTCGGCGTATTTATTGCGTCATCGGGTCAACTGTCGGCGCGGGAGGCATTGGCGCGATTGGGAAAATTGCCGGCCGTGTATGCGGCGGTGCTGGCAATCATTGTCTACAGCTTTGCCATTCCCATTCCCGCCCCGCTGCTGCGCGGGATGGAAATTGCCGGGGCCGGGGCCATCCCGGTAATGCTGGTCATTCTGGGTATGCAAATTGCCGATTTGCGTGGCGGGTTGTCGTGGCGGCTGGCACTGCCGGCCGTTTCTGTGCGGCTGCTGCTGGGGCCGGTCATGGGGCTGCTGGCGGCCACGGTGCTGGGGCTGCAAGGGTTGTCGCGCTCCACCTCTATCATTGAAGCGAGTATGCCAACGGCCGTTTTTACCATCATCCTCGCCACCGAATTTGGGCTACAGCCGTCCATCGTCACCGGCATTGTCGTGGTTAGTACCCTGCTCAGCCCGCTGACCATCGCCACAACCATCACTTTGCTAGGATTATAGGTATGGTCAAACGACTTTCCATCCTTTTGGCAACCCTGCTGCTGGCTGTGCTGCTGCCACGCCCGGCGGCAGCGCAAGAGCCGCAGTTTACCCCCAATCTCAGCTATGAGTTTGGGCGGGTCATTCGCTTTCAGCTCACGCTGGACAACGCGCCGCCGGCCGACACGCTCATCCTCTTTTTCCGCCCCGAAGGGTCAGAAAATACCTATACCGATGAGGTCGCCCTGCCGCCAGGCGGCCGTTTTTCGGTTGAACACGAGATTGATTTGACCCAACTGCGGCTGGCGCCATTTACCGAAATCACCTACTGGTGGCTGCTGGCAACGGTGGATGAGGACATTTTTTCTCCCACCTACACCTTCTTTTACGAAGATGACCAGTTTGAATGGCAAACGTTGGCCGAGGAGCCGGTGACGGTGCATTGGACGGGGACGGACGCGGCGGTGGCGCAGGTGGCACTGGATGTGGTGAAGGAGACGCTGGTGACGGTACGGCCGTTTTTGCCCGATGTTGGCAGCCGCCCGCTGCGGGTTTATTTATACCCAACGGCGGCTGATTTGCGGGCGGCGTTGCGTCTGACGGGGCGCGACTGGGTGGGGGGGCATGCGTCGCCGGAGCTGGGGGTGATTTTGGTAACGGCCGTTAACAGCCGCACCGCCGCCGCCGATTTGCGCCGCAGCATTCCCCACGAACTCGTCCACGTGCTGCTTTACCAAACGGTGGGGCCGGCCGCCATGAAGCAGGTTCCCGCCTGGTTTAACGAAGGGCTGGCGACGATGGTGGAGGAAAACCCCAACCCGAATTATCAGGTGGTGCTGGAAACGGCCGTTGACAACCACACCACCATTCCGCTGCTGGAACTGTGCCAGAGTTTTCCCGGCGATGAAGCCGAGGCGGTGCTGGCTTATGCCCAAAGTGCCTCCTTTGTCGCCTACCTGCAATCCCGCTATGGCAACCAGGCAGTGGGGCAAATCATTTTGGCGCACCGCGACGGGGCCGACTGTGAGGCAGGTGTGGCGCGGGCGTTGCAAATCTCCCTGCGGGATTTGAATGAAGCGTGGCTGGCGGATCTGGAACCGCCAACGCCGCTGGCTTACTTTTTTGATGTCAGTGGCTTTTGGCTGCTGCTGCTGCTGGCTGGTTTTGGGATTACAGGCCTATTGATTTTAAAACCATCTCGAGGATAAACGTGCAGAAAAAGAGGAAGCGAAAAATGAACCAACCGCAGCAAAAACGGAAGAAAACGGCCGTTGGGGCGGTGATGGACAAATTCGACCCTGTCTTTCGGCGCGGCACTGAATTGCTGCACCGGGGGCAGATCGAGCAGGCATTACCCTATTTGGAACGCGCCAATGAGCTGGAGCCAGCCCATTTTGATGCTGCGCTCAATTTGAGCGGTGCCTATATTTTGACCAAGAAGTTTGGGCGGGCAGTAGGGCTGCTGGAGCCGTTTCAGGCAAGCTACGCTGATAATGAGATGCTGTGGACAAATTTGGGTGCTGCCTATTTAGGCAACCCGGTTTTAGCCAAGGATGAGGATCAGAAGCGAGCGATTGCTGCCTTTAAGCAGGCACTTGAGGTAAACCCCATTGCCCCTAATGTGGCCTATAACCTTGCCTTGATCTACCGCGACCGACGTGATATGGAAGCGGCGGCCGGCTGGTTTCGCCGCGCCATACAGGCCAACCCCAACGACCGTGATGCCCAAATGCTGCTTGCAAGGCTGTTAGACGCTGACTCGTTAGATATTTAGGTGAATTGTAACGTTGAGCCTTTACCCTTTGGGGTAGCAACTGACCAAATGGCTCGTCTCTCCGAGGATTGGTAGTTAGCAGTTCAACAAATCCCCTGAGAATAAATCGTTACAATTCCCTATCGTTGGAGCAGATATGATTGCAACCCTCACTGAACAGTTTATCCCTTTTGCTGAACGTTTGGAGGCACAAGGGGCGCACCCGATTTTTATTGACATTTTTGCCTCGTACTATGAACAGCTTTTGGCTGGGAAAACGGGGCTAATTCCTGAAGATAGCCTTGAGCCGGTAGACGCGCTGCCGGATGCAGAACGGCTGCCGGATGAGCTACGGCTTATTGGGCAGGAAGCGTTGGCAAAAACGGCCGTTATCAAGCTCAATGGTGGTTTAGGTACCGGCATGGGGCTGGAACAGGCCAAATCGTTGCTGCCAGTCAAGCAGGGTCTCACCTTTCTTGATGTGATTGCTCGCCAGGCGCAGCAAAACAACGTGCCGCTGCTGCTGATGAACAGTTTTGCCACCGAAGATGACACGCTGGAGGCACTGGCACCCTATGCCAGGTTGCCCCACCCCCCGGCTACTTTTGTGCAAAACAAAGAGCCAAAAATCCGCCAGGCTGACCTGATGCCGGTTTGCTGGCCGGAAAACCGGGAGCTGGAATGGTGTCCGCCGGGGCATGGCGACCTGTACGCCTCGCTGGTGATTAGCGGCATGTTGGACAAGCTGCTGGATGATGGCTTTGAATACGCCTTTATCTCTAATTCCGACAATTTGGGTGCCGTTATAGACCCCGCCATTTTGGGCTACTTTGTGGACAATGACCTGCCGTTTATGATGGAGGTAGCTGACCGCACCGAAATGGACAAGAAGGGTGGGCATTTGGCGCAGCGGGCGGAGGATGGGCAGCTTGTTTTGCGTGAATCGGCGCAATGTCCGAAGGAGGATGAGGCGGCGTTTCAAGATATTTCACGGCACAAATATTTCAATACCAACAACTTGTGGCTCAATTTGGTGGTGCTGCAAGAGGTGCTGGAGGAGCGCGGCAATATGCTGGGGCTGCCGCTGATTCGCAACAGCAAGACGGTGGATCCGCGTGATGGGGGATCAACGGCCGTTTATCAGCTCGAAACCGCCATGGGTTCCGCTATCAGCGTGTTTGTCGGCGCCCAGGCCATTCGCGTGCCGCGCAGCCGCTTTGCCCCGGTCAAGAAAACCGACGACCTGCTGGCCGTTCGCTCCGATGCCTATTTGTTGACCGATGATTACCAAATCGTCTTTAACCCGGCGCACGTCAGTGGCAATGTGGTGGTGGAACTGGACGGCCGTTATTACAAATTTGTTAACGATCTCGATGCCCGGTTCCCCGACGGCATTCCCTCCTTGCTCAAATGTACCCGGCTGCAGGTGCAGGGGGATGTTGTCTTTGGGGCCAACGTTTCGCTGGTAGGGGATGTGGAGATTTGCAACAAAAGCGGCCGTTCTGTCACGATTCCGGCGGGGTCGGTCTTGTCCGGCCGGCACCTGTTTGAATCGTAGCCGAGGATTCCAATCCTCGTTCTTCAGCTATCCTCAAACGGTTATCTTAGATGATGTACCCCTTGGTTGAATTGGCCAAGGGGTATTTTTTTATAGGTGGTTTATGCAAGCTGATATGGTAGCGATTGTAGGGTTTCACCAGGATGAGGTGGGGGATTGGGTGGCTGATTTAAGCTGCGGGCATCGGCAGCATATGCGCCATAACCCACCGCTGACCACGCGGCCGTGGGTGTTGAAGGAGGCGGGGCGGGCGGAATTTATCGGCCGTTTGCTGGTGTGCAAGCAGTGCCAGGAAGCACGGGAAGCCAACGATCACGCATAAAATTTAGGTGCTTTGCGAAGCGTCGGCCACTGCTGCGGGTCGTGGCCGTAGATGACAAAGGCGTGGTGTTGCTGCGCGATTGCCATCAGGCGTTCGGCGCTGGCGCGGGCTTGCGCTTGGTCAACCGCCCCACTAAACCCTTCAACCAGTTCGGCCGGCCGCGAAATGGCATCGCCGGTGAGCAAAACGGAGCCGGTTTGGGGTAAATGCAGCAGCAGCGAGAGGTGGCCGGGGGCGTGGCCGGGGGTGGTGAGTAGGGTGACACCGGGGCAAAGTACCTGATCATGGCTAACAAGTTGGTACGGGTTATCGGGCCAGGGGATGGGGGAACGGCCGTTCCAATACCTCGGTTCCACAAACGCCCGTTCGGCGGCATGAACCACAATCGGCACGCCGGGAAAATTGCCAATCCCGCCCACGTGGTCAATGTCGGAATGGGTCAGCACCAGCAAATCAATGTCCGCTTTCGTGAGCCCCAATTTGCCAAGCTGCCCCGCCGGAAGGTTTTCCTCTGTTAGCGAGACCACGCGGCCAAAGCTCCCCAGACCATCGTCGCGGGTCGCTTGCTCGGCGTTGCGGGCATAGGCGGCAGGAAAGCCAGTGTCTACCAGGATGTTGCGCCCGTCGTCGGTTTGCAGCAAATAGCCGGGGATGCCGATAAAACGGCCGTTTTCATGTACCTGGAACAAGCCAAAATCAAGAATGTAGAGCCGTTTAAGCATGGAGAGATTTCACGCAAAGACGCAGAGGCAGTTTGTTTGCTCTGCACCTTTGCGTGACACTGTTTAACCGAAATCTGCCAATATTTGCCGCGCCGCGTTGCGGCCGGGCAGACCAGTGAGACCGCCGCCGGGGTGGGAGCCTGCGCCGCAAAGGTAAAGGTTGGCAATGGGGGTGGCATATTGCCCCCAGCCCGGCACAGGACGCATGGCAAACATCTGTTCCAGCCCCATTTGCCCGTGATGCAGGCAGCCTTCGGTTAGCCCAAACTGCTGCTCCCAATCCAGTGGCGTGGTTAAACGCTGGTGCAAAATGGTGTCGCGCAGACCGGGGGCATAGCTGGCAACCGTTTGCACGATGGTTTCGGCCAGTGCCTCCCGCTGCTCGTCCCAATGTGTGCCGCGCAGGGTGTAGGGAGCGTAGCGCATGGTGATGTTGAGTAAATGCTGCCCGGCGGGGGCGAGTTCGGGGGCGTGGCGGGTGGGGATGGTGATGTCGAGCAGGGGGTGGGGAGAAAAACGGCCGTATTTTGCCGCATCAGCCGCCCGCTCCAGATATTCGGTGCTGGGACAAATGACGATGTGGCCGTCCAACTGCGCCACGTTCTCCTGCCCTATAAATTCGGGCAGATCATTCACCGCCAAAACGAGCCTAGCCGTGGTGCCGCGATAGACCTGGCTGCGGACGCGGCGCATAAAGCGGGGTTCGAGGTTGTACGGTTTGACGAGGTTGAAAAAGGTGTGGCGCGGCGTGGCGGAAGAGACGATTAGCCCGGCGTGGATCGTTTCACCGTCGGCCAGCACCACGCCGGTGGCGTGGCCGTTGTTTAGGAGGAGGTGGGAAACGGCCGTTTCTTCCCGAATCTCCACCCCTTGCCCCATTGCCGCCGCCACCATCGCCTCCTGTAGCTTGCCCATGCCCCCCTGCACAAAGCGGCTGGCGCGGAAGCCGCCGCCGTCGGCATTGGCATAATGGTAAAGCAGCATAAAGCCACTGTTTTGGGCGTAGGGGCCGTGTTCCAACCCAATGACGCTGCTGCTTGCCAGCAGCCCTTTGAGAGCATCGCTTTCAAACCACCAATCGAGCGTTTCGCGGGCGGAGACGTTGGCGTAGCGCACGAGTTCGGGCTGGCCCAGCAGCAGGGTTCCCATTTGTTCAACGGTGGGGGTTTGGTGGAGGTGGGGTTCGAGAACGGCCGTTAACGCCCCAATTTTCTCCCGCCATGCGGCAAAACAAGCGGCATCACGCTCTGAATGGGTGGCGATGCTGGCAATGGATTGGTGGATGTTGCGGTGGAGGGTGAGGGAAGAACGGCCGTTAATTTGCGGCGCAAAAGCCGTCACATCCGGCTCCACAAACACCACCCCTTGCTCCACCAACCCCATCTCGTCAATCACCGACTGTCGCAGCAGTCCCGCATCATCATCCGTTCCCAATGCCAGCCAGAAGCCAGGAAAAATCGCCTCATCTGCGCCCCGCTGCTCCACTACCAGTACCGACTTTCCCGCTTTTGCCAGTTGGTGGGCGGCAATTAGCCCATTATGCCCAGCCCCGATTACAATGACATCATAGTTGTTGGTCATCTGTAAAAACACCTTGAATATAATTTGTAGGGAGTGGGGAGTAGGGTGTAAATGCGTTCCCCAGCCATACAATTATGCTTTGTTACACCATTTATCGGCATCATTGATCATCTTTGTGAGCATTGCCCCAATATGATCATAGCTGGCTCGCAGCTCTTGGTGCGCGGTTGCTGAGATATAGCCACATTCAAGCGCAAAATCGAGCCAAACTTCTGTTTCTGCCGCTTCAGAATCACAATCCCCCAATTTGCTGGCAAAATGAGCCGGATAACGTCGCCTGCGCCACGCTTCTCCCAAATTGCTGCAAACCGAGCGCGAAGAGCGTCTGATCTGGTCTGTCAGTGAATATTTTTCATGTGCAGGCCATTCATATGTCAAATGATAGATTTGCATAGCAGACGCAAAAACCATCTTATACACACGCAAATCACGGTAACTCTTAACAACCATTCCGCCTCCTCCCAATCTGGCACTAAACTCCGGAACAACTCTACTCCCTACTCCCCACGCCCTACGCCCCACTTCTGCTGCAAAATTTGCAACGCCGCCAGCCGCCCCGGTGCGCCGGAAATACCGCCGCTAGGGTGGGCGCTGGAGCCGCAAATGTAGTAGTTGTGCAGGGGCGTTTGGTAGCCGGAATAACCAGCGGTCGGCCGCATCAAAAACATTTGCGACAGCCGCAGCTCGCCCTGGAAAATATTGCCGCCACTCATGTTGATGAGCCGCTCAATATCCAGCGGCGTGGAGATTTGCCGCCCCACAATTAGCTTGCGAATGTTGGGAATGTAATGCTCTAGCGTATCTACCACCGCGTCACCCAGCTCCTCGCGCCGTTCATCCCACGTTCCTTGCCGCAAATGATAGGGGGTGTACATGACAAAACAGGTCATGACGTGCTTACCGGGTGGAGCCATGTCGGGGTCGGCAAAGGAGATGATGCCGCCGTCAATAAAGAGGTGGCGCTCAAAGTCACCATATTTGGCTGTGTCGTACAGCCGTTCAAAGGCATCAATGGAGACATTGGTGTTAAAGCCACCAGCCAGGTGCATCCCAAAGCCGGGCATCGCTTTGAATTCGGGAATGCCGTCCAGCGCCAGATTGATTTTGGAAGCCGAGCCTGCGCTGTTCCACCGTTTCACCTGTTCCACAAGGTTGCTGGGCAGCCCTTCCTCTCCCGCCAGTTTGAGATAGGTCATTTGTGGGGTCAGGCTGGAGACAACCAGATCGGCCGTGATCTCTTCGCCGCTTTCCAGCACCACACCGCGCACCTCATCGCCGTGGCGCAGGAGTTGGGCAACGGGGGCATTGGTGCGAATGTCGGCACCAAAGGCTTGTGCCGCTCGCGCCAGGGCGTTGGCAACACCGCCGGTGCCACCCTTGGCAAAGCGCCAGGTGCGGTACACGCCGTCAATTTCGCCCATGTACATTGCCAACAGCACCAGCCCTGACCCCGGCGATTTGGGGCTGACCATGGAGCCAATCATGCCGCTGGTGGCTAATCCGGCCTTGAGAATGTCGGTTTCAAACCATTGGCTGAGGAAGTCGTTGGCGCTGATGGTGAGAAGCTGGATGAGCGTGTACAGCACTTCTTTGTCAACGGTTCCTAAATGTTTTGCCAGCTCCACCAAAGCCAGCGGATTGGCATCAACATCCATGTTGGGCGGGGCGTGGTGCATCAGATAGCGCACGGTGTGGATGACGTGGCGCATCATCAGCTTGTATTCGTCGTATGCTTCGGCATCCCGTTTGGAGTAGCGGGCGATGGCGCGGTAGGTACGGTAATGGTCAGGTTCGCGGTAGAGGTAGTCGCCGTTGGCCGCCAGGTCGAGGGTGGTTTCAAAGGGGAGCATTCGCAGCCCGTGTTTAACCAGCTCCAGGTCGTGAATGACTTCTGAGCGCAGGAGGCTGACGAGGTAGGAAAAGGTGGCGAATTTGTAGCCGGGTACGATCTCCTCGCTGACGGTGGCTCCACCAACCAGGTATCGTTTTTCCAGTACCAGCACGTTTTTGCCAGCTTTGGCAAGGTAGCCAGCACAGGTTAGTCCATTGTGGCCGGCTCCGATTATGATTGCGTCGTATTTGTTGTTCATGGGATGTATTGCACTGTATCCTGATATTCTTCTGCGTCGGCCGCAGCCCAAATCAGGTGCAATGCTTCAACGATTTGGCCTAAAGTCGTAGCGTGCCTGATGAGTAAGACACGGGGAAGCCGTCCACCCGCGTTGTAATGATCGGCGATATGTTCCGGCATGGTGCGCCTGTCCCAGGTGACAAGGATGTGACCAGAGGTTTCAATCCAATGCAGAATGTCAGGATCGGATGAACGGAGGGGTGGTGCGCCATTGTCGCCAACAGCTAATACCTCCATTTGGATGTTTTGGCGGCGCAGTTGGCGCTGCACGGCTAACTCAACGTTTTCATCTAGCAAGAAGCGTGGTTTCATGAAGAGGCGGAGGGGGTAATGTGAATACGGCCGTTTTTAACCCGAATCTGGTGCTGTTGGTCGATCTGACGGCGGAGTGCAGTCATTAGTTGGTTGATGTCGCTGGCAGATTGCAACTGGTTGACATACCTTTGCACCTCTTCTTTATGGGAGAGATAGTAAGCAATGGCAGCATGAATTTGATCGAGGGCAGCGGCTGGGTAGCGCCAGGCGATTTCTTCGGCACTGGCTCCTGCTTCATACGCTTCAACGACTTGTTCCAGGCCAATGCGTGTGCCAGCTAATAAAATCTCGCCTGAATCTGCAAAGTCAAGGAATGTATCAAACCCAACGGTGATTGTACTCATAGTTTTTGCCTCTGTTTTTGCGCCATTATAACATGGATTATCTGCCTCTCTGCTGCTTATTCGCGCTTGCGGGCGGGGTTGAAGAAGGGAAGTTGAACGATTTTGGCTTTGGCAAGGACGCGGCTGTATTCGACGGTCATTTCGAGGTCAACTTCGCTGCCGATGGTGGCATCGGGGGTTTTGAGGGTGGCGAGGGCGATATATTTTTTGAGGAGGGGGGAGAAAAGGTGGCTGGTGGCCTGGCCGATTTGATAACGGCCGTTTGTTCCCCCACGATACACCGGCACCGCCTCCCGCGACGTACCGCGATAGACCACCTTTGGCCGTAAGTCAACCGCCGCCCACAATCGCTCCAATTCTGCCCAATCCACCTCCAGCCCCACAAGCTGCCACTCCGGGCCGCGCTCGTGGTCGGCCAGCAGCGGCTGGCGGCCAATAAAGTCGCCTTTGTCAAAGTTGACCGCCCAGGCTAGACCAGCCTCCAGGGGGTTTGACTTTTGCCCGTCAATAACGGCGTGGTTGCAGGAAATGTAATCTACCTCAATGAGCAGCAGCCCCGCTTCCACGCGCACCATGTCCAGCACGGCCAGGCCAAAGGGCAGGAGGCCATAGGCACGACCAACGCGCATCAGGTTGTCCCACAGCACTTCGGCGTGCTGGGTTTCTACCCATAGCTCATAGCCAAGATCACCGGTGAAGCCGGTACGGGTGATCATGACCTCAATTTCGCCGATGATGCCGCTGCCCATGCGGAAGTAGCGCAGGGTGTCGAGGTCGAGATTGGCAGTGAGCTGCTTGAGAATGGCGCGGGCGTTGGGGCCTTGCAGGGCAAGGGCGGCGTATTGGGTGGAGACGTCGGTGATGGTGACATTCATGCCGTAGCCGCAATCTTCAAACCAGCGCAGCATGGGGTCGGCGGTGGTGACGCGGAAATGGTCGGCGGCCAGGCGAATGATGTTGCCGTCGTGGCGCATGTCGCCGGTTTCGTCGCACCAGGGGGTGTAGAAGACTTGGCCGACGCGGCAGCGGCGCATGTCGCGGGTGACGGTGCGGTTGAGCATAGCTTCGGCGTCGGGGCCGGTGATGTCGTATTTGAAGAGGGGGGAGATGTCTATGACCCCGGCGGCGTTGCGGATGGCCCAGTATTCGCGCTCGAAGGCAAGTTCGTACATGGCGGGGCTGAGGTAGCCGGACCAGTCGCGCCAGCTATGGCTTTCGCACAGGGGGGCGGTGCGGGTGTGAAAGGGTGTCGGAATTGGCATACAAACCTCGTTGATTGTTGTTGGCTGGCAGTGTACCAAAGTGGGGGTGAGGTGACAATGTTGTAGTGGGCTATTCTGTTTTGGAACAAGTAGCAGGTGGCAAGTAACAAGCCACCGTTGTCAACAGCCACCTGCAACTTGTAACTTGCCACTTGCACCTGTTGTCACGCACACGATTGAGTGATGATCCAGATTTATCTGGTTTCAAGCAGTAAATCTGCCACTTGTTCGCAAAGCTGGGTTGCATTTATGGTGGCGAGGTTGGCGAGGCAGATGATGGTAAGTTGCTGCTGCGGGAAGCGCATCATTTGCGTGCGGTAGCCAACGAAGGAGCCGCTGTGGCGAATGCAAAGGTGGTGGGCGTGCCGGCCGACGATAAGCCCGGCGGCGTATTCAATAGGTTGTCCATTGGCAAGGGTGCCGGGGGTGTAGAGCCATTTGATGAGGTTGAGCCGGCCGTTGCCAAGCTGGTTGTGGTAAAAGTTTTGATCCCACAATAGCAAATCTTCGAGGGTGGTGAAGAGACCGCCGTCGCCAACGATGTCGAGGGTGGTCATGCTGGTGTAAAAACGGCCGTTTTCCTCACCCTCTCTCCCATACCCCACCGCCCGGTTTGGCACCAGCCGCGTGTGGTCATCATGAAAGTGGGTGTTGTGCATCCCCAGCGGGGCAAAAATGTGGCGGTGGGCAAACTGCGCCAACGTTTGGCCGCTGGTACGCTGGATGATTTCCGCCAGCAAAAAGTAGCCGGTGTTGCTGTAAACGTAGTCGGTGCCGGGTGGGTAAGCCGGTGTGTCCTGCTGGCTCAGCAGCGTCAGCACATCGGCGGCGGTGTAGTAATGATGTTCCGTCATCCCCCGCTGTTCCATCAGGTCAAGATAGTCGGGCCAACCGCTGGTGTGGTGGAGAAGGTGGCGAAGGGAAACGGCCGTTTCCCAGCGCGGCAGTTCCGGCACCCAATCACACACCGCATCATCCAGACCCAGCCGACCCGCTTCCACCAGCAACCCGATGCAGGTGGCGGTGAACTGTTTGGAAACCGAGGCCATGCGGAAGACGGATTGCGGGGTGAGGGGGGTGGCGTATTCAAGGTTGGCGCTGCCGTAACCCTGGGCGTGGAGAAAACTGCCGTTTTGCACCACCCCCACCACACACCCCGGCGAATCCGGCCGATTCCATTCGGCGCACAGGGCATCAATTTGCCGCTTAACGCCGCCGCCGCCGCCGTCCACGCCGATCCTCTTCATCTGCTTGCTGCACCATCCGCGCCACCGGAATCTTCGGCAGCGTTTCCTGCTCAACCAACCCCGAGCGAATAATCCGCTCCAACTCTTGCAGCGTCGGCTGGTCTGTTTCCACCGGCACATAGCCCACCAAACGCGACTCAACCTCGGCTGTCGCCCGTGTCATCAGATCAAGTTCCCCTGACTTAGTCCAATTTTCCCGGTTCATTCTGTCCACCACCGGGTCAGGCAAATAAAGCTGCTCCGGCCAATGTTTTAGCGTATGTTCTGCCGTAATCATATGTTGCTCGGCCAAAAGCTGATGCACCAGATCAATCGTTGGTAAATCGTCCAGCGGCTTGATTTCCCGCGTCAGGTGCAGCACTTGCCCGCACAAATCATTGTCCAGCACCAGCTTGGGCAAGCTAAAAACCAGCACATAATCCAACATGCCAGGGCCAGAAACAGAGTTGATGCCCGCCAAGGCGGCCAGCATGGCACTGCCAAACGTTTCCGCCCCCGCCTGGGCATCCAGAAATTTGCTGTCGCTGAGTGCCATGTACGCTTGCGTTGGCAGGTTCAAATATTTGCCAATGGCTGCATAGGCAATGTCGAGGTGGAGGGCTTCGATGGCGAGCATGGGGGAGGTGGCGGTTTTCATGTGGAAGGCGGCCGGCGCGCCGCCAAAAAGCACGGGTGTACCCGGCTTAACCAACTGCGCCATCACAATGCCGGCCAGGGTGTCGGCCGTGTGGAAGACGGTGGCCCCCACCAGCGTCACCGGGGCGATGAGCCCCATGAGGGTAACAGGCACAACTTCGATGGGAATGCCCCATTCCACGCAATCGAGCAGGTTTTGGCAAGAATCTTCGCTATAGCGGAACATGCCGGTGGCGGTGATGGTGAAAATGGACATGGGTCGGGCGATGAGGTCGGCTTTGTCGCGGCGAAAAAGCTGCATCATTTCGGCCATGCGCGGTACGCCGTGTTCGGTGAACGCCCCGGACACAATGGGCTTGAGCGAGTTTGTGAGGCACAGGTGCAGCCGCCACGCATCGGAGACCTGGGCTTCGATGTCGTCGTTGGTGGAAAAGGCAGTGGACAGATAGGCGATGTTGTTTAGCCCGTCGGCCAGGCGCACATATTCCACAAAGTCACGGGTGTCGGCAAGTCGGGTCACGCCGGTGCGGTGGTCATGGATTTTGAGACCGCTGGAGGCGGGGACAAAGTGGACGTTGTAGCCGCCAATGTCAGCATGGGGTACACCTTGCCGATTATACAGGGTGAAGCTGCTGGGGGCACTGGCGATGGCTTTGTCCACGACATCGGGAGGAAACAGGATGCGGTCGCCGTCGCTGTTGGTGGGTAGACCAAGGTCGAGCAGTCGCTGGCGCAGTTCAGGCCCGCGCACTTCAATACCTACTTCGGCCAGAATGCGTTTGGCTTCGTGCAGGATTTGTTGAATAAGGTTGTCGCTGAGTACGTTTAATGTGGGTCGCATGGGCGGGATTTTAGCCCGATTTGGATGGTTGACCAAGGGGGAGAAACGGCCGTTTTTCCCGCATCGCATCATGCACCCCCACCACCAGTGCCAGCAGCAACCACCAAATAAACCCCGGCCGCGCCCCCAGCGCAATCGCATCTAACATGCCAAACAGCCAGCCGGCCGCCAGCGACCCCATCAACCCCAACGCCACAAAGCGAGTCATTTTGTCTGCGGCCGTGCGCCAGCTTTGCCAAAGCAGGGCGGCAGACGTAACCCAGATTGCCAGATAGGCGATTAGCCCCGGTATGCCTAAATCCAGGGCTGCTTGCAGCAGATGGTTGTGGGCATGGCCGATGTCGGTGTCGGGCGGGATGAGGAACAGGGGGTAGAGGATGTGGACGACGCGGCGGAAGCCGTTCATGCTCATGCCGGTGAAAGGAAAATCGGCAATGCCGTAGAGTGCCCGCGACCAGATTTCCAGTCGCCCCGCCAGGGCCAGGGGGTCGGCCGACTGGCTGCTTGCCAAAATGAGGTCATCGAGATTGTAGTAAAAAAAGACAATGGTGGCGGCGATAGCTACCTCAAGCAGCAGCCAGCGACCCCAGCGGAAGCGCACGGCCAGCACAACGAGCAGAGCCAGCCCACAGGCGGCAATGCCGCCGCGTGAGAGGGTGGCAACGAGCAGCCCGCCCAGCAGCCCGGTAACGCCCAGCAGCGGCAGCCGCAGCCACAACGGCCAGTGCCGCCAACTGGCGGCCAGCAGCACCAGCAGCAGTGGCACAATCCAGTCGAGTACGCCGGCGAGTTCGTTGAGGTTGACGGTGCCGGAGGTTTCGGGGATGGTGCGGTATGGGGCAGGAACGGCCGTTTCCAGCACATTCAAAAAGCCAAACGGCGGTTGCCAATACGTGCCAACCGCCCCCACCAGTGCCAGCCCGGTACCCGCCGCTATCACAAACGCCAGTACAAACCATCCCCCCAGCCGATAGAGCCGCATGACGTTGATGGCTCCATAAAACAGGGCAATCCCCATGACCATGCCCGCGATTTTGGGAAAACTGAGGTTGATGTCGAACGTGGCGACCAAGCTGACCCCAACCATGAGCAGGAGGAGAAAGACGATTGTATTGAGTGGTGTTGGCGGCACAAATTGGCGCGTTGCCAGCCAGCGCACCAGCCATAACAGCGGCACGACCAGCAGTAACAATCCTCTGATGGGGGTGGGAAACAGAAGCAGCCCCAGCAGTAGCAGGAGAATGAGCCATTCAAATTTGTTCAATGTTGCAGCCATTTGACGGATCATAGCGTTATTGTTTGTAAACCACCTTAAAAATTTAGGTTGCGCTTCCCCTGTTTGCCCCTATAATGGCACAACCCCGTTAGGGAAACCCATTTAGAGCATACAGGGTGTTTATGCCGGAAGCAAAGATTTTACTGGTAGAGGGAAAGCGAGCTGGTGGGTTGTCGTTGGCACCGGCGTTGCAAAAGTCCAGCTATTGTTTGCAAGTTGTGTATACAGGGGCAGCCGCCGTAGAGTGGCTGCAAACAGAAAAGCCGGATCTGGTAGTTTTTGATGCTTCGGCTATGCGGACAACGGGGGTGCGTAGCTGTCGTCGTATTCGGCAGTTGGTGGGGGAAACGCCCATGATTTATGCGCTGGCGGCGGAGCAGGTGGAGGATTTGACGGCTGAGGCGGATGTGTATCTACAACGGCCGTTTACCTCTCGCAAAGTTCTCAACCGCATTCGCGTCTTACTGCCCGCAGATGATGCCACCGAGGAAGTGGTGCGCTGCGGCTCCCTGACCTATTTTCGCACGAAACGTTCGCTTGCCAGCGAAGGGGGCGAAAAGCGGCTGACGCCTAAACTGGCACTGCTGCTTGAAGAATTCTTGCGTCACCCCAATCAACTGATTACCCGGCTGCAGCTGATGGAGAACGTGTGGAATACCACCTATATTGGTGATACCCGTACTCTGGATGTCCATATTCGCTGGATTCGGGAATGTATTGAGCAAAATCCTGCCCGCCCACAACTCTTGCGGACAGTGCGTGGCAAAGGGTATATTTTTGCCATGAAGGGGTAAACAAAAACACCACCTGTGTTCAGATGGTGTTTTTATGCCCACTTTCGTTGCTTGTTAGCTGGGGGATGCGTTTTTGGCTGCTTCTAACGCGGCCATCAATCGTCCCTTGCGGCGGGCGGCATTTCCGGGGTGAATCACATTTTTGCGAGCTGCTTTGTCTAGCGTTTTGTATGCCATCCGAGCTGCTGCTTCTGCTTCTTCCAGATTGCCACTTTCAATGAGCTGCCGCGTTTTTCTGACATATGTCCGGGCGGCTGCGTGATACCGACGATTGTGTGCCGTGCGTTTGGCGGTTTGCCGAATACGCTTTTTGGCGGATTTGATATTAGCCAATTTTTAAATTCCTCCATTTTGCTTTTTCGCTACTATGTGAGGCGTGAGAGCAAGGAAAATCTTAACACAAATGGATTTTGTTCGCCAACTTTTAAGCGAGAAAATGCTTGACAAATTTCCCGTTTACCCGTTTATTAATCATGTGGCGACAATGAAGTCTGTAGTGAGTCTGTCTTTAACGCAAAATGTGAGTAAGTATCTTCGTGTTGGCTATTTGTTAGTTGATGCCAGCTTGACGATTCTCTTGGCAAATGATTTAATTCCTGCCTTCTTTCAGGAAGAAAGTGACAGTTTAAACGGCCGTTTACTGACCGATTTGTTGCCTGAACTAGTCGGGGTTGAACCTGTATTACAGGAGATTAGCCAGGGCATACGGCCTTCTTTTATTCTGCGCCAGGTGCAGCGCAATACCAATGGAGATGTACCTTTCTATTTTGATATGATCGTCGAGCCAGTGGCACACGATGAGGCCAGCTTGCTGGTTGTGGTAACGGATGTCACCACCATAACGCAGCAAGCCCAGCGGTTGCAGCAGCAGCGCAATGAACTAGGTATGCTGACAGCCCGGCTGACAGCGGCGCGAGAACAGCTGGCTTATGTCATTCGGCGTTTTGTGCCAACGGCCGTTGCCCAGGAAATTATTGAGCAGCAGCAGTTGCCACTACCCGGTAAAACACAGGGCTGCGAAGCAACCATTGTGTTTGCCGATATGCGCAACTTCACCGAAATGGCCGAGGCCTTGACGCCAGAGCAGACGCTTGACATTTTAAACCATTATTTAACCGTGGTTATTGAAGCATTGCAGCAGTATGACGGCAGCATTGTCCAAATTGTGGGTGACATGGTGATGGCATCGTTTAATGTCCCTCTTGCCCAGCCCGACCATGCCAGCCGGGCGGTGGCTGCGGCTCAAGGTGTTGTCGCTTCGTTACGGCAATTTGCTACCCAGCCACAGGGTGCAGCCTTACCAGCGGTGGGTTTTGGTTTGGGCATTTGTTCGGGGATGGTGACGGCTGGTTATTTGGGGGCAGCGCAGCGCTATCGCTACGCGGTGGTGGGGGATGCAACCAATGTGGCATTTCATCTCTGTTCGCGGGCGGCATCGGGTCAAATCCTGGTTGCCGATTCGACGGCGCGTTTGTTAGGCGACACCACGGGGCTGCGGGCGTTGGGGCAGGTGACGCTCAAGCGTCGCCGGGAACAGATTGCTTTTTATGAAGTTTGCACGGTATGAATTGAGCTAGACTGATGATTGAAACATCGCTAACGAGTCTATTTATTGTGGGAACGATGCCGGCCGGGGAGATTAACGGCCGTTTGTGGTTCGTTTTCCCCTTTTTAACCGTCATACTCATCGTAGTATGCGGCTTTTTGCTGCTGCAAGGCCAGCGCCATCGGGAACGAGGGCAGCGGGAGCAGCAGCAGTTGGCAGCTTTGGGGCGTATGGGGCAGGTTGTGGCGGGCAGCCTGAGCCTGGAGCGTGTCCTGAAAAAAATTCTCGACCAGGTTCCATTGCTGCTTGGGGCAGAGGGCGTTGCCATTTTGCTGCACGAGAACAACGAACTCGTCTTTGTTGCCATTTCAGGTGCCGCCGCCACCGGTTTGCAGGGGTACCGAATGCCCTCCGATGCCGGGGTGGCGGGTCAGGTGTTTCAAACAAAACAGCCGCAGCTTGTGACGGGGCAAGCCGGACGGCAAATGATTTACCAGGGAGCGGAACGGGTTAGCGGCTATACAACGCAGGCTCTGCTGGCGGTGCCGCTGCTGCTGGGTGAAACCGTTCTGGGTGTTCTGGAGGCGGTACATAGTGCCCCTGATGGGTTTTCGTTGGCCGATTTGCAGATGCTGGCTGATGCAGCCAACTGGGCGGCCATTGCCATTCAAAATGCGCGGCTTTATGAGCAGACGCAGACGGAACTGGCGGAGCGGCGGCGGGTGGAGGTGGCACTGCGGGATAGTGAGAAGCGGTATCGTTCACTGGCCGAGGTGTCGCCTGTGGGTATTTTTCGGCTGGATTTGGAAGGGCGCTGTTTGTATGCCAACGGCCGTTTTGCCGAAATGACCACCCATCATACGCCCATCATTGGGCAGCCGTGGCTGGCTTTGCTGGCACTGCATGACCGGGAAGGGGTGCAGCATGAATGGAAAACGGCCGTTGGAAATTACGGTAATATATACCTGCCAGCCCCATTTCAGCTGGAGTTTGAGGTCAGTAGCCGGGATGGTGACAAATGGCTGCTTGTCACCATTGCCCCGGAATATGGTGAGCGTGAACATCATGTTGGGTATGTTGGCACCATGGCCGACATGACCCAGCAGAAACAAGCCGAATCCGTTTTGCGCTATGCCGCCAAAATGGAAAGCCTCGATTTGTTTGCGGGCAGCATTGCCCATGATTACAACAACCTGCTGATGGCGATGATGGGGCAGGCTGCCATTGCCCAATACCAGCTTGAAAGCGATAACCCTGCTAACATCCACATTAATAAACTGAATTCGGTGGCAGAAAAAGCAGCAGCACTGACAACCCAGGTCATGACCTACTCTGGCGGAGCTTATTTTCTGGGTGAACCACTGTTGTTAAACGAGGTTATTAAGGCCGAAGAACCATTGCTGGCGGAGCTGGTACCAGAGCATATTACCTTGAAGCTGGAATTGGGTAAAGGGCTACGCCCTGTAGAAAGCGAGCCGCAGCAGATTAAGCAGCTTCTTGTTTATTTGCTGCTCAATGCCGTGGATGCCGTTGTGGATCGGGATGACCCGCAAATTACCATTCGTACTGATTCGGTGCTGGTTGAGCAGCGGGACGAGCATTTGTGGCAATACACGGGAACGCCGCTGGAGCCTGGCATTTATTGTGTCCTTGAAGTGCAGGATAATGGGTCTGGTATTGACCCCAAAAATTTATCAAAGGTCTTTGACCCATTTTTCACCACCAAACAGTTTGGACAAGGGTTAGGGCTTTCTACCGTGTTGGGTATTGCCCGGGGGCATAATGGCGGCATTTTTATTCGCAATTTTCCTGGTCAGGGCTGCGTTTTTGAAGTGTATCTTCCGGCAATTGTTGCCCCGCCACTGTCCCTCGATTAATCTGGAGCAAATTGTCTGGGTGCGCGAGTAACCTGTCAGAGGCGCAAAGAAAATGATCTTTGCGCCTTTGCGTGATCTTTTTTTGGAACGATATTTTTGTTAATCTATACAAATCCTCGGCGACAGGCGACTTGGTAGATGCTTTTCCGCGCTTGATGATATGACATTGATTAGATGACAAAACGCGCAACGTTTGGTTTAATGCGTTGAAACGATGTTTGGAAGCCTGGGTGACAGGCTTTTACGACAGAGGAGAATACGATGTTTAATTTGTTTGGTGGCAAAAGTGCATTAAAGCAGCGGCATGAGGGGGCGGTGCAGATGCTGCGTGATAAGAAGGTGAAGAAATATACGGCCGTTTATACCGCCGACAATGAACACTTAGGGGAAGCCGGCCGTCTGTACCATCGGCCGGCCGACACCGTGAACCCCGAACTAAGACTCTACGCAACCTATCTGGAAGTCATCAACCTGGCCTTTGGCAACCCACTCTATATTCCCACCGATTACATAGGCGACTACGCCGACGGTAAACTCATCCTTTCCGTCTCGCTGGTGGTGGTTGAGGATGAAACGTGGGATCGTTCGCCAGATTTTGTAACCATTCATGCTGGCGACGTTGAGGAATTAGCTTAAAAAGATAGACCCATAGATGATTCGATACTATAGCACCAACCGACAAGCTCCCGAAGTGACGTTCCAAACAGCGTTGTTTCAGGGGCTGGCCCCTGATGGCGGGCTTTACTTTCCCACCCAGTTTCCAACCTTTGCCGCCGCTGAACTGGCTGCCCTTCGTGGCGCATCATTGCCAGAGGTAGGCCACCATGTGCTGCAAAAGTGGTTTGGTGAGGAAATTGCCGCCGAGCCATTGCAGCATATTGCTACGACCGCCCAGCATTTTCCCATCCCGCTGCGGCAGGTCGGCCCATACCAGATTCTGGAACTGTTTCATGGGCCGACGCAAGCGTTTAAAGATGTCGCCGCCCAAAATTTGTCGCGGCTCATGAGCCATTTTTTGGCACAGCAGCAGAAGCAGATAACGCTGCTGGTTGCCACCAGCGGCGACACTGGCGGTGCTATTGCTCACGGTTTTTCAGGTATTGCTAACATTAACGTTGTCATTTTGTATCCCAAGGGGCGCGTTAGCCAGCTTCAGGAAGAGCAGCTTACGCGGGTGGCCGACAATGTGTTTCCGCTGGAAGTGGATGGTGTGTTTGACGATTGCCAGGCAATGGTCAAGCAGGCGTTTAACGACCCTGATTTGGCGGGGCTGTCGCTGACTTCGGCCAACTCCATCAGTATCGGGCGGCTGATTCCGCAAATTATCTACTATGCTTACGCCTATGCTTGTTTGGGGCGGGATGACATAGAATTTGTGGTGCCGTCGGGTAACTTTGGCAACTTGACCGGGGGACTGTTTGCGCGGGCGATGGGGCTGCCATTTAGCCAGTTTATTGCTGCCTGCAACCGGAATGATGCGGCGGTGCGCTACGCAACGACGGGGGAGTATGCACCCCTGCCAACGGTAGCAACGCTTTCAAACGCGATGGATGTGGGTAACCCCAGCAACTTTGTGCGGGTGCTGGAGCTGTTTCATCATGATTGGGCGGCGTTCCGGGATGTGGTGCAGGCGTATATGATTTCGGATGAGATAACGGTGGCGACGATTGAGGCGGTGTGGCGGGAGCATGGCTATTTGCTGGAGCCGCATACGGCCGTTGGTTGGCAGGTGGCGGCACAACATAGCGGCCCCAATAAGCATACGGTGATCATTTCCACGGCGTCGCCGCTGAAGTTTGCGGCGGAAATTGAGGCGCAAACGGGGATTGCGGTGGACAATGGGGCGGCCATTGCGGCGTTGCAGCGCCGGCCGGTGCGAAAATGGTCGGTTGGTGGGGAATATACGGCCGTTAAATCCTTCCTCCTCCAGATTGGCAATTGAGACATATGCTTGATAAACCTGTTCTGCGGGGAAGTTTGGTCACTTTACGGCCGTTAACCATTGATGATGCTCCCGCCATTCTTGCCAGCATGGACGATGCCGAAACCATGCGGCTAACGGGAACGCAGCAACAATTTACGCTGGCACAGGTTGAAGCCTTTTGCCGTTCAGTTGTTGGTGCAGATGATCGCGCCGATTATGCCATTACGCTGGGCGATGACCCCACTTACATCGGCGAAGTTGTGCTTAATGACCTTGACTGGACAAATCGCACGGCTAATTTTCGTATAGCATTAGCTGGGCGACGTTATTTTGGGCAAGGTTACGGCAGCGAGGCAACCCGCCTGATGTTGGCTTATGGTTTTCGCCAGCTTGCCCTGCACCGTATTGAGCTGGAAGTGTACGATTTTAATCCACGCGCTCAACGGGTTTATGAGAAGGCGGGGTTTGTGCGTGAAGGCGTGCGGCGGGACGTATTGCTATGGGATGGTGCGTATTATAGTGCCATTATGATGAGCATTTTAGCACCAGAGTATTGGGAGCAGTGAGGGTGGGAGAGTTAGTTACGTAAAACGGCCGTTTTTCCCCCACTTGGATATTTCCTCCAAATCCGCTATAACTACCACAACCTATAAAAACAATCAGGCTATTATAGTCTGTATGGAGAGTTTGATGACAACTGCGATAGCCACTGTTCAGTCTGACGTGGTGGGCGTGCGCTTTCATAAGCTGGGCAAGCTGTACCATTTTGCCGTTGGTGAGCTAACCGATCTTCAGCCCGGTGATTATGTCATTGTGGAGACACGCCGGGGGCGACAGCTTGCCCAAGTGATTGCCTATATTGCCCCGGACAAAGTACATCGCCGCAAGGGGCTGCGTGAGGTTGACCGCAAGGCCACCCCCCGCGACCTGGTAATGAAACAGGTGTGGGAGTCAAAGGAGCTAGACGCGCTGATTAGCTGCCGTGAACGTGCCGATGCGATGGGGATTAAGGATGCCAAATTTGTCAAGGCCGAATACAGCTTTGATGGCTCCTGGCTTACCTTTTCCTATGCTACCGAGAACAAGAAGCTCAATGTCAATGGGCTGCGTAACGCGCTTGGCCGCATGTTCCGCACCCAAATTGAGATGCGGGTGGTGGGGCCGCGTGATGTTGCCAAGCTGCTAGGCGGATATGGGGCATGTGGTGCGCCGCGCTGCTGCTCCACTTTTATCACCGAATTCAGCCCGGTTTCAATCAAAATGGCAAAGGAGCAGGGCATTTCGCTAAGTCCGCAGGAAATTACCGGCATGTGCGGTCGGCTGCGTTGCTGCCTTGTGTTTGAATATGAGCAATACGTGGAGGCAAAAAAGCAGCTTCCCAAGCGCGGTAAGCGCATTGGCACGCCGCACGGGGAGGGCAAGGTTGTTGATGTGCGCCCCCTGCGGGATTCTGTGCTGGTAGATGTTGATGGCGAGTTTATTGAGATATTTCGCCATGAATTTGAACCGATAGAGGAATTGGAAGCGTTGCAGCAGAAAGCCGAGGCCGGTTGTTCCAAACACGAAGGTGGGGGATGTGACTGTGGAGCGCAAAAACCATCTGCCGAGGATGAAGATGCAATTGACATAAGCGGTTTGTTTATGGATGAGGATGAATAAATTGTGATGAAAAGTCGAGAGGAAGCGTGGGCGCTGGTTTGTGAGTTTGTCAAAGACCGTGGTCTTCAGCGCCATATGTTGGCGGTGGGAGCGGCGATGCGGTTTTATGCGGAAAAGCTGGGGGCAGACGCGGATTATTGGGAAGTAGTGGGGCTGATCCATGATTTTGATTGGGAGATTCACCCTGATTTGGATCGCCACCCGATTGCGGGTGCGCCCATTTTGCGGGAACGCGGCTGGGACGAGGCGACGATTCGGACGATTTTGTCGCATTACACGGCAGGAACGGCCGTTGAGCGCAGCGAACCCATTGATTTTGCCCTGCTCGCCTGTGACGAAATTACAGGCTTAATTATTGCCACGGCATTGGTGCGCCCTTCCAAAGATTTGCGAGAAGTGGCTGTTAGCTCCATTCGTAAAAAGTGGAAGACCCGCGCTTTTGCCGCCGGGGTAGACCGGGATCATGTGGAAGCGGTCACGGCTGATTTTGCCCGTGAATGTTTTGGTGGCAAGCTGGAGCTGTGGGAACACATTGGCAACGTGCTGGTGGCGATGCAGGCTGCGGCAGCAGAGATGGATTTAGACGGCCGTTTAGCTCAATAAACGGTATTTTTAAAATATAGGCAGATAGTTGCTTGGAGATTGGAGGCTAGAGATTGGAGATTAGCTGTCTTCAATCTCCAATCTCCAATCCCCAATCCCCTTTTCATCATGACAAATGAGTATTTGACGGTGCAGGAGGCATTAACGGCCGTTTTAGCCGGTGTGTCGGTGTTGCCGGCCGAGCGCGTGCCGCTGTTGGCAGCGTTGGGGCGAGTGTTGGCTGAACCAGTGGTGGCGCAGGATAATTTGCCCCCGTTTGCCAACTCCTCAATGGATGGCTATGCCATGCAGGCTGCCGATTTGGCTGCCGCGTCCAAGGCCACACCTGTGCAACTGCGCGTCGTGGCCGACATTGCCGCCGGGTCTATGCCGCAAGTGGCGGTGACAGTCGGAACAGCGGCGCGGATCATGACCGGCGCTCCGCTGCCGGCTGGGGCTGATGCGGTGGTGCCGGTTGAGGATACGGATGAGGTGTGGCGGGGGACGGAACGGCCGTTGCCAGAAACCATCCACATTTATCGCGTAGTCCAGCCTGGCGATTACGTGCGTCACCCCGGTGAAGACGTAGCTGTGGGGCAGGAGGTCATGTCGGCCGGCCACGTGCTGCGCCCACAGGAAGTTGGCGTGCTGGCTTCGCTGGGAGTCGCCCAGGTTGCGGTGATTCGTCAACCCCGCGTTGGCATTTTGGCGACGGGTGATGAACTAGTTGCCGTTGAGGAGCCGCTGACACCGGGCAAAATTCGCAATAGCAACGGCTATGCCCAGGCGGCACAGGTGCTGGCAATGGGGGCTGTTCCCGTTGTGCTGGGCGTGGCGCGGGACAACGAAGCGGATGTACGCGCCAAGCTGCAAAAAGGGCTGGATGAGGGGGTGGACTTGTTCATTAGTTCAGCCGGGGTGTCGGTGGGAGCGTATGATGTGGTGAAGGCGGTGCTGGAAGCTGAGGGTAATGTCGGCTTTTGGCGGGTGCGGATGCGTCCTGGCAAGCCGCTAGCCTTTGGACAGTATCATGGGGTGCCTTACCTGGGGCTTCCGGGCAACCCGGTTTCGGCCATGGTGTCGTTTGAACGGTTTGCGCGGGCGGCTATTTTAAAAATGGCAGGACACACGGCTCTGGATCGCCCAATGCGGCAGGTGACGCTGCTGGAAACGATTTCGTCGGATGGGCGGGAGAGCTATATTCGGGCGGTGGTGCAGGGGGATGGAACGGCCGTTACCACTGGCAGCCAAGGTTCACACATCATGACCTCGCTTGTCAAGGCCAACGCGCTTCTGATTGTACCTGAAGGGGTAACGGAAGTACCGGCCGGCACCCAGTTAACCGCCTGGATGTTTGATTGGCCGGAACACGTTTTTTAACGGGAAAGAAAAAGGCTCTACGATGATTGTAGAGCCTTTTTTAATTCATTTAATCCATCCGGGAATAAAGGGTTCGTTCCAACAGGGCTTCTTGCTGTGCCCGGCCGCGTTCCCGGCGTTGCTTCTTTTTCTTGCCACCCCGTTTCTTGCCACGGCGGCCATCATAATCCATGTCCTGACCAAACGCCTTACGCAGTGCATACTCCATTGCGGTTGGCACGTCTTCGTCAATTCCTTCTTCTTCTTCGTAATCGTAGCTAACGGCTTCTTGCTGTTGTACAGGTGCAAAAATTTGCTCAATGGTTGGTTTTTCCATCAACGCCTTCATGCTGAGATCAATGCGGCGTTTGCGTTTGCTAAAACCAAGAACCTGTACTTGTACCTCGTCGCCAACGTTAACAACTTCGCTGGGCTGTTTGACATAATCGTGGCTCAGTTCACTAATATGCACCAAACCTTCCCGCTCGGCACCAATGTTGACAAAAGCACCGTAATTTTCTAAACGGGTGATGGTGCCAGTGTAAGTCTGACCATTTTTGAGGTCACGCCACTCAACGCCCAAAGGCTCGATCATCGTTACCATGATTTGCTTGCGAGCCGAATCAACTTTTTCCACCCAAACGGTTACTTCTTGACCAACAGAAAGAACGTCTGAAACGCGATTGACGTGTTCTTTTCCAAGTTTGGAAATGTGGATTAAAGCATTGGTATCAAGGCCGACATCAATGAACGCCCCATAAAGCTCAAGGCGGGTAACAGTACCCGTGAGTTTCATTTTGCGTTTAAGTCCACCAAGGCTGGTTACGGGGCCATCGGTTTCAGCATCGGCTGCTTCGTCGGTGGCGTCGGTTTCAGCCTCAGCAGTTGGTGCCTCCGGTGCTGCGGTTTCTTCAACAGCAGCGTCGGTCGAGGTTTCCACGTCTGTGGTGGCCGGGGTTTCCTCTGTGGCTTCTTGTTCGATTAACTCTTCACTCATCACAACTTTCTCCTACGCAGGGATTTGTGGTGTCTGCGCTCCGCGCTCTTTATGAGATAAGTTGTCAACACTTGTATGGGGGCAGAACACTAATTTAACTCCTAAAGACAATTTATTATTATAGCAAGCCCATATGGTGTGTCAACCCTTTTGCGCTACTTTTCACAATTGAATTTAAAAAAAAGACCCCCAAATAGCTGGAGGATGGTGCTATTTGGGGGTTTGGGTGGTTTGGTTTAGGTGCTAGAAAGCTTCGGCAACGGCCGTTTCTGTTCCCACGGTCTCGAATTCACCAATGGGCAACCCGGCCGTTTTGCGTACCAGGTATTCCAGTTCGTCCATCATTGCCTGGTTTTCCATGAGGAACAGCTTGGCATTTTCCCGCCCTTGACCGAGCATGGTTTCGCCATAGCGGAAATATGCACCCCGTTTGGAGACGATTTCGTATTCGGTGGCTAAGTCCAGCAAGTCGCCGGAGAAGGAGATGCCTTCGTTGTACATGATGTCAAACTCGCACTCTAAAAAGGGTGGAGCCACCTTGTTTTTCTTGACTTTGACGCGGGTGCGGTTGCCAATAATGTCGCCACCGGCTTTGATGGATTGAATGCGGCGAATATCGAGGCGGACTGAGGCGTAGAACTTGAGAGCGTTGCCACCGGTTGTGGTTTCAGGGTTGCCAAACATGACGCCAATTTTCATACGGAGCTGGTTGGTAAAGATGACAACGGTGTTGGTTTGTTTGATGGCACCAGCTAGTTTGCGGAGTGCCTGCGACATCAGGCGGGCTTGTAAGCCAACGTGGGAATCACCCATGTCGCCTTCGATTTCAGCGCGTGGCACAAGGGCGGCTACGGAGTCTACAACGACGACGTCCATGGTGCCGGAGCGGATGAGTGCATCAGCAATTTCCAGTGCTTGTTCGCCCGTGTCGGGTTGGGAGATATAGAGGTTGTTGATGTCTACACCGCAGCGGGCTGCATAGGTGGGGTCGAGAGCGTGTTCCATGTCAATGAAGGCACAGACGCCACCCCGTTTTTGTGCTTCGGCGATGATGTGCTGGCAAAGGGTGGTTTTACCAGATGATTCCGGGCCGTAGATTTCGATGATGCGGCCACGTGGCACACCGCCGATGCCAAGGGCGATGTCGAGAGACAGGGCGCCAGTGGGGATGGATTCAATGTTGAGGTTTTGGGCTTCGCCCAAACGCATGATGGTGCCTTCGCCGTATCGTTTGGTGATGGTGTCGAGGGTTTTTTCAAGGGTTGCTAAACGGCCGTTATCTGATGAGGCTGAGGATTTACTTGCCATGGTTGTTTCTCCTAACTGTTTGCACCACAAAGCAGCAAGCAAAAACGGCCGTTTTGTGCCGGTCGCTTGGCAAAGGGAGCATCTACTGAATTTGTTTGGTTGGGTAAGATAGAACAGATTGTAGCACGTTTGTTCGCAAAAGTCAATGTTCGGCTGTTTGTTTTGAACAATCGTTCAATAACTTAAAAGACGCGATTTTCTTAAGCAGGTTGAGGGGAATAATCTCTATTGTCGCTGTAGCAGACGGACGAGAGAACGAATTTCTTGCCCGCCCAGCAGCATGTTGAGCAGCAGATAGGTGAGTGAGCCGATTACTGCACCCAGCGCGAGGAAGAGAAGAGGGGTGGTAACAAAGCGGTTGATCGTGATGATGACCAGAGACATGCCCGCTGTGGCAAGAATCGCACGAGCGGCACTTTGGCTTAATTGGCGATTCCATAAATAGCCGAGGGCGCGATGGTTGAGCCAGAAGAGAACAGTGGAAAGGAGGGTGAAGGCAACGGTGGTTGAGAGGGCTAATCCGGCCACGCCCATGCTGCCGACAAAGAGGTAGGCGAGGAAAATGGTGACGGCGAGCCAGCCGAGATAGGCGAACATGGGGATGCGGGTGTTGTGCCGGGCGTAGAATAGCCGCGCCACGATCTCAAGGGTGGCCTCGCTGACGATGCGGATGCTGAAGACGACGAGGATGCTGTAGACGAGCCGGGTTGATTCGGCGGTGAAGTTGCCCCCTTCCAGGAGGAAGGAGACGGCTGGCTGGCCGAGCAGCACTAACCCGGCGGCGGAGGGAATGGTGAGCGTCCAGATGATGCTAAGAGTGTTAACGGCCGTTTGCCTCAACCCTGCCATATCCCCCTCATTAAACAGCTCTGCCAGCGTGGGAAAGACGACCAGGGCAATGGCCGTGCCAAACAGCGTCTCTGGCAACTGCATCAGGGCAAAGCCGTAAAAGTAGCCCGACGTGGAGCCGGGGGGCAGGGCCGAGGCCAGCCGCACGATATAGAGGTCAGAAAGCTGGATGACGCCTAGCGTCACGATGCGCGGCCCCATTAGTCGTATGATTTCACGCATGCCGTCCAGCCGCAGGTTGAATGTTGGCCGGTAGCGGTAGCGATACCGCACCAGGGCGGGCAGTTGGATGGCAACGTGCAGCACGGCTCCAATGACTGTCCCCCAGGCCAGCCCCAAAATGCCTTGCGATGGCACCAGAAAGACAAGACCGAGCCAGTAGCCGATGTCGAGGGCGATGGGAGCCAGGGCAGGCAGGGCGAAATGTTGGTGGGCGTTGAGGACGCTGCTGAGGACGCCGCTGATGCCGAAGATGGTGGTTTGGATGAGGATGATGCGCATGATAACGGCCGTTAATGCCTGTGTCGCCGGGTCAAAATCTGGCACCAGAATGGTGCGCGTTAGCCAGGGGGCAAAAAGCGCCCCTGTGGCAGAAAGCAGCCCCAGGATCACAATTACCAGCGTCAGCACCGTATTTGCCAGCTTCATGGCGGCCTGTTGCCCTTTGTCATGCAGATAGGCTGAATAGACAGGAATAAATGCCGCTGCCAGCGAGCCACCGGCAATAACGATAAAGAAGACTTCAGGAAGCTGGTTGGCGGCGGTAAATGCGTCAAATGCTCTGCCTGTGCCAAAGGTAACGCTAACCAGGCGCGTGCGAACCAGACCCGTGAGTTTACCCAGGCCAAAAAAGAGGATGACAAGAATAGATGATTGTAATAAATGCTTTGTGCGGCGCATGGGGCGGAATTGTAGCTGAAAACGGCGTTCTCTGGAAGTTGCCCGTGTTTTTTTGTTGGAATCGCCTAAAATTAGCGGCATGTTACCAATGATTAGCAATGTGCATTTTGAGCAGACGCCAGAGCGTCTGAAGGTTGTCCTGCCGGTCAAGCGAAACTGGTTTTTGGTTGTGTTATACACCGTCATGGTGCTGGTTTGGCTGGTGATGTTGGCTGGGGGCGTTATGTTTATGATCCGCGATGCGGCCATGTCGGGTGAGCGCTATGCTTTTGTTTTTACCGCTATGCTCCTGATCTTGCTGTTTATTTTATATCGGCTGGGGCGGCGAGTGGTATGGCAGCCGTGGATGTCGCTGTTAGCCAATCGGGAGATTTTGTTTATTAACAAGGAAGCGCTCATTATTCGCCGGCCGGTATCGCTGCTGGGGACAACGGATTTTTACGACATGACGCACGTTAGCCCCTTTTTCTATTTGGAAGAACGGCGCACACCGGCGTTTCATTATGGGCAGTTCCGCACTGAGTTCGGCCGTTCGCTGGGGCGACCCGAAGCAGAACGGCTAATTGTGACGTTAAACGATTTGTATTTTCCTAATCGGGACGAAGAGGATGAGGATGATTGAACAGGGTAAGGGGTCAATCAACAATAACTTTGCAGTTCCAGAAGTTCAACTTCTCTCAGAAGTTGAACTTCTAAATCCCAAGTTATTAACGAACGAACCCATAAGAAGAGCCAACTTGCACCCTATTCAATCAGTGACAAATCTTTGGTGGCAAAAAAGTCGGCTGCCAGCAAGAAGAGGATGGTAGCGTAGAGCAGGATGATGGCGGGGGCAAGGGCTTCGGAAGGGGTAAAGAAGCCGCGTGAAACAGCCTCGACAATGGCGCGAAACGGCCAAAAGACAAAGCCAAACAATCCGCCTAACGTGCTGGCACCGTTGCCGGTAAGCCAGTCGGCCAACTTGGTAAACTGGTTGCCGAGAAAAACCCAGTTTTGCTGCCAGAAGAGTTCGCCGATGTTTTCCAGGGCGTTGGCAAACCAACCGCTGACGGAGTTGCCGCTGCTTTGCCCCAGCAGGAAGATGGCGAGGATGCCAAAAATGTAGACACGGGACCAGCCGGCCGTCACGAAGTCTGAGGCGTGCATGGCGAGGACGGCAGCCAGGACGTTGGGGGCAATCCAGATGGGGGGGATTTCGGCGATGTGGGCGAGGGTGAGATCGGGGCCGCTGATGAGGGCGAGAACGGCGAGAAGAAGCTGGAGGGCGGTGGAGAAGATGAGGGTGGCGAGGAGAACGGCCGTTAAATACTCCACCCGACTTGCCAACCGCACCACCAGCGGATAATTAAACGCCTGATTCGCCAGCGTTGTCAGCGACAAAGCTACCAAAAACGTCATTGCTGGCCCAAAAACACCAATAATCACAATATAGTTGTCGCTGTCCGGCGTTCCTTGTTGAGGAGGAAAGAAAATCAACCAGTAAACCAGCGTTAGCAGCAAGTAAATAATGCCTGTCCATGACAGTGCCAAACTACGCAATAAATAGCGTGCCATTGTCCACACCCGTTGTTTCATCGAATTGCCTCCGCATAAATTTCAGACAACGTGACCCGTTTTTGCTCCACATGTACCACGTCATACCCCAAATTAAGCAGCATTGTCAAAATATGGCGGCGCAGTTCAATCGCTTCATTTTGCAAAATCAGGCTATCTTTTTGAATTTGAATGCCGGGATGCAGCGTTTGCAGCATCTCCCGCACCGGAGCCAACTCCTTGTCGGTGCGAATCAGCGCATACGGGCGCAGCGCCAACGCCTCCGAGATGCTGTTTTGGTAATGGATACGCCCCTGATTCAAAATGACAAGCTGGGTGCAGATCTGGGTAATCTCATAAAGCAGGTGGGAGCTGATGACAATGGTCTTGCCTGCTTGATGCAACGCCTGAATGTAGTGGCGCATCTCATCTTGCCCGGTTGGGTCAAGCCCGTTCGATGGCTCATCGAGCAGCAGCAGCGGCGGGTCGCCCAGCAGCGATTGCGCCAGCCCTAGCCGCTGCCGCATTCCGCGTGATAGCCCGCCAATCTTTTTGTCGGCCTCATTTACCAGGTTGACTTGTGCCAGGCTTTCATAAATCGCTTTTTCGCTTGCAACCGAAGGAATGTTGCTGACACCGGCAACCGTTTCCATATATTGGGCAACGGTAAGGTGGTTCGGAAAGAGAAGCCGTTCCGGCTTGTAGCCAATAATGGGCCAACCACGCCCCAGCGGTTTGATCATGCCTTTGTCAGGCTTTATAAACCCGGCAACCAGTTTGAGGAGGGTGGATTTGCCAGCACCATTGGGGCCAAGCAGCCCCAGGACTGCGCCACGGGGAATTTTAAGGGTAATGTTATCGAGTGCGGTCAGCGAATAGTACGATTTGGTGACGCTGTTGATTTCTATCACGGAATGCCTGCTAACGGTGAATTTTGGGTTGTTTTTGACAACTGCGTGTAGTTTACCACATGGTTATGTGTGGGCAATGATGCCCGAATTCGACGCAAGGAATGTTACCTGCTATAATGGCTAATTTGGAAGCAAAAAGTACGTTTTTTAACTTGCTTTATAGATTACGATAAATTTTTGTGCAATGATGACCGTTGCTGAATAGATTAATTTTTGAAAAGGAATGAAACGGCTATGAACTTTCAACCGTGGGCTCCGTACCTGAGCGTAGCTGAGATTATTTTGGGAATTACGTTGACGATTTTGGTGTTGATCCAGACCAAGGGTGCTGATTTGGGTGGCTTTTTGGGTGGCAGTGGTGAAAGCGGCAGTTTTCGCACGCGGCGCGGGGTTGAAGCAACGCTGCATCGTATCACGATTGTGACCGGGATTATTTTCTTTATTGTCACGTTGATGGCGTTTTTGGCTTGGGGACAAGTTGTTTAGTTGAATTTGCTTGGCAAAAGCGGCCGTTTGCTTTTGTCGGGGACAAAGCCAGCAGCATCAGTATGGGTGCTGCTGGCTTTGTTTGATCTTCAAGATTAACTGTTTTATATGAAAATAAATCTTCGTTGGCAGATTTTGCTGGCGGTGTTGGGGTTTGCCCTGGTGCTGTCGCTGCTGTCATTGACTGTGCCGGGGGAGGTGACACCGGGAACGGCCGTTTGTCAGGCGCAGGTGCCAGTGGCAGGAGGGGTGTTTGCAGAGGGGTTTGTGGGAGCGCCCCGCTATTTAAATCCTTTGTTGAGCGATGGTAACCCGGTTGACCGTGAGATTGCGGCACTGCTGTTTGATGGGCTGACGCGGTATGATGCGTCGGGGCAGCTTGTGCCAGATTTGGGTAGTTGGGTAGTGGCGGAGGACGGCCGGACGGTGCGTTTTACGTTGTTTGCGGGGAAGCAGTGGCATGATGGGGAGCCAGTAACGGCCGTTGATGCGGTCTATACCTACAGTTTGATGCAGGATGAGGCTTTCCCCGGTTCGCCCGATTTGAAAGCGTTGTGGCAGTCGGTAACAATTAACCAGATTGACGCCATGACGGTGGAGTTTGTCCTGGCGGAACCGTATGCGCCCTTTTTGGCGGCGACGACGCGGGGACTGTTGCCTGCTCATTTGTTTCAAGGGGTAACGGCCGTTTCTTTGCCTAATCACCCTTTTAACGATGCCCCCGTCGGTACGGGGCCGCTGCGGGTGGATGCAACGGTTTCGTGGCGGGAAAACGGCCGTTTGCGCCTGCTGCCCAGCACGGCCGTGTGGCCGCAAGGGGTGCAGCTGGACGCCATTGATTACCACTTTTACCCCGACGAGGCCACCATGCTGGCTGATTTTGCCGCTGGTACGCTGCAAGCTATCAACCATTTGCCCGACGCGGCTCTGCCGGAGATGGCGGCGCTGCCGCAGGCGCGGCTGTTTACGGCGCGTGATGAACGGTATACGACGCTGCTGTTTAATTTGACCGATAGTGCCCAGGGTGGGGTGAACACGGTGGAAATGCGGCGTTCGCTGGCGTTGGGGCTAAACCGGGATGTGCTGGTGGATCGGGTGCTGCAGGGGCAGGGGATTGTGTTTGAGGGGCCGTATTTGCCGTCGTCGTGGGCGTATCGGCCGGATTTGCTGACGGCGTATGGGGCCGGTGATCGGGAAACGGCCGTTTCTCAACTCGAAATACAGGGTTGGGTTTTGCTGGCCGGCGGTGGTCCCCGGCAAAAAGAGGGTGCGCCCTTGCAACTGCGGCTGGCTGCGTTGGAACAGCAGCAGCCTGTTGCCGCCGAGATTGCCCGACAGTGGGCTGAGATTGGCGTAGGCGTTGACCTGCTGCTGCTGCCAGATGGGGTCTCGCTGCGTTCGGTACTGGCAGAACGGGCATTTGATGTGGCGTTGTTTGATGTGACACCTGGTGGCGACCCCGATCTGTATGATTTTTGGAGCCAGGAGGCGGTTGTGCGGGGGCAAAATTATGCTGGCTGGAACAACCGTCGTGCCAGCGAGTCGCTAGAGAGTGCGCGGCAGCTTTGGAGTGTGGCGGAAAGACAGCCATTTTATGATACCTTCCTCCGTTTGTTTGACAATGATCTGCCTGCTTTTTCGCTTTATCAACATGTCCACACCTACGCCGTGCGCAGTGAGGTTGAGAAGCTGGATATTGGGCAAATTCATTCACCGCGTGACAAGTACCATACGCTGGCGGATTGGTTTATGCTTTATCGGGATGTGGTGATTGCTTGCCCTACGGCGGCTGCATCAGGTTAGAAGATGTAGATGTTTACGGAAATTTGTGGATAATCTGGTATAATTGCTGCAAGATTAAATTTGTAGACTTTTGGAGAGAAGAACATGGGTACAATAGGTCTCCCGGAATTGTTAATAGTTTTGGTGATTGTTTTGCTGGTATTTGGCGTTGGCCGTATTACCAAGATTGGCAGTGAATTGGGCAAGGGGATTTCGGCATTCCGCCAAGGGGTGCGTGAAGGGCAAGAGGAACTGAAGGACGAGAAAAAAGAAGCGTAGGCTGGAAAAAACGGCCGTTTTTGGCCTGAAGTAACCCCATGGACAGTGTTTTTGGGATAGGTCTCCCGGAATTTATTCTGATCATGCTCATCGCAGGGATTGTGATGGGGCCAGAGCGCATTGCCCACACCGCCCGCTGGCTTGGCAAAACAACCGCCCAGCTACAGGCAATCTCACGCGGCTTTGTCCGGCAGTTGACAGCCGAAATTGACGGAGCCGATGACGGTGCTTTTCGTGAGGCACTGGCGGAGATGCAGGATTTGCGCCGCCAGGTAAATGAACTGCGTTCAGAGTTGACCGAAACGATTAAGGCACCAGTTAACGATACCCGGAAAGTACTTGGTGAAAGCCAGGAGCTGCTGAGTCGTTCCATTCAACCCCCAACGCTCGGTCACAACAATGGCAAAGCCCCTTCCTCACAGGAGCCGGCCAAACCACCCACTTTGCCGCTGCCTAAACCATTGAACGTACCAGATGACCCCGAGGCGTAGCCCACATGACCGACGTTTCTTCCGAAACTGAATTTACCGAAGAGCAGATGACCCTGTTGGGTCATTTGAATGAGCTTCGTATCCGCCTGACGTGGGCGTTTGCATCCATTTTGCTGATGACTATCATCAGCTTTATTTTTGCCGAACCGCTGCTCGACTTTCTGCTGTCTCCCTATAACAACGCAATTCAATCTAGCGCCCAACTGCAAACGCTGCGTCCAACGGAAGGTATTGAGACCTTTTTTAAGGTGTCGTTGATGGCGGGGGCCATTTTATCAATGCCAATGATCTTGTACCAGCTTTGGCTGTTTATTTCGCCTGGGTTGACAACAGAGGAAAGGCGCTACGTTTATGTGTTTGTGCCTAGCGCGTTGGTGCTGTTTTTGCTGGGTATTGCCTTTGCCTGGTTTATTCTGGCTCCAGCCGCTATTTTCTTTTTGGCTGGCTTTTTGCCCGATATTTTCAAAACGGATTGGACGGGGCAGGAGTACATTGGCTTTTTAACGCGGATGTTGTTTTGGCTGGGGGTGAGCTTTGAACTGCCGGTGGTGGTGTATTTTATGGCGCGGGTCGGTTTAGTTACATCCCAGGTGCTGAGGGAGCAGTGGCGGATTGCCGTGGTGACGGTTGCGGTGTTGGCGGCAGTGATTACGCCGTCTATTGACCCGGTGACGATGCTGTTGACCATGGCTCCCCTGTTGGTGCTGTATGCCATGAGCATTCTACTGGCGAGGGTGGGGTACCGACAGTTTGAAGCGAGAATGGCCGTTGATGGGTAGTAGGTAGGGGTGGGGAAAACGGCCGTTTTCTTACAAAAAACTGGTAACTTTGTCAATCAACGTCTGGTAGCTAATCGGCTTCGTTAAATACGCATTAGCACCCATCGCCAGGCACCGCTCCCGATCCCACTGCATTGCCAGGCCTGTTAAAACAATAATTGGAATTGCGGCCGTTTTAGGATTTTTCCGGATAGATTGTGTTGCTTCTAACCCATTCATGATTGGCATTTGAATATCCATCAAAATGAGGTTAGGCATTTCCTCATTGGTTTTCCATATCGCCTCTTGTCCATTCTGGGCAATAGAAACCCGATAGTTCTCAAACTCAAGAATATCGCGCAGCGTGTCACGGTTTAGCTCATTGTCCTCGACAATGAGAATTAGTGGGGCATATCCGGACGAATGTTGAGTTTGTACAGTTTCGCTCATGCGTATCATACTTTATAAAAAATCCTCGTAGCTAACTAAGGGTTCGTTCGTTAATAACTTGAGATTTAGACGTTCAACTTCTCCCAGAAGTTGAACGTCTGGAACTGCAAAGTTATTTTTGATTGAACCCTAAGGAATGGAAATTAAATAGCTTGCCCATTTAGAAGTTCAACTTCGCAGAAGAAGTTGAACTTCTTGCGTAACTTATTTAATCTTCGTTCCTAAATGGGTATCTTGACAACAAATGTGCTGCCCGTTTGGATACCAGAAGAGTCAACGAAAATTTCCCCTTCCATTGCTTGAACCAGTCTCTTGGTAATAGCCAAGCCTAAGCCCAGCCCGCGCACAGTTTCTACATTGCTTCCCCTGTAAAAAAGGTCAAAAATATGGGAAATATCTTCCTTTGGTATCCCCAACCCTTCATCTTGAATGGAGATCGTTACAAGATGGCTTTCTAGACAAGCTGCCAGGTAGACAGGGCTGGGTGGTGAAGAAAATTTGAGGGCATTGGATAAGAGATTGGCAATGACATGGCGTAAGAGTCTGGGATCAACCTGTATCGGTGCCTCCAGGTTGTGAAAATGGCTAATGATTTTACGGTTGCTATGTTGTAATTGCAGTTCTTGTACTAACTTTTGTACTAATGTTGGCAAGATAACAGGTTCGGATTGAACGGCAATATTTTGATCGTGAGAAGCATTGACAAAAAAAGCATCATCCAGAAGTTCAGTCAAATACAAAATGGATTGGTCAATGCGGTTGAAGATGGTGTTGCGGTGCTGCTGGGTGAGCGTGTTTAAATGCTCGCGGAGAAGCGCAAATGAACCAGAAATAATGTTTAGTGGCGTTCTAAATTCGTGCGAGACGACGTTGATTACCTGTGTTTTGATGGTGTCCAACTCGCGCTGATGTTCTAATGCCGTGCGTAATTCGGCGGCCAGCAGTTTTTCACGGGTAAGCGATTCTTCTAGCTCACCTGTGCGGGCGGTGATTTCTTGCTCCAAATGCTGTGTGAGGTCGTGTATGCGCAAATGGGTTGTTACTCTTGCCCATAGTTCATCTACCTGGATGGGCTTGGTGATGTAGTCTACAGCTCCAGCCTGAAAACCTTGCACAATGTACTCTTTGTCTGATAGAGCCGTCATAAAAATGACGGGGATGTTGGCTGTTTGCGGGTGTGCTTTTAGCTGGCGGCACGTTTCAAAACCGTCAATGCCCGGCATGAGTACATCTAGCAGGATCAGATCGGGTTGCCCATATTGGGCACGCTGTAAGCCGCTTTGCCCGTTGCGTGCGCTGAGGATATTGAAGCCAGGCCGTTGCAGATAGGTCATTAAGAGCCGAAGGTTGGCTGGCGTGTCGTCTACAATGAGAATGGTGTACTCTTTTTTGACCAGATTACTCATGTTGGGTTGCTTTCCTGGTAGAGTGGGGAAGGTGCTGAATGCGGTAGCAGGGGGAGCTGTAAGATAAAGGTGCTTCCCTGGCCTTCCTCGCTGATGGCGGTAATGTGTCCATTGTGTGCTTCGATGATTGCTTTGGAAACTGCAAGACCCAGGCCTGTGCCACTGGCCAAGTGTTTGTGTTTGCTAACGCGGCGGTATCGTTCAAAGATGTAGGGGAGTTCTTCCTGGGGAATGCCGTAGCCGTTGTCACTGACTTCAACAACGGCCGTTTCTGCCTCCTCACTTATCTCAATATTGATTTTGCCGCCCTCTGGTGTGTATTTGATGGCGTTGGATACCAGATTGATAAGCGCCCGTTCAATTTGCTGTTGGTCGGCTTCGAGCATAACGGCCGTTATTCGGGGGGCATAGCTGATGGTAATGCCCTTTTCCTGCGCCTGGGGGTGAATAGATTCAACCAGGTATTCGGTCAACATTTGCAGATCAAAGGTTTCTTTATACAGCGGCATACTCCCCACAGCCTGTAACTTCTCCAAATCCAGGATGTTGTTGACAATATTCAGTAACGCTTGCTGGTTACGCCGAATAGAACGGGGAATATGGGGTTTGGTTTCCAGAATTGCGGGGCGTTGTTCAATTAGCTCGGCATAGAGGCCAATGCTATTGAGCGGGGTTTTCATGTCGTGCGTCAGCACGGCCAAAAAAGCATCTTTTTCACGATTAACCGCTTCAAGCTCTTGTGTCCGTGTTTCCAGTTCCTGGGTTCGCTCAGCTACGATGCTTTCCAGGTTATCCATGTGTGAGCGCATTTGGCGCACATAGAGACGAAAGGCGTAGGCAGTCAGCAGAATGGGGAGGAAGAAGATGACAATGCCAATCAGGTTATATTGCTGCGCTGCGTAGGTCAGAAGCATACCCCCACTTGCCAGGACGACAATATTGATGGGCATGGCCCAGAGATTGTCTTTCCACATGGCAATGGTGCTGAAGTTTTTGCCGTGTTGCAAGCGCAGAATAATGAGTAAGAGCCAAAGATTGAGTTGGTCGTAGAAAACGGCCGTTAATACAAATGAAAGAATGTACGTTGCAACCGTGACAGTACCCCAAAAGTCTTGCAGCCAAATAAAAAAATAGCCTGCCCCCAAAATGGCAATGGCGTGCATCCCGTTATTAAACAAAAGCTGCGACAGACTCTTCTTCCAGGTACCCCGTTTGCTGGGCTTTACCAGCCACAAGCTAACATTCGCTGCCGCAGTAATAAACACCCCAGCTGTGGGCGAAAACAGGGCAATCGCCGTCATGCCAATGCTTGTGCCAACATCAAACGTTATACCAGATTCTTGGGAAAGTTGGACGGAAGTTGTTGTAATCTCAGCAAAGATTGCTAACAGCAGCAAGGCAAAGAAAAGCGCAAAAGGCAAATAGGTGGGCATCTGAAAAGTGCTCCACCCAACAATAAGTACCCCTGTCAGGCTGATGATGAAGAGATATGCTTTGTAGGGTGTGAAAAAAGAATTTTTCATAGATTGATACTTCTGGAATGTGCTGCAGCTTATTGCATCAATACCCTCCAAAGTATAAAGAGAAAAAGGCAGGGATCAATAGATGAGCCTGCCTTTTTGATGCGATTAGGCAAAAAAGTCGTTATTCTTGCGGAACCCACGCACCAATAGAGCTACTTTGGCTGTTCCAAACGGTATTTGTGTCCCAATTGTAGCTACCATTCCAGAAGTAGCCACCATTCCAGAAGTAGCCGCCATTCCAGAAGTAGCCACCATTCCAGAAGTAGCCACCATTCCAGAAGTAGCCGCCGTTCCAGAAGTAGCCGCCATTCCAGAAGTAGCCATCAACTGCATTGCCATTACCATCCATGATGTAGTAATTGCCTGCTTCATCCTGGTTGGCACGGCCACCAAAGTGGGCGGTGCCAGCTAAATCAGCGGCCACATCAAGCCCCTGGTTTGCCACAACCGGGCTGTCTGCAAAATGCACGGCATCGTAGGCATTTACCAGACCGGCACCCTGTTGAAAGATGCTATAGGCAAGGTCGCCGTTTTCGTTCATGGCTGGGTGAGCCGAGGTCATGAGCCGGGATTTGACTTGGTTGGGTGTGAGTGTGGGGTCAGCTTGCAGCATAAGGGCAGCCACACCAGAAACAACGGCCGTTGCTTGCGATGTCCCCGACATGGTGAAGTAGCTACGGGTATCATGGTATTCAGGATGAGCCGTGGCAATTTGCGTGTCGGCCTCCATCATCGCCAGAATATGCCCACCTGGGGCTACCAGGTCTGGCTTTACAAACCCTTCTACAGTTGGGCCGCTGGAGGAGAAAGAGGCCAGAACGTCGTCGCTGCCGTCTAGCGGTGTGTAGTTATCACTCATCGCTCCGACGGTAATGATGTAGGGGAGATTGCCCGGCACACCAATGGTCATTGGGTCTGACCCCGTATTGCCGGCCGCTGCCACCACCACAATTCCTGCTTCCCAGGCACGCATGACGGCCTGGTTTAGCGGGTCATCCCAGTAATATGATTTTGGCTCGCTGCTAAACGACAGGTTGAGAACGCGAATGTTATATTCATCCTTGTGGGCAACCACCCAGTCAAGCCCGCGAATCACATCAAGATAGGTGCCGCCACCGTTAGCACCAAATGCTTTGACGATGACCAGATTGGCGTAGGGCGCGATGCCGTTAAATTTCTCTTCCAGGCTGCTGGTAGTTGGGTTAGAAATGATGCTGGTAACGTGACTGCCATGCCCACTGCGGTCATCATTCTCCCGCCAGGTTAACTGTTTATCCTGAATGGCATCATAGGTTGCCAGGTGGCGGTCTTTCCAATCCGGCCGGTAGGCAAAGACAAAGCTGTCGGCAATGCCTGTATCGAGAACGGCCACCGTTACGTCTTTACCATTGATGCCTTCATCGTGTAGGTTGGTTGCTCCGGTTAAAGTGGGGTAATTGGTGTGGGGACGGTAGAGATCGTATTCGATTTGTACGTTGTCAACATAGAAAAATTCGTCGGCATCGGTATAGTTGGCATCAACACGGAAACGAATAGTTGTCCAATAGGTGGTATAGGCGGTAATGTCGTACTTACGATTTCCCTGAGCGGTTCCCTTGATTTTGTTGAAAGTCTCTAAAGGCTGATAGTTGATACCATCGGAAGCGATTTCGAGAAGGATGCTGTCATTGTTGTCAACGCCACTGGCGGTTTCAAAGTCAAAGGTGAGGTTGGCGATGGTGATATTGCCGCCCATGCTGACCGAACGGCCGATACTGACGGTGTTGCTGCTGTTGCCGTGCAGACGCAAACGGCCGTTTACCACCTGAACATCTCCTGTAGTTGGGCCACTTCTCGCCGAATCCTTCTCGTTCCAACTGTTTTTCCAATTTTCAGTCCCTGCGTTTAAGGCATAGCTCGCTTCGCTAAATTCATCGCGCACGGTTGCCAGGGGAGATAAGGCGTTTTGTGATGTACTGTCCGTGGTAGACCGCACGTTGTAATTTTCCATCAGACGCGAGACGCTGCGATTGTGCTTTAAAAGCTGCTGTTGTTGCGGCGTTAACAATGCCCCAACCCCATCAATAATATCGAGCTTATGGGTAACAGTTCCCCCAACGCTTTCCACAGCGGCGATGACTTCATTGAGGCTGCTGCCCTGTACGATGATGCTTTCAGTGGCAGCATGGGTTGGTTTTTGTTGTGAAACGGCCGTTAATAACAACAACACCAACGCCACAAGCATTCCCATTGCGCTTGATTTAGGGATACTGCGTTTATTTTGGCTCATTAAACCCTCCAATCAGTGACTTGATTACTATAATAAACAAAACAATATCGGCTACGTGTGAACATGATGCAAACTACCAATGATAGCACAGTGCCAAGCTCTTATTATCTTAACAAACGGCCGTTTAAATAAACATTACAGAAGGCCGTTTTCTAAACGTCTGGCGTAATATCTAGAATTGTTTAGAAGCTGTTATACTTCTTTAATACATATCAAGGTCATAAAAGTACAGTTTCTTGCTTACAGGTTGCAAGTAACAGGTGGCAAGTCTTGTTTGCTGACAAGACTTGCCACCTGTTACTTGTTACTTGTAGCCGACAAACAAAATGTCAGTTTATGACCATTGGCGGGATAATATGTCACCTTTCTTACTCGTTTACCTGGCTCTTGCACTTTTTTACCTGGCGACGCAGCAGCGGCGGCTGCCTGCCCATTTTCTCCTCAAAGCATTGCCGATTTTGCTCTTGGCGCTGTGGAACGGTCGTGACAGTGGGCTGGTTGTGGCAGCACTGTTATTTTCCGCCGTGGGCGACATTGCCCTGGCGCTGGATGGGGAGCGGTATTTTGTCGTGGGGTTGGGGGCGTTTTTGCTGGGGCATCTGTGCTATATTGCCGCTTTTTTGCAAAACCCAGCCTGGCAACCGGTGTCGCTGCTGCCCATTGCCCTTATTTTGCTGCTGGGCGTGGCCGTTACATGGCAGCTTTGGCCCCGTTTGGGCAAGCTAAAAGTGCCGGTGGTGGTTTATATTGTGGTAAGCATGGGAATGGGGATCAGTGCGTCGCTAAAACGGCCGTTTAGCTGGCTGGCCGTTGCCGGTGCCATCACTTTCATGCTGTCAGACACAGGCATTGCGGTAGACAAATTTTTACGGCCGTTTCCCCACCGTGATTTTCTGGTCATGAGCAGCTACTATCTGGCGCAACTCCTCATAACCCTCGGCTTCGTGTTGGCAAAATAGGGGCAGATCTATGTGTCTGCTCTGTTTAAGCTAAAATACCCCCATGAAAATCGAAACCTTTCAACTAGAACGTGATCAATCCCTGTGGGAAAACCTGGTCGCCTACAACCTGACCGAAAGTGGGCTGCATCCCTTCACCCTGCGCGAGCTGTTTAGCCCGGCGCAGTTAGACGAATTGCTGTCGCTGCGGCTAGGATATGGGCAAACCAACGGCTCCATCCCGCTACGCGAGGCCATTAGCAGCTATTATCCCGGCGCAACGGCCGATTCTGTGCTGGCAACCAATGGCTCGGCCGAGGCCAACTTCTTGGCAAACTGGACGCAGCTAGAGCCGGGCGATGAGATCGTCTACATGGTACCCAACTATATGCAAATTTGGGGTGTGGCGCGGGTGCTAGGGGTAACGGTAAAGCCGCTGCCTTTGCGCCAGGAGCTGGGCTGGCAGCCAGATCTGGACGAACTGCGGCAGCTTGTTTCGCCCCGCACCAGGGTCATTGCGATCTGCAACCCCAACAACCCCACCGGGTCGCGGTTGAGCAGCGAGGCGATGGCGGCCATTGTGGCGGCGGCGCAGGCCGTGGGAGCGTGGGTTTTTTCGGATGAGGTGTATCGTGGGGCGGAGCTGGATAGCGTGGAGACGCGCAGCTTTTGGGGAATGTATGACAAGGTGGTGGTCACGGCCGGGTTGTCCAAGGCATATGGGTTGCCGGGGCTGCGGCTGGGGTGGCTGGTGGGGCCGGCCGACTTTATTGCTCAATGCTGGGCCAGTTCTGACTATACCACCATCACACCGGGGATTTTGAGCGACCGGGCGGGGACGTTTGTGCTGGGTGACAGGGAGATGCGAAACGGGATTTTGGGGCGGAACCGGGAGTGGCTGCGGCAAAATTTGGTGCTGGTGCAGGAGTGGGTGGCGGAGCAAAACGGCCGTTTATCCCTGACCCCTCCCCAGGCTGGCGGCATGGCTTTCATGCGCTACGACTTCGCCATCAACTCCACCGAACTCACCACCCGGCTGCGGCAAGAGCAGTCGGTGTTGGTGGTGGCCGGCGACTGTTTTGGCATGGACGGCCACCTACGCTTTGGCTTTGGCTCTGAACCCGACTACCTGACGGCCGGCCTTAACCGCGTTGCCACCTTTTTACGCACCTTGTCGTAGCACCGTCTCCACTTGCGTGAAATTTCCTGACAGGCTGTGCCATCTGCCAAAGATTGTTAGATAGAACCGCTGCTCATATAATACCTGTGGCACATCAGTAATGGCGTTGATACAGATGAGGAATGGAAATTAAATAAGTTGCCCATTTAGAAGTTCAACTTCTTCTGAGAAGTTGAACTTCTTGCGTAACTTATTTAATCCTCGTTCCTGAGTGAAGAGGTTGGAGACCCATAAAACGCAGAAAGATTGATAAGCGGCGACACCACCACGAATACAATTCATGAATTTTGCAGCATTGTCCGCGACCAATTTTTAACGGAGAAAACCAATGAGACCATTTCGCATTGCGGCCTGTCAAATGAATTCGCAGAATGACAAAGCGGCGAATTTGCGGCGGGCTGGGGAGCTGATTGATGAGGCGGCGGCGCTGGGGGCGCAGATGGTAGGGCTGCCGGAGATGTTCAACATGCTGGGGGAGCGAGAGGATTCGCTGCGGGGGGCGGAGGCTGTTCCCGGCGAGACCAGCGACTTTTTGGCGGCCAAGGCGCAGCAGCACGGCATTTATGTCCACGGGGGCAGCATTCCGGTGCGGGCAGATGACCCCAACAAGGTGCTGAACAGCACGCTGATTTTTGACCCGGCGGGGCAGATGATTGCCCGCTATGACAAGCTGCACCTGTTTGACATCCACATTGAGGGACAAAAAACGTACAAAGAGTCGGACGCGATTGCGGCGGGGAACAAGATGGTGACGTTTGAGACAGAACACGGCAATGTGGGGCTGTCTATTTGTTACGATATTCGCTTCCCGGAGCTGTTTCGGGCG
>WBZL01000205.1_pt1 | contig 65306 bp, 75 predicted proteins | sample 5204291 | NCBI WGS metagenome assembly WBZL01 (sample SAMN12344345, study PRJNA552823) | activated sludge metagenome | biome: Activated sludge suspended growth; feature: Nitrification reactor; material: Wastewater; isolation source: activated sludge from nitrification reactor of wastewater...
TTTCGGAACACCGCCTGCATGAACAGAGTAACTTCAAAAAGGTGAAGGGCTTCATGCCAACGATTAATCAGCTGGTCCGCAAGGGCCGGGACCCTCAGAAGGCCAAATCAAAGGTTCCCGCAATGGAGCAGAACCCGCAGAAGCGGGGTGTCTGCACGCGCGTCTATACGACGACCCCGAAAAAGCCGAACTCGGCTCTGCGCAAGGTGGCGAAGATCCGCCTGACCAACCAGCGCGAAGTCATCAGCTACATCCCGGGTGAAGGGCACAATCTTCAGGAACATTCCGTGGTCCTGATCCGGGGTGGCCGCGTCCGCGACCTTCCTGGTGTGCGTTATCACGTACTTCGCGGCGTTCTGGATACCCAGGGCGTCAAGGACCGCAAGCAATCGCGTTCGAAATACGGCGCGAAGCGTCCCAAGTAAGAAGGATCTGCAAGCATGGCACGTCGTCGTCGTCCCGAAAAGCGGGTAATTCTGCCTGATCCCAAGTTCGGGGATGAGGTTCTTTCGAAATTCATGAACAGCGTGATGCTGGATGGCAAGAAGTCCACGGCTGAAGGCATTGTGTACAGTGCCCTTGAAACCGTTGAGGCCCGCGCGAAGAAAGATCCGCTGCAGGTCTTTCATGATGCGCTCAACAATGTGAAGCCGGGCATCGAGGTCCGTTCGCGTCGTGTTGGTGGTGCGACCTACCAGGTCCCGGTGGAAGTCAGGGCGGAACGCGCACAGGCGCTCGCCATCCGCTGGCTTATTGCCGCCGCCCGCAACCGCAGCGAGAACACCATGTCTGCGCGGCTTTCGGGTGAACTGCTCGATGCTTCGAGCAATCGTGGCAACGCCGTCAAGAAGCGCGAAGACACGCACCGCATGGCGGAAGCCAACCGTGCATTCTCGCACTACCGCTGGTAACAGCGTAACCCCCCGGAGTATCTGACATGGCACGCAGCCATCCACTCGAAAAATACCGCAACATCGGTATCATGGCGCACATCGACGCTGGCAAGACCACGACGACGGAGCGCATTCTCTACTATACCGGCAAGTCATACAAGATCGGCGAAGTGCACGAAGGCACGGCGACGATGGACTGGATGGAGCAGGAGCAGGAGCGCGGCATCACGATCACGTCTGCTGCCACCACGTGCTTCTGGAATGACCACCGGATCAACATCATTGATACGCCTGGCCACGTCGATTTCACGATCGAGGTGGAGCGTTCGCTGCGCGTTCTGGACGGTGCCGTGGCCTGTTTCGACGGCGTTGCGGGTGTTGAACCCCAGTCCGAAACCGTCTGGCGGCAGGCCGAGAAGTACAATGTGCCGCGGATGTGCTTTGTCAACAAGCTCGACCGGACCGGCGCCAATCTTCAAATGTGCGTCGACATGATTCGCGATCGCCTCGGCGCGAAGCCGCTGGTGCTCTACATTCCCGTGGGGATTGAAGGTGGCCTCAAGGGGCTGGTCGATCTCGTGGAAAACCGCGCAATCATCTGGCTGGATGAATCGCTTGGCGCCAAGTTCGAATATCAGGACGTTCCAGATGACCTGAAGGACAAGGCTGCCGCGCTGCGCAATGAGCTGATCGAAACGGTCGTCGAGCAGGACGATGCAGTGCTGGAAGCCTATTTTGATGGCAACGAACCGGACGTCGCGACAATCAAGCGGTTGATCCGCAAGGGTACGCTCAATTTCTCGTTCGTTCCGGTCCTGTGTGGCTCAGCGTTCAAGAACAAGGGTGTGCAGCCGCTTTTGGATGCCGTTGTCGATTATCTGCCGTCGCCGCTCGATATTCCGCCCGTTCAGGGCGTGAAGCTCGATGGCGAGACCGTCGATTCGCGGCCCGCAGACGACAAGGCGCCGTTTTCGGCACTGGCGTTCAAGATCATGAACGATCCCTTTGTCGGTTCGCTGACCTTTGCGCGCATTTATTCGGGCAAGCTTGAAAAGGGCTCCTACCTGAACTCCGTGAAGGACAAGAAGGAAAAGGTTGGCCGCATGCTGCTCATGCACGCCAACAGCCGCGAGGATATCGACGAGGCATTTGCCGGAGATATTGTGGCGATTGCCGGGCTGAAGGAAACCACGACGGGCGATACGTTGTGCGATCCGGCCAACCCGATCATCCTCGAGCGGATGGAGTTTCCTGAGCCCGTGATCGAGGTGGCCGTTGAGCCCAAGACCAAGGCCGACCAGGAAAAGATGGGCCTTGCGCTCAATCGTCTGGCTGCAGAGGATCCGTCGTTCCGCGTGACGTCGGACCATGAATCGGGTCAGACGATCATCAAAGGCATGGGCGAACTTCACCTGGAGATTCTTGTTGACCGCATGAAGCGGGAATTCAAGGTCGAGGCCAATGTCGGTGCGCCGCAGGTGGCGTATCGCGAATATCTCGCGAAGCCAGTCGACGTTGACTATACCCACAAGAAGCAGTCGGGTGGCTCTGGCCAGTTCGGCCGCGTCAAGGTTTCGGTGAAGCCTGGCGAGCGCGGTTCGGGCGTTGTCTTCATTGACGAGGTCAAGGGCGGAAACATTCCCCGCGAATATATTCCGTCCGTTGAAAAGGGCATGCGCGAAACCGCGGAAACCGGATCGCTCATTGGCTTCCCGATCATCGATTTCGAGATCCGGCTGACGGACGGCGCCTATCATGACGTCGACTCATCAGCACTGGCGTTCGAAATCACCGGCCGCGCTGCGATGCGCGAAGTGGCGCAGAAAGCAGGCATCAAGCTGCTGGAACCGATCATGAAGGTCGAAGTCGTGACGCCGGAAGATTATCTTGGCGATGTCATTGGCGACATGAACTCGCGCCGTGGCCAGATCCAGGGTACGGACAGCCGCGGGAACGCCCAGGTTGTCGAGGCGATGGTGCCGCTGGCAAACATGTTCGGCTATGTGAATCAGCTGCGTTCGTTCACGCAAGGGCGTGCACAGTACACCATGCAGTTCTCGCATTATGATGAAGTGCCTGCAAACGTTGCCGAAGAGGTGAAGGCAAAGCTTGCCTGATTGAAAAAGACGGACTAAGGGCCGCGCCTGATTTCGCAGGCGCTGGCCCGCAATCTTGAACACAGCAAACCAATCGAAGAACGAGGGTTATAAAATGGCCAAGGCTAAATTTGAGCGGACTAAGCCGCACTGCAACATCGGCACCATCGGTCACGTCGACCATGGCAAGACCTCGCTGACCGCAGCGATCACCAAGGTTCTGGCTGAAACCGGCGGCGCGACCTTTACGAGCTACGACAACATCGACAAGGCTCCTGAAGAGCGCGAGCGCGGCATCACCATCTCGACGGCCCACGTCGAGTATGAAACCGAAAAGCGTCACTATGCTCACGTCGATTGCCCCGGCCACGCTGACTATGTGAAGAACATGATCACCGGCGCTGCGCAGATGGATGGCGCGATTCTCGTCGTGTCCGCGACCGACGGCCCGATGCCGCAGACGCGCGAGCACATCCTGCTTGCCCGTCAGGTCGGCGTGCCGCAGATGGTCGTCTTCATGAACAAGGTCGACCTTGTCGACGATCCCGAAATCCTTGAACTCGTCGAAATGGAAATCCGCGAGCTGCTGTCGAAGTATGATTTCGACGGTGACAATATTCCGGTGATCCAGGGCTCGGCCACCTGCGCGCTCAACGACAGCAATCCGGAAATCGGCAAGCAGGCTGTGCTCAAGCTGATGGCTGCTGTTGACGATTGGATCCCGCAGCCTGCACGTCCGCTGGACAAGGCGTTCCTCATGCCGATCGAAGACGTGTTCTCGATCTCCGGTCGCGGCACCGTGGTGACCGGCCGTGTCGAAACCGGCGTCATCAAGGTTGGTGAAGAAGTCGAAATCGTTGGTCTGCGCGACACGAAGAAGACGGTCGTGACTGGCGTCGAAATGTTCCGCAAGCTGCTCGATCAGGGTGAAGCCGGCGACAACATCGGCGCTCTGATCCGTGGCGTTGGCCGTGACGAAGTCGAGCGTGGCCAGGTTCTTGCCAAGCCGGGCTCGATCACGCCGCACACCGAATTCCAGTCGGAAGTCTATGTCCTCTCGAAGGATGAAGGCGGCCGTCACACGCCGTTCTTTGCGAACTATCGCCCGCAGTTCTACTTCCGCACGACGGACGTCACGGGTGAAGTCATTCTTCCCGCCGGTACCGAAATGGTGATGCCGGGAGACAATGTGCAGCTCGGCGTCAAGCTGATTGCCCCGATCGCAATGGAGCAGGGCCTGCGCTTCTCCATTCGTGAAGGTGGTCGCACGGTCGGTTCCGGGGTTGTAGCTTCGGTCACCAAGTAATATAGGCACCCGCAACGCCCGATTCTCCGCAAGAGGATCGGGCGATTGCTATTTTGAATTTGGCTCTTTCTCATCGGTAGTGGACATGGAAACGCAGAATATCCGCATTCGCCTCAAGGCGTTCGATCATCGTGTGCTTGATCAGGCAACAGGCGATATCGCAGATACGGCAAAGCGCACCGGCGCCTTGATCCGTGGCCCCATTCCGCTCCCGACGAGGATCGAGAAATTCACCGTGAACCGCGGGCCGCACGTCGACAAGAAGTCGCGCGAGCAGTTCGAGGTCCGCACGTACAAGCGGCTGCTGGATATCTTGCAGCCCACTCCGCAGACGGTGGACGCGCTGATGAAGCTCGACCTTGCTGCCGGGGTTGATGTTGAGATCAAACTGGCCTAACGGCCTCGATCTCTGAAGGGATACCGCACGCACCGAATGATTCGTGGCGTGGCTGCGTCCCCCGTCTTCCGCTTTGGCGGAAATGCAACCCGGACGGGGTGACACTTGACATTGGGGTTGGGCAAGCCCGCGGGGAATGGGTCTCCGTGGGCCTCTGTAGTGAGGAGAATTGATCATGCGTACTGGCGTGATCGCGAAGAAGATGGGCATGACACGCCTGTTCAAGGATGATGGGCGCCATGTGCCTGTTACCGTTCTTTCGCTTGAAAATTGCCAGGTCGTTTCGCAGCGCACCCAGGAACGCGACGGTTATGTCGCGCTTCAGCTGGGCGCCGGTGCGGCAAAGGCCAAGAATGTTGCAAAGCCCCAGCGCGGCCATTTCGCCAAGGCGGAAGTGGAGCCAAAGGCCAAGCTCGTCGAATTTCGCGTGTCGGCTGATGCGCTGGTGGACGTAGGGGCGGAAATTTCCGCTGACCATTTTGTTCCCGGCCAGTTCGTCGACATTGCCGGTCACACACAGGGCAAGGGCTTTGCCGGCGCCATGAAGCGCTGGAACTTTGGCGGTTTGCGCGCGACCCACGGCGTGTCCGTTTCGCACCGTTCGCATGGCTCGACGGGCCAGCGTCAGGATCCGGGCAAGGTCTTCAAGAACAAGAAGATGGCGGGCCACATGGGCGATCGCCAGCGCACCCAGCAGAATCTGGAAGTGGTGCTGACGGATGCTGAGCGCGGCCTGATCTTTGTGAAGGGCTCGGTTCCCGGGTCCAAGGGCACTTGGCTCATGGTCAGCGATGCCGTGAAGGTCGCCCGCCCGGCGGATGCGCCTTACCCCGCCTCGGTCAAGAGCGATGCAGCTCCGGTTGTCGAGGACGAGGTCAAGGTTGAAGCGGCTGCAGTTGAAACCCCCGCTGAAGGTGCGGTCGCCGCTCCCGAAGCCAGCGAAAATCAGGAGGGCTGAACATGAAACTCAAGGTTCAGACTCTCGATGCCAAGGGCAAGGGCGATATTGAATTGTCGGATGACGTGTTCGGTCTCGAACCGCGTGCCGATATCCTTCATCGCGTTGTCACCTGGCAGCTTGAGAAAGCCCGCGGCACGGCCCGTGGCGCTCGCGAACGTTCGGATGTTGCGCGCTCCGGCAAGAAGTTTGGCAATCAGAAGGGTGGCGGCACGGCCCGTCACGGCAACCGCCGTTCGCCCATCTTTGTCGGCGGCGGCAAGGCCCATGGCCCGCGCGTCCGCGACTTCAATCCGTCCCTGAACAAGAAGATCCGTGCCCTCGGCCTGAAAATGGCCCTGTCGTCCAAGGCGAAGGCCGGATCGTTGATCGTCATGGACAGCCTGACCGTCAAGGATGGCAAGACCAAGACGCTGGCCGGATCATGGGGCAAGCTTGGCTTTGGCAAGACGGCGCTGGTGATTGATGGCGATGCGGTTGAAACAAGCTTCGCGCACGCCTCGTCCAATCTTGTGGGCGTCAATGTGATGCCGGCGGCGGGCGCGAACGTGTATGACATCCTCAAGCACGAGACGCTGGTTCTGACGCGTGCTGCGGTCGAAAAGCTGGAGGCACGGTTCAATGGCTAAGAAGCAGGCAGCGGCGGTGGATATCCGCCACTTCGACATTGTGCGCGGTCCGCACATTACCGAAAAATCGACCATGGCCAGTGAAAACAACGCCGTTGTTTTCCGCGTCGCGACGGACGCAACCAAGCCGCAGATCAAGGCGGCGGTTGAGGCGCTGTTCGATGTCAAGGTGCTGGCCGTCAACACCATCGTCCAGAAGGGCAAGACCAAGAAGTGGAAGGGCCTGCCCTACACCCGGTCGGACTTCAAGAAGGCCATTGTTCGCCTGGCTGAAGGCCAGTCGATCGATGTGACCACGGGGATCTAAGCACCATGGCACTGAAGCATTATAACCCGACCAGCCCGGCACGCCGTGGCCTGATCCTTGTGGACCGTTCAGCGCTCCACAAGGGCAAGCCTGTCAAGGCGCTGACTGAGGGCAAGCGGAAGACTGGCGGCCGCAACAACAAGGGTCATGTCACGTCGCGTGGCATCGCCGGCGGGCACAAGCAGCGGTATCGCATCATCGATTTCAAGCGCCGCAAGTGGGACGTCGAAGCCACTGTCGAGCGGCTGGAATATGATCCGAACCGCACGGCCTTTATCGCGCTGGTCAGCTATCCGGATGGCGAACAGGCCTATATCCTGGCCCCGCAGCGCCTCGCGCCGGGTGACAAGGTCATCGCGGGCAAGAAGACGGACGTGAAGCCGGGCAACGCCATGGAACTGGGCCAGATGCCGGTCGGCACGATCGTCCACAATGTGGAGATGAAGCCGGGCAAGGGTGGCCAGATCGCCCGTTCGGCCGGAACCTATGTCCAGGTTGTCGGCCGTGACCGCGGCATGGTGATCGTGCGCCTGAATTCGGGCGAACAGCGCTATATCCGTTCGGACTGCATGGCGACTGTTGGCGCGGTTTCAAACCCCGACAATGGCAACACAAATCTTGCCAAGGCCGGCCGCAATCGCTGGCTGGGCAGGCGCCCGCTGACGCGCGGCGTTGCCAAGAACCCGGTTGACCATCCTCATGGCGGCGGCGAAGGCCGGACGTCTGGCGGCCGCCATCCGGTGACCCCATGGGGCAAGCCCACCAAGGGCGCCCGCACTCGTTCCAACAAGGCGACGGACAAGATGATCATCCGGTCGCGTCACGCGAAGAAGAAGAGGTAGTCATGGCCCGTTCCGTCTGGAAAGGTCCCTTCGTAGACCTTCATCTCCTGAAAAAGGCAGAAGCGACCCAGGAATCTGGTGGCCGCGCGCCGATCAAGACCTGGTCGCGCCGCTCGACGATCCTGCCGCAGTTCGTTGGTTTGACGTTCAACGTCTACAACGGCCGCAAGTTCGTTCCCGTTTCGGTGAACGAAGACATGGTTGGCATGAAGCTCGGTGAATTTGCGCCCACGCGTTACTTCCCCGGCCATGCCGCTGACAAGAAGGGCAAGCGCTGATGTCGAAACCAGCATCTCCCCGCAAGGTTGGCGAGAAGGAAGCCCTGGCCGTCGGCACCACGATCCGTGGTTCGGCCCAGAAGCTCAATCTCGTTGCGGCGCTTATCCGCAACCGCAAGGTTGGTGACGCTCTCAACATCCTCACCTTTTCGAAGCGCGCCATGGCGCAGGACGTGAAGAAGGTGCTGGCCAGTGCTGTCGCCAATGCGGAAAACAATCACAATCTCGATGTGGACGCGCTGGTCGTTGCAGAAGCCAGCGTCGGAAAGTCGATTTCGATGAAGCGCTTTGCGACCCGTGCCCGTGGCCGCTCCAGCCGCATCGTGAAGCCGTTCAGCCGCCTGCGCGTGGTTGTGCGCGAGACGCAAGAAGAGGACGCCTGATATGGGTCAGAAATCAAATCCGGTCGGGCTTCGTCTCCAGATCAACCGCACCTGGGACAGCCGCTGGTTCGCCGAAGGTGCGGATTACGGACGCCTGCTGCTCGAGGATCTCGAAATCCGCAAGTACATCCTGAAGACGCTGCCACAGGCCGCGATCTCCAAGGTCGTGATCGAGCGCCCCGCCAAACTGTGCCGTGTCTCCATCTATGCCGCCCGCCCCGGTGTGATCATCGGCAAGAAGGGCACCGACATTGAAAAGCTGCGCAAGACGCTTGGCGCGATGACCTCTTCCGATGTCTCGTTGAACATCGTCGAGATCCGCAAGCCCGAAATCGATGCGAAGCTCGTTGCACAGGGTGTAGCAGACCAGCTGGAGCGTCGCATTGCATTCCGTCGTGCCATGAAGCGCGCTGTCCAGTCCGCGCTGCGGCTGGGTGCGGAAGGTATCAAGATCACGTGCGGCGGCCGCCTTGGCGGTGCCGAAATTGCTCGCACGGAATGGTATCGTGAAGGTCGCGTGCCGCTGCACACGCTTCGCGCCAATGTCGACTATGCCGAAGCGACCGCACACACCGCCTATGGCGTTTGCGGGATCAAGGTCTGGATCTTCAAGGGTGAAATTCTGGGTCACGACCCAATGGCAACCGACCGGCTGATGATGGACGCGCAAACGTCCGGCGTCCGGCCTGCGCGTTAAGAGAGAGAGCAGACAATGCTGCAACCAAAACGCACGAAATTCCGCAAGGCCCACAAGGGACGCATCCATGGCGATGCGCCGGGCGGAACAACGCTGAACTTTGGTTCCTATGGCCTGAAGGCCATGGAGCCGGAACGCATTACGGCACGGCAGATCGAAGCCGCTCGCCGGGCGATCACGCGTCACATCAAGCGTCAGGGACGTTTGTGGATCCGCGTGTTCCCGGATGTGCCGGTCTCGTCGAAACCGGCCGAAGTCCGCATGGGCAAGGGCAAGGGCGCTCCGGAATTCTGGGTTGCGCGCGTGAAGCCGGGCCGCATTCTGTTTGAGCTTGATGGCGTTCCGGGCCCGCTTGCAGCCGTTGCCTTTCAGCGCGCCGCGATGAAGTTGCCGATCAAGGTGAAGGTTGTTGCCCGCCTGGGTGACACTTCGCATCTGGGAGCATGACGATGACGAAGATCGCTGACCTCAAGGTGAAAACTGATGACCAGTTGGTTGAGCAACTCGTGGAGCTGAAGCGCGAGGCATTCAACCTGCGTTTTCAGGCTGCGACAAACCAGCTCGAAAAGCCAGCCCGCGTGCGTGAAGTGCGTCGCACGATCGCTCGCATCAAGACGCTCCAGTCCCAGCGCACCAGCGCTGCGGCCAAGGCATAAGGAAGACACGATGCCAAAACGTATCCTGACGGGAACCGTCGTGTCGGACAAGACCGACAAGACCGTCGTCGTGAAGGTCGAACGCAAGGTGAAGCATCCGCTTTACGGCAAGATCATTCGCCGTTCGAAGAAGTATCATGCCCATGACGAGGCCAACAGCTGGAAGGTTGGCCAGACAGTGCGCATTGAAGAGTGCGCTCCGATTTCGAAGCTGAAATCCTGGCGTGTTGTCGATGGTGGCGGGGTTGCCACCCCGGCCGAGCTGGAGGGCTGATCCATGATCCAGATGCAATCCAATCTCGATGTCGCCGACAATTCAGGTGCCAAGCGCGTGCAGTGCATCAAGGTGCTCGGTGGTTCGAAGCGCCGTTTCGCGGGCGTTGGCGATGTGATCGTCGTTTCGATCAAGGAAGCCCAGCCGCGTGGCAAGGTGAAGAAGGGTGACGTGCACCGTGCGGTCATCGTTCGCACTGCCAAGGACATTCATCGTGCAGACGGGTCGACCATTCGGTTTGACACGAATGCGGCCGTCCTGGTCAACAAGAACGAAGAGCCGATTGGCACGCGTATCTTTGGCCCGGTGGTCCGCGAGCTGCGCGCGAAGAACTATATGAAAATCATTTCGCTCGCGCCGGAGGTGCTGTGATGTCGGCGGCAAAGATCAAGAAGGGCGACAAGGTCGTCGTCCTCAGCGGCAAGGACAAGGGCAAGCACGGTGAAGTCGTGCTGTCGATGCCCAAGGAAGGCAAGGTTGTGGTCTCTGGCGTGAACATCGCGACACGCCACCGGAAGCCGACCCAGCAGAACCCTCAAGGTGGCCTGGAACGTCGTGAGGCGCCGCTTCACATGTCCAAGGTTGCACTCGAGGACCCAAAGACGGGCAAGCCGACGCGCGTTCGTTTTGAAATCAAGGACGGCAAGAAGGTCCGCGTGGCCGTGAAGTCCGGAGAAGTGATCAATGGCTGAGACAAAGTACAAGGCCCGGATGCAAGGCATCTATGAAGGCAAGATCGTCAAGGCGATGACGGACAAGTTCGGGTACAAGAACCCGCTTCAGGTGCCGCGCATTGAAAAGATCGTCATCAACATGGGCGTCGGCGAAGCGACCCAGGACAAGAAAAAGGTCGATATTGCCGCAAGCGAAATGCAGTTGATTGCTGGGCAGAAGCCCGTGATCATCAAGGCGAAGAAGTCCGTTGCGCAGTTCAAGCTGCGCGAAGGCATGCCGATTGGCTGCAAGGTCACGCTGCGCCGTGAACGGATGTACGAATTTCTCGATCGCCTGATCACGATCGCGCTGCCCCGTGTCCGTGACTTTCGCGGTCTCAACCCCAAGTCGTTCGATGGCCGTGGCAACTATGCCATGGGCCTGAAGGAACAGCTGGTTTTTCCGGAAATCAGCTATGACCAGATCGATAAGGTTCGCGGCATGGACGTGATTGTCACGACCACGGCCAATACCGATGACGAAGCGCGCGAGCTGCTGCGTCTTTTCGGCTTCCCTTTCCCCATTGAGGAAACTCAAGAAAAGCAGGCGGCTTGACATGGCTAAAGTGAGTTCCATCAACAAGAATGAAAAGCGCAAGAAGCTGGTCAAGAAGTATGCCGGCCGCTACGCGCGCCTGAAGGCAATTGCCAATGACGAAAGCCAGGACGACACGGATCGCCTGATGGCCCGTCTGAAGCTTGCGGAAATTCCGCGGAATGGCAATCCGACGCGCGTGCGCAACCGTTGCGAGCTGACCGGGCGTCCGCGCGCTTATTATCGCAAGTTCCGTCTGTGTCGCATTCAGCTGCGCGATCTGGCCAACAAGGGCCTGATCCCCGGTGTGACCAAGTCGAGCTGGTAAGGGTTTAGAGAGATGGCATTGACCGATCCATTGGGTGATATGCTCACCCGCATCCGCAACGGCCAGCGCGCCAAGAAGGACAGCGTTGTGACGCCAGCTTCAAAGCTGCGTGCAAGTGTCCTCGAGGTCCTGAAGCGCGAAGGCTATATCCGCGGCTATTCCGAAGAACAGCTTGCTGGCCACGCCGGCCTTCGGGTCGAGCTGAAGTATTTCGAGGGCCAGCCCGCGATCAAACATGTCGCACGCGTTTCGAAGCCTGGTCGCCGGGTTTATTCGGGATCTTCCGAACTGCCGCGCATTCGCAACGGCCTGGGCATTGTCATTGTCTCGACGCCAAAGGGTGTTCTGTCTGATTCGGAAGCGCGCGACCAGAATGTTGGCGGCGAAGTGCTGGCGGAGGTGTTCTGATGAGCCGCACAGGGAAAAAGCCGGTTGCAATCCCGGCCGGCGTCACAGCGACGCTTGAAGGCGGGCAGGTCTCGGTCAAGGGGCCCAAGGGCACGCTCAGCCTGCCGATGGCAGATGAAGTGACCTATGCGCTTGCGGATGGTGTGCTTTCGGTCAAGCCTGCAAACGAGACCAAGCGGGCTCGTTCATTCTGGGGCATGCAGCGCACGCTGATCCAGAATCTGGTGACGGGCGTGACGGAGGGCTTTTCGAAGACGCTCGAAATCACCGGCGTTGGCTATCGCGCCAATGCGCAGGGCCGGAAGCTCAAGCTTCAGCTCGGCTATAGCCACGATGTCGATCTCGACGTTCCGGAAGGTCTTGAGGTGAAGACTCCCGACCAGACGACGGTCGAGATTTCGGGCATCGATGCGCAAAAGGTTGGCCAGTTTGCCGCGGAAATCCGTCGCTGGCGCAAGCCGGAGCCGTACAAGGGCAAGGGCATCAAGTATCGCGGGGAATATATCTTCCGCAAAGAGGGTAAGAAGAAATAATGGCAAAGCTGTCACTCTTCGAAAAGCGGCGTCGCCGCGTCCGTTCGTCGTTGCTTGCAAAGCGTGGATTGCGCGCGCGCCTTTCGGTGCATCGTTCGGGCCGCCACATCTATGCACAGGTCATCGATGATGAGGCCGGCAAGACATTGGTCGCAGCTTCGACCCTGGAAAAGGATGCTCGCGGACAGACCGGCGCCACCAAGGATGCTGCGTCGGCCGTCGGCAAGGTCATTGCGGAACGCGCCAAAAAGGCCGGGGTGACCAAGGTTGTGTTCGATCGCGGAGGCTTTCTCTATCACGGGCGCGTCAAGGCGCTTGCTGAGGCGGCCCGTGAAGGCGGATTGGAGTTCTGATAAATGGCTGACGAAACCGAGAACCTGGGCGCAGAAGTCGCCGTTGAAGCGGCAGCTCCCGAAGGTCGCGGCCCACGCGGCGGTCGTGGCCGTGGTGGCGGCGAACGTGGTGCGCGTGGCGGCCGTGATGGCAATCGCGGGCGTCGTGATGATCGCCGTGGCCCCAATGCTGAAGATGGCGGCCAAGAGCTGATCGAGAAGCTGGTTCATATTAACCGCGTTTCAAAGACGGTGAAGGGCGGCAAGCGTTTCGGCTTTGCAGCACTCGTCGTTGTCGGCGATGGCAAGGGCCGGGTTGGCCACGGTCATGGCAAGGCGCGCGAAGTCCCCGAAGCCATCCAGAAGGCAACGGCTGCAGCAAAGAAGGCCATGATTCGTGTGCCGCTGCGCGAAGGCCGCACGCTGCATCATGATGGCCGCGGTCATTTCGGCGCCGGTCTTGTGCATGTCCGCTCTGCTCCGCAGGGAACGGGCATCATCGCGGGCGGTCCGATGCGCGCAGTTTTTGAATCACTGGGCGTTGCTGACGTGGTCACCAAGTCGACCGGCACATCGAACCCGTACAACATGATCCGGGCGACCTTTGAGGCGCTCAAGCAGCAGACCAGCCCCAAGTCGGTGGCGCAGCGTCGCGGCAAGAAGATCGCGGACCTGCTCGGTCGCGGCGGCTCGCAGACGGCGGAAGCCGATGCCGAAGCGGTTGTGGAGTAATCAACATGGCGAAAATCAAGATCAAGCAGACGGGATCCCCGATCCGCCGGACCAAGGACCAGCGTGCAACGCTGATCGGCCTTGGCCTCAACAAGATGCATCGTGTGTCGGAACTTGAAGACAGCCCGGAAGTCCAGGGCATGATCCGCAAGGTCCGCCACATGGTGACCGTGATCTGAATCCGGTCCCTAGTCCGTCTATCAGCGCGAACATAGCGAAAGCGAGTGCACGACATGAAACTGAATGAAATCCGCGACAATGAAGGTGCTCGCAAGGGCCGCATGCGCGTGGGCCGGGGCATCGGCTCTGGCAAGGGCAAGACATCCGGTCGTGGCCAGAAGGGCCAGACAAGCCGCTCGGGCGTGTCGATCAACGGCTTTGAAGGCGGCCAGATGCCACTTCATATGCGTTTGCCGAAGCGTGGCTTCAACAACATCTTTGCCAAGGACTATGCTGAGGTGAACCTTGGCGCGATCCAGAAGCTGGTCGACGCCAAGAAGCTCGATGCCAAGGCAGTGGTTGATCATGCCGCGCTGAAGGCAGCTGGCGTTGCGCGTGGCGGCAAGGACGGCGTGCGCATCCTGGCCAAGGGTGAATTTTCGGCGAAGCTGAATTTCAACGTCGCTGGCGTCTCGGCCTCGGCCAAGGCTGCAATCGAGAAGGCCGGCGGTTCGGTCGACGTGATTGTCGTGGTGCCCGCAGCTGAAAAGGCTGCAGCCAAGAAGGGCCAGACCCGCGCAGCGAAGATTGCCGCCAAAAAGGGCTGAAGCCGCAATGCCGCGCCTTTCCTTGCGCGGATCAGGCACTATATAGAGGCGGCGCAGGACTGATCGGGTCTTGTTGCCGCCTTTTCATTCAAGGGTCCCACCAGTCTTATGGCAACTTCTGCTGACCAGATGGCCTCGAGCCTCAGTCTCAACAATTTCGCACAGGCAACCGAACTCAAGAAGAGGATCTGGTTCACGCTCGGTGCACTGGTCGTCTTTCGCCTGCTGAGCCATGTACCCTTGCCCGGGATCGATCCGGTTGCGCTTCAGGCCCAGTTCGACACGACAAAGGGCGGCGTTCTCGATTTCTTCAACATGTTTTCAGGTGGCGCACTTGAGCGGATGAGCCTGATCGCGCTCGGCGTCATGCCGTACATCACCTCGTCCATCGTGGTGCAACTGGCCACCTCGCTTTCTCCTGCGCTGGGCGCGCTCAAGAAGGAAGGTGAAAGCGGGCGGAAAAAGCTGAACCAGTATACCCGCTACGGAACGGTCGTGCTGACGATCATCCAGGGTTATTTCATTGCTGTCGGCCTTGAGAGCTGGGGCGCATCGACCGGCCAATCGGCCGTGGTGGAGCCGGGCATTCTCTTTCGCATTGCCTGCGTGATTGCGCTTCTGGGGGGCACCATGTTCCTCATGTGGCTGGGTGAACAGATTACGAGCCGGGGCATCGGCAACGGCATTTCCCTGATCGTCATGGCGGGCATTGTTTCGCAATTGCCGCGCGCGCTCGTCAATGTGTTTGAAGGCGGACGCACGGGAACCATGTCTCCACTGCTGATCTTTGGCATTCTGCTTCTGGTGGTCGGCCTGATTGCGTTTATCTGCTTCATGGAACGGGCCCAGCGGCGCGTGCTCATCCAGTATCCCAAGCGCGCAACCGCGCGCGGCATGATGCAATCCGACAAGTCTTTCCTGCCGTTGAAGATCAATACGGCGAACGTCATTCCGCCAATCTTTGCCTCTTCGCTTCTGTTGATGCCACTGACGCTGGTGCAATTCGCCGGAAACCGGGTGGCGGGCGAAAGCGCCTGGGGTGATTTTGTTCTCGCGATCACGACCAATCTGCAGCACGGCTCTCCGCTGTTCATGGCGCTCTATGCGGCAGGCATCATCTTCTTCTGCTTCTTTTATACGGCGGTCGTCTTCAATCCTGAGGAAACGGCAGACAATCTGAAGCGCTATGGCGGGTTCATCCCGGGAATCCGGCCGGGCAAGAATACAGAGATCTACCTCGACTATGTCCTGACGCGGATTACCGTAATTGGTGCAGCCTATCTGACGTTCATCTGTCTGGTGCCGGAATATCTTGTGACGGCATTGGGCATTCCGTTTTACCTTGGAGGCACGAGCCTGTTGATCGTGGTCAATGTCACGATCGACACCGTCACCCAGATTCAGAGTCACCTGCTGGCGCACCAATATGGGGATCTGATCAAGAAATCCAAACTGAAGGGCGGCCTGCGCCGCTAGTGCAGAATAGCCTTATTGGGAGGGGCACGGACTCATGAATATCATCCTTCTGGGACCGCCCGGAGCCGGAAAAGGCACGCAGGCCAGCCGACTTGTCGATGAGCGGGGGATGGTCCAGCTTTCGACAGGCGACATGCTCCGCGCGGCGGTGAAGGCGGGCACGCCAACCGGCCTCAAGGCAAAGGCAGTCATGGACGCGGGCGAGCTTGTGTCGGATGAGATTGTTTCGGGAATCATTGGCGAAGCACTTGATGATCTGAGTCCGGAAACCGGCGTGATCTTCGATGGCTATCCCCGCACGGCCGCTCAGGCCGCGTCACTTGATTCCATTCTTTCGGACCGCAACCGCACGCTCGATCATGTGATCGAACTTGAGGTTGATGAAGATGCCCTTGTGGAGCGCATCACCGGGCGCTTTACCTGCGCGAAATGTAATGAGGGGTATCACGACCGGTTCAAGCAGCCCAAGACGTCTGGGGTCTGCGATGTGTGCGGGTCATCCGACTTCAAGCGCAGGCCGGATGACAATGAGGAAACGGTCCGGACACGCATGACCGAATATCGCGCAAAGACAGCGCCCATCCTTCCGATTTACGAACAACGCGGCCTTGTCCGGCGCGTGGATGGCATGGCCGATATCGGGCACGTCACGCAGGCAATCGAGGATATTCTCGACAGCTGACGCAGGGGAGGAGTGGCTGCGCCTTGACCCTAATGAAGGGAAAGCGCGTCCTTGATCTTCAGCTTTTCTTTCTTGAGCTTGGCGATCAGCGCGGTGTCCGGCGCGGGTCGGCGGGTTTCTTCCTCGATCATGCGATCGAGTCCTGCATGTCTTGCTTGAAGGCTGTTAACAAGGCTGGCTTCCATCAGCGACTCTCCATTGTTGACTGCGACATGGAGTAAATCACTAAAAGTCTTGCCTGTCTCGTACTCATTATGGTGAATGCGACCAGTTGAAGATGAGAATCGGCAAAGCGGGACTGTTCGATGGCAGTGGCTCTGGAGACACATGAAATCGAAACGAGGCTGGGGCTTCTCAGGGAAGAGCATCGCGACCTTGATGCGTCGATTGCCGCCCTGATGGCGAGCGGTTCGGTCGACCAGCTCCAGGTGGCGCGCATGAAGCGCCGAAAACTGAGGATCAAGGATGAGATCCAGCTACTCGAAAACCGGCTCGTGCCTGATATCATTGCCTGAAGAGCCGACCCGCGTTTACCTATTATCACCATTTTCCGAGCGGGCTTGGTGTGGCATGGTTGGAAGAGTTGAAGAATGGCAGGACGGACATGACCCAAGCCTTCGGCCTGACGGAAAAGCTGATCGATTCGCTGTATCTGGAAGCGATGCTGCTCGCCGATGAGGCGCGGGCCTATTTCGATCAGTTCAGTCGCGATGCACGCGCGGACATGAGCCCGCTGCAGCGGGTCAGCCTGTCGTGTGAATCGCTGAAAGTGACAACGCGGCTGATGCACAGCACGGCCTGGCTCTTGGCCCGTCGTGCGCCGCAGGGAACATCCAACCCGCTGGCGGCCGCAGCGCCGAGCGAGCGGGCAACCGTAGAAAGCCTCCCGGAAGAGGCACAGGCCCTGATCAGGGAAAGCGAAGATCTCTATGCGCGGATCCAGCGCCTTGATGGCAATCTGTCCCGACGGGAAGAGAATGCCAATCCTGCACTGGATTTGCGGGCCAGGCTGGAAAGGGCGTTTTGACGCCAGCCAATTGCCCGTTGCGCCTCCACATGGCATAGACGTGGCGGAAATTCCGGGGGCGCGACTTGACCAAATTCACCGTCAACAACCAGCCGGTCGAATACCGGATGGATCCTGACACTCCGCTGCTCTGGGCGTTGCGCGACGCGTCCAACCTGACAGGAACGAAATACGGGTGTGGATCGGGCGATTGCGGGGCCTGCACGGTTGATATCGACGGGCGTGCCGTGCGGTCATGCCAGATCACGATCGCCGCAGCGGAAGGAACGATTGTCACCACCATCGAAGGACTGTCACGCGACCGCAGCCATCCGGTGCAGCAGGCATGGGCAGCAGAGAGCGTTCCGCAGTGCGGCTACTGCCAATCAGGCATGATCATGGCTGCCGCTGCCCTGCTCAAGACGAATCCGAACCCGACGAACGAAGATATCGATTCGGCCATCACGAACCTGTGCCGGTGCGGAACCTATCCGCGGATCCGGCGCGCAATCAGGAGAGCGGCGGCCATGGCGGCCGGGCGCGAGGTGATTGTGGCGGCGCCTCCGCCGGGAATCGCGCCAGATGATGCTGCCCGTGCTGTGCCTGCCCTGACCCCACCGGTGCGTTGACAGCTTTCAGTTTGCTTTCAGGGCCATTAAGCCTTGGCTCATATCAAGGGGCGCACAAGGGCAAACAAGCACGACGTCAGCGGTTCGTGCGAGGAGTATCTGACAATGCGTATGTTGACCGTCGCCTTGTTGCTGGCATCCGCAACAACCGTTCCAGCCTTTGCCCAATCTCGCGGCAGCGATTGGCGCGAAGCAGCCGAGCCTGGCCCCCGTCGAGAATGGCCACGGCACCAGAATTCTCAAAGCACTGACCAGCCCGCCTATCAGGGGCGCGTCCTTGAAAACAGGGAGCAGCGGCGCGCCGAGGTCGAGCCGGACCGGGCCCCACGCGGACGGTGGGGCGGCGGAGGGGTAACGCCGCCGGCCGCGCCGCCCGTTGCGCAAGCCATCCCGCCAGTCGGGTCGAACGGAAACCGAAACTGGCGCGGTGGCCGGGGCGATGTCCTGACGACCACTCCGCCCGTTTATGTGCCCCCGGCCGGAAACGATCGCCGCTGGGCGGAACGCGAGGAACGCCGCAATCGCGGGGATAACCGTCGTTGGGACAGGGGTGATGACCGAGGCTGGGACCGCGATCGTGGTGAACGTCATGCCGACGCTCAAAACGGCCGCTGGCATCGTGATGCGGATGGCCGCTGGGGTCGCCACAACGATCATGACTGGATTGACCGCGACTGGCGCTCCGGCCGAGATAACCGCAACTGGAACCGCAGCTGGCGGTCCGACCGGCGGTACGACTGGCAGCATTACCGCAACTTGTACCGCGATCGATACCGGGCGCCGCGCTATTACAATCCCTATGGCTATCGCCACGGGTATCAGCGATTCGGGATCGGAATCTATCTGGAGTCTCTCTATTTCGGCAGCCGCTACTGGCTGACCGATCCTTGGGACTACCGCCTGCCGCCAGCCCCCTTTGGATGCCGCTGGGTGCGGTATTATGACGATGTCCTGCTTGTCGACACGCGCACTGGCTATGTGGTCGACGTGATATATGACTTCTTCTGGTAGGGGATCATCCAGATGACAAAGGGCCCGGCGCCGCGCGGTGGACGGGCCCTTCGTTTTTCCGGCTTGCGCAGGGCGGCCGGCTGTTCCATCCCGGGCGCAACGGAGGAACCGATCATGCAACGCACAGCAATCACTCTGGCTGCCCTGGCTTCGTTCGTTGCGCCTGCCCGAGCCGAAACGCTTCTGATCCATGCCGGGCATGTGATCACGGAAGCCTCCAAGCCAGTGCGGGGCCCTTCGACGATTACAGTGACCGACGGGAAAATCACGGCCATTGCAGATGGCCTGGCGCGTGCAGAGCCCGGCACGCGGGTGATCGACCTTTCAGCGCGCACCGTGCTGCCAGGACTGATCGATTCCCATGTTCATCTGACAAGCGATCCGGATGGGGATTTTCGCGACGAAGCCGTTGATTCGACTGAATCGAGCATTGTGACCGGTGCGAAAAATGCGCGGATTACGGCTCTCGCCGGCTTTACAACGGTGCGTGATCTGGGATCCGCGCCGCTGGCAGGGCTTGCGCTGCGCGACGGGACGGCCAAGGGATTCATTCCGGGGCCGCGGATTGTATCGGCGGGTTCGGCAATCTCGATCATTGGCGGACATGCCGATGTTTCGGGTTTTCGGCCGGAAGTGAACGCGGCGCTGTCCGTGGGCAATACCTGCACTGGCGCTGTCCAGTGTGCCGAACGCGTCCGTGAAGCGTCCAAACGGGGCGCCGATGTGATCAAGATCACGGCAACGGGCGGAGTGCTTTCCCAACAGGGGCGAGGTCTTGGCAAGCATTTTACCGATGAAGAGATGATATCCGTCGTATCGACGGCGCATGGTCTTGGCCTGAAGGTTGCCGCACATGCGCATGGGGCCAGCGGCATCGAAGGTGCGGCGCGGGCTGGTGTCGATTCAATCGAGCACGGCACATTCGCAGACGCGGCTGGCCTGAAGGAAATGAAAGCGCACGGCAGCTGGTTTGTCCCGACCTTGATGGCTTATGCCGGAATTCGCGAACGGCTGGGCAAGAAGGTCTACACGCCGACGGTCGAAGCCAAGGTGCGCGAAACGTTGAGCCATGTGGGAGAGGCTCTGAAAGCAGCACGGGCCATGGGTGTGCGAGTGGCCTTTGGCACTGATGCAGGGGTTTTCGAGCATGGCCGCAATGCAGAAGAGTTCGCACAGCTCGTGACGTCCGGTGGCATGACTCCGGCACAGGCGCTGGCCAGCGCGACGACTGAAGCGGCAGAACTGCTTGGCCTGTCAGATCAGGTGGGGCGGATTGCGCCGGGCTATTCAGCGGATATTATTGCTGTCGATGGCGATCCGCTTGCGAATGTGCGGGTTCTTGAAAAGGTCCGATTTGTCATGGTGAGGGGGCGGGTGATCGAGTGAGCGCAACTTCGGCCAAGGCCAAGCTGGGCTCCGGCCGGCTGGCCCATATCAGCAAGAGCGTTCGCAAGAAGTTGCTCAAGCACGAGCGGGTGGAGGTGGTCTCGTCCGGGCTCCTTGACCTTTATGTCGTCCAGGGGTTCATGACGGAGCGCGAGTGTGCGGACCTTATCGACCTGATCGATGCGACAAGCCGACCATCGACACTGTACCAGGATACCGAGATCAAGGGATTTCGAACCAGTTACAGTGGTGATCTCGATCCGAATCATCCACTTGTGCAGATCATCGAGGGCCGAATCTGCACGCTGATGGGTCTGGACAAGAGGTGTGGAGAGACACTTCAGGGGCAGCGCTATGCCGTGGGCCAGCAGTTCAAGCCGCACCATGACTATTTTCACACCAACCAGTCCTACTGGCTGAAGGAAAAGCCTCGCGGCGGCCAGCGGAGCTGGACGGCCATGATCTATCTCAATGAGCCCGGTGGCGGCGGCGAAACCAACTTCCCAAACGCAGGCCTGTGCGTTTCACCGCGAACGGCCATGCTGGTGCTCTGGAACAATATGGACGAAATGGGGGCTCCAAACGAGCTGACGCTGCATGAAGGCTGCGCAGTGACGTCGGGCACAAAATATATTGTGACCAAATGGTTTCGTGAACATTTCTGGGGCTGAAGGGCGCGTACGATGTTTGTCGGTCATTACAGTGCTGCCCTGGCGGCTGCGACACACCCCAAGGCCCCGAACCTTGGCACTTTGTTCGTGGCTGCGCAGGCCATGGATCTGGGGTTCTTCACGTTTGTCCTGACCGGCGCCGAACATATGCGGCTGACGCCCGGGATCACGGCCATGAACAATTTGGACCTGTATGACATGCCGCTGACACACAGCCTTGTTGGTGCAAGTGTCCTGGCCCTGCTTTTCGGGCTTGTGACCGGACGCATAGTGCGAAACGCGGTTGCCGGCCTTTTGGCTGGAGCGGTGGTCGTATCCCACTGGTTCCTTGACCTGCTGGTTCACCAGCCGGACATGACCCTTGCCGGACTCCCACCCAAGCTGGGCTTCGGCCTGTGGAACCATCCCGGGATTGAAATGCCGATCGAGATTGGCCTGCTTCTGGGGTCCGCGTGGCTGTTTGCACGGGCACGGCAGCCCCGGACCGGGCGATTGACCATCCTTCTTGCGGTGCTGCTTGCGTTTCAGGCATTCAACTGGTTTGCACCCCAGCCGACTGAACTAGACGCCAGCCAGTCGATCCTTGGTCTCGTAGCGTATGGCCTGGCTGCACTGGTGGCCTGGTGGGCTGTTCGGGGCGACAGGCGCGTTCAGGCAACATAGGGGGCTAGGCGGAAGCGGCGCGGGCCGCTAAGGCCGCGCGCATGTCAGAAATTACGCCAGAAATTGTCGCCGAGCACGGCCTTTCCCCGGAAGAATATGAGCGTGTCCTGCATGCGATGGGGCGGACACCGAACCTGACCGAACTTGGCATCTTTTCGGTCATGTGGTCCGAGCACTGTTCATACAAGTCGTCGCGCATCCATCTGAAGAAGCTGCCGACGACTGGACCGCAAGTGATTTGCGGACCGGGAGAAAATGCCGGTGTTGTCGATATTGGCGACGGGCAGGCTGCGATCTTCAAGATGGAAAGCCACAATCACCCATCCTATATTGAGCCCTATCAAGGTGCCGCGACGGGCGTGGGCGGCATCCTGCGTGACGTCTTCACCATGGGTGCCCGGCCAATTGCAAACCTCAACGCGTTGCGTTTCGGGCGGCCCGATCATCCCAAGATGCGGCACCTGATCTCTGGCGTGGTGCGCGGGATTGGCGGCTATGGCAACTGTGTCGGGGTCCCGACCGTTGGCGGGGAAGTCAATTTCCATAGTGCCTATGATGGCAATATCCTGGTCAACGCCATGACCGTGGGGATCGCCGAAACGGACAAGATCTTCTATTCCGCGGCGAGCGGGCCCGGCAATTCGATCGTCTATGTCGGTTCCAAGACGGGCCGGGACGGCATCCATGGCGCGACCATGGCCAGCGCCGACTTTTCGGAAGACAGTGAGGAAAAACGGCCGACGGTGCAGGTGGGCGACCCCTTCACCGAAAAGCTCCTGATCGAGGCTTGCCTTGAGCTCATGGCGTCGGACGCGATCGTTGCCATTCAGGATATGGGTGCAGCAGGGCTTACGTCGTCCAGCGTTGAAATGGCGTCCAAGGGCGGCGTCGGCATTGAGCTGGACATGAACAAGGTTCCATGCCGCGAGGAAGGAATGACGCCCTATGAGATGATGCTCTCCGAATCGCAGGAACGCATGCTCATGGTCCTGAAGCCAGGTCGTGAGGACTTCGCGGAGGCCATCTTCCGCAAGTGGGAGCTCGACTTCGCCGTGATCGGGACGGTGACCGAAACCGGCCATATGGTGCTCACGTGGAATGGCGAAACCGTGGCCGACATTCCCCTGGCGCCGTTGGCGGATGACGCGCCGCTCTACGACCGCCCTCATGTCAGTCGTGAGGAATACAAGGCCTGGGCCAAGGTCAAACCTTTGGTTGATGTGCCGAACAGTGCGGATATCGGCCTTGACCTGCTCAAGCTGATGGCAAGCCCGGATATCGCTTCGCGCCGCTGGATCTGGGAGCAGTATGACAACAAGGTGGGCGGAGACACCGTCCAGCCTCCCGGCGGCGATGCCGCTGTCGTGCGCATCCATGGCACCAGCAAGGCGCTTGCCATGTCGACAGACTGCACGCCGCGCTACTGCTATGCCGATCCGTATGAGGGCGGCAAGCAGGCGGTGGCGGAATGCTATCGCAACCTCTCCGCTGTTGGCGCAACGCCGCTTGCGATCACGAACTGCCTGAACTTTGCCAACCCCCAGCGGCCTGAAATCATGGCGCAGATTGTGGGATGCCTTGAAGGGATGGCCGATGCTTGCAGGGCTCTCGATTTCCCGATCGTGAGCGGCAATGTTTCCCTCTACAACGAATCCAAGGCAACGGGCGGGGGCAGCGCGATCCTGCCGACGCCGGCAATTGGCGGGATCGGCCTTTTGGCAGACTGGTCCAAAGCGGTCGGGATCGGGTTTACTGGTGAAGGGCAGACAATCTGGCTCCTGGGCGGCCATGCCTCTGACGCCGGCCAATCCATTTGGCTGCGGGAGGTCTGCGGCCTGGAAGCAGGGGCGCCGCCTTCCGTTGATCTGGGCCACGAACGTGCCGTGGGGCAACAGGTCCGTCAGCTTGTGGCGGACGGACTCGCAACTGCGGTGCATGACATTTCGGATGGCGGCCTCATTGTCGCGATTGCCGAAATGGGGCTGGCCGGGCAGATGGGCGCGGAACTTGATCGGCTCGATACGGTACAGGCATTTGGCGAAGCGCAGGGCCGTTATCTGGTGACGACGGCACCCGGTGTGACGATTCCGGGGGCGATTGCCGTGGGGACGACTGGTGGCACAGCGATTGCCGGGATTCCCCTAGCGGACCTTCGCACAGCGCATGAGGGCTTTTTCCCCAAGCTGATGCAGTAACCCCCGCCGCTTCCCGCCGGCAGGCGCATTGTCGTCAAAACCGGGGATCAGGCCGCCGCAGCAAGGAAGTTGTACGGATCAATGCCATAGGACCGATAGGTGGTGTGGGCCACCCGGTAGAGGCTTGGTTGACCGATGTTCAGCCGCTTGCGCGCAGCATCAATGGGCTCAGCGAGAAGATCAATGATGGATTCATTGATCAGGTTTGCCGCAGCAGTACCGTTGCGCTGGCCCTCGCGAATGGCCCGGAGCACAGGTGCCCCGACCTTGACCTTGCGACTGAGCTCCAGCCCGCCAAGATAGGAAATGAACAGATTGCCCAGGTTGCGGTTCTGGCCATAGGTAAAGCCGAGCACGCACTGTTCGCCCAGTGCATCCCGGCCATAGCCCGTCAAGACGTGCAGCAGATCGTGCGTGTCCCTCAGCCGGTTGGCATACCATTCGATCTGGTCGTTGTAGGTTCGGCCGTTCCCGCGCATCTTTTCCGCTTCGGCCACCAGGCCGGCCGCAGAAAGACCTTCGCTTTCCATGAAGTCAACATAGGCCCGGCCCACCGTGCCGGCCGGCAGCCGCTTCAATGCCTCGTGGTCATCAAGAATCGAAGGGAGATAGGGCTCGCTGGCCATCAGCTTCTGCCCGCGCGGGCTTTCAATAAAAGCCTTGGCTTCGGGCAGGAAGCCCTTCCGCGGCAGGCATTCGAAAATGTGAAAGACCTGCTCTGTGTCTTCCTTGTCCTTCAGGAGCTTTCGGAAATGTGCAAGTGCCTTGAAGGGCCGGAAGCGCGGTTCGGGACGTGCGGGATCGCGAAAGACGGTCGGTTGCATTTTGAGACCTTAGCAATATTGACAACAATGTCAATAGCGGTCAGGCGCTTGCATTGCAGCCCCTCAACCTGCCAGAACGACTTGGGCAATGCGGTAGGAGGCATTCATGCGAACATTCAGTGCACAAATCGGGCTGGGCCTTGCCATACTGCTTTTTGCGGAGCCCGCAGTTTCGGCCACGCCGGAGGACATCGCCCGTGCAGCGCTGTCGCGCTCACCTGTGGTCGACGGGCATAACGATGTGCCCGAACAGGTGCGGGCCCGGTTCGGGAACGATTTTTCGAAGTTCGACTTTCAGGACATGTCGGCCACGGCTGCCCAGAAGAGTGGCAAGATGCACACGGATCTATCGCGTCTCAGAAAGGGCAAGGTGGGTGGGCAGTTCTGGTCCGTGTGGGTGTCGACCGACCAGAGCGAAACATCAGCCGTGCGTGAAGTGACGGAACAGATCGATGTCGTTGAGCGGCTGGTCGCGGCCTATCCAAAGGATTTGATGCTGGCCAAGAGCGCAGACGATATAGAGGCGGCATTTCGCCAGCGCAGGATAGCATCCCTCGTGGGCATGGAAGGCGGTCATTCGATTGGCTCGTCGCTGGGCGTCCTGCGCCAGATGTATCGAGCGGGCGCGCGCTACATGACGATTACCCATTCAAAGAACACGCCTTGGGCAGACAGTGCGACCGATACGCCCAGGAACGGCGGACTTGCTCCTTTCGGCGTGGCTGTCATCAAGGAAATGAACCGGCTGGGCATGCTCGTGGACATCAGCCATGTGTCCGAAGAGACCATGATGGACGTGCTCGACGTGGCGGCAGCCCCGGTCATCTTCAGTCACTCCGGCGCACGGGCGATAGACGGCCACCCGCGCAATGTGCCTGATACGGTCCTGGCTCGGCTGAAGGCGAATGGTGGCATTGTCATGCAGGTTCTGCTGCCTGACTATGTCAGCGAAGAGGTACGGCAGTGGGAAGCGGCCAAGGCCGCAGAGGAAGCCCGATCCAACGCCCTGTTCAAGGGCAATCCTGCGGGCGCCGCCGGAGCTGTGGCAGACTGGGTTGCCGCACATCCCAGGCCGCGTGCAACCATTGCCCAGGTGGCAGATCACATCGATCACATCCGTGAGGTTGCGGGAATCGACCATATCGGCCTTGGCGGAGACTATGACGGCATGGACAATGTCGTCGAAGGGCTGGAGGATGTGTCGACCTATCCCGCCCTGTTCGTTGAACTCGCACGGCGCGGATATGCGCAGCAGGATCTCGAGAAGATTGCGAGCCGCAATCTCATTCGCGTGCTGCGCACGGCCGAAGCCGTGGCCAAGGCAAAGTCGGGCGAAGCACCTTCCAATATGAGGTTCGGTTCATAGTCCAATCCCAACGGTTGGTCGCTCGTTGGGAATCGTTCGTCGCTCGGGCGGTTTCGCTTGATGCAGGGCGCGTTACAGCGGGACTTGATGATCGGGCGGGTTCGCATCGCGTTAGTCGCGGGGATTTTGGTAATGACGGCATGCGTTTCCTCGCAGGATGCGCCGGTGCCGAGTCCGGCGCCTGCGGCGCAGGCGATGCCTGCCCCGCGGCTCATCATTCCGCTGCCTGCCACGCCGCAGACTCCCTTCCCCGGCGCATTGTCCAGGGCCATTCGCAGCTTGTGGGCGGATTTTCCGGGAAAGACCGGAATTGCAATTGCGCGCCTGGATGGAAACTGGGTTGTTCACGAACGCGGCGACGAACTCATGCCGCAGCAAAGCGTGTCCAAATTGTGGGTGGCGATGGCCGTGATGGATGCCGTGGACCGGGGCCAACTCCGCCTCGATGACCGGGTCACGCTTACACGCGCGGACCTCACGGTGTTCAATCAGCCGATTGCGGCGTCCATCGGTCAGGGGAGCTTTACGACGACGATTGCCGATCTGCTCGACAGACAGATGCGTCGCAGTGACAATACCGCCAACGACTATCTGATGCGCAAGGTCGGCGGTCCCCAGGCCATTCGCAATTTCATAGCCGCCAAGGGCTTTGGCGCGATCCGGTTCGGACCGGGCGAAAAATACCTGCAGGCCAAGACGGCCGGGCTGACGTGGCGTCCCGAATTTGTCGACAACCAGGCGTTTCGCGATGCCCGGGCCAAGCTGGGCGATGCAGCAAGGACTGCAGCAATGGATGCCTATATTGCAGACCCGCCCGATGGAGCGTCGCCTATCGCCATTGCCCGTGCCCTGCTTCGCCTGAAAAGGGGGGACATACTTTCGCCGTCCTCCACCCGTTACCTGTTGAACCTGATGGCGACCTCGCTGACAGGCCCCCAACGGCTGCATGGTGGAGTCCCATCAAGCTGGCGTTTTGCGCACAAGACCGGGACAGGACAGGAGCTGAAAGGTCGGCAGGCCGGTTTCAACGATGTGGCGCTTCTCACCGCTCCTGATGGGACAACATATGCCGTTGTCGTGATGATTGCGGACACGCGGACGCCGCTCGCGAAGCGCTTTGAATTGATGCAAGGCATCAGCGCCACTGTCGTCGCCTTTCATGAGCAGCAATAGGCTTTTGCTCCAGCGCGGCTAACGCGCTAGACCCTGCGTCAATGTCCCAGAACCATCTCTACCTGATTGACGGCTCAGGCTATATTTTCCGTGCCTATCATCGCCTGCCGCCGTTGACGAATATCCACGACGAGCCGGTTGGCGCCGTCTATGGCTACACCACGATGCTCTGGAAGCTCGCGGACGCGCTGCACAAGGCGGACGGGCCGACTCATATGGCGGTTGTGCTCGATGCCTCGGGAAAATCGTTCCGCAATGATCTCTATCCGCACTACAAGGCGCACCGCCCGCCCGCCCCGGAGGATCTTGTGCCGCAGTTTCCGATGATCCGGGATGCGACGAGAGCCTTTTCGCTGCCCTGCATTGAAGTTCCCGGTCTGGAAGCGGATGACCTGATTGCATCCTATGCCCATGCGGCGCTGGCGCAGGGTTGGGCCGTGACGATCGTGTCCACGGACAAGGATCTGATGCAGCTGATCCAGCCGGGCGTCGACATGCTGGATCCGATGAAGAGCGAACGGCTGGGGCCGCAGGCTGTCATCGAAAAGTTCGGCGTAGGTCCCGAACGGCTTGGCGAAGTGCTTGGGCTGATGGGTGATTCGGCGGACAATGTTCCCGGCGTTCCCGGAATCGGGCCAAAGACGGCAGCAAAACTTGTTCAGGAGTTTGGGACTGTTGATGCGGTGCTGGCTGCCGCCCCGGACATGAAGCCGTCCAAGATGCGAGACAATCTGATCGCGTTTGCCGAACAGGCCAGGCTTTCCCGCATTCTGGTCGAACTCAAACGCGATGCCCCACTGCCTGAGCCGCTCGATGACTTCCTGCTGAAGGAAGTCCCGGAACCGCCATTGCGCGCGTTTCTCGAACATCACGGCTTTGCGTCGCTGCTGAAGCGGCTGGGTGGTGATGGACCGAACCGGCCCGATCATCAGACGATGAAGCTCATCAAGTCAGAGGCACGGGTCGCCCCCCAATCGCCGGCCCCGGGCCCGATGCCGTTCGACCGCGGCAGCTATGCCTGCGTTCAGACCGTCGAGGCGCTCGAAAGCTGGATCGAAGAGGCAAGGCGCGCCGGGGTGATCGCCGTCGATACGGAAACGGACGCGCTCGATTCCATGCGGGCCGGACTTGTGGGCGTGAGCGTCGCGGTGGCACCCAACCGGGCATGCTATATCCCTCTGGGTCATGGCGGGACGGATCTTCTGTCAGAAACCCCGCAGCAGATCCCTTTCGACACTGCCGTCGGCCTGATCAAGCCGCTGCTGGAGGATCCGTCGGTTCTGAAGGTTGGCCACAACATCAAATATGACATGAATGTCCTGGCCCGGTATGGGATTGCCGTTGGTCCCATTGATGACACGATGGTGATGAGCTTCGATCTTGATGCCGGCCGCCATAACCACGGGATGGACGAACTTGCGCTCGAGCATCTTGGACATAGTTGCATTTCCTTCAAGGATGTCTGTGGGTCGGGCAAGAGTCAGCTGACATTCAATCAGGTGCCGTTGAAGGAAGCGACCCGCTATGCCGCAGAGGACGCCGATGTCACGCTGCGCTTCTGGCACTGGATGAGGCCGCGTCTGTCTGCCGAACGGGTCACGCGGGTCTATGAACGGGTTGATCGTCCCCTGATCCCGGTTCTGGCCGCGATGGAACGGGAAGGTATCAAGGTCGACCGCGATGAACTGGCGCGCATGTCGAAAGAATTTGCTGACGGCATTGCTGGACTGGAAACGGAAATTCATGCGTTGGCGGGTCAGCCCTTCACCGTCGGCAGTCCGAAGCAGCTGGGTGACATCCTGTTCGGCAAGATGGGCCTGAAGGGTGGTCGAAAAGGGAAGTCGGGTGATTATTCGACCGACGTCACCGTTCTGGAAAAGCTGGCATCGGACGGAGTCGTGATCGCCGGAAAGGTGCTGGAATGGCGCCAGCTTGCGAAACTGAAGTCCACCTACACGGACTCTCTCCAGGAGCAGGTCAACCCGAAGACCGGGCGCGTGCACACCAGTTATTCGATCACTGGCGCCCAGACCGGGCGGCTGTCATCGAACGACCCCAATCTCCAGAACATTCCGGTGCGGACCGAAATCGGCCGGCGCATTCGCGAAGCGTTTGTGGCAGAACCGGGCAATGTCTTGCTTTCTGCTGACTACAGCCAGATCGAGCTCCGCCTGGCTGCTCATATGGCTGACGTTCCGGCGCTCAAGGAAGCCTTTGCGAAGGGGCAGGACATTCATGCACTGACAGCGATGGAGCTGTTCGGCGAAGTGAACAGGGACACGCGGGGGCGGGCCAAGACGATCAACTTCTCGCTGCTCTACGGCATTTCGCGCTGGGGCCTTGCCGGACGGCTCGGCATTTCGGCGGATGAGGCGCAGGCGATGATTGACCGGTATTTCGAGCGGTTTCCCGGCATCAACCAATATATCAGCCAGACGCTCCAGAAGGCGCGAGAGACAGGATATACCGAGACCCTTTTCGGGCGGAAGACCCACTTTACCCGGATCACCTCATCCAACCAGACCGAACGGGCCGGGTCGGAACGCGCTGCCATCAATGCCCCGATCCAGGGAACGAGCGCTGACATCATCAAGCGTGCCATGGCGCGCATGCTCCCGTCGCTTGCTGATGCAGGGCTGCACCAGGTGAAGATGCTGCTCCAGGTCCATGATGAACTGGTCTTCGAATTGCCTGAGGGAGATGTCGCCGCTGCCAGTCCGATCATCGAACGGGTGATGGCAGAGGCCGCAGAACCGCTCGTCCGGCTCGATGTGCCGCTTGGTGTGGAAATCGGTTCAGGCAAGAGCTGGGGCGCCGCGCATTGACAGGCGAAGGGGGCAGGGGATCCGATGACATCGAAGCCCTTGCGAAGGGCGGGAGAACCAATGTCGCCGGATTTTTTGTCCGCCTGATTGCACGCATTCCCTTTCTCTTCGTCGCCGGGCAATGGTATGGCGCCGAAGCGCTTGGCCGGCTGGCCTATGCTGTTCTTGTCCTCGAATTTGCTGCCCAGCTTGCGACACTTGGGCTGAAAAGGGGGCTTGCCCTCCATCTGTCCGGCAACGGCAAGCATAACGGCGCCTGGGATGCGTTGGCACTGGTTGCCATGTGCGGGTTCGGACTGGCGATTGCACTCATGCTCGTTCCCCGAGTGATGTTTCCCAACAGTGACATCAACGGATTTGAAACGCTACTGCCCCTTGTGGTCCCGGCCCTCGCCTTGACGGACATCATGCTGGCTGCACTGGCGTATCGCTATGATGTCGCAGCGACGGTCCGGGCCAAGGCCATAGTCGAGCCCTGGACGATCAGCCTGGCCGCTTTTGCCTTGAGCTGGTATTCGCTACGCGACGGCCTGCTGATTTCCTATGCGCTGTCGATGGGCGCTGCCTTTCTGGCCACTGCCCTTCCCTTTTATCGCGCTTATGGACGCCCGACCAGCTGGGCGCAGTCCTTTCATGGGCTGTACCGGCTTGCAAGGCGCAACCTGCCGCTGGCGGCTGCAGACAGCATTGAATGGGGGTCCCGCAGGCTCGACCTTGCCATACTGGGCCTGTTCGTATCGCCTGCGACAGTGGGGATCTATTATGTGGCGCAACAGGTTGCGAGCCTGCCACAAAAACTGAAGACCAGTTTCGACCCAATTCTCGGGCCTGTCATTACCCGCAAGCTTGAAACCGGCGATACGGCCGCGGTTGCGCGCCAGGTCAGTCAGGTCGGGTTCTGGATCATTGCAGCACAAGCGGGCATTGCCCTTGCGCTCGGCATACCCGGTGAAGGGCTGATGGGGCTGTTTGGACCGAAAGGAGCGTTCGTCGGCGGCAATGGGGCACTGGCCTTCCTGCTTCTTGCAGAAGTCGCTGCCGCGACCGCCGTCGTGAGCGAAGCAGCGCTCGTGTACATCGCCCGTCACCGGAATTTCCTCATTTCCGCCGCCATGATTGCCTTTCAGGCGGTCCTGACGTTCCTTTTCCTGTTCGTAGCCCGACGACAGGGCTTCCCGGAACTGTTCCAGGCTGCAATGCCGGCTGCTGCCCTGGCGATTTCGCTCGGGTTTGCATCGCTCGTCAAATCCAACCTGGCGGCTCAGTTGCTTGGTGCACCTGTTTCAGTCTGGCGCTGGCCACTGCTTTGGGCGGCGTCTGCCGCCATTGTCACGGGATCGATTGCCATCCGGCTGCCGGAATGGGCTGAACTGGCCTTTGGCATTCCCGCCATTCTCGCGGCCTATGGCGTCGTGATCTGGCGTTGGGGCTTTGCCGAGGAGGACCGGACCCTGTTTCGAAAGACAGATCGCTGATGCCCGGCCGGCCCGAGCCGCAAACGTTCCGGCGTTCCTAACCCTTGGGTGGGCAGAAGGGCTGCACAACTGCGGAAAAGGCAGGAAGAGCCTCCGCCGTGGCACAATGGCCGTCAAGGTCAGGCAGGTGAAGCTTTCCATACAGGTCTGGATAGGCTTCGCGAATGAACCGCGTCACGCAGACCGCAGCAATATCGTCATGGCCGGGTAACTCGCCATGCCACCAGCCACTTTCGCGTTCTGAACAAGCGCGGTCGATTGCGGTCAATGCGGCGCAGATCTGTTCTTCGCACCGTGCGGCAAATTCGGGTGAAAGATCTTGCGAAAACAGCTTGGCATAAAAGTAGGACACGGCCTTGTCGGCAGCACCCGTCATCATGGCAATCCGGCGCAGGGCAGCGCGCCTGGGCGCGCCCTTGGGCGGCAGGAGCGCGCGTTCCGGGCCGGCGCATTCATCAAGATGATCAAGGATGGCGCTGCTTTCGATCAGGACTTCCCCATCGTCGAGAATCAGGGCTGGCACCCGTTTGAGCGGATTATGTGCCGCAACAAGATGACCGTCGCCAAAGGTCGACCAAGGGACATGGTCATACGCCATGTCATAGATGTGCAGCGCGACGGCGACACGGCGGACAAATGGAGAGTCATATTGTCCAATCAGCTTCACGGTGCGTGATCCCCTTTCGATGCTAGTGTCTGAAGTGCCTCATGCCGGTGAAAACCATGGCAAGCCCGGCTTCGTCTGCGGCCTTGATCACTTCGTCATCACGGATCGAACCGCCGGGCTGGATCACAGCCGTCGCTCCAGCCTCGACCGCTGCCAGCAATCCGTCTGCAAACGGGAAAAAGGCGTCTGAGGCGACCGCAGAACCAATCGTGCGGGGCTCTGCCCAGCCCGCCTTGTCTGCGGCATCCCGTGCCTTCCACGCCGCAATCCTGGCGGATTCAAGTCTGTTCATCTGGCCCGCACCGATGCCGGCCGTACTTCCGCCCTTCGCATAGACAATCGCGTTTGACTTCACATGCTTTGCGACGGTCCAGGCAAAAAGGCAGTCGTCCAGTTCCTGCGGTGTTGGCGCCCGCTTTGTGACGGTCTTCAATATGTCCCTTGTGATCCGCCCATTGTCGCGGGACTGAACCAGGAAACCGCCCGCAATTGTCTTGATGCTCAACCCACCCCGTGCCGGGTCCGGCAGTTCGCCGGTCAGGAGAAGCCGGAGGTTCTTCTTTCGAGCGAAAATCGCCCGTGCAGCATCGCTGGCATCAGGCGCGGCCACGACTTCCGTGAAAATATCGGCCATGGCTTCGGCCGTGTCTGCATCAAGGGCACGGTTGACTGCAATAATCCCGCCAAAGGCCGAAACGGGATCGCAGGCCAGCGCTGCCTTGTATGCATCGAGCAACGTCTCCGCAGTCGCAACGCCACACGGATTTGCGTGCTTCACGATGACGACCGTCGGTGGCGCATCCCGGAACTCGCTCACCAGTTCAAGGGCAGCATCGGCATCATTGTAGTTGTTGTACGACAGCTCCTTGCCCTGCAGTTGTTCGGCCTGCGCGATCCCCCGGGCATGCGGCCCCGCAGGAATATACAAAGCGGCCGACTGATGCGGATTCTCGCCGTAACGCAGCTCCTCGCGTTTGTGACCGGTTAGAGCAAGGACGTCAGGGAATGTCTGCTGCTGGTCGGCAAACGCGAACCACTGGCTGATCATGGCATCATAGGTTGCTGTGGCGGCATAGGCCTTGGCTGCAAGCCGTCGGCGAAAATCATAATCCGTTGCGCCCTGCCTGGAGTCCATGGCCAGGATCAACTCGGGATAGTCGGCCGGATCCGTAACGATTGCGACGCTCGCGTGATTCTTCGCCGCCGAACGGACCATCGACGGCCCGCCAATGTCGATATTCTCGATGATCTCGTCACGGCTTGCGCCCTTGGCCACGGTTTGTGCGAAGGGGTAGAGATTGACGACGACGAGGTCGATCGCGCCAATGCCGTGCGCGTCCATCGCGGCGACATGTTCGGGATTGTCGCGCACCGCAAGCAGCCCGCCGTGAACTTTGGGGTGCAGGGTTTTCACACGGCCATCCATCATTTCGGGAAAGCCGGTCAGTTCGGAAATGTCCATGACGGCCAAGCCGGCATCCCGAAGGGCCTTTGCCGTGCCCCCTGTTGAAACAAGTTCCACACCGTGCCGCGCCAGGGCAGCGCCAAGCTCTCCAAGGCCCGACTTGTCAGAAACACTGAGCAGCGCCCGCCTGATCCTTACGTCCGTCATTTCATCTCCAAAAACTAGCCTGCCCGCCGCAGCATCCAGCCTACACTGGCGCCACCGGGCGATGCCTCGCCGCTCACGACCAGCTGTACGGTATTGTGCGGCCGCGCCGCGCCATCGACCCACAAGCTTTCCTCAATCGAAAGGGTTCCGCCCCGGCAGCGGAATTGCCACAATGCGCCCCGTTCAATCCGGAGCAGGGCGCCCATCCCGTCAGCTGTCGGTGTTGCCTCGGTGCCCGGAGCAAGGTGAAACCGGATGGCAAACGCCGAAGTCATCGGTTTCTGCTTGGCCCTGGCAGGCAGGAGCACGTCATCGCCGCGCAGTTCGCGGCCATCGCCGGACAGGAGCAAGGTCCGTTTGTGGATAAGGCCATAGCGCCGGACATAACCATCATGGCTGGCCTCGATGCGGCTGCTCCCTTCGCTTTCCTGACGCTCAAGGGCAATTTCCGAAACGCCACGGCCAAGAGTGCCATCCGAATGAATGGCGGTCGAATTGCTGTCAGCAAGAATCAGGGTCGAATGCGCGGCGGTTGTCCTGAGGCCGTTGGCAAGCCCGGCTGAAACAAAGGCGCCGCCGGCGTTGGCCCCGCCACAATTGACGATCAGCCTGTTCGGGCCGTCCGACAGTTCGAAGGCCAGTGTGGACGCGCATCCGCCGCGCGCAACGCGTCTGTCTGGCGGCGGTGCGGCATCCATAACGACGACGGTCTGGCCCGCCGCTGCACGTTGATAACCCCAGTCACGTGCCTGCCTCTGCGGCCGGGTCCGCACGCCGCTGGCAGCTATGATCGCCTCAACGGTGGAAGCCTCAAGCGGGAGGCAACCCTGCCAACTCGACAGGCCGCCATCGCCAAGCGTTACACCGAGCAGGGAAGGCACGGACCGGTTCAGGGCGCTGGCCAGAAAGGCAGGCACCTCAATCCGGCGAGCGTCATAGACTCTCGACAGCATTGCAAGCAGCATGACGGCCTCAAGTTGCCCGCCCGGTGTCCGGCACACCAAGCCGCCGTCTGGTGAAAAACCGGTGTTGAGCGCGCGGGCAAGGCCAGTTTCGCCAAAGTTTCGCCGCGGACCTCCGCCAGTAATGAGCAGGCCCGCTGCAACCACTCCCGCCCAGGCCGCGATGCGTTGCAGCCCGACAGGAGCCCGATCAGCGGACCGGTCAAGATGGCGTGCACCTCTGGCGAGGCCGTTGAGCACCGCGGAGCGATAGACAAGGTCCGTGCTCGACAGGATGAGCGGCGCATGTGTCGCCCAGTACAGGATGCGCCAGCCCCAGAGGTCCGGGCGCCAGGCTGGTTCGCTGACCTTGTCCGCATGGCTGCCGAGCCATCTGCGCGTGAGCATTTCCGCAACAGGTGCGACTTGCGCGCGCGTCCCTGCAGCAGCAAGATCGCGAAGCCACTGGAAACGCTGAAGATAAGTCGCGAAGCCGGGTGAAATCGCTTCGCTTGCGAAGTCGATCTGGCCACAGGCGACCTGCTCACCCCGCCAGCCGACTGAACCGCGCAGAATGGAAAGCCCCGCGGCCGGGTCCCCCGCAACAGGATCGTCCGGCACCGCCAGCAATTTGAGCGGATAGCGCCCCTTGAGGCGCAGGGCGTGTAACGGTGTGCGCCAGGTAAGACGGTAAAAATGGCTGCTCAGCCATTCGGCAAGGGATTCCCCCCCATTGCTTTGCGCACGCACCAGCCGCTTGCCGACCGGAATCTCTTCATGTTCGTCGGGAGCCATTGACCTGCTGGCCATTCAGCCGCGCAGCGCGGTGATATTGGCGGCGTAACAGCCGGGACCACCCTTGAATGTTGCCGTTCCGGCCACAAGCACATCTGCGCCGGCTGCAATGATCCTTGGCGCGGTTGTCCGGTCAACTCCGCCATCGACTTCAAGCCGGATGTCCTTGCCAAGTTTGTCAATCGATTTGCGGATGGCTTCGACCTTGCGAAGCTGGCTTTCGATAAAGCTTTGGCCACCGAATCCGGGATTGACGCTCATGACCAGGACCAGGTCCACCTCTTCAAGGACATAATCGAGCATCTTTGCCGGTGTCGACGGATTGAGCGACACGCCTGCCTTGATGCCGAGTGCCTTGATCCGTTGCAGGGTGCGATGCAGATGGGATCCGGCTTCCTGATGCACGGTGATGATATCGGACCCGGCCTCTGCAAAAGCATCGAGCATGAAGTCCACCGGCGAGATCATGAGATGGACGTCCATCACCTTTTGGGTGTGCGGCCGAAGTGCTTTGACCACCATGGGCCCAATCGTGATGTTGGGCACGAAATGGCCATCCATCACATCGACGTGAATCCAATCCGCGCCGGCCTCATCAACAGCGCGCACTTCCTCTCCCAGACGCGCAAAATCAGCGGAGAGGATCGAGGGGGCAATGAGGATGGGGTTCGCCATATATCCCGTCGCTCTAGCCAGCGAATCACCTTGCGGCAAGGCGCGTTCAGGGGCGAATGAATCGGGCAACAAAAAAACCGTCGGCATGGTTAACGGGCAACACCCGGACATAGCCAGACGGATCAGGAGAAATGCCCGCGCCCAGTTCCTCGGCTGCGACCGGGGAAAGGCGCAGGCCAGCGCGTTCGGCTGCTTCCACCTGGCTTTCTCCTTCCTCGCGTTCGAGCGAACAGGTTGCGTAGATCAGTATCCCGCCCGGTTGCAGCCAGGTTGCGGCACGCGCAATCATCTCGGCTTGCAGCTTGGCCAGTTCCGCAATGTCTGACGCTCTCACTCGGTAAAGGACATCCGGGTGCCTTGTGAAAATTCCGGTAGCGGAACAGGGGGCATCGAGCAGGATCGCCGGTACCGGTTCGGGCGGTTCCCAGCGCATCAGGTCTGCCGTTACAAGCCGCGCTGTCAGTCCCGTTCGGGCAAGATTGTCTTCAAGCCTGACAAGGCGTGCGCGATCCTGGTCCAGCGCTGTCACTGCCCATCCGGCGGATGCCAGTTGCATTGTCTTGCCACCCGGCGCGGCGCACAGGTCCAGCACCGCACGCCCGTTGCCTTGTCCCAAAAGCCGGGCCGGCAGCGAAGCCGCGATGTTCTGTACCCACCAGGCCCCATCGGCATAGCCGGGCAGGCCGGCAATGGCCGGTCCACGGGCAATGCGGACATGGCCGGGCATCAGGCTTTCACCTTCCAGCAATTCAACCCATCGTCCGGTCTCGCGGGCATCGCGCAGTGTCAGGTCGATCACAGGGGATGCAACCATTGCGGCGCTGGCGGCTGCCACGAGCGAGTCATCCCAGCGCAGTCGCACAGGATCTGGAAGCGTCGGGAGGGCCGGCAAGCCCACCTTGCGCCGCAACAGGGTGCCCAGCACCCCATGGACAAGGCGGCGCGGTCCCCCATCGACCAGCGGCAGTGCTGTCGCGACCGCTGCGTGTTCCGGCGTTCCCATGACAAGGACCTGGGCGAGGGCCAGCCGCAGGACCATTCTGGCCTTGGAATCATGCGGCAACAGCTGGCGCGTGGCACTGTCGATCAGCGCATCAAGGTCCGGAATCCGGCGCAGTGTTTCGCTCGCAATGGCACGCGCCAGGGCTTTGTCTTCCGCTTTTGCCAGACCGCGCGTCGCATTGCCGAGGGCCGATTCCAGCGGCAATCCCCGGCGCAGCACGGCATCGAGCAGGTTCAGCGCGGCGCGACGGGGGGCAAGGCCTGCAATCTGGGTCATCGCAGCCGCCCTAGCGGCCAATTGGACACTTGTCGAAGGGTTGAGGATGGAGGATAGACGCACCATGTCCGGCAAACGTCCTCCACACGTCAAGGCTCCCGCCTATCTGTCGAAAAGCCCCCCGGTTCCTGAACCGCAGGCCGTGCCCCGTGCCGCAGAACCGGATCCCGATCGCCTCGACCCGGTGCGGTATGGAGACTGGGAACTGAAAGGGATCGCCGTCGATTTCTAGCTGAAACCGGCTGTTAAGGCCTTGGTGATAGGGCCATTCGCCTCACGAGGGGGCGATTTGGATGAAGACCGAGGTTTCCAATTTTGCGGCACAGCTGATCACTGCGGGCACGGTCAGCGATGCAGACGTGCTGGCTTTGAGGGCGCTCGTCTGGGCTGGCGATAGCGTCGGCTTCGATACGCTTGATGCCTTGTTTCTGATCAACGATCGTTGTGTGCCGTCGTCCAGAGCCTGGATCGACCTTTTCATTGAAGTCATCGGGGACGTGCTTTTGCATCAGACTCCTCCAGCCGGTTTTCTTGATGAGCATGGCGCAAACTGGCTCAAGTCGCGGATTGATCGCGCTGGCACTATCGCCAGCATCGGAGAGCTTGAGCTGTTGGTGGCACTGCTCGAACATGCGGAAAATGCGCCCCTTTCCTTGAAGCCTTATGTGCTCCGTCAGATCGAGGCGACGATCATTAGTGGCATTGGCCCGACCCGAGCTCCTGGCGAGGTCCGCCCGAATTGTGTCGACGACGCCGAAGTGCAGCTGCTTCGGCGCCTCATCTTTGCCAGTGGTGGGGAAGATGCCGCGATTGTCGGCATTCAGGAGGCGGACATGCTGTTCCGCATCAAGGATGCCACACTCCATGGAGAGAATGCGCCCGGCTGGATGACGCTGTTTGTCCAAGGCGTTGGCAATCACCTGCTGGCGCACAGTGATTATCGCGCGCTTTCGCGGGAGGATGCTCTGCGGCTCAATGCAGCGATGGACGCGAACACCCCCAGCATTGCACGGTTCTTCGGTCGCATGCTGCCCGCGGAAATGTTTGGGCGCGGCACCATCGTTGACGCGTTCAAGTCGGTCTTTCCCGAAGAGCACGATCTTCTTTCCGGGCTCGCATCCGTAAACCCACGCGCCGAGCTGACGGCAGCCGAAGCCGCCTGGCTCAAGAAGCACATCGCGGCAGACAGTGTCACGGATCTCTATGAGAAGGCACTCATGACGTTCCTGGTGGATGAGGTTGCACAGCTTCCGTCGGTACTCTCGATGCCGAGCCGCCGCCGGGCCTGACGTCCCGTCAGAAGCTGATGCTGAGCCCCAGCGAACCGGACGTCGATTCAGCCCCCACAAAACCAATCGTGCGGATGACGGACAGGTCCATCCGGACCGGTCGGGACAGGGCAAGGCTGGCTGTTGCGCCATATTCTGCCCAGCTGTCGCGCAGTCCAGGCTGATCGAGGGCGCCAAGCAGCCTGGCGGCCGCAATTGGCGATGTTCCCCGACTATAGGCTGTCGTGTCGGAGCTGGAGACAAAGGCCGCATAGAGGCCGATGCTGTGCCGATCCTCGGTGCCGAAAAGCCTTTGCGCCGATGCGCCGGCCGTGACTGTCACGCCAGTCTGCTTTTCCTTTTGCGTCACCAGCCCCCTGACAGGCAACAAAATGGCCCGTGCGGTATCAACACGGCTATAATCCAGCGATACGAACGGAGACACGATGGCATGCTGTGCCAGGGTGAGGTCATAGGTCAGAGAGCCGCCGACAGAGTTGGTCTTGCCGTTGCTGGTGATCTCGATCGACTGGCCGTTCTGTCGGCGAAAGGCCTCGGCGCCAAAGCTTCTCCAGCCGAGCGACACATATCCGTCCAGGCTGGCTGCGCCAAAGCTTGTCCCGGCGGATAGGGTAATCAGATCGGTCTTCGCCGGCACATTCGTGATGAGCCCCCGTCCGCTGCGTGACTGGATGTGGGTCGCCGAAAGACGGACATAGCCATCCCCCACATCCCGTGAGAGGCTGACCCCGATGAATGGCTGATCGCCTCTGTTGTCGAGGGCGGCTGTGCCGCCCGTTATGGCAGCGGACCAAAGGGTATCGTCCCCTGCTGAGCCTGCGCGCGCCGGCTGCGTGCAGGCCAGGCTGATCAATATGGCCGCGACGGCAAATTTCATGGCAATCCCCAATTCGAGCGTTTGACCGCGGTTTAACGGCCGAGCTGAAAATTTCCTTCGCCGGGCCCGAAGGATTTAATGGTTTCGTGCGTTTTAATCGGTAGTTCGAGACCGTGACTGATGTGCTGATGAGCCTTGTGACGCCGCAAGCCGCGGATGATGACGTGCTGATGGCCCGCGTCGCTGCGCGCGATGCGGAGGCTTTTCGCGCGCTGATTGATGCGCATGCGGGCAAGGCTCACCGGATTGGCTGGCGGATGCTTGGCGATGTAGTCGAGGCCGAAGATGTGGCACAGGAAGCAATGCTGAAATTGTGGGAACAGGCGGATAGATGGCAGGCGGGCGGCGCAGGCGTTGGCGCCTGGCTGAACCGCGTGGCCACGAACCTTTGCCTGGACAGGCTTCGTCGCAGGCGCTTTGCGAGCGACGAAGAGGTCCCCGAACGTGTCGATGAAGCGCCGCTGGCAGATGCGGCCATGGATGAGGAATGGATGCGCAATCGGGCGATGCTGGCCGTTCAGGCCCTTCCCGACCGCCAGCGTGCCGCGATCGTCCTGACGTATTATGAAGACTGTTCCAATCTTGCCGCTGCCGAGATTCTCGACCTCAACATCAAGGCGTTTGAGTCTCTGCTGCTGCGGGCGCGCCAGGCACTGAAAGCGGGACTGGCAGATGTGCGCGTGGCGCGTCAGGGAGGTGTGGCGTGAGCGATCCGAAGCGCGATCCAGCTCTCAGGGAGTTGCTTGACGGGCTCACGGTTCCGGCCCTTTCGCCGGACTTCGCTGATCGCGTCGTTGCGGCAGCCACGCGTCAGGCAAAGCCCCTGCCGCCGCCTGTTCCCTCCCGGAACGGCCGCCGCGCGCGCTGGATCCGCGGGCATCGGGTGGTGATCGGTGTTGTTGCACTTGGCCTTATGAGTGCGGGGGCAGCGGCGACGGCCATTTTCGGGGATGTTGCCCAGACAATACCGGTCATTGGCCCATTGATCGCGCGGGTTGTCCCGGCCCGGGCCGAACTGGAAACCAGGCGTGCAGCAAAGGTCAGCCCCAAGGCTCCGGAAGGCGCAGCAGCTGTTGCAGAGGATATTCCGCCGCCAGCACCCGAGGCGATGCCCCTGCCAGAGTCTGCAACTCTTCGGCGAGAGATGCGCCGCGAGTTCGTTGCCCGGCGGATTGTTCAACGACTCGAGCAACGGGCCGAACGGCGCGAAGCTCTCGGCCTGCCCCCGCGTCCGGTCCGACCTGCCGAAGCCCGCGCTGTCCTGAGACGACTTCCGCCGGAGGAACGTGCTGCCCTTGTCGAGCGCGTGCGCCAGATCCGTCAGGAACGCCGTGCATCCGTTATGGAAGCGGCCGCGCCTGCCGGTCCGCCGCCGGTGGCGGACGCCGCACAAGCCCCAATGACTCCGGACGCGACGCCCGCGCCAACGCCGCCGGCGGAGGGAGAGACAGCAACCGTAACGGAGCAGACAGCTCCCGAAGCGACGCCCCAGAGAATCGAGCAGCTGCGCCGCTTGCGCGCGTTTCGCGAACTTCAGCAGCGTCGACGTGAAGCGCGTCGTCAAAGGCTTCAACAGTAAGCGAAGGGTTTTCCAGCCTCGTGCGTTGAACTGGGGTGAGCGGGTCGGCTCCATCAACTGCTACTGGAGAATGACATGAAAAAGTTCCTTCTTGTACCAGCGCTTGTTGCGGTGCTGAGCGGCCCCTCGTTTGCCGAGCCTGTGACGAAGACCATCACGATTGATCGCCCCAATTTTGACGGGACGCGCACAACGGTGCGTGACAAGGACGCAGGCACCCTCTCGCGAGACACTCAGGTCACGCGGGCAAGTGATGGAGCAACGGCGTCGCGCAGCTATGACCGGACCCGAACAGAAGACGGTTTCACCGCCTCTGGGTCGGCAACGGGCTTCGACGGCCGGACCCGCAGTTTTGAACGCACACACACACGGACGGACACCGGATCCGTCGGCAGCGGGGAATACACAACCCGCAGCGGGGAGACCTACACTACGTCTTCGAGCAGAAGCCGGACCGACACCGGCTTTGTGGCCAACCAGAACATCAAGGACAGCACGGGAACAACAGTCTTCAATCGTGACGTCACGGCTTCGCGTGCCAACGGGCAGATTTCGCGTTCAGTCAACGTGACGCGTGCAGAAGGCTTCCACCCGCCTCGTCGCCCCGAACGGCCGCAAGGGACGCTTCGGCACCGCGGCAACTAGCGCGTTTCGCCAAACCGGCCCGGTGAGCGACCCCGAACCGGGCCGGCACCATTGCCAGCCATTGGCAATGACCCTTCGGACGCATGGCCGCTACTGCGCGCCATGCGTCCGAACTTTGTCGGGAAGATCCGCCTTCTTGCAAGGGTTTGCAGCAAGTCCGGAAACTCGGTGATGTGTCGAATATGTGTGGTACGATTTTTGCCGATTGTTAACCATTTCAACGACATTCTCTAACCAGAAAAAGACGGAGGGACGGCGAAATGTTGACCAGGCTTTTGCTCGTTTTCATGATCTTTGCGTTCCAGGTGCCGGCGGCTGCGGAACAGGGTGGCCGGCGCGTTGCGCTGGTCATAGCCAATGGCAACTATGCCAATGCGACTCGGCTGGAAAATCCGCCAAATGATGCGCGCCTGATTGCAGAGTCGTTACGAAGGACAGGCTTTTCCGTTGTCGATGTGAGGGCGGACCAGAACCTTCTGGCCTTTCAGCAATCGTTGCGGGATTTTCGGGCAAAGGCTGACGGAGCGGATGTGGCCCTGATCTACTATGCAGGGCACGGCATCGAAGGTCAGGGCAAGAACTGGCTGATCCCGACAGATGCAAAGCTTGCCGCCGATCGTGATCTGGCCTTTGAGGCAATCGACCTTGATCTTTTGATGCAGACCATTGGGGGCGCCAAGATGCGGGTCGCGATCCTTGATGCATGCCGGAACAACCCGTTTGGGCAGAACTGGCGAGGAGGGACGCGGGCGGTGTCCAGAGGTCTGGCCGGGATCGAGGTAGACGATGTCCTCGTCATTTTCGCCGCCGCACCGGGACAGACCGCCGCTGACGGCGAAGGCGGCAACAGCCCGTTTGCGGCTTCACTGGCCCGGCGGCTGCCCGAACCGGGCTTGCCCATTCAGCTTCTCGGTGGTGTCGTTCGAGACGATGTGCTCGCCGCAACCGGCGGTGCACAGCGACCGTTCATCAGCGCCAGCGTAACCGGGACAGCCTATTATCTTGTCCCCGCGGGCGAGCAGACTGCGAAGGCAGACCAGAGGCCAGCCTCTGCAACAGCTCCGGCCCCCGCAGGCCTCTCACGCCAAGCTGCGGATCCGGTGCCGGGGTCAGGTCTGGCCACTGCGGCCGGACCGTTGGAAGCGCCGATCGCTGCGTCAACGTCAGCGCCCCTGCCCGGCCAGACATGGGTTGCTCGGCAGACCGATCTGGCGATGGGCCTCATCATGGTGACACGCACGGCGGGCACATCGGAGTACCGCTACCAGGCTTCGGGTATCTACCCGGCAAAGCGACTGACCGGCCTTGCCTTGCCGACGGCAACTCACATCCGGGTTCTTGTCCGTGACCTTTCGGCTCCGGACGCGATGCCCATTGAGAGCTTGTCCAGGGATGTCGTTGGCTCCTGGCGGCCCGGTCAGGCGTTTTCCCTGACTTTTGAACTGCCGAAGGCGACGGTCGATTCGGGCCAGCACCTCTCTGTTCGGTTGTGCATGGGTACGGATGCGAACTGCGTTTTCAGCCCGGATATTGCACAGCCAAGGGGCGATACTGCGGAGATCGCGACCCCCGCCCGTCATACGCCGCTCGTGCGCAAGCCGTTGCGGCGCGCGCGCAAGCCGTGAGGGTTGCGCACGCTTCGTTGCAACGCTAGAGGCTCGCGGTCCGGCGCTTAGGAGTGTAGCTCAGCTGGTAGAGCATCGGTCTCCAAAACCGAGGGCCGGGGGTTCGAGCCCCTCCACTCCTGCCACCGGGCTTGCGCCGCCAGGGAATCGGCTCTAAAGGGCCGCTATCCCGACATCAGGATCGCGCAAACCGGAACGCTCCGGACGCGGGCCTGTGTTGGCTGAAACGAGGATTTTGCGGAATGGCCAAGGTCAGTCCAGGTGAGTTTATCCGGCAGGTCAGGGCTGAAACGGCACGAGTCGTTTGGCCCACAGGCCGCGAAACCGTGATGACGACCGTCATGGTCATCATCATGACGACGACGCTCGGCCTGTTTTTCTTTGGGCTGGACAGCTTTTTCAGCTGGATCGTGAAGTCGCTCCTGAGTCTGATCTGACGCCAACAGGATTGAACGAACGCACATGTCACGCTGGTATATCATTCATGCCTATTCGGGCTTCGAGAACAAGGTTCGCGATGCGATCATGGCGGATGCCGCGCGGCTTGGCCTCGAGGCGCTTGTTGATGCGGTCGAGGTCCCGACCGAAACGGTGACAGAAGTTCGCCGTGGCAAGAAGGTCCAGGCCGAACGCAAGTTTTTTCCAGGCTATGTTCTGGCGAAGCTCAAGATGAATGACGATGTCTACCACCTCGTCAAGAACCAGCCGAAAGTGACAGGCTTTCTGGGCGCGAGTGGAAAGCCCCAGCCGATCAGCGAGGCGGAAGCTGCGCGCATCCTCAATACGAAGGAAGCGGCCGCTGCTGCTCCCAAGGCCCGCATTTCGGTGGATTATGAAATTGGGGATCAGGTCAAGGTCCTGGATGGCCCGTTTGCCAGCTTCAATGGTTTGGTCGAGGAGATCGACTTCGACAAGAACCGGGTCAAGGTTTCCGTATCCATTTTTGGCCGGGCAACTCCGGTCGAGCTTGAGTTCGAGCAGGTAGAACGGGCGAAATAAGCGCGCCTTCATGAGCACGCTGTCCTCCGAGCATATTGCAGAACGGATTGCGATGGCGCGCGCCATCCACGATGCCGTGCCACCGGAGCGGGTTGTCCGCGGTGTTTCCAGAATGCTCGACCTGACGGCCGCCGAAGAGCCGGACGAGTTCACCTATGGTGCTCAGGCAACGACTGACCGGGAACGGATTTTTGGCGGTCAGGTGATTGCACAGGCCATGGTGGCGGCATCGCGCACTGTCGATCCCGACAAGAACATCCATTCGCTGCATGCCTATTTCCTGAGAGGCGGGCAGGAGACGCTGCCCTTGCATTTCCGCGTGCACCGAGATTTTGACGGTCGGAGTTTTTCCAATCGGCGCGTTGTTGTCCGTCAGGAAGGCAAGGTCATCTTCAATCTGACCGCTTCCTTCCAGAAGCAGGAAGCAGGCGTGTCACACCAGGTGCCCATGCCCAAGCTGCTGCCGCCGGAAGAGTGCTGGGATTTTGGTGATTTCATTGCTGCCGACCCGCATGTGTCTGATGACATGGTGAAACGGATGGCGCGCGGGCGTCCGTTTGAACTGCGCAGTTTCCGTCCTCCGCCCGAAGCGAAGGCGTCAAGCCATTACCAATGGTTCAGACTGCGAGCGCCGATTGGTGATGACCAGCTGACACACCGTGCTTTCCTGTGCTTTGCATCGGACATGGGGCTGCTTTCGACGGCGATGCTGCCGCATGGACTGACCTGGTCGACTCCTGGCCTGTTTTCGACCAGCCTCGACCATGCCATGTGGTTTCACAATGATATCCGGGTGGATGACTGGTTTGTCTATGTCATGGAGAGTGACTGGAGCGGGGCCAGCCGCGGTATCAACCATGGCTGGTTCTACCGGCAGGATGGAACGCTGATTGCATCTGTCGTGCAGGAAGGCCTGTTGCGCTGCGCCCCTCCGGCATAGACCGCTATTTTGCTTGATTTGGCGGCCTTGTTCGCCTAGGCGCTCCGCCTCTCCGGTTCAGAATCGAAGAGTCGCGCGGGAGGGCTTCTCCGGAAACCTGCTTGACCGCTCAATTTGATCCACGGCCCTTGGGCTTTGGAAACAGAATGAAAGGAGGCCGTCATGGCCAAGAAGATCAGCGGCTATATCAAGCTGCAAGTGCCGGCGGGGGCCGCAAACCCGTCACCGCCGATTGGCCCGGCCTTGGGTCAGCGCGGCGTGAACATCATGGAATTCTGCAAGGCATTCAACGCCGCGACCGGCGACCTTGAAAAGAACATGCCGATTCCGACGATCATTACCGTCTATGCGGACAAGAGCTTCTCCTTCACGACGAAGAGCCCTCCGGCAACCTTCCTCATCAAGAAGGCGCTGAACCTCAAGTCCGGTTCGAAGGAACCGGGCAAGGTTTCGGCAGGCAAGATCAAGAAGTCGCAGCTCGCCGAGATCGCTCAGGCGAAGATGGCCGATCTCAACGCGAACGACATTGAAGCCGCCGTCCAGATCATTGCCGGCTCTGCCCGCGCAATGGGTCTCGAGATTGTGGAGGGCTGACATCATGGCATTTCAAAGCAAGAAGGCAAAGAAGCTCGCTGCCGAGGTGGATCGCAACAAGCTGCACGGTGTCGATGAAGCCATCGCGATCGTGAAGGCCAATGCAACGTCCAAGTTTGACGAAACGGTGGAAGTGGCGATTGCACTGGGTGTTGATCCGCGTCATGCCGACCAGATGGTTCGTGGCGTTGTGACCCTCCCGAAGGGAACCGGCAAAACCGTCCGCGTTGGTGTGTTTGCGCGTGGAGACAAGGCTGAAGAAGCCAAGGCCGCCGGAGCGGACGTGGTTGGCGCGGAAGACCTGTTGGAAATCTGCCAGTCGGGCAAGATCGAGTTCGAGCGCTGCATCGCAACGCCGGACATGATGGGTCTTGTCGGACGCCTCGGCAAGGTGCTCGGTCCCAAGGGCCTGATGCCGAACCCGAAGCTTGGAACGGTCACACCCAATGTGGGCGAAGCCGTCAAGGCGGCCAAGGGTGGCCAGATCGAATATCGCGTCGAAAAGGCCGGCATCATTCATGCCGGAATCGGCAAAGCCAGTTTTGCGGCTGAAGACCTGCGGACCAATTTCGATGCGCTGGTCGATGCCGTGGTCAAGTCCAAGCCATCAGGCGCAAAGGGCAAATATTTGAAGAAGGCTGCGCTCAGCTCCACCATGGGGCCAGGCGTCAAGCTCGACGTCGCGGAATTGAGCGCGGCGTAACGTCATTCTGCCCCTGCGTATGCAGGGGCGGGACCGTCCGAGACAGCAGGTGGAGCGTGCAAGCGGTCCTTAATGTCCTGCCGAGACGGGGAATGGACTTTTCCGGCCATAGCCATGGCCGCCTTTCCCCTCGGACCTAGGCCAAAGGGTGCGGCTGCGCACCTGGCGGCAAAGCCGCGCCTGCAGATGGTCTGCAGGCGCTTGTTGAGGAGAATGGCATGGATCGTGCTCAAAAACCGATAGTGGTCGAAGAGCTGAACCGCGTCTTCAACGAGGTCAATGTGGTGATTGTCACCCGCAACCTCGGCCTGACTGTCGCCCAGTCGACAGCACTCAGGAACAAGATGCGCGAAGGCGGAGCGACCTACAAGGTTACGAAGAACAGTCTCGCCAAGATCGCAACCAGGGGCACAGTGTATGAATCGATCAGCGACTTGCTGACCGGTCCAGTTGCGCTGGCGTCCTCCATTGACCCGGTGGCAGCTGCAAAGATTGCCGTCGAGTTCGCCAAGACGAATGACAAGTTGGAAATCGTCGGCGGCGCAATGGGGAGCACTGTCCTTGATGTGAACGGCGTGAAGGCCTTGGCAACAATGCCTTCGCTGGATGAATTGCGCGCCAAGATCGTGGGCCTTGTACAGGCACCCGCGACCAAGGTTGTCCAGATCGTCCAGGCACCGGCTGGCCAGTTGGCCCGCGTCTTTGGCGCCTATGGCGCGAAGGAAGCCGCGTAACCCGCATTTCGACCTGTTGAACATGAAACTTCGGGCCGAACGGGCCCAATTGGAGACTTAAAATGGCTGATTTGAACAAGATTGTAGAAGACCTTTCCGCCCTGACCGTCATGGAAGCGGCTGAACTTTCGAAGCTGCTCGAAGAAAAATGGGGCGTTTCGGCTGCTGCTGCCGTTGCGGTCGCAGCGCCCGCTGCGGGCGGTGCTGCGGCTCCGGCTGCTGAAGAGCAGACCGAGTTCGACGTGATCCTGACCGGCGACGGCGGCAACAAGATTGCGGTCATCAAGGAAGTCCGCGCCATCACCGGCCTGGGCCTTACCGAAGCCAAGGCTGCCGTGGAAGCAGCGCCCAAGGCGATCAAGGAAGGCGTGTCGAAGGACGAAGCCGCCAAGATCAAGGCGCAGCTCGAAGCTGCCGGCGCGACGGTCGAACTCAAGTAGGCCTGTTTGGCCTGTTTGCCCCGCCGCAAATCGGGGCTCGACAAAGAAGGGCGGTTCCTGCGGGAGCCGCCCTTTTTGTTTGGTCTTCATCGACCAAAGCCAAGCTGCATTCGACGAAGCCGGTTGTCTTTGGCGCATTGCTGGCGCAGCTTTGCAACCCTGCTTGAACTTGAACCAGAGGAATGATCTTGAAACAGGCAATATTGATTGCAGCACTGCTGGCTTCGCCGCTTCTCGCCAAAACAGCTGCTCCGGACTGGCTGGCCATACCCCAGCGTGCAGAATCCGATGCGAAGCTGGATGCTGCCCGCAAGCCGATTGAGACGCTCACCTTTCTTGGCATCAGGAAAGGTGACAGCGCCCTCGATTATGAAGCGGGTGGCGGATATTATACGGAGATCATGGCACAGGCGGTTGGCCCCAAGGGCCATGTGACGGCCTGGTTGGCGTCCCAGTTTGCCGGCGATGCGAAGGGCAAAGCGAAATGGGCAGGCATCCTTGCCCGCACTCCCAATATCCATGCCCTCGAACAGCCGTTCGAGGAATTCCAGGCGCCTGCGAACAGTTATGACTTTGTCCTGTTCCACCTGAGCTATCACGATGCCTACTGGTCTTCGACAGAATATCGGGTGAAGGAGCAGGATCCGGCGGCGCTGGTCCGGAAGATTTATGCGGTTGTGAAACCCGGAGGCATCGTTGGCATTGTCGATCACGTCGGTCCCGCGGGCGATACGCGCGCTATCGTGGACAAGCTTCACCGCATTGATCCCGAAGTGGTGAAGGCGGATTTCCTGCGCGGCGGGTTCAAGCTGGCCGGTGAAAGTGGCCATTTGCGTGTTGCAGAGGACGATCACACCAAGATGGTTTTCGACCCGGCCGTGCGGGGAAAAACCGATCGTTTCGTCCTGAAATTCGTGAAGCCCAAGGGTTAGTCAGGCCAAAAAAAGGGCCCGGCGAAATCATCCGCCGGGCCCCGTAATCCAGAGTATGGGCTCAGAAGGTCTTGCGGACAGTCAGGCCATAGGTGCGTGGCGTGTTGATGTTGAATCCCAGCCGGGCACGCCCGCCGCGTTCGCGATCAAAGCCCAGCAGCGCATTTTCGTTGAACAGATTGTTCACATAGACGATGACGGACAGACCATTGTCGAAATCCACACCACCGTTCAGGTTCACAATCTGATAGTCAGGCAGCTTCAGGTCCAGCGTCGTTGATGCGTTGGCCGGGGCGCCGCCAAAGGGCAGGTTGTGCACAAAGGTGCGCGGGTTGTTTTCCTGGTCGGCCGGCTGCGTGTAGCGCGTTCCAACGTGCTGGAACGACGCAGTCAGATGGCCTTCGACACCATCCCTGACTTCAAAGTTGTACGTCGCATTGGCCGAAAGCTGGAACTTGGGAACGGATGGCAGTCGATTGCCGTCGCGAATGCCCGTTGTTGCTGCAAACACGCCAGGCAAGGTCGTGTCGAACTCAGATTCCAGCAGTGTGCCTGACAGATTGAATTCGAAAGCCTTGCTCGGGCGGGCCGAAAGCTCGAACTCCACGCCCGTCGAATGTGCCTTGTTTGCATTGAACACAATGCGCGAGGAGCAGGTGCCAGCGTCAAGTGTCACCTGCAGGTTCTTGATGGCTGTATAGAAGCCCGCTGCGTTGAACGTGAACACACCGGACTGCGCCTTCACGCCGCCTTCATAGTTCCACAAGGTTTCGTCATCATAGGACTGGAATCCGCCAAACAATGCCCTGTCCTGTGCAGAACAGAGATTGGCGTTCAGAGGATCGTTGACGCCGCCAAGGCGGAAGCCTTTCGATGCCTGCGCATTCAGCGTGACATTCTTGGATGCTTCGTAGCTCAGCAGGAAGCGCGGATTGAAGCCTGATGACTTGGTCCGGTCGACCTTGCCATTGTCGCCGTTCGCAAAAAGACCGCCCGACGTGATCGTGCGGACTTCCTTGAAGTCATAGTACCGGCCACCAGCCGTGAACGTCAGCCGATCCGTGATGTCATAATTGCCTTCACCGAAGATGGCGAATTGCTTGATGTTGTATGGCAGGTCCGAGTTGAACGGAGAGTCGGGACCATAGCCATTGGCAACCGCCGCAGAGGTGCCTGCACCAAGAACGGAATCCGTGAAGCCGTCATAGCCGGGTGTGGGCAGACGCTGCGCATAGGTGCGGTCGATCTTCGAATAGAAGGCGCCAAACACCCACTGGAAAGGCCCGTCTCCGTTGGAAGAGAGGCGAAGTTCCTGCGTGAATGTCTTGAGGTCGGTCGTATCCCTCAAATTGGATGGCAACAGGACGCCCGCAGCCGGAAAACCGAGATCGACCGAGACCGACCCTGTCAACGCGCTGGCATCGCGGCTGACAAGAATGTCGCGCTTGATGTAGCTCGTCACCGACGTCAGGTCGACACCACCAAGGCCAAGCTTGATCGTGGCATCAGCCAGCAGGGTTTCATCCTTGAACTGCTCACGCAGCAGAAGATACTGTTGCCTCTTGCCAAATGTGACGGCGGGGCGTGTCGTCGTGAAGGGATTTCCGAACAGGTTGAACACTTCCTGCCGGTTGAAACCGTCGGTCACAATGTTCTGATAGACGATACGCGGAGTAATCGTCAGGTTCTCGGTCGGCTCGAACGTGATGGCGATCCTGCCGCCATAACGTTCCCCATCGTTGACATTCTTTCCGCCTGCCGGCCCGAGCGCGTCGATGAAGCCGCCATAGCGGGTGTAGTATCCCACCGCACGAAGCGCTGCTTTTTCTCCCATTGGTACGTTGACGGCCCCTTTCAGATGACCGCCCACATCGCCGCCGTCGATCATGTTGACGTTGGCTTCGATCGAGCCCTCCGTCACGCCAATGCGTGGCTGGTTGGTGATGTAGCGGATTGTGCCGCCCACTGAGCCCGACCCGAAAAGCGTGCCCTGAGGACCGCGCAGCGTTTCGACGCGGTTGAGGTCAAACAGGTCAAGGTCAGGCGTAAAGAGAGAGAGCGAAACGACGGATTCATCAAGATAGACGCCCACCTGTTCCTTCACGCCAGGTTGGTCGCGCACGATCTGGCCTGCAGAAACGCCCCGGATCGCAACCTGGCTCTGGCCCGGGCCAAGGTTCTGGATGGCAAGGCCCGCAACGTTGCGTGACAGTTCCTCGAGTGAGCTTGCGCCCGTCTTCTGAATGTCCTCTGCCGTCTGGGCATTGATGGAAAACGGAATATCCTGAAGCGTTGCATTCCGTTTGGTGGCGGTGACGATGATGTCATTCCCCTCGACTTCGTCAGCAGCCTCCTGTGCATGGGCAGGAATCGCAAGAGCAAAGGAAAGGGCCTAGAATCCGGCCAGGAACGATGACTTTTTCAATTTGGTCTCTCCCACAAGACTATATGATGGGCCGTTTTGCCCAATCGCTGGGTCCGGGCCAAGCCCCGGGCGCTACACCGGTGATCGATTTGGCCCTGACTGTGACACATTGGTGACACGGCAAAAAGAAGGCCGGCGCATCTCTGCACCGGCCCAGTGAGGTTCGCAGGAGGAACCTGGGGAGGACAGTTCCGCCGTGCGGAAGGTCCAATTCTGATTGGGGGCGGGATTGAGAGGAGAGAAGGGAAGGCCCGCCCCCAAACTGGTCAATAGTTGTAGGCGCGCTCCCCGTGGCTGGAGAGGTCAAGACCTTCGCGCTCCGCTTCTTCGGAAGGCCGCAAGCCCATCGTCTTGTCGATGATGAAGAACAGGATCGCAGATCCGATACCGGACCACAGGAGCGTAGTGCCAACGGCCCAGAGCTGGGTGACGACCTGGCCCGACATGCTGTATTCGCCCGCCTTGGCGACAGCCGCGGTATAGTCGATCCAGCCCTGACCACCGAGAGCAGGGTCGGCGACGATACCTGTCCCGATTGCCCCTACGATGCCGCCAATGCAGTGGACGCCGAACACGTCCAGCGTGTCATCATACTTGAACTTGTTCTTCACGTAGGAAACGAAGAAGAAGCACACTGGCGAAACCACAAAGCCAAGAATGATGGAGGTGCCTGGATGGGCAAATCCCGAAGCCGGAGTGATGGCGACAAGACCGGCAACGGCCCCCGTGACAGCGCCCAGCAAAGATGGACGGCCATGCTTGACCTGTTCCACGATGGCCCAGCTGACTGCAGCGGCAGCGGTGGCGACAAAGGTGTTGATGAAAGCGACTGCTGTAATGCCGTTCGCTTCAAGGTTTGAACCCGCATTGAAACCAAACCAGCCGACCCACAGCAGGGACGCCCCGATCATGGTCATGGTCAGCGAGTGCGGCGGCGTGGCTTCCTTGCCAAATCCGATGCGCTTGCCGATCATGAGGCAGCCAACGAGGCCCGCTATCCCGGCGTTGATGTGCACGACGGTGCCACCGGCAAAGTCCAGCGCGCCCCAGCCCCACATCAGGCCCATGTCCGTTGGTGCGGAATGGAGAAAGTCCGGGCCGGCCCAGTACCAGACCATGTGCGCGATGGGGAAATAGACAACCGTCAACCAGGCGACACAAAACACCATGAGCGCGGAAAATTTCACGCGTTCGGCGAAGGCACCGACAATCAGCGCCGGAGTGATGCAGGCAAAGGTCATCTGGAAGATGATGAAGACATATTCAGGCAGATAGACCCCGTTGGAAAATGTTGCGGCCAGAGTGGTCGCATCCACGCCCTTGAGGAAGATCTTGTCAAAGCTGCCGACATACGGGCTTCCGCTGGTGAAGGCCATTGAATAGCCCCAGCCCACCCATACCAGTGCAGCGATGCTGACGATCATGAACACCTGCATCAGGACAGACAGCATGTTCTTGGTCCGCACGAGGCCACCGTAAAACAGGGCGAGCGCCGGGACAGACATCATCAGGACAAGAACCGAAGAGGTCAGCATCCAGGCCGTATCGCCCTTGCTGACCATTTCGGCGGTTGGCGTAAATGCTGCCGCGGCTGCAGGCGCGGCTTCTGCCACGGCTGCTGTTGCATTGGACGCTGCATCGGCAGCGTTACTCGCTGCCTCCTGCGCCCATGCGGGCAAGGCAGCAAACGCGGTTGCGAAACCGCCTGCCAGCCCAAACAAAGTTTTTCTGGAAATCATGCTTCCCCCTGTTTTTCTAGAGTGCAACGGTGTCAGTCTCGCCCGTGCGAATGCGGACGGCCTGACCGAGATCGAGGACAAAAATCTTGCCGTCGCCAATGGCGCCGGTGTTGGCGCTCTGCTGGATCGCCTCGACTACACGTTCAGCGATATCCGAGGCGCAGGCGACCTCGATCTTGATCTTGGGCACCATATTGGTGCTGTATTCGGCGCCGCGATAGATTTCGGTCTGCCCTTTCTGACGGCCGAAACCCTTCACTTCGGAGACGGTCATGCCGGATACGCCGAGTTCGCTGAGCGCGTCCCGGACGTCATCGAGCTTGAACGGCTTGATGATGGCAATGATGAATTTCAAAGCTAACCCCCTTTTTCTGGTGTCCGGGAGTTGCTGTGCAAATGCCGTGCCAGTTTGCTGCACCGCAAAAAGTATCGGGAAATATCGATGTGCGGGTCATTTCGAGGCAGTGTACCGCTCGAATCGAAGGCATATGTTTCAATCTGCCTAAAATTCAGGCAGATTGAAGAGCTGAATCCCACTACCGGGCTTGCAGCGCGCTTCCGGAGTCGGCAAGGGTCGCCGATTGAAACCGATTCACCATCCCAATGAGAGGACTCTCCCATGTCAGACGCCTACATCATCGATGCTGTCCGTACGCCCCGGGGTATTGGCAAGCCAGGCAAGGGCGCGCTTTCGCATCTGCACCCGCAGCATCTTGCAGCCACGGTCCTGAAGGCCTTGAAGGACCGTAACGGGCTCAACACGGCCGAAGTGGATGACATCATCTGGTCAACCAGCACGCAAAAGGGAAAGCAGGGCGGTGACCTGGGCCGGATGGCTGCGCTTGATGCCGGCTTTGACATCAGGGCATCCGGCATGACGCTCGACCGCTTCTGTGGCGGCGGCATAACATCGGTCAACCTTGCAGCCGGGCAGGTCATGTCGGGAATGGAAGATCTGGTCATTGCCGGCGGGACCGAAATGATGTCGTACACCGCAACGATTGCCAATGAGGAGCGGGAGGCAGGCATCCGGCCAATGGGCATGGGTTCCGGCAATCGGCATTTGCAGCGGATACACCCGCAATCGCATCAGGGCGTCTGCGGAGACGCGATTGCCGCGATGGAAGGGATCACGCGCGCAGATGTGGATGCGCTTGGGCTTGAGAGCCAGCGTCGTGCCGACATTGCCATCCGTGAAGGCCGGTTCGCGAAAAGCCTGATCACGGTCTATAATGAAGACGGCACCGTTGCTCTTGATCATGAAGAGTTTCCGCGCCCGCAGACAACTGCTGAAGGCCTTGCCTCGCTCAAGGCGTCTTTCAACGAGATTGCGGACATGTCGATCCAGCCTGATGGGCAGACATTTCGGCAGTCCATCAACGCCAAATATCCCGATCTCAAATGGGAAGGGGTGCATCATGCCGGCAATTCTTCCGGCGTCGTCGATGGGGCTGCCGCGTTGTTGCTCGCGTCCCGGGATTATGCACAAAAACATGGCATGACGCCGCGGGCCCGGATCGTGGCCACAGCCAATGTCGGCGATTGCCCGACGCTCATGCTCAACGCGCCAGTGCCCGCAGCGAGGAAAGTGCTGGCAAAGGCGGGCCTCACGCCTGACGACATCGATCTCTGGGAAATCAATGAAGCGTTCGCGGTTGTAGCCGAAAAGTTCATCCGTGACCTCAAGCTTGATCGTGACAAGGTCAACGTCAACGGGGGCGCGTGCGCGCTTGGCCACCCAATCGGGGCGACCGGTTCGATCCTGATCGGGACTGTGCTGGATGAGCTGGAACGCCGCGACCTAAAGCGGGGACTTGTCACAATGTGCGCTGCAGGCGGCATGGCGCCTGCGATCATCATCGAACGCATTTGAGAAGCAGCAGAACATGGGAGCCGGACCCGAGCGGACAGCCGCCATTGCGGAGCGTGTCGAGCGTTTCGTGCGCGATGTGGTCATCCCATATGAAAAGGATCCTCGGCGCGACCATCATGGCGCGCCGACGGATGCCCTGGTGTCTGAACTCAGGGACAAGGCTCGCGCTGCCGGTGTTCTGACGCCGCACATCCTGTCAGACGGCACACACCTGACCCAGCGTGAAACCGCAGTTGTCCTGATCAAGTCGGGACTGTCTCCGCTCGGGCCGTTGGCCTGCAACACCATGGCCCCCGATGAAGGCAACATGTACCTTCTGGGCAAGGTCGGCAGCCCTGAACTCAAGGACCGCTTTCTCGCTCCTCTGGTCGAAGGCAGGACGCGATCTGCATTCTTCATGACAGAGCCCTGGGAAGAAGGGGGGGCAGGTTCGGATCCCTCGATGATGCAAACCACATGTCGCCTCGATGGCAACCACTGGGTCATTGATGGGCGCAAGGCTTTCATCACGGGCTGCGAGGGTGCGGGCGTGGGTATCGTCATGGCCAAGGCTGAACAGGGTGCCTGCATGTTCCTGGTTGATCTTCCGGACCCGTCAATCCGGATCGACCATATCCCCAACACGATCGACAGCTCGATGCCCGGCGGCCATGCAACCGTCACCATCAACGGGTTGCGGGTGCCGGCAACCCAAATGCTTGGTAATGCAGGTGAAGGCTTCACTTACGCCCAGGTGCGCCTGAGCCCGGCCCGGCTGTCACACTGCATGCGTTGGCTCGGCTGCTGTATCCGGGCGCACGAGATTGCCAGCGACTATGCCAATCGCCGTTCCGCCTTTGGCAAGACACTGATCGAGCATCAGGGTGTTGGCTTCATGCTGGCTGAGAACATGATCGATCTGAAGCAGGCCGAACTCATGATCGATTGGTGCGCATCTGTCCTCGATACGGGTTCTCTGGGGACCGTGGAAAGCTCAATGGCGAAGGTTGCCGTTTCAGAAGCCCTGATGCGCGTTGCAGATCGGTGCGTCCAGGCCATGGGGGGAACGGGCGTTACTGACGCGACCATTGTCGAGCAGGTCTTTCGTGAGGTCCGTGCCTTTCGCATCTATGACGGACCGACCGAAGTCCATAAATTCTCTCTTGCCAAGAAGATCAGGCGCGACTGGAGAGCTGCACACGGCCAGTGAACTTCCTTGGAACCTCCTCGCGGGAATGGCGCCTGCGATTGTCCGGCGAAATCGGCGCATCCATTGGAAGTGGACTGTAAACTCTGTGACAAAGGTTCATCTCGCGGCAGGGTTCGTGTGACTTGCGCGTTCCCGGCAATTTTGATGACTCGAGAGGTATGAGGCAGGAGGCTTAGGGAATTTCCCGATTTCGGATGCCAAATGCAGAGACGCTGCAAGTATCTCTCTGCCGAGCGCTGGATGGTGCCCCTGGCCGGACTCGAACCAGCACGCCTTGCGGCACTCGATTTTGAGTCGAGCGCGTCTACCAATTTCACCACAGGGGCCCAAAAGGGTTAGCGGCGCTGCGTTTAGACAAGCATCGCTTCGGCCGCAACCATCAAAACTGTGCCGTATGAACGGAGATCCCGCTTGCGGCCCGTTTTAGTTGCTGGGGGCTTGTCGCCGGTAACTCAGGGCCTCGGCGATGTGCAGTCGCGTCACCCGTTCGGACAGCGACAGATCCGCAATGGTCCGGGCGACGCGAAGAACCCGGGTGTAGCCGCGCGCACTCAGTCGCATGGCCACGACGGCCTGCTCGAGAAGCCTCTGGCCTGACTGATCGGGCAGGGTTACCCGCAGAAGCAGGTCGCCATCGGCTTCGGAGTTTGTGCGTGCACCCGAACCCGAATATCTGGCTAGCTGCACCTCGCGTGCGGCACGAACGCGTTGCGCGACAGAGGCAGAATCTTCCGATGGTGCTGACGAGACGAGGTCCGTCGGGCTGACGGCTTCAACACTGACATGCAGGTCGATCCTGTCGAGCAGAGGGCCGGAGACGCGGGCCTGATAGTCCGCTGCGCAGCGCGGCGCGCGGGCGCAGGCAAGGGCCGGATCGCCGAGATGGCCACAGCGGCAGGGATTCATTGCGGCGACAAGCTGCACGCGTGCGGGAAAGGTGACATGGGCATTGGCGCGCGCAACGCTGACCCGGCCAGTCTCGAGCGGCTGCCGGAGTGAATCGAGCACGGCACGCTGGAATTCCGGCAGCTCATCGAGAAACAGAACTCCCAGATGCGCGAGGCTCACTTCCCCGGGCCTTGCCTTGTGACCACCGCCGACTAGAGCGGGCATGGATGCGGAATGATGCGGGGCCCTGAAAGGGCGCGTTCGTTTCAGCCGGCCGCCAGGCAGTTCGCCAGCGATACTTGCCACCATGGAAACTTCCAGCGCCTCTGATGCGGTCAGGTCGGGCAGGATTCCCGGCATGCATGCTGCAAGCAGTGATTTTCCCGCTCCCGGAGGCCCGACCATGATCAGATTGTGACCGCCCGCCGCAGCGATTTCGATGGCGCGCCTTGCCGTTTCCTGGCCCTTGACCTGGCAAAGATCCGGACCGACCGCCTGTGTCTCGGCAACGCCGGGTTCGGGCGGCCTCAGCAGCGCGCTGCCCTTGAAATGATTGAGCAGCGACAGAAGGTCGGGCGCTGCAACGACTTCCACCTGCCCCGCCCATGCTGCTTCAGGGCCCTGTGCGGCTGGGCAGACCAACCCCAGAGATCGCTCCGCAGCATGCAGCGCGGCCAGCAGCACGCCGGGTGACGGGGCAACACGACCGTCAAGGCCAAGCTCTCCCACGACAACATAGCTGGCGAGCGTTTCGGCATCCACGACCCCCATGGCCCCCAGCAGGGCAAGCGCAATGGGCAGGTCATAATGGGACCCTTCCTTGGGCAGGTCGGCCGGCGAAAGATTGACCGTGATCCGCCGGGGTGGAAGGGAAAGGCCCATTGCGGAAATTGCGGCGTGAACGCGCTCCCTGCTTTCGGCAACGGCCTTGTCCGGAAGCCCGACAATCGCAAACCGGGGATTGCCGGGTGCAACCTGACACTGAACTTCGACGCTGCGCGCCTCAAGCCCGAGATAGGCGACCGTCTGCACAGTCGAAACCATCAGGCGCCTGCCGCACCGGGAGGGTTGTTAACCATATCTGCGAAGCAAGCCGAAAGGGGCAGCGTGTAAGCTCCTGCAACCATGAAACTCAGTGTTGCCCGATCAGAGGCGCGTGTGCGCGAACCCATGCCCTGGTTGGCGGCATCGATTTCAATCGAGGCAATCCGGATCCTGTTCTTCCTGTCTCCTTTCCTACTTTCAGCAGCGGATATCATCAGGGCTTGAGGCGGCACGCGTGCAAAGCGGCCGTCCCGTCTGAACGGCACGGGATGGATGAAGACCATTGACCAGAATACACCTGAGCGCAGCGGTCAGATGCCGGTCCCTCGCTCGATCCATCCGATCCATCGCAGAAATCGCAACGGACGCCTTGCGCTTGCCCGGCAAGGCTACCACATCGCGACCATGACTCTGAAGGAACGTTGGTACGCACTTGGCCGAAGCCCGACTTACAGGCTCGTGATGGCCATATTCGGGGTCGTGCTCCTGCTCCTGTCTCCTGTCGTTGGCGCCTTGCCTGGACCGGGCGGGATTTTTGTCTTTGCCATTGGGCTTGGCCTGATCCTGAGGAGCTCGCTTTGGGCCAAGCGACACTATGTTGTCTTCAAGCGCAAGCAGCCGAAAATCGGCCACTGGGCGGACTGGGGCCTGCGCCGCCGCAGTCACAGGCGGCGCGTGCAACGCAGGAAGCAGAAGGAAAAGTCAGGTAATTGACTTTCGTGCCGAGTCTGCCTAACGGCTGCGGCAACAAAGGCCGTCTTCGCGGGCGGCCCTTTTTCGTTTATGACGTTTTGCCAAGGACATGAGTGATGAAGCGCACTTTTCAGCCGAGCAACCTGGTTCGCGCCCGCCGTCACGGCTTTCGCGCACGGATGGCGACGGCCGGCGGACGTGCCGTGATTCGCGCCCGTCGCGCGCGCGGCCGCAAGAAGCTTTCCGCCTGATTTCGATTCGAAAGCGGTCGGATTTTCTGGCCGCCAATGCAGCAAGCCGGGTGGCGACGCCCGGCTTTGTGCTGTTGGTGCGCCAACGCAATGATGGCGATCCTGCAAAGCGGCTGGGGATCACCGTGACGAAGAAGATCGGCAATGCCGTTGTACGCAATCGGATGAAGCGGCGATTTCGCGAGCTGGCTCGCGCAGTGATTGGCGCCAATGGCCTGGCTGGATCGGATCATGTCATGATCGGCCGGGCAGGCGGAGTCGAGCGCGACTTTGCGACGCTCAGGCTGGATCTCGTTCAGGCACTGGCCCGGGTGCGGACATGATTGCCCGCCTGATGATCCTTGTGGCGCGCGGCTGGCAAAAGGGGCCTTCGGCCATCCTGCCGCCGTCTTGCAGATACCACCCGTCATGTTCGGCCTATGCAATCGAGGCGGTAAGCCGCTATGGGGCGGCGAAAGGCGGCTGGATGTCAGTCAAACGGATCTTGCGATGCCACCCATGGGGCGGGCATGGCTATGATCCAGTACCGTAGCTTGGGGGAAAGAGACCTTGGATAATCAGCGTAACATGGTCCTGGCGATCGTGCTGTCCGCGCTTGTATTGATTGGCTGGACGGCGCTGGCAGATCGCTTCCTCCCCCAGCCGAAGCCGTCTGCGCCGGCGCCGGTTGCCCAGAGTGCGCCACCAGCGACGCCCGTCGCCCAAGTGCCGACGCGCAAGCCCGTGGCTCAGGCATTGGCGGGCTCGCCGCGCGTGACCATTGAAACGCCGCGACTCAAGGGTTCTATCAATCTGAAGGGCGCGGTGATTGATGATCTTGTCCTGCTTTCGCACAGGGAATCCATCAAGAAGAATTCACCTCCCGTCCGCCTGCTTGCCCCTGCCAATGCGACGGGCAGCTATTTTGCCGGCTTTGGGTGGAGCGGGGCCGGCCTTGCAGCACCAGATGCCAATTCCGTCTGGCAAGCCGACGGGACTGTCCTGCGGCCGGGCAAGCCGGTGACCCTTCAATGGGATAATGCTGCGGGACAGCGGTTCGAACTGCGCATCGCGGTCGATGAAAACTATCTTTTCACAGTCGAGCAGCGCCTTGTGAATACGGCGACGGGTGCCATCGGTGCCAGACCCTATGGCTATATCAGCCGCCATGGCGCGTCCAAGGACCCCAGCAGCTGGACCAATCATGTCGGGCCCATCGGCGCCTTCAATGGTGCCGTCAATTACAAGGTGGACTGGGATGATATCGATCCGGCCACCGGCCAAAGATTTCAGAGCAAGGGCGGCTGGATCGGCTTTGGAGACCATTACTGGCTGACAGCTCTGATCCCCGATCAGGCAGCCAGTATCGATGCCGGGTTCCGAACCGGCAATGGAAGTTATCAGGCCGAATTTGCGGTTCCGCAAACTGTCGTAGGCCCGGGCAAGGCCGTTTCGGCCACTACCCGGCTCTTTGCCGGGGCCAAGGAAGTCAATGCGCTTGACGGTTATGAAGATGCTGGCGTGCCATTGTTTGGCAAAGCCATTGACTGGGGCTGGTTCGAGATCATCGAAAAGCCGATCTTCAAATATCTCGACTGGCTGTTCAGGCTGGTTGGCAATTTTGGTGTCGCGATCATCCTGCTGACGCTGACTGTACGTGCCCTGATGTTTCCGATTGCCCAGCGCCAGTTTGCCTCAATGGCGGCAATGCGCGTTGTCCAGCCCAAGCTGAAGGCGCTGCAAGAACGCTACAAGGATGACAAACCCAAGCTCCAGCAGGAAATGATGGCGCTTTACCAGAAGGAAAAGATCAATCCGATGGCAGGCTGCCTGCCGATCTTCCTTCAGATTCCCGTCTTCTATGCGCTCTACAAGGTTCTGATGCTGACCATCGAAATGCGGCACCAGCCGTTCGCGCTGTGGATTCATGATCTGTCTGCGCCGGATCCGGCAACGATCATCAACCTGTTCGGCCTTCTGGATTTCACCCCGCCGACTTTCCTTGCGCTTGGCATTTTGCCGGTGTTGCTTGGCATCACCATGTGGCTGCAGTTCAAGCTCAATCCAGCGCCCATGGATCCCATTCAGCAGCAGATGTTCAGCATCATGCCGTGGATCATGATGTTCATGATGGCGCCTTTTGCTGCCGGCCTGCAATTATACTGGATCATGTCCAACGTCCTGACGATTGCGCAGCAGAAATGGCTCTACTCGCGGCATCCGGCTCTCAAAGAACCGGTCAAGGCGTGAGTTTTTCAGATGAACAGCTGGACTATGCGCGCAAGATTTTCAGCGGTCCGGTCGCGTTCCTGAAATCTGCGCCGTCGCTTGAATTCCTGCCGGACCCGACGGTCAACGAAGTCGCTTTTGCTGGCCGGTCGAACGTCGGGAAGTCATCCTTGCTCAACGCGCTGACGAACAGGACCAACCTGGCACGGACATCGAATACTCCCGGGCGAACGCAGGAACTGAACTTCTTTGATGTTGGCAACCCGGTTCTCTTCCGGCTGGTCGACATGCCCGGATATGGCTTTGCGGAAGCGCCCAAGGACGTTGTCCGGAAATGGCGTTTCCTGATCAATGACTATCTGCGCGGTCGGCAAGTCCTCAAGCGGACGCTTGTCCTTGTGGACAGCCGGCATGGCCTCAAGGATGTGGATCGCGACGTTTTGGACATGCTGGACAAGGCGGCGGTCAGTTACCGCATCGTCCTCACCAAGACGGACAAGATCAAGGCCAGTGCACTGGCCGCCATCGCCGACGCGACTCAGGCCGAAGTGCGCAAACGCCCCGCTGCCCATCCCGAACTGATCCTGACATCAAGCGAAAAGGGAATGGGAATTGCAGACTTGCGCGCAGCCGTGATCGAGGCAACAGGCTGATTCATGCGCACACTCTATATCGGCAACAAGAATTATTCGAGCTGGTCACTCCGTGGCTGGCTGGCCTGCAAGCAATCCGGCCTCGACTTTGAGGAAGTCGTGGTGCCGCTCTACGATGAGGACTGGGCAGAGCGGCGCAAGGGAAAGGCCTTTGCGCCCTCCGCCGGAAAGGTTCCGATCCTGTGGGATGATGATGTGGTTGTCTGGGACAGCCTGGCCACCATCGAACACCTCGATGAACAGTCGGGCGGCAACCGGTTCTGGCCTGCAGACCCCCCCGCGCGCGCCCTTGCCCGATCGATGGCAGCGGAAATGCATGCAGGCTTTGTGGCACTTCGGCGGGCGCATTCCATGAACATCAGGCGCATTTACCCCGCAGTGCCGCCCGATGCGGACGTTGCAGCCGATATCGAACGGATCATGGAACTCTGGGCAGAGGCACGCGCACGTGCGGGCGGCGGGGGGCCATTCCTGTTTGGCGCATTTGGCGCTGTGGATATCATGTTTGCGCCGGTGGTGACCCGGTTTTTCACTTATGCACTACCCGTTGCGCCGTTTGCGCGGGCATATATGGGCCATGTGATCGCTCACCCGTTCATGCAGGATTGGATCGCCGAGGCGCAAGCAGAGGAATGGGTGATCGACAGGTTCGAGGGCGTCCGGCAGAAACAGGACTGAGCCTTGGTGGCTGACGCACTTGCCCTTTTGCGGACGACATTCGGATTCCGCGAATTCCGAGGCGTACAGCAACAGGTGATTGACAGGGTCCTGACTCAGAAGCGCACTTTGGCAGTCATGCCGACCGGCGCGGGAAAGTCACTCTGCTACCAGCTTCCCGCACTTGCCCTCGGTGGCACGGGGATCGTGATTTCTCCGCTGATTGCGCTGATGCAGGATCAGGTGCGCGCCGCAACGGCCATTGGCCTTCGTGCAGCGGCGTTGACTTCAGCGGATGACAATCGCGACGAGACACTGTCCCGGTTTCGGGCGGGCGAGCTCGACCTGCTCTATGCAGCACCCGAACGGGCCTCCGGATCCGAATTTCGGGCGCTGCTGCGTGAAGCCCGCATTTGCCTGTTTGCGATTGATGAGGCGCATTGTGTCTCGGAATGGGGGCATGACTTTCGCCCCGACTATCGTGCGCTGCGTCCGTTGCTCGATGACTTTCCAGACGTCGCGCGCCTGGCGCTGACCGCAACAGCCGATGCGCATACACGCGGAGACATTCTGGCCCAGCTGGGAATTCCGGTTGGAGGCATGATTGTGGCCGGTTTCGACAGGCCGAACATCCGTTATGCCATTTCCCCCAGGCAGGGAACCGCGCAGCAGATTGCGGATGCGGTCTCCCACACGCCCGGTTCGGGCATCGTCTATGCGCAGACCCGGGCCGCCACGGAGCGGCTCGCGGAAACGCTGGCCAAATCAGGGCGACCAACGCGCGCCTATCATGCCGGTCTTGACCCTCAAGTGCGGGCCGGCAACCAGCATGATTTTGTCGGCTCCGAAGACATGGTGATGGTTGCGACGGTCGCATTCGGCATGGGCATCGACAAGCCGGATGTGCGGTTCGTGCTCCACGCAGGCCTGCCCAGGTCCATTGAGGCCTATTATCAGGAAACTGGCCGTGCCGGCCGCGACGGTGACCCTGCACTGGCGCAAATGTTCTGGGGTGCAGAAGATTTCGTTCGTGCACGCCAAAGGCTGAACGAAATCGATCCAGCCCGGTTGCAGGGGGAACGTGCGCGGCTTACTGCCCTTGCTGCACTTGTCGAAACGGCGGGATGCAGGCGATCGATCCTGCTTCGGCACTTTGGCGAACAGGCCGCAGAACCCTGTGGGAATTGCGACAATTGCCTAGAACGGCCAGCAAGTGTTGACGCGAGCGAGACGGCACGGAAGTTCCTTTCAGCGGTCTATCGTACCGGGCAGAGCTTCGGCGTCGGGCATCTGGAAGGCGTCCTGACAGGCGCATCGAGCGCGCGCACTGAAAAGCTGGGCCACGATTTGCTGTCTGTCTTCGGGATTGTCGGACGCGAAGAAGCCCCTCTTATCCGGCCGGTAGCGCGCGCACTGGTCCTGCGTGATGCCTTGCGCCCCAACGAGCACGGCGGCCTCATGTTTGGTCCGGAGGCGCGGGCTATTTTGAAAGGTGATGCAAGTGTTGAACTCGTCATCCCGCCAAAACGGGAACGCAGGCGCAAAAGGCCAGCAAATCCTGTTGGCGATCCCGTGTTCGACGCATTGCGGGCGCTCCGACGCGACCTTGCCGAAGCAGCTGGCGTGCCTCCCTATGTCATCTTTCATGATTCGACCCTGCGTGAGATGGCACTGACACAGCCTTCGACCCTTTCGGAGCTGGGCCGCATCAGCGGCGTCGGGGTTCGGAAGCTCGAAGCCTATGGCGATGCCTTTTTGTCTGTTCTAAGGCGAGACGCGAGAGGATAGGGCGATGTTTCGAAAGCTTGATGAAAGCATCATGGTATCTCCGCAGATTGGCACGGACGCCGTAGCGGAAGCAAAGACTCTTGGCGTCAGGCTGATCATCAACAATCGGCCCGAAGGCGAGTCGGATGATCAGATTCCCAGCGATGCGATTGAAGCGGCGGCCAGAGCCCAGGGCATTGACTATGTTGCCATTCCCGTTTCCCATGCGGGCTTTTCGGAAGCGCAGGTCAATGCCATGCAAGCTGCCCTTGAAAGGGCGGCCGGTCCGGTTCTTGCCTATTGCCGATCCGGGACCCGATCCACGCTGCTATGGGCACTCGCCCAGTCTGCACGTGGCGAACATCCTGATACGCTTCGACAAAAGGCAGCCGCGGCAGGATATGATCTGGCCCCGGTGGCGACACTCATGGACATGCTTAGGGCCAAGGCATGAGTGCGCTGCTTCAACAAGGCATCTCCCTGGCCGCCATCCTTTTGTTGGCGGCGATTGCCTGGTGGCTGAAACTGGGCGGCGACGTTCGGATCAGGTCGGAAGAAGATGCTCGGGCGCTTGCCGATGCCGCCGTCTGCGGGTTCAAACCAGTGGACGTTGCGCTGGACCGGGCCGGCATTGGCGCGCTGTTGAGGGATGCAGAAGGGCGCCAGATGCTCATACGGCGGAATGGTGCGCATTTTGTCGGCCGCCTGCTGGACAGGCATGTCGTTGCCCGGCTTGACAGGAACTTCCTGACCATTGGCACAGGCGAGCCGACATTCGGCGCAATCACGCTCGATCTTGGTCCTGATGCGCAATATTGGGCTTCCGGCCTGAGGCACCTGCAATGAACAGGCTCCCCAATCCTGTCGACTATGCGGTTCCGGCCTTTGTGCTGCTGATCCTGGCGGAAATGCTATGGGCGCGGTTTCGCGCACCAGAGAAATATGAGCCAAAGGATACACTTGTCTCCTTGCTCTTCGGCTTTGGCAGCACGATTGCCAGTGCCCTGACAGGTGCTCTGGTCTTCGGGTTGTCAGTCTGGCTGTATCAGTTCCGGGCCTTTACCATTCCTTTTGCATGGTGGGCATGGATTGCCTGCTTTGTGCTCGATGATTTTGCCTATTATGTCTTTCATCGATCGGCCCATCG